>X430_Giraffe__coassemble_126_pt1 | contig 17108 bp, 12 predicted proteins | sample X430_Giraffe__metabat2_high_PE_005 | metagenome-assembled genome bin X430_Giraffe | reverse complement strand
GCTGAAGGCCGTGCCTGCAAGCTGCAAGCGCATTGCCGTACTGGACCGCACCAAGGAACCCGGCAGCAACGGCGAACCTCTGTTGCTGGACGTGAAAGATGCCTTCTATGGCGTGGAGAACGCTCCCCTCATCGTGGGCGGACGCTATGGTCTGGGCAGTGCCGACGTTACCCCCACCATGATTCTGGGTGTATTTGAGAACCTGGAGATGGCTCAGCCCAAGGACCACTTCACAGTGGGCATCGTGGACGACCTTACCTTCACCTCTCTGCCCAAGAAGGAAGAGATGGCACTGGGTGGCAAGGGTATCTTCGAAGCCAAGTTCTTCGGCCTGGGTGCCGACGGTACCGTGGGTGCTAACAAGAACTCTGTGAAGATTATCGGTGACAACACCGACAAGTACTGTCAGGCTTACTTCTCATACGACTCAAAGAAGAGCGGCGGCTTTACCTGTTCTCACCTGCGCTTCGGCGACACTCCCATCCGCAGCACATACCAGATCAAGACTCCCAACTTTGTGGCATGTCACGTTCAGGCTTATCTGCGCATGTATGATGTTATCCGTGGTCTGCAGCCCGGCGGTCAGTTCCTGCTGAACACCATCTTCGAGGGTGAGGAACTGGTGAACTTCATCCCCAACAACCTGAAGAAGTACTTCGCCGAGAAGAACATCACTGTATACTATATCAATGCTACCAAGATTGCTCAGGAGATTGGTCTGGGCAACCGCACCAACACCATCCTGCAGTCTGCATTCTTCCGTATCACCGAGGTTATCCCCGTGGAACTGGCAGTAGAGCAGATGAAGAAGGCTATCGTGAAGTCTTACGGCAAGAAGGGTGAGGACGTGGTGAACATGAACTATGCTGCCGTGGACCGCGGTGGCGAGTACAAGGTTCTGCCCGTGGATCCCGCCTGGGCCAACCTGCCTGCCGACGAGTCTCCCAAGTATGACGAGCCCGAATACATCACAAGCCTGGTACGTCCCATCAACGCACAGAACGGCGACCTGTTGCCCGTGAGTGCATACAAGGGCATTGAGGACGGTGCATGGGAGCAGGGTACTGCTGCATACGAGAAGCGTGGCGTTGCCGGTTTCGTGCCCGTATGGAACAGCGAGAACTGTATCCAGTGTAACAAGTGTGCATTCGTTTGTCCTCACGCCGCTATCCGTCCCATCGTAATGACCGACGAGGAACTGGCAGGCTACGAGGGCCAGAGCATAGAGATGAAGGCTCCTGCTACAATGAAGGGCATGCACTTCGTCATCGCAGTGGACGACAAGGACTGTCTGGGTTGCGGCAACTGTGCCGATGTATGTCCCGGCAATCCCAAGAAGGGCGTGGCTCTGACAATGAAGGCCTACGACGACTCTTCAGAAGAGGCTGTAAAGAACGCTGCCGACTGGAAGTACTTCATGCAGAAGGTGACAAGCAAGCAGCATCTGGTGGACATCAAGCAGAGCCCCAAGAACAGCCAGTTTGCACAGCCTCTGTTCGAGTTCAGCGGTGCATGTGCCGGCTGTGGTGAGACTCCCTACGTGAAGCTCATCAGCCAACTGTTCGGTGACCGCCAGATGGTGGCCAACGCAACAGGCTGCTCTTCTATCTACTCTGGTTCAATCCCCTCTACCCCCTACACCAAGAATGCCGAGGGACAGGGTCCTGCATGGGCAAACTCTCTGTTCGAGGACTTCTGCGAGTTCGGCCTGGGTATGGTATTGGCCAACAAGAAGATGAAGGCACGCATCAATGCCCTGCTGAATGAGGCCATCGCATCTGAGGAGACTCCTGCCGAGTTCAAGGCTGCCGCACAGCAGTGGATAGAGGGTCAGAACGACACCGATGCTTCAAAGGCAGCGGCAGCAGTGCTGAAGCCCATGATTGCCGCAGGTGCCGAGGCTGGTTGCCCCGTTTGCCAGCAGCTGAAGGAACTGGATCACTATCTGGTTAAGCGCAGCCAGTGGATTATCGGTGGTGACGGTGCTTCCTACGATATCGGCTACGGCGGTCTGGACCACGTTATCGGTTCCGGCGAGGACGTGAACATCTTCGTTCTCGACACCGAGGTTTACTCAAATACCGGTGGCCAGGCATCCAAGGCTACTCCCATCGGTGCCATAGCACAGTTCGCAGCCAACGGCAAGCGTGTGGGCAAGAAGGATCTGGGTCTGATGCAGGCAACATACGGCAACGTATATGTGGCACAGGTGGCCATGGGTGCCGACCAGGCACAGTGTCTGAAGGCATTCCGCGAGGCTGAGGCATGGAACGGTCCTTCACTGGTGATCGCTTATGCTCCTTGTATCAACCACGGTCTGAAGGCCAAGGGCGGCATGGGCAAGAGCCAGGCAGAAGAGGCCAAGGCTGTAGAGTGCGGTTACTGGCACTTGTGGCGCTACAATCCCGCTTTGGGCGAAGAGGGCAAGAACCCCTTCCAGCTGGACAGCAAGGAACCTGCATGGGACAAGTTCCAGGACTTCCTCGAGGGTGAGGTTCGCTTCCTCTCTCTGAAGAAGGCCGCTCCCCAGGAGGCACAGGAACTGTATGATGCTTGTAAGGCTGCAGCACAGCGCCGCTACAAGTCATACATCCGCAAGACCCAGGAAGACTGGTCTCTGTAAACTTTGATGCATACAAGCATACAAACCGTGATAAGACACCTCTCTGCCATATGGCGGAGAGGTGTCTGCAACAATAAATAAAAGAGGAACTATAGGCGGTGAGCCTATAATAATATATAAGGTAAAAAGGTAACATGAAAGAATTAGGCAATAGCGACTACATCAAGGAATTGATAGACAAAGGCATTGACCTTGGAGTGGAGGCCGGCAAGAGCATACTCATTGCCATAATCATATATTTTGTCGGTAAGGCATTGATATCGCTGATAAACCGCATGCTTCGCGGAGTGATGGAGCGTAAGAATGTGGACCCGGCCATACAGACCTTCCTGGGAAGTCTGGTGAACATCCTGCTGATGATACTGCTGGTTATCAGTGTGGTCAGCGCACTGGGCGTGAACACAACCAGTTTTGCGGCCTTGTTGGCCTCGGCAGGTGTGGCAGTCGGCATGGCACTGTCCGGCAATCTTCAGAACCTGGCTGGCGGCATAGTGATACTGCTGTTCCGCCCCTTCAAGGTTGGAGACTACATAGAAGCTCAGGGAACTGGCGGCACAGTGTCTGAAATACAGATATTCCATACCATACTGACAACACCAGACAACAAGAAGATCTATCTGCCCAACGGAGCATTGTCAAGCGGCAATATCACAAACTACAGCAAGGAACCTCTGCGACGCGTTGACTTTTCCGTTGCTGTGGAGTATGGCGAAGATATTGACAAGGTGCGCAAAGCGCTGAGCGACATTCTCTCCATGGACGAAAGGGTATTGCAGGAACCTGCACCCGTAATTGTACTTGGAAGTCTGGCCGACAGTAGCGTGAACATGACAGTACGCGTTTGGGTAAAGAGCGAGAACTACTGGAACGTCTACTTTGAAACAAACGAAAAGATATACAACGAGTTCAACCGTCTGGGCATAAACTTCCCCTACCCACAGTTGACAATTCATCAAGGATAAGCCTTCTCATAAAGGCTGTTCCTTAGCAATGCTGTAAAGATGCACACAAACGATACCGGCAACAACAGGCCACAAAGAAGCGGTAACAATCCCATAAGTTGGGTTCCATCGCTGTACTTTGCAGAGGCATTGCCATACATGGCGGTGATGACTCTGTCCACAATAATGTATACCAATCTGGGGCTGACCAACACAGAACTGGCCCTGTACACCTCTTGGCTGTATCTGCCTTGGGTGATAAAACCCATATGGAGTCCCTTGGTGGATAGTCTGAAGACTAAGCGCTGGTGGATTCTGGCCATGCAGATACTCGTAGGAGCATCGCTTGCCGGAGTTGCGCTGACACTACAGACAGATTGGTGGCTGAAGATGTCGCTGGCCTTCTTCTGGCTGATGGCCTTCAGCAGTGCGACACACGACATTGCCGCTGACGGATTCTATATTCTCGGGCTAACGGAAAAGGAACAGGCGTTCTATGTAGGATGGCGCTCCACATTCTATCGCATCGGAACCATCTTTTGCCAAGGTGGTCTGGTGTTTCTGGCAGGAATGTTGCAAAAACACTACGACATCCCCTTGGCATGGAGCATGACAATGGGCATTGCTTCCGCAATAATGATTGTCATGGCAGCATGGCACAACATAGTATTGCCCAAGGAAACCTACAACACATCCGGCACCTCCTCCTGCCCTATCATTGGAGAAGAGGGGGAAGGCCTACCGGAGAATAGGTCTGTAACGCCTTACGACATCTTTACCTCATTCAAAGAAACGTTACGCGTCTTCATCTCCAAGAAGGGACTTGTGCCGGCATTGCTCTTCATGTTGCTGTTCCGCTTTCCAGAAGCACAACTGGCAAAGATGGCGCAACCCTTCATGCTACGCAGCACGGCAGAGGGAGGACTGGCCTTGGCAACAGAAACCGTAGGTGTAATATATGGCACATTGGGAGTAATAGGCCTGTTGCTCGGAGGCATTGTAGGTGGCTGGCTTGTGAGCAGACATGGCCTTAAACGGTGGTGGTGGCCGATGATTATGGCCATCTCCCTGCCCGATGCCGTCTACATCTATCTTGCTACAGCACAGCCCACTTCACTGGCAGTCATCAACTCTTGTGTCGTAATCGAGCAATTAGGATATGGATTCGGATTCACAGCATACATGCTGTTCCTGGTTTACTTTTCCAAAGGCGAGAGAAGTACAAGCGTCTTCAGCATATGCACCGGTCTGCAAGCCCTTGGCATGATGTTCCCCGGAATGATAGCCGGCTATCTGGCCGACCAGTGGGGATTCGGCATGTTCTTCTGGTGGGTGATGGCATGCTGTATGGTAACCGTGGCCGTAAGTGCAATGGTAAAACTGGATTCTGTCACCGATGACCGTAATGCCGCCAACTAACAGATAACGCAACGAAAACACATGAAACTACTCTTCGACATAGGCAATACCCGCATGAAGGTGTCCACCGCCGAGCACGGAAAAATCACGCCGACAGAAAACTGGCTTGAATTGCTGCATGTGGCAGAGAATGTCCTTGTAAGCAATGTGGCAGGCCCAGAAGCACTCCCAAAAGAAGTGGCACTACATCGGAATTGTAAGATTCTCACATGGGAATCGCCCGAAGCCGTACTTTGGCTGAAGAAGATACCGGCCGGTCTGGGGGCTGACCGCGTTGCCGCAGACATCGGTGCAAGAAGCATCAGGCCTAACCAAACATTGCTGATTATTGATGCAGGAACATGCCTTACATTCGATGTCATCGCCAAGGACGGAAGTATCATCGGCGGAGCAATTTCTCCGGGAATCTCGTTAAGGCTAAAGGCAATGCACGAGCATACCGCCGCATTACCTCTTTTAGAACCGGCCGGCGAACATCCCATATTAGGATACGACACACCCACTTCCATGAGGAGCGGTGCTGTGAATGGTGTGAAATGGGAAATCGAAGGCTACATCCGAAGCATTCTGGCAAGTTACCCCGACCTACATGTATTCTTTACCGGGGGAGACGGAACAGAATTTCCCAAAGACCTGCAACCAATAATCACATGTGACACTCTCCTGGTGCAGAAAGGCCTGTTGGCAGCCTTCGGCAGAAACTGAAGTCAGGCATTCGCGTTCTCTGTCCGTTATGCCGCGGACTATTTGTCCAAAATCTCTATCCAATTATAGTTGCGCCCTGTATCTATCGTCTCGCGACGTGCGGAATAAAAAAGAGGTGACGTCATTGTGTCCACTCCGGCTATCATGATATCCTCCACGCCACACTGTTCCAACAGCCATCTGTTGGCTTCCCAAAGATCTATGTGCCACTTCCCCGGTTGCAGGCAATTCCCTTCCCGGGATTCCGGCCAATGGCATGCAATACGCGTCATAGGGAAACCCTCTGCAGAAAAGCGTTCATACACCTCGTCACCAACTTCAAATGACTGCAACGAGATACCTGGGCCTATGATTGCCGAAAGGTTGGAACCGGTGGACCCCATCTTCTCTATCGTCTTCTCTACAATTCGCTGTACAGTACCCTTCCACCCGGCATGAATGGCTGCAACCTTGCGCATATACCGGTCATATAACAATACAGGAATGCAATCGGCCGTTTTAACAGCAAGGCACAAACCGGGAACATCTGTGAAAACAGCGTCAGTATCCTCGGGACGGCAACAGGAAGAAACGTATGCCACATGATCAGAATGTGTCTGGCGAGGCAAAGCCAAAGGATGGCCATGACCGTAAGCGCGGGCCTCATCAAGTTCCTCTCCTTTTCCTGTAGAAGCGGCTTCAAGCCAAGAAGGTGTGTCGTATTTTATCATAATACCAGCATTGCTCCATGTCGGTCTGCCTGTCATCCTGTGCATGACATTGAGACAACATATTGCACCAAACCTACTTCACCTTATCTGCCTTAATTTCCTTTATGCCTCCGGTACTCTGGAAAAACGAAACCCGGGTATCAGCCATCTTATCAAAAAGAACATTGGACAGCACCTCCTGATGACCAAACTGTGCAATAGGTGTCTCATACTCGACAATTGTGCTTTGGGCATTGAATATCCTCACCTTGGACAATGCCGGGATATTGTAGTATACTGCACGTTGCAACTTGCCTTTCTTCTCTTCTACCTTTGCATCTAATGAAGAGGCCGGCAATGTGCCTTCCTTGCGGATTTCTATATAGTAAGGTTCTCCAGACATGTCGTCCGAGTCAACCATACCTGACCATTTGGAGAAACGGAACAACACCAATTTGCCCACTTCCTCTGAAGGCACTATATCCAACACATAGTATATCTCGGAAATCTCCGTGCTGCCTAAAAACAGGCTGCCCAGGACACGCTGCTGTTCATCAAGGTTGTCAAGCATTAACTTCAGTTGTTCGCCATCCTTTGGTGAATTGTCTGCCTCGCCGCGAACCAGAGCGTCCCGACTTTCCCTTATGTCATAAATCTCTCTTGCTGCAAGTTCAGCCATCTTGGCGGCAGAACCGGCCTGCAACATTTCCCTGTTCATGTATCTGCGAGTATCCTCAAGGCTTATGCCTTTTTGTATCAACCTGTTTTCCGGAATTGGCGGGAGTTGCTCTTCAGAAACCTCTGTATTGATACCCAACAACAAGCCGTCATGACTAAGGCTGACCAAAGGAGCAACCGTACGGCTCTTCAGTTTCAGGCTATATGCCTTGTCCTTGTCGGGCAAGCCATATGGGAACACATTTATTTCCTTAACTGACCAAGTTGTTGATGCCTGGACGGGAACATTCTGTATGCGCATATACTTGAACGCATACATATTGAATTCACCCGGAGTTACCGTCTTCTTTTCTGCCTTCACTACAACTCTCAATGCTGTACGGGGAAGAAAATAGCTTACTCCCTCCAAAGTGGAACCAGGAACAAACTTCTCTATTTGTGTCTGTGCTGAATGCCCGATAGAATAAACAAGACACGCAAATAGCAAAACAGTCTTTGCTAAAGCCGATACTCTCTGTCTCATAAACGTGCGATTGTTCGTATTAGTTCGTTTTCACGACAAAGATACAAAAAATATCAAAACTACGGGCAACACACGCACAACTTTGAAGTTTTTTTAATACCTTTGCCTGACAACAGCATTAGATAGCCATTTTATATGAATACGATTCAAGTTCTGGATAAAGAATTTGGCCCCAGCATAACAGCTGCAGAGATACTAACTCAGGTCCGCCGCGTTGCGTCGGAAATCAACCGCGACTATCAAGGTGAGTCTCCCCTTTTCCTGGTGGTGCTGAACGGTGCTTTTATCTTCGCAGCAGATCTAATGCGTGAAATATCCTTACCTTCGGAAGTGTCATTCGTGAAACTGGCTTCATATGAAGGAACCTCTACCACTGGAACTGTACGAGAGGTAATCGGTCTGAACACAGACATTACCGGACGTCCGGTGATTATTGTGGAGGACATTGTGGAAAGCGGCATTACCATGGCCCACATGATAGACACCTTGAAAAAGCAGAATCCCAAGAGCATTGATATATGCACATTATTACTGAAGCCTCAAAAAATGGAGGTGAAACTGGACATCCGTTATATCGCTATGGAAATACCCAACGACTTCATTCTTGGCTATGGCCTTGACTACAACGGATTGGGACGAGGGCTAAAGGACATATATACGCTGAAAGGATAAGGACATTCCGCCAAACCCTTTAACCGGCACACAACAGACAAGCGACACAAAGCACAGACAACATATACAATAGCAATAACTACAACAAACAAAACTTTATCTTATGAAGAACATTATCATCTTCGGTGCTCCCGGTTCTGGCAAGGGCACATATAGCGATGAAATAGTGGCAAAGTACAACATGGGACACATCAGTACCGGTGATGTACTCCGTGAGCAGATAAAGGCTGGTACAGAATTAGGCAAGACCGCACAGGGCTACATTGACAATGGCCAACTGCTGCCTGACGAACTGATGATTGACATCCTGGCCGACGCTTACGACAAGTTTCCTGCCGGCAAAGGTGTTATCTTTGACGGTTTCCCACGCACTATCCCACAGGCTGAGGCATTGAAGAAGATGCTGGCCGAACGCGGACACGACATGGGAATGATGATTGAACTTGTAGTAGAAGAGGAGGTACTGATGGCCCGTCTGCTGAACCGCGCCAAAGTACAGGGCCGTGCCGACGACAACGAGGAGACTATCAAGAAGCGCTTTGCCGTGTACCACTCACAGACAGCCCCCCTGTCCGAATGGTTCGCAAAGGAGGGCATCCGCAACACCTTCTCATGGGCCGAGTTGGGCTGCAAGGAGGGCATGCTGGAAGCAATCTTCAAGACCATCGACGAGCAAGCATAAGGGAAACTGAGAACGGATATTCCGAAAACTCGGATTACTCCGGAAACATACGATACCAACAGGGGACGCAGCGTGCTGCGTCCTCATTATCCTATCCAATCACTCGGCACGAAAAGTCCGAAAACACAAACAATGGAAAGCAACTTTGTAGACTACGTGAAAATAGTGTGCCGCTCAGGAAAGGGCGGACGTGGTTCCATGCACATGCACAGGGCCAAATATGCACCTAACGGTGGCCCCGACGGAGGCAACGGAGGACGTGGCGGACACGTGATATTGCGTGGCAACCACAACTACTGGACATTGCTGCACCTGAGGTACGACCGCCACATATTTGCCACCCACGGAGAGAACGGAGGCAAGAACAAGTCCACAGGAGCAAACGGTGAAGACCGCTACATTGACGTACCTTGTGGAACCGTAGTCTATAACGCAGAGACAGGAGAATACATCTGCGACGTCAAGGAAGACGGACAGGAGGTGATATTGCTTAAAGGCGGACGAGGCGGTCTGGGCAACTGGAATTTCGCAACCTCCACAAATCAGGCTCCAAGATATGCACAACCCGGCGAGCCTATGCAGGAAATGACCGTCATCATGGAATTGAAACTGCTTGCCGATGTAGGACTTGTAGGTTTCCCCAATGCCGGCAAGAGCACACTGCTGTCAAGCCTTTCCAGTGCCAAGCCAAAGATTGCAGACTACCCTTTCACCACCATGGAGCCGTCCCTGGGCATAGTTTCCTACCGCAACGGGCAGTCCTTCGTGATGGCAGACATACCCGGTATAATCGAAGGTGCAAGCGAGGGCCGCGGACTGGGACTGAGATTTCTAAGGCACATAGAGCGCAACTCCCTGCTCCTGTTCATGGTACCCGGTGACACCGATGACATCAAGAAGGAGTACGAAATACTGCTTAACGAGGTGTCTACCTTCAATCCCGAACTGATGGACAAGCAACGCATACTGGCAGTAACAAAGACAGACCTGCTGGATGACGAATTGCAACAGATGCTTTCGGAAGACCTGCCTACCGACCTGCCGGTTGTATTCATTTCTGCCGTAACACAAAAAGGAATAATGGAACTGAAGGACCTTCTGTGGAAGGCACTGAATGCCGAGAGCAACAAAATAGCAGCCATAACACACGAGGAGAGCATCGTGCACCGCAACAAGGACATCAGCCTGCTGCAACGCGAAATGCAGGTTGAGGGCGAGGACGAGGATATAGAGTTCCTGGACGAAGACGAATACGAGATAGAGGACTACGAGGAAGAGGAGTGGGACTAATTTACTCCCTAAAGCTCCTTTAGCTCCTCAAACTCCTTAAACTCCTTAAACTCCTTAAAACCATAAAAAAGGTGGGTGTGCCTGAGCACACCCACCTTTTTTGTATGATAATCTGGGATTACAGCTTGTCGTTAGAACCGAGCACATTCATGATCTTGTGAATGTACATCTTCTTCATGTTCTCGCGAGCGGGCTTCAGATACTGACGGGGATCGAAGTGACCGGGGTTCTCTGCGAAGTGCTTGCGGATAGCAGCAGTCATAGCCAGACGAGAGTCAGAGTCGATATTGATCTTGCAAACTGCGCTCTCAGAAGCCTTGCGGAGCTGCTCCTCGGGGATACCTACTGCGTCGGGCAACTGGCCACCGAACTTGTTGATGGTGTCAACCTCGTCCTGAGGAACTGAAGAAGAACCGTGGAGAACGATGGGGAAGCCGGGCAACTGCTTCTCGATCTCAGCCAGGATGTCGAATGCCAATGGAGGAGGAACGAGCTTGCCAGTCTGAGGATCCAGAGTGCACTGTTCACGAGTGAACTTGTAAGCACCGTGGCTGGTACCGATAGAGATAGCCAGAGAGTCGCAACCTGAACGTGTAGAGAAGTCAACAACCTCCTCGGGCTTTGTGTAGTGAGAAACTGCAGAAGAAACCTCGTCCTCAACACCAGCCAATACACCGAGCTCAGCCTCAACGGTTACGTCGTGAGCGTGTGCATAGTCAACAACCTTCTTTGTCAGAGCGATGTTCTCCTCGTAGGGGAGGTGAGAACCGTCGATCATAACAGAAGAGAAACCGTTGTCGATACACTCCTTACAGATCTCGAAGCTGTCACCGTGGTCGAGGTGCAGAACAATCTGAGGATTCTCGCAACCCAGCTCCTTAGCGTACTCTACAGCACCCTGAGCCATGTAGCGCAGGATAGTACCGTTAGCATAAGCACGAGCGCCCTTAGACACCTGCATGATAACGGGAGACTTGCACTCTACAGCAGCCTGTACGATAGCCTGCATCTGCTCCATTGTGTTGAAGTTGAAAGCGGGGATAGCGTAGCCACCTGCTACAGCCTTGGCAAACATTTCACGGGTGTTCACCAGACCCAATTCCTTGTAACTTGTCATTTTTGTAATTGTTATTAAAGGGTTTTGGTAATATTATAATTATACTCAATTTGCTTTCACGAGATACACCACTACAGGCAGATGGTCGCTGTATCCATCAAGCCATACGCCACGGGAGTGTGTGCGCTTGGGAGTTCCCTTGTATGCTCCTTCGCTCTGCAACAGATAGTCACGCTTGAATATCTGGTATGAATGCAGTGTGAGGGTATTGTATGTATTGGCCTTGTATTCCTCTATCAAACTGCGGCCCATGACTATCTGGTCAAAGAGGTTCCATGCTCCCTGATAACTCAGGGTTCCCTGTCCTTTCTTGCGCAGGATGTCCCACCATGGGTTATAGAAATCGCCCTTTTCCACCTCACTTACCTTACGCCTTGCTCCAAGGCACTCGGCCATAGAGGCATTGTCGGGGTCATCGTTCATATCTCCCATTACTATTATATGCTGACTGGGGTCTGCCTCGCCAATGCTGTCGGTAAGTGCACGCACCTGACGTCCGCCATATTCGCGGAAGATCCCTTCTGCAGAACGGCTGGGCCAATGGCACACCACCACAGTGACATTCTCACCGGCCAACTTACCCTGCACGCAGAAGAACGGACGCGTACGGCGTACTGTATCGCCGTTTTCGTAGACATAATCCTTGTTGAATGCCTTAGTGACTTGAAAAGCACGCGGATTGTATATCAAGGCACAATCCACACCTCGCTTGTCCGGTCCCTCGATATGGACATAGCGATAACCGCGCTTCTTCATTTTTGGCTGGGCCATAAGGTCGTCCAATGCCTTGGAGTTCTCCACCTCACTGACACCTATGATGCTGGCACCGTAGGGAAGTTTGTCCGTTCCGAGTTCACATATGACACGGGCCATGTTGGCCAACTTATGCTCATATTTGACTTTGGTCCAATGATACGAGCCGTCGGGCAAGAACTCCCAATCGTTCTTTCCCTCATCGTGACATGTATCGAAAAGGTTCTCCAAATTATAGAATGCCACCGCATGCATCTGCAATTTGCGCTCTTGGGCAAGCACCTGAACAGAAACTGCCAGCACAAATATGCACAACAGGCAAGAAAACACCTTCTTCATTATATATATTTAGATTTTACTCTATAATCTTTATACACATCGGGATACTATAATCCATAATAATCACGCAGTGCAAAGTTAATGTTTTTTTACATAAGTCGTATGCTTTTGCCTAAAAAAAAGAGGAGAGCAAACGTATTTACAGATAATTTTACGAACTTTGTGCGTGATAAAATACCATTTAAACTTTAACCAAGCATTATGAAAAGAAAGTTTCAACTAACGGCTCTTGCCCTGCTGGCAACTACGTGTGTCTGGGCCCAAAGCAGCACAGAGTCGGAGGCGGATTCTACCATCATGACTATCGATGCCGGCGATTTCACCATTTCAGAGTCGCAACTCGGTGAAGACGACGACATGACTTCCGACGTCATCCAGGTGGGTTCATCCAACAACCTTTACACCAGCAATATCGGTTGGACATGGAGTGCGGCACGATTCAAGTTCCGTGCCTTGGACAACAAGTACAACGATGTCTACATCAACGGTGTGCAGGCAAACCAGGTGGAGAACGGACGTTTCCAGTATTCCAACATCGGCGGCATGAACGATGCTGCGCGAAACAAGGACGCGGCAAATCCATTTGAGAGCAACGCCTTTGCCATGCCCGGTCTGGGAGGTGCCACCAACTACGACTTCCGCGCCTCAAGCATGAGCACCGGCAGCAAGATTACCCTTAGCGGCCTGAACCGCAACTACACCCTGCGAGGCATGTTCTCGCACGGCACCGGCCTCAGCAAGAACGGTTGGGCATTCTATGGTTCGCTGGCATACCGCTGGGGCAACATGGAAACTGCTGCCGTGGACGGAACATTCTACAATAGCCTGTCATACCTGCTTTCCGTACAGAAGAAGTGGGAAAACGGCCACTCTCTGAACCTGGCCACATGGGGCAACCCCACAGAGCGCGCACAACAGGGCGCAAGTACCGACGAGGCATATTGGCTCGCCAACGACCGCCAGTACAATCCCTACTGGGGCTACCAGAACGGCAAGAAGAGAGCCAGCCGAATAGTAAATGACTATGCTCCCACAGCATTGCTAACATGGGACTACCAGATTAAAGACAACATGAAGCTGACAACCAGTGCCATGGTGCGCTACCAGTTGTACAGCAGCACCAAACTGGATTACAGCGGAACTAACCCTGCTCCTGACTACTGGAAGAACTTCCCTTCCTACAACTACGACGTGTGGGGAGAGACCGACGGCAGCAACAATAACTGGGATGCCTACAATTCCGCCAAGGAATACTGGCAGAGCGGTCCGCAGGCACGTCAGATAAACTTTGACGAACTTTACTTTGCCAACCAGCAGCTGAACAAGACCGGCAACGATGCCATCTACTGGATCCAGGCCCGCCACAACGACCATCTGACCGCATCGTTGGGAAGCAACTTCAACTGGACCATAGACAAGACCAGCAAATTCAATGCCGGCATCCAGCTCAGCAGCACCCAGGGTATGCACTACCAGACTCTGGAAGACATGCTCGGCGGCGAGAACTTCCACAATATTGACCGTCATCTTGTGGGCACGTATCAGGAGACCGACCCAAGGGCCGACTATGATCTGAAGAACCCCGGACGTACAGTGAAGGAGGGCGACCGCTATGCCTACGACTACGACATAATGGTGCAGAAGTTCAATGCCTATGCCGCATACACCAAGACTATCGGCATAAGTTACAACTACATTGCCGCACGCATGGGTGGCACCCGCATGTACCGCGACGGCAAGATGCAGAACGGTCTCTTTGCAGAAAACAGTTACGGCAAGAGCGGTGTGGCCGGATTCCTGGACGGCGGTGTAAAACTGTCCAGCACCATGAACCTGGGCAATGGCCACAGCCTCACCCTGGGAGGCGGTTTCGAGGCCAAGACTCCCAATGCACGCGACGCATTCATCTGCCCCGAGAAGATGAACGATTTCGTGCATAACCTGAAGAACGAGAAGATAGCCAGTGCCGAACTCAGTTACGGAGTGAACAACAGCTGGCTCCGCCTGAACCTGACCGGATACTACAGTTACAAGTACGACGGCACAGAATGGTCTTGCTTCTACGACGACAACGAAAACAGTTTCGTGTACGTAAGTTCGCAGAACATAGCCAAGCGCAACTATGGTGTGGAACTTGGTGCCAAGTTCAAGGTTACAAGCAACTTCGACATCACCCTGCTGGGCACATACTCTGAGGCAGAAATCGTGGGCAACACCAATGTGGACTATATGCTCTCCGACAACGGCAAGCTGAAGCGAACAACCTGCTTTGCCGACGGCATGCGCGAAAGCGGCACTCCCCTGGCAGCGGCAAGCCTGGCACTGAACTACCGCGTAAACGGCTGGTATCTGGGACTGACAGGCAACTACTACGACCGCATCTACCTGAGCTATACACCCGTTACACGTTTGCAGAGCGTACAGGAACTTTGGGCTGCCAACAACTACGGCGGTGCATTCATCGATGTTGACGGAACTCCCGTATATTCCATCCCCGAGCAGGCACAGGGCAACGGCGGTTTCGTACTGGATGCCTCTATAGGCAAGCAGTTCTATCTGGGCAAGAACCCCTTGAGCGTCAACCTCAATCTGAGCAACATCACCAACAACACAAGCCTGTGCACCGGCGGTTACGAACAGAGCCGTGCCAACTACAGCGTGAACGACGGTGAGATGTCCAGCCGTACATACAACTTCCTGAATAACCCCAAGAAGTACTACGCCCAGGGCTTCAACTTCATGCTGAACATAAACTACCGTTTCTAATTTAATATATTATAAGGTATCATAAGACATGAAAAAACTTAATATATACACGGCACTGCTAATCGCTGCACTCGGTCTTGGCTCTTGCATGAACGAGGATTGGCAGGCTCCCGACTTCGGCGACAACCCTCCCTACGGCAACAATGAGATTATCCCCAGCACAAGCAACAAGATAACCATTGCCGACCTGAAGGCAAAGTATGCCAACGTTTTCTCCTCCAACGGGTACAAACTCATTGAGGAGGACCTGCAGTTGCATGCCGTAGTGAACGGTAACGACCAGGGAGGCAACCTGTACAAGCAGATTTCCATCCAGGACGAGACCGGCGGCATCATCGTGGGCATTAACGGCACAGACCTGTATGCTTTCATGCCCGTGGGACAGAAGATAGTGATAAACCTGAAAGGTCTGTACATCGGCGCCTATGGCAAGATGGCACAACTCGGTTCGGAATACAACGGCGGCATGGGACGCATGGACCTGAATGTATGGAAAGAGAGCGTGCGCCTGGTGGGCGACGAGGTGAAGGTCATTACCCAAACAACTGAAAACGATGTGGTGAAGTACGACACCACTACTGTGGAAATGACCGCCAAGGCCGACACCATCGCTTTCAGCGCTCCGCAAGACTACAACTCCATGATTGGCCGCATAGTAAAACTGAGCAACGTGGAAATCTCCGGCGAAGGTACACAGACCCTGGCTCCGGAAGACGGCAGTGTGCGACTGACGAGCAACTGCGCCAACCGCGACATCAAGGGTGCCGGCAGCAGCATAGTCCTGCGCACAAGCACATACAGCGACTTCGCTTCACGCCCCATCCCCACAGGCAAGGTGGACATCTACGGCGTATGTACCATATACAACGGCACATGGCAGATACTGATGCGCACCAACAGCGACCTGGTGGAGCACGAGAGCAAATAAAACCCAATACATACAAGTAACAACACAAAACACATTCATATATGAATAAGATTTTTAAAACCATGATGCTTGCCGCCGTCACCGCTTTCGGTCTGGCAAGTTGTGAGGACGTTCCCGCTCCTTTCGTTGAACCTGAACTGCCGGGTGATGGCGGAGGAGAAGAGATTACACTGCCTTACACAAGCGCCAACCTCAAGGATGGCTTTGAAGTATATACCCCCACCGGTATGGCGTGGAGCCTGGGCAACACATACGCAAAGGCTACGGGATACAACAGTGGTTCTACAACCGCTTCCGAGACATACCTCATCACCCCTGCCATTCCCCTTGGCGATGCCGAGCAGGTGTACGTGGATTTCAACTACGTCATAGCCTACACCAACTCTCTGGGACTGGAAGAGGGACATCAGGTTCTCGTTTGCACAGAATACGACAGTGCCGACCCTGCAAAGTCAAATTGGGTGAAACTGCCCTTCGCTCCCAAGGAACGTGAGGACCGCAATTCATGGGACATGTATCCTGCCAACACAATGAGCATCCCTGCCGAGTTCATGGGCCAGACCATCCGCGTTGCATTCCTGTACAAGTGTAACAGCAACAGCGCTTCCACATGGGAACTGACCAACCTGAAGGTTTCTACCGAACCCGGTGGCGAGGTTACACCCGACACTCCCGACACTCCCACGGATGGCGGTACATGGGACAAGCCCTACACCGTTGCCGAGGCTATTGCCAACCAGAGCGGCAAGGAGGTTTGGGTGCATGGTTATATCGTAGGTTCAATTCCCGAGAATGCAGGTTCTACCGTTCTTGAGAACATGACCTTCACCGCCGATGGCGCACACTACACCAACCTCTGCATAGCGGACATTCCCAACGAGACCAACTATGCTAACTGCGCTCCCGTGCAGTTGCCTTCCGGCTCTGATGCCCGCGCAAACCTGAACCTGAAGGAGAATCCCACCATGTTGGGCGTTGAGGTT
>X430_Giraffe__coassemble_123_pt1 | contig 17226 bp, 12 predicted proteins | sample X430_Giraffe__metabat2_high_PE_005 | metagenome-assembled genome bin X430_Giraffe | reverse complement strand
AGATAGTACAGACGCTGAAGAAGATGTCGGCCGAGTCGGAGACCGTATGGCTGGCTTCCGATGAAGACCGCGAGGGAGAAGCCATATCATGGCACCTTCAGCAGGTATTGGAACTGGACCCTACGCGTACTAAGCGCATCGTCTTCCACGAAATTACCAAGAACGCCATCCTGGAGGCTATAGAAAATCCCAGGCAGATAGACGAAAACCTGGTGAATGCACAGCAGGCCCGCCGTCTGCTGGACCGCATAGTCGGTTTCAAGTTAAGCCCCGTACTTTGGCGCAAGGTGAAACCGGCCCTGTCTGCCGGACGTGTGCAGAGTGTGGCAGTACGGTTAATCGTGGAAAAGGAAAGGGAAGTCCTTGCCTTCAAGAGCGAGGCGACATACCGCGTGACAGGCATCTTCCTTACCGAGAATGGCGAAGAGGTCAAGGCCGAGTTGTCAAGACGATTCACATCCAAGGAAGAGGCAGAAGCCTTTCTGGAAACCTGCAAGGGTGCAACATTCACCATACAGGAAGTGAGCAAGAAGCCCGCAAAGAGAAGTCCGGCCCCTCCATTCACCACCTCCACCCTGCAACAGGAAGCCGCACACAAACTGGGACTCAGCGTGGCACAGACCATGATGATAGCCCAGCGTCTGTATGAAGGCGGTATGATTACATACATGCGTACCGACAGCGTGAACCTGTCAAAACTGTGCCTTGGCGCCAGCAAGAAATTCATTGCCGAAAACATGGGGGCCGACTACGTGTCCATACGTCAGTACCATACCAGCAGCAAGGGAGCACAGGAGGCACACGAGGCCATCCGCCCCACATACATGGACAAGACCGAGATACAGGGTTCGGCACAGGAAAGGAGACTCTACGAACTGATATGGAAGCGCACCATTGCCAGCCAGATGGCGGATGCACAGATAGAGCGCACCCAGGCCATCATAGGCATCAGCGGAGACAATGACAACCAGTTCATTGCTACCGGCGAGGTAATCACTTTTGAAGGATTCCTTAAGGTTTACCAGGCACACAACACCGCCTTCGAAGACGAGGAGAACGAGAGCGGAGAGAACATCCTGCCCGCACTGGCAAACGGCCAGACACTGGACAATCAGGAAATCCAGGCCACACAGCGTTTCAGCCAACGCCCGGCACGCTTCAACGAAGCATCATTGGTAAAGAAACTGGAAGAACTGGGTATCGGACGCCCCTCCACGTATGCCACAACCATCACAACCATACAGGACCGCGAGTACGTGCAGAAAGGCGACAAGGCCGGTGAAACCGTGTCATATACCGTAATCACCCTGAAGGACGGCAAGACGGAAACCACTGATCGCGAGATAACCATGGGCGCAGAAAGAGGAAAACTCCTGCCCACGGACACGGGCATAGTGGTGAACGACTTCCTGATGGACAGTTTCCCCGAGATAATGGACTACAACTTCACTGCCGAGGTGGAGAAGGAGTTTGACGACATCGCCGAAGGAAAGGCCGACTGGATACAGATGATACGGAAGTTCTACAAGGACTTCGACCCCAAGGTGGAGCAAAGCCTGAACAGCCGCAGCGAGCACCGCGTGGGCGAACGCATGCTGGGCAAGGACCCCAAGAGCGGCGAACCTGTAATGGTTAAGATAGGACGATTCGGTCCCGTTGCCCAGATAGGCAGCACGGACAGCGACAAGAAGCCGAGGTTTGCACAACTCAAGAAGGAGCAGAGTCTGGAGACAATAACCCTGGAGGAGGCCCTGGACCTGTTCAAACTGCCAAGGGAACTGGGCGACTTCGACGGCGAAATGGTGAAGATAGGTTCCGGCAAGTTCGGCCCATATATAAATATAGGTAAGACATACATATCCATACCCAAGGAAACCGACCCCCTGACCATCAGTCTGGAGCACGCCGTGCAAATGATTCTGCAATACCGTCTGGACGAGGCCAGAAAACACCTCAAGACCTTTGAGGAGGATGCAGAACTGGAGGTGATGAACGGCAGATACGGACCATATCTGGTCTACAAGAAGCAGAACTACAAACTGCCCAAGAACCTGCACGACAAGGCAGAGTCGCTGACCTACGAGGAGTGCATGGATATAATTAACAATGCTCCGGCACCTGCGACCAAGAGCGTGAGAAGAAAAAAGTAAGGGCAGAGGCATGAAGAGCATAGTCCTCATAGGATACATGGGAGCCGGCAAGACAACCATCGGTCATGCCATGGCAAAGGAAATGGGCCTACAGTTCTACGACCTGGACTGGTACATAGAGATGCGCTTCCACAGGACGGTGGCGCAAATCTTTGAAGAACGTGGCGAAGAGGGCTTCCGCGAGATAGAACGCAACATGCTGCACGAGGTGGCAGAGTTCGAGAACGTCATTATCTCCTGCGGCGGAGGCACACCCTGCTTCTATGACAACATGGACTACATGAACTCGCTCTGCGACACCATATACCTGAAAGCATCGGCAGAGGTGCTGGCGGCACACCTGAAGATGGGCAAGGTGGTACGCCCCCTTATAGTGGGCAAGACAGAAGAGGAACTGACCGCATACATCCGGGACATGCTCGAAAAGCGGGAACCCTTCTACATGAAGGCCAAGCACATCTTCAACGTGGACCTGCTGAATTCAAGGGAAAAGGTGGCGGAAAGCGTCAGACTGCTCAGGGAGGCCACCGGCATATAGTTCCGGACATTCATTATACATCATACAGATAACACATTACAACAAACAGCCTTTGGCAATAATCCTGTCATATAAATGAAAAAGTGGCGCATCGAGGACTCGGAAGAGTTGTACAACATCAAGGGATGGGGCGTGAATTTCTTTGGTATCAACGAGAAGGGACACGTTTATGTGGAGCCTAAGAAGAACGGCACACGCATAGACCTGAAAGAAGTCGTGGACCGCCTTGCCACAAGGCATGTGGCCGCTCCCATGCTGCTTCGTTTCCCCGACATACTAGACAGCAGAATCCAGAAGACGGATGCCTGCTTCCGCACCGCCGGCAAGGAATACAACTATCAGGGCGAGCATTTCATCATATATCCCATCAAGGTGAACCAGATGAGACCCGTGGTGGAGGAAATCATAAGTCACGGCAAGAGATACAACCTCGGACTGGAGGCCGGCAGCAAACCCGAACTGCATGCCGTGCTGGCAACACACATGGACTCGGACTCACTCATCATCTGCAACGGACACAAGGACCAGAACTTCATTGAACTGGCCCTGCTGGCACAGAAGATGGGCAAGCGCGTCTTCCTGGTGGTGGAGAAACTGCCCGAACTGAAAATCATCGCTGAAACCGCGAAGAAACTGGGTGTACGTCCCAACCTGGGCATACGCATCAAGTTGGCTTCCAGCGGTAGCGGCAAGTGGCAGGAGAGCGGTGGCGACGCCAGCAAGTTCGGTTTGAACAGTTCCGAACTCCTCACTGCCCTGCACACACTGGAGGAGATGGAACTGAAGGACTGCCTGACGTTCATACACTTCCACATCGGCAGCCAGATAACAAAGATTCGCCGTATCTCCACAGCCCTGAAGGAGGCTGCGCAGTTCTACGTGCAACTGCATGCCATGGGCTATAACATCAAGTTCGTGGACTGTGGCGGCGGTCTGGGCGTAGATTACGACGGTACACGAAGCAGCAACTCGGAGAGTTCCGTGAACTACAGCATCCAGGAGTATGTGAACGACTGCGTCTATACCTTCGTGGAAGAATCAAACAAGAACAACATACCTCACCCCAACCTCATCACAGAGGGCGGACGCAGCCTTACCGCACACCATTCGGTGCTGATTCTGGATGTCATGGAGAGCGTTACCGCACCCCAGATGCCCGAGGACTTCCAGCCCACGGCAGAGGACCACAAACTGGTACACGACCTGACCGAGATATGGGACAAACTGTCCAGCCGTTCCATGCTGGAGGACTGGCACGATGCCGAGGACATCCGCGAGGAGGCCCTGGACCTGTTCCGCCACGGCATTATCGACCTGAAGACCCGTGCACAGATAGAGAGCCTGTACTGGGCCATAAGCCATGAGGTGGCAGAACTGGCTCACCACCAGAAGCATGTCCCCGACGAACTGCGCACGCTGGACAAGCAGATGGCCGACAAGTATTTCTGCAACTTCTCCCTGTTCCAGAGCATGCCCGACTCTTGGGGCATAGACCAACTGTTCCCCATCATGCCCATCGAGCGCCTGGAGGAGAAACCCACACGTTCTGCCACCCTGCAGGACATTACCTGTGACTCGGACGGCAAGATTTCGGCCTATGTGAACGGAACCCAGCAGACCAGTTACTTGCCCCTGCACCCCATCAAGCAGGGAGAGCACTACTACATCGGCGTGTTCCTCGTCGGTGCATATCAGGAAATCATGGGCAACATGCACAATCTCTTCGGCGATACCAATGCCGTGCACATTTCCATAGACGGGGATGGCGGTTACGAGATAGAGCAGATAATCGACGGTGAAACCGTGGCCGATGTGCTGGAATACGTACAATACGAACCTAAGAAACTGGTACGCCGCCTGGAGATATGGGTCAGCAAGGCCGTGAAGGACGGAAAGATAACAGAGAGCGAGGGCAAGGAGTTCATCAGCAACTACCGTGCCGGTCTGTATGGTTACACCTATCTGGAATAAACGAAGACAATGGACAAGATAAACGTCATAAAGGTTGGAGGTGCCGTAGTGGAGAACGAGGCATCGCTGAAAGAACTCATCAACCAGTTCGCCACCATGCCGGGCTACAAGGTGCTGGTACATGGCGGAGGACGCTCGGCCACCAGGATTGCAGCACAGTTGGGTATAGAAAGCCGTATGGTTGGCGGCCGCCGCATTACCGACGAGGATATGCTCCAGGTTGTGACCATGGTGTACGGAGGTCTGGTGAACAAACGTATCGTAGCCGCCTTGCAGGCCAAAGGCGTGAACGCCATAGGTCTGACCGGTGCCGACATGGACGTAATCCGAAGCCACAAGCGTGAACCTAAGACGGTAACCATGGACGACGGCACACAAGAAATGGTGGACTTCGGCTTTGTGGGAGATGTGGACCATGCCAACGGACAGCGTCTGGCTTCCCTGGTGAAAGCGAAGGACGGGATAGAGGCCGCCGTGCCCGTGGTGGCGCCGCTTACACACGATGGAATGGGCAATATCCTGAATACCAATGCCGACACCATGGCTGCCACGGTGGCAAAGGCTCTGACAGAGGAGTTCGATGTCACACTGACCTATTGCTTCGAGAAACCGGGTGTGATGGCCGATGCAGAGGACGACGACAGCGTCATCCCCTCCATCAACACAGAATCCTATGCCCGTCTGAAGGCCGACGGCATCGTCTCAGGTGGCATGATTCCCAAATTGGACAATGCTTTCGACAGCATTTCATCGGGAGTGAAGCGCGTGGTTATCACCCATTTCATGGACATACAGGCCAGCATGGGAACGGTGATAGAGAAGTAGCATCTACTTTATCATAATATTAACGAAGCCCCGACCCGCACAGGTTGGGGCTTCGCGTATTATGCCCCTTGCCTCAACGGCGGCAAAGTTTTGTTGTACCGCCAACAGGACCTTGTTGTCACGACAACAGAGCTGTGTTGACGCGACAACAAAGAAGAAAGGCTCGGTTGTCACGCTTGTCACAATCTTGTCACACCTTTTTCACACCCAGAGGAAAGGTTATTCGCGCCATTTTGCCTATCTTTGCACGCAAATATCCATGACACCATGAAAACTGCTATCTATCTCTTATTGTCCGTTGGGCTTCTCGTGTCCATAGTATGTTGTAAGAACACGCATACGCCCGAGCAAGAGCAGCGCATGGCTCACGACTATCTGTGGCAGGCCAACAAGACGAGCCTGGAGAAGAATGACGAGCGTATGGCCCTGTACGACAAGGCGGCTCTACATTTCGCCAATATTGTCGTGCGCGAAGATGCCAACGATACGGTGCGTGCCGACGCATTGTTTACCCTGCGCTGGATTGCCGCCTACATACGGCACGACTATGAAATGGCACTGCAGTACCTTAACCAGTACCTTGAAATAGTAGGACCGGAGCATGAAAGTTATCCCACGTGTTTGGCCTACAAGGCCGATGACTTGTGGCATTTCGGAGCGCACGACTCTGCCATGCACTATGCCTACAAGGCTCTGGAGGCGCCGCATACGCCGCACGACCGAATAGAGTACATCTGCCATCATATATTGTGGAATATATATGATAGCCGAGAGGTACCCGACTCTGCACACAAACACAAGGTCCTGCACACGCAGATACGTGACAGCCGTGCATTCGAACCGATGAGCATGGAGGAACTGAAGAACCAGATTGAAACCAACATAATAGCCTCATCCAAAGAAAAGTACAATAGCGTGTACATTTGGTTCACAGGTGCGGCAGGGCTTACCTTGATATGTATATTGTGCGCATTTGTCTGGTATCGCAGGCACAGAAACACTACCATTGCGCATGAGGAGGCACAAACCGATGACAAAGCATCAACAAGCGATACGCCTGCCACTGATGCCGAAAGCCTGCGCCTTGCTTTGGCGAAGGGCAATGAACTGTTTGGGCAAACCTCCGTATGCCACGACATCAATGCCATGAAAGTGAACGAGAGGGAACTGCCCGCTATCAATTCCGAAGCCAGACGGAATATAGAGCACACCCTGCTGGAATGCTTTTCCGAGTCATGCAAAACCCTGCTCGATGGATGCGACCTCAACGAACAGGAACTTGTATGTATCCTGTACATGCACCTCGGTTATTCAAACACCCTTGCCGCCCATCTCGGACACACGACCAACGCCACCATACGCAAGCGCAAGGAGCGTATACGCAAGAAAGTGCCTGCCACTCAATACGAAGTGATAACGGGAGAGAAGTGGTAAACTCTGGGGGCGTCTTCAAGGCCTTTGTCATGTATTTGCCACACGCTTTCGGTCGGACTCAGGCAGAAAATCCCATAATTTTGCAGACGAAAGCCCGAAGAGTTGTTAAAGACTTACAGAAATCCCATGGATTTCAAAATATTATTGCTATCTTTGCACCAAACGCATATAACCTAAATAACAAATTAATATGATGAAAAAGTTTCTGACAGTTTGCACCATGTTGGCCGGTATAGCCGGTATGGCATGTGCCGACAATCTGGAGGGCTTCAAGTATGGTTCCGAGGAGGCCCCCACAGGCAAGGAATGGGAATCAGTTGAAGAACTTGCCCTCAACAAGGAGCAGCCTCATGCCTGGTTCTTCTCTTTCGAGAACGTGGAGAAGGCACGTAAGGTACTGCCCGAGAACAGCAAGTACTGGCAATCCCTGAACGGTACATGGAAGTTCCACTGGGCTCCCAATCCCGACGAGCGTCCTGCCAACTTCCACGAGGTAGGCTTTGATGCCTCTGCATGGGACAACATCCCCGTTCCCTCTTCATGGAACATCGTAGGTCTCCAGAAGGACGGCACACAGAAGTATGGCACCCCCATCTATGTGAACCAGCCCGTTATCTTCCAGCACCGTGTGGCCGTGGGCGACTGGAAGGGTGGCGTAATGCGCACTCCTCCCACACACTGGACCACCTACAAGCACCGCAACGAGGTGGGTTCATACCTGCGCACCTTCACCGTACCTGCCGACTGGAAGGGCCGCGAGGTGTTCATCTCATTCGACGGTGTGGACTCTTTCTTCTACCTTTGGATAAACGGCAAGTATGTGGGCTTCTCCAAGAACTCACGTAATACCGCCGAGTTCAATATCACTCCCTACCTGAACGAGGAAGGCGAGAACACCGTGGCCGTGGAGGTTTACCGTTCAAGCGACGGTTCTTTCCTGGAGGCTCAGGACATGTTCCGTCTGCCCGGTATCTTCCGCACCGTGGCCATCCAGAGCCGTCCCGCCGTCCGCGTGCGTGACCTCGTGGTTAAGCCCGACCTGGACGAGAACTACCAGAACGGCGTGCTGAACATCAGCGCCGACCTGCTCAACACTTCCAAGAAGAACGTCAAGAACTTGAAGATGCGCTACACTCTGTATCAGCATGAGTTGTACGATGACAACAACAAGCCCACTGACGTTATCGCATACAGCGCTCCCTTCACTCTGGACAAACTCACCGGCAAGGCTACCGTAAAGGCCGAACTGAAGATGATAGAACCCCGCAAGTGGACAGCCGAGGCTCCCTACCGCTACACTCTGGTGGGCGAACTTCTGGACAAGAAGGGCCGCGTGCTGGAGACCGTTTCTACCATCGTAGGTTTCCGTGAGGTGGAAATCAAGGACACCAAGGCCGAGGACGACGAGTTCGGTTTGGCCGGACGCTACTACTACATCAACGGCAAGACCGTGAAACTGAAGGGTGTAAACCGCCACGAGAGCCATCCTGCCGTTGGTCACGCCATCACACGCGAAATGCAGAAGGAAGAGGTTATGCTGATGAAGCGTGCCAACATCAACCACGTGCGCAACTCTCACTATCCCTGCGACCCCTACTGGTACTTCCTCTGCGACAAGTACGGTATCTATCTGGAGGACGAGGCAAACATCGAGAGCCACGAGTACTACTACGGCGAGGCTTCCATCTCTCACCCCGAGGAGTGGAAGAAGGCCCACGTTGCCCGTGTGATGGAAATGGCTCACGCCAACGTGAACAACGCTTGTATCGTTATCTGGTCTTTGGGTAACGAGGCAGGTCCCGGCAAGAACTTCGTTGCCGCCTACGATGCCCTGAAGACATTTGACACCACACGTCCCGTTCAGTACGAGCGCAACAACGACATCGTGGACATGGGTTCCAACCAGTATCCCTCTATCGGCTGGACACGCGGTGCTGTTACCGGCAAGTACAACATCAAGTATCCCTTCCATATCTCCGAGTATGCACACTCCATGGGTAATGCCGTGGGTAACCTCATCGACTACTGGGATGCTATGGAGAGCACCAACTTCTTCTGCGGCGGTGCCATCTGGGACTGGGTAGACCAGTCTATGTACAACTACGAGAAGGACGGCACACGCTATCTGGCATACGGTGGCAACTTCGGCGACACTCCCAACGACGGCCAGTTCGTAATGAATGGTATCATCTTCGGCGACCGCGAACCCAAGCCCCAGTACTACGAGGTGAAGAAGGTTTACCAGTATGTAGGCGTGAAGATGCTCGATGCCAAGCAGGGCAAGGTGGAGATCTTCAACAAGAACTACTACACTCCCCTCAACGACTACGAAATAGTATGGTCACTCTGGGTTAACGGCAAGTGCGTACAGCAGAACCAGCCCGTACAGGGTCCCCGCATGGCACTCCAGCCACGCCAGAAGGCCGTTTACACTCTCCCCTACAACTTCGCTTCTCTCAATCCCAAGGACGAGGTATTCGTGAAGGTACAGTTCCTCCTTGGCCACGACATGCCTTGGGCAAAGCAGGGCTATCCCCAGTTCGAGGAGCAGTTGCTCGTGGCAAGTCCCTCTGTAGCCGCTCCTGCTATCAGCCAGGTGGCAGAGAATGCCGGCAAACTTGAGGTTTCTGCCGATGCCGACAAGGCTTTCCAGACCATCAAGGGCGAGGGCTTCGAGGTTCAGTTCGACATGAAGCAGGGTACTATCAATAAGTTGGTTTATGGTGGCGAGAGCGTTATCGTTCCCGGTTACGGTCCCCGTCTGAATGCATTCCGTGCCTTCGTGAGCAACGACAACTGGTGCTACCAGCCCTGGTTTGCCAATGGTTTGCACAACCTGAAGCACCATGCCGAGAATGCACAGGTTATCAAGGAGAAGAACGGTAACGTGAAGATTACCTGCACCGTTGTTTCCCAGGCTCCCAACGCAGCACGCCTGCAGAGCAAGAACGGACGCTATGATAGCGGTATCCACACTCTGGAGGAGAATACCGACCGTCCCTTCGGTGCCGACGACTTCAAGTTCACCACCAACCAGATCTGGACCATCTATCCCGACGGTTCTATCGAACTGCAGGCTGCCATCACATCCAACAACCCCGGCATAGTATTGGCACGACTGGGTTATGAGATGGGTGTTCCCGCACAGTACGACCGCTTCGCATACTATGGCCGTGGTCCTGTCGACAACTACAACGACCGCAAGACAGGCCAGTTCATCGAGCAGTTCTCTTCTACCGTGGCCGAGCAGTTCACCAACTGGCCCAAGCCTCAGCAGATGGGCAACCACGAGGAGACACGCTGGACCTCTCTCAGCAATGCCAAGGGCAAGGGTATCCTTGTCGTGAACGAGAAGCCTTATGCCGTTTCTGCCCTGAACCACAGCGCTATGGACATGACTATGGCTACACATCCCCACAAGTTGCCCAAGAGCGACATCAACTACCTCACCATCGATGCCATGGTAACAGGTCTGGGTGGTAACTCCTGCGGCCAGGGCGGTCCTCTGCCTCACGACCGTGCCTTCGGTGCTCCCACACGCATGGGCTTCATCATCCGTCCCGTAGGTGCCAAGGGTGGCGTAGAGGTAAGCACTGCCAGCCAGAAGCCTCTGCTCATGATGCAGCAGAAGAACGGCGACGTTACCATAGAGAGCGGTATCGAGGGTGCTACCATTATGTATAAGATAGGCAAGGCCAAGAAGGCCAAGGAGTACACCGGTCCTATCTCATTCCGCGACGGTGGCACAATCACTGCCTTCTACAAGGAGAACCCCGAACTGCAGGTTACCATGACCTATGCCAAGATAGAGAAGATCAACACCGAGGTGGTATTCACCAGCAGTGAGGAGGCCGGCGAAGGCAATGCCTCTCACCTAACCGACGGTGACATCAACACCATCTGGCATACCATGTACAGCGTTACCGTAGCCAAGTATCCTCACTGGGTTGACTTCGACGCAGGCGATGTGAAGAACATCAAGGGCTTCATCTACCTGCCCCGCCAGGACGGTCCCAACGGCAACATCAAGGATTATGAAATCCTCGTAAGCCAGGACGGCAAGAACTGGGGCGAACCCATCATGAAGGGTACCTTCGAGAACAACCAGAAGGAGAAGAAGGTTATGCTGAAGGCTCCCGTGAAGGCTCGCTACTTCCGCTTCCGCGCCCTGTCCAGCCAGAATGGTCAGGACTTTGCCAGCGGTTCCGAATTCAGCATCATAGCCGACTAAGAGTCATGTAAAACGGTTGAGGAGGACCCCTCCCCAACCCTCCCCTGTATGGGAGGGAGTATAATGTACTGCTAATGTGGTCACTTAGTCAGTTGTAACTACTCCCCTCCATACAGGGAGGGGCTGGGGGTGGGTCCTCCGTTTTCCGTTCAATATATATGCAATCAAGAATAATAGGATTGGGAGAGACCGTAATGGACATACTCTTCCACGAAAAGGAGGCAGGCAAGGGTGAATACGTACCCTTTGCCAGCGTACCCGGTGGCAGTACCTTCAACAGTATGGTATCGGTGGGCAGAAGCGGTGTACCATGCAAGTTCATGGGCTATACCGGCAACAACAAGGTGGGCCACCAGATAGTGGACTTCATGCACCGCAACGGCATATCCACCGAGTATTTCCAAGTTCGCGACAACGAGCGTGCCGCCATCTCGCTGGCATATCTGGACAGCAACGGCGACGCCGACTATACATTCTACAAGGAAGAACCTCTTGCCGCCACAGATTACAGCATGCCGGAGTTTACCGACAGGGACTATTTCCTCTTCGGTTCGTACTACTCCATCTGCCCCGGCCTGCGCCCACAGGTGAAGGACATACTGCATGCCGCCCACCGTGCCGGTACCGTAATATATTACGACATCAACTTCCGTCGCTCACACATCCACCAGAAGCAGGAACTGTTGCCCGTGATACAGGAGAACTGCCGTCTGAGTTCCATTGTCAGAGGCAGTGCCGACGACTTTGACATCCTCTTCGGCACACACGATCCCGAGGAGATATACCGCAAGCACATATCGCCTTTCTGTCCCATATTCATCTGTACAGCAGGAGCAGGGCATATCTTCATATGCACGCCAAAGGGAACATATGACTTCATCGTGCCACAGATTCCTGCTAATGAAATAGTCAGCACCGTTGGTGCCGGCGACAGTTTCAATGCCGGTTTCCTGTGTGCCATGCACCGCCAGGCTATATGCAAGGCAGACTTGGCAGACATGAGCCACAACCAATGGAAACTGCTCGTTGAACACGGCATCAAGTACTCTTCGCAAGTATGCCGAAGTCAGGACAATTATATAAAACCATTGTCTGATAAGTAGGATATTGCAAAGATTTCATAATATTCCCCATATAGATTTAAGATTATTTCACTATATTTGCACGGACTAAGTTACAAAAGATATGGAAACTTTTATTAATCTTTTAAGTTTGGTAGGCTCTCTGGCCCTCTTCCTTTACGGAATGAAAATCATGAGTGAAGGTTTGGAGAAATTTGCCGGCGACCGATTGAGAAGCATCCTTTCGTCCATGACCCGCAACCGTGTTATGGGTGTGTTTACAGGTATTCTGGTTACTGCGCTCATCCAAAGTTCAAGTGCCACGACAGTGATGGTGGTTAGCTTTGTTAACGCAGGTTTGATGACCTTGGCACAGGCTATCGGCGTTATTATGGGTGCGAACATTGGTACCACAGTAACAGCATGGGTCATCTCGGCAATTGGTTTCAAGGTTAACATTGCTGCATTTGCATTGCCCCTCTTGGGCATTGGTCTGCCCATGGTGTTCAGTGGCAAGAGCAAGCGTAAGAGCATCGGTGAATTTGTATTCGGCTTCTCTTTCCTGTTTATGGGCTTGAGCTACTTGCAAAAGAGTGCCGAGTCATTGGAACTGGGCAATATCGTGGCAAATATGCTGGCAGGCTGGGCTGGTGATGGAGGATTCCTTACCATATTGCTGTTTGTCTTCGTTGGTGCCATTGTCACTATGATAGTACAGGCGTCTGCAGCTACAATGGCCGTAACATTGATGTTGTTCGATATGCAGATTCCCGGTTTCGGCTTCGAATTGGCTGCTGCTTTGGCAATGGGACAGAACATTGGTACTACCATCACTGCTTTCATCGCATCTATGACAGCCAACACACAGGCACGCCGTGCGGCATTTGCACATATGTTCTTCAATGTATTTGGCGTTGTTGTCATACTCTTGATCTTCCATCCTTTCTGCGATGCAATCACCTGGCTTGTCACTAATGTAATGGGTGGCGGCAATAATGACCTGTTCAAGCTGTCAGCATTCCATTCTGCATTCAATATATGCAACACATTATTGCTGATAGGTTTTGTCAAGCAGATTGAAAGACTCGTTTGCTGGTTGCTACCTCAGAAGGAGGCAGAGGAGGAATACCGCCTGCAGTACATTTCTGCCGGCATGCTCTCTACCGCCGAACTGAGCATTCTGGAAGCACAGAAGGAAATAAACAGTTATGCAGAGCGTTGTAACCGCATGATCGGTTTCGTGGATGAACTCATGAACACCGACAAGGATGATGATTTTAACAAACTGTTCTCTCGTGTAGAGAAGTATGAGAATATCACCGACAACATGGAGGTTGAGATTGCCAACTATCTGCATAAGGTAAGCGAAGGTCGCCTGAGCATAGAATCCAAGATGGAAATCATGCGAATGCTGCGTCAGGTTTCCGAACTGGAGAGCATCGGCGACTCCTGCTACAATCTGGCACGCACACTGAACCGCCACCGCCAGAACTGCACCACTCCGTTCACAGAGCAGCAACTGGCCAACATGCACACCATGATGGGAATGGTCCGTAAGGCAATGCAGCACATGGGACTGATTATCGACGGTATCCTGTCTGGTCACCATGTAGACTACAATACCTCTTATAATCTGGAGAACGAAATCAACAACTACCGCAAGCAGTTGAAGAACCGCAACCTGCAGGACATCAACTCCGGTGTGTACAGCTATCAGATTGGCGTATTCTACATCGACTTCATCTCCGAGTGTGAGAAGTTGGGTGATTACATCCTGAATGTTGTCCAGGCAACAAAGCCTGAAAAAGTGTGAAGCGAACGGAAAACCTAAAGGTTAGAACAAAGAACTGCGATAACAATAATAGGGACACGGCTGGCCGTGTCCCTATTATTATATATACTAAAAACCGATTCCAGTTTTAACCAAAATCGGTCATTAATGATATGATGATAATAGCCTTGTTTTTTAAACAGATGTTTTGGCACTTTGAGGGCGCAATAGGGTTCCTTTGTAAGCGAGAAGCGACGAAACAGACGCAAAAAGGAAGGCTTCATTAGTGCATAAGAACCTAATGACCTTTGGGTTCAATCCCGCCTTGCGGTCTTAAATCTGCTTCAGTTAGGCAATGTAGGGACTCGGCATGCCGAGTCCGCTTTGCTACTGTTTTTCGGACACGGCATGCCGTATCCCTACCATACTCTCGTCTGCGTTTTGACTTTAGCCCCTCCGGGCGTCAACTTACGGTTATTCGCCTACGCTCATCAAGCTCCGCAAGTCCGTTTTCACCTTTCCCCTTTCAGTTTTAATCACCACCCCATCACTATGCAAAGGACGGTACTGAAATGGGCTGCCGCACCTAGCAGGACAAAGATGTGCCAGATGGCATGGAAATTGTTGCGGTCATCGTGAGCGAAGAAATACGTTCCTGCCGTATAGAATAAACCTTCGGCCAACAGGAATATCATGGAGAGGACGGAAAGGCGCGAACAGACACTGTCTGCAATGAGCAAGCCACTCCATCCCATGAACAGATACAGCCCGAGCGACAAACGTGGCCACTTGCCAAAGGCGGCAAGTTTATAGACAACACCCAATGCCACAAAGAACCACTGTATGCCGAATACCAGCCAGCCAAGCCAACCGCCCACTACACCTATGGCAATGGGGGTGTAGGAGCAGGCTATCATCACGTAGATGCTGATATGGTCGCACTTGCGCAGGGCACGCTTCAGTTTGCCAGGAGGCACCATGTGATATACCGTACTGGCCAGGAACATCAGGAACATGCCCACGATGAAGAAGATGACGCCAAAGCTCATCTGCCACCCTTGTTCCGTCGCTGGCCAGATGAGCCAGATGCAACTTAAAGCAAACACGACACCAGCCAGATGTGTCCAACTGTTGCCGTGCTCAAAGCGAACTTCTTTCATCAGAATTCCAGTTTCTCAATCTTCAGCAGACCGCAGTCGTTGAGGATACCTGCATATTCCACAAACTCGGGTGTCTGTGCGTGCAGGTCGAGGGATTCCTGATCCTGCCAGGTCTCGCAAATCATAAAAACGTCGGGGCGTGTGGCACTCTCGAATACATCGTATGCCTTGCATCCCTGGTGTGACTGACTCTTGGCAGTGAGGGCCATGGCAGCCTGCAATGCCTCATCATAACGGCCTTCATTGGCCTGGAAGAAACAATTAAGACGTAACATAGTAGTATGTGTGTTTGTTGTGATTACTATTTTCTCCCTACTTGGACAGATAGCGAAGCAAATGGTTTATAACCTTCCCATGAACTTCTCCTTGTTTATAATATAGCGTACATGCTCGCCCTCTCCTATCAGCCCCTGCTCGTCATGAGCCTCCACATGGAAGGTCAACTTGCGCCCTTCGCGTGAAAGCAGGGTGGCCGTGGCAGAAACCTTTTTGCCAAGGGCTGTGGGTTTGACGTGGGAGACGGAAATGTGGCTGCCTACCGTGGATTCGCCCTCGGCAAGTTCTCCCTGCACGCAAAGCATGGCGGCATTCTCCATCAGCGCAACCATCATGGGGGTGGCAAGAACCGGCAGGTCGCCACTGCCTACGGTGCAGGCCAGATGCTTCTCTTCTACGGTTATTGTACTTGTATATTTCATTGCATTATCATTGCTTTTCTTCTTCTAATATCTGCATGACATCCTTGCGGAAATCATATCTGACCGGTGTCTTGTAAACCTTGTACCCCAGTGCCTGGGCAGCATCCACATTGGCCTGAGCGTCGTCCAGAAACAGGCACAGCGAGGCTTCCGCCCCCAACTGCTCCAGAACAGACAGGAATATGTCGGCATTGGGTTTGGACATGTGCATCTCCTGAGAAAGGAATAGGCTGTCGAAATACTCATGGGTACGCCCCCCGAAGTGCTCCTTGGCGATAAGTTGCCAGTGTGCATCGTTGGTATTGGAGAGCAGGTGCGTACAGTATCCCTCTGCCCTCAGGGCCTTGATGAACTCCAGTTTATATGCCGGTATGGTCAGCAGGCAGGCGTTCCATGCCTCCAGAACCTGCTCTTCGGTAGTACCAGGCTTGCAGAACCGCTGTATGCCGGCAACAAAGTCGTCCGTAGACACGTCTCCCGTCTGGTACAGGTCCATGGCACCATTTGCCACCAATCCGTCGCACAATGTGGCCTTTGCCTTGCCACTCCCAGCATCGGCGGGTTCGGGTCGGCGCAACAATACCTCGGGGTCAGCGCCCAAGGCACGGAACTCCTCCAGGCAACGTGGCATGTCAAGGTCTATCAGCACACCGCCCAGGTCGAAAATAACATGCTTAATCATAGAGTTCCAGGTATTCGTAAGTATTTCCCACGATAGACAGATAACGCTCAAAGTCGGCCTTGGCAATTACCACCGTGCCACGGCAATCGTTGGGATGGAAACTCAGCGTCTCCGCTTCCTGCAGGGTGGCATCCAGAAACAGATGCACATGGTGCTCCTCATCGTTGATAAGGCCGAAGGGCGACACACTGCCGGGTTCAAGTCCCAGATAGCGCATCATGCGCTCTGCCGAAGCAAAGGAAAGTTTCCCCGGAGCCGCCAGGCCACGGCTCTGCAAGGCCGCCTTCAGACGCTGTTCGAGGCTATGGATATCTAGGTTGTGGTCGCAATGATAGCACACCAGATAGTGCTTGTTGCCCTTATGGTTGCGCAGGAATATGTTCTTGCAATGTACGCTCCCGTCGTCCTTCCACCACCTTTTGGCCTCCTCTATGGTCTTGCCCTCGGGGTGGTTGTAATTGGTAAACGGTATATCGTGCTCGCGCAGGAAGTTCAGTACAGTCTCTTCTCGTGTCATATTTGTCGTTTTATGCCTCAAAGATACTGACTTTTGGCCGTTCCTCCTAACGGCATCAGCCTTTTTTACGGAAATTTCTTCAAAAAGAAACTGAGGAGCCGTCTTATCATAGGCACCAACAAGCAAGGGAGCAAGCAAGAATCTTTTCTTTTGCGAGCGTAAGTACCTTGTTTGAATGACATTTATCC
>X430_Giraffe__coassemble_111_pt1 | contig 18047 bp, 31 predicted proteins | sample X430_Giraffe__metabat2_high_PE_005 | metagenome-assembled genome bin X430_Giraffe | reverse complement strand
GTGATCCGCAGAGTAGGCCTGATGGCGGCAAGTCCCGGCGACTTGTCGGCACCGGGACTTGTGATAAGGATAATTGCGAAATGAGAATAATCCCAAATCGTTCATTAGATTAACTTTGCAACGATGCCCAAAGTTTACGGCTTGGGACTTATAGCCGCAGAGACACTAAACGGAATACTACCCGCAAGTTTCGCAGGGGAGAATTATTCCTCCGGTATTGTTATTTCACCTGCAATGCTGGTATTGAGCAAGGGCAGGATTTCGTCCTTCGAGTAGCCCTGTCCCAGGAGGAACATCAGTTTGGACACGGTGCTCTCCATCGTACCGTCGTAACCGTTCACCGCACCGGCCTGCAGGAGCAGACGCCCCGTCTCGTAGCGGCGCATCTCCACCGTACCCTTGGAGCATTGCGTTATGTTCACCAGGATAACGCCACGACTGTCAAGTTCCTTCAGTTTCTCGAACAGCCACGGTTTCTGCGGAGCATTGCCCGACCCGTACGTCTTGATGATGAGGGCGCGGAGGTTCTTCATGCCTATCACCGCCTCCACATACTCCTTCTGTATGCCGGGGAAGAGTGTCAGTATGAAGATACCCGTCTCCAGGGAATAGTGCGGACGGAACGGAGCATCGGGATTGGGTCTGCGGATGTGCAGCGTGTCGTACTTGATGTTTATTCCGGCCTCGGCCAAGGGCGGATAGTTGTACGAGCGGAAAGCATTGAAACCCTCGGCATTTATCTTGGTGGTACGATTGCCGCGCATCAGCATGCTCTCAAAGAAGATACATACCTCGGGCACCATCGGTTCGCCGGCAGAATTGCGAGCGGCGGCAATCTCTATGGACGTAAGCAGGTTTTCCTTACCGTCCGTGCGCAATTTGCCTATGGGCAACTGTGCACCTGTTATCACCACGGGCTTGGCCAGGTTCTCCAGCATGAAACTCAGGGCCGAAGCAGTGAAGGCCATCGTGTCCGTACCGTGAAGCACCACGAAACCATCGTACATCTCATAGTTGTCCGCTATCACCTGCGCTATCTTCACCCAATGTTTGGGTTCCATATCGCTCGAATCTATCGGAGGGTCGAACGTATAGGAGTGTATCTGCAGGTGCAGACGCTTCAACTCCGGCACATAGTGCTGGAACTGGTCAAAGTCAAAATTGAGCAAAGCCCCCGTCTCCGGGTTCTCTATCATACCTATGGTCCCACCTGTATAGATGAGCAGTATGGATGGTTGTCCGTTGTTGTTCATATCATCTATTTGTTATACCCTTTCTCACCCCTTGATAGTATTGCATGAGTTGCTAAAGCCCTCATACCGCCGTAAAGTTAATCACGACATTCCCCAAGAGGTGGCTATGGTGTACCGCAGTGTTATATCTTCTCTATATTCTGTCATAAAGGTATGAAAAAATATGCCATAACCACACCGTAAGCCACAAAAACTTCGTACATATAGGCAAGAAGCGGACAAAACTACAACAAGAAGGCTGTTAGAATGCATAAGTAGGGGGAGACAAAAAGCAAATGGAGGATAGATAAAGAAGTGGACACAAAGACAGAGGGAGTATTGGTCTACATGTGAAGGATATATGATAGATCGTCTCACTTTTTACCCCTCCTCCCCTACCCCACAACAGAGTCAACGCAAAATAAAAGCAAGTCATTTCGTGTAGGCAAATCAGTTACTCAATAAGGGAGCTGGAGTTCTCTCGTTGGAAAATTAAAGTTCTCTCACGAGGTAACTGGCTCGGCATATTTCGGATGCCTATACACAAAACGGACACGGCATGCCGTGTCCCTACTGTTGCTGTCCTGCAAAAAACAAAAAAGCGCCTCCCCTATCGTCAGGGAAGGCGCTCTATTTATTGCAATTTAGAATTATTCGGCACTTGCTGCGGTCTCTTCAGCAGTCTCTGCTGCGGGAGCCTCAGCTACAGGAGCTTCTGCTGCCTTCTTGCCAGAGCGGCGTGTGCGCTTGGCCTTCTTGGCAGTCTTTGCCATATTCTCATCGAAGTCTACCAACTCGATGAAGCACATGGGTGCATTATCGCTGGCACGGTTGCCTGTCTTGATAATACGGGTATAACCACCGGGACGGTCGCCAACCTTTGCGCTGATGGTGCTGAACAGCTCGGTGATAGCCTGCTTGTCCTGCAGGTAGCTGAACACTACGCGGCGTGCATTGGTTGTGTCTTCCTTTGAGCGGGTGATCATGGGCTCTACATACTTCTTCAGAGCCTTGGCCTTAGCCACAGTCGTAGTGATTCTTTTGTGCATGATCAGAGAAACGGCCATGTTGCTCAGCATAGCTGCTCTGTGGGATGCAGTACGACTCAGGTGATTGAATTTCTTATTATGTCTCATAAGTTTTCTTAATCTTTATCTAATTTGTATCTTGAGATGTCGGTTCCAAACGACAGATTCAGACTCTCCAGCAAATCATCAAGCTCGGTGAGCGATTTCTTACCAAAGTTGCGGAACTTAAGCAGGTCAGTCTTGTTGTACTGAACAAGATCGCCCAGGGTATCCACGTCGGCTGCCTTCAAGCAGTTGAGGGCACGTACGCTGAGATCCATGTCGACGAGCTTGGTCTTCAGCAACTGGCGCATGTGAAGTACTTCCTCGTCAAACTCCTCATTGCTGTCAGCATCGCAGTTCTCCAGAGTAATCTTGTCGTCGGAGAAGAGCATGAAGTGATAGATGAGGATCTTGGCGGCTTCCTTCAAAGCGTCCTTTGGGTGAATGGAACCATCAGTTGTGATTTCCAGTACGAGCTTCTCGTAGTCAGTCTTCTGCTCTACGCGATAGTTCTCTACTGCGTACTTCACGTTTCTGATAGGAGTGTAAATTGAATCGATGGGTATAACATTTACATCGGTGCAGTACTCACGGTTCTCCTCGGCGGGAACATAGCCGCGACCTTTGTTTATGCTAATCTCCATCTGCATCGTTGCCTTGGCATCCAGATGGCAAATAACTAAGTCAGGGTTTAACACTTCAAATCCAGTCAGATACTTGTTGAAGTCACCAGCCTTGAGTTCAGTCTTGCCCTCAACCTTGATGCTCACTTTCTCTGTCTCGAATTCATCTACTAACTGCTTGAAGCGAACCTGCTTCAAGTTGAGTATAATGTTGGTAACATCCTCCTTCACACCGGGAACTGTAGCAAACTCGTGCTCTACACCACGGATAGAAACTGTGTTGATAGCAAAGCCATCGAGTGAAGAAAGAAGTATGCGGCGCAAAGCATTACCTACGGTAGTACCGAAGCCACCCTCCAGAGGACGGAACTCGAACTTGCCGTACTTGTCGTCCGCCTCCAACATTAATACCTTATCAGGTTTTTGAAATGCTAATATCGCCATCCTTAATTATTATTTAGAGTACAATTCAACGATTAACTGCTCCTTGATATTCTCAGGAATATCTGCACGCTCGGGCTTGTGAAGCAACTTGCCAGACTTGGTAGCCTCGTCCCACTCGATCCAGGGATACTTGCTGTGGTTGAAGCCTGCCAGCGCATCGCATATAACCTCGAGGTTCTTTGCACGCTCGCGAACGCCTACGATCTGACCGGGCTTTACTGAATAGCTGGCGATACCCACTACCTTACCGTCAACGGTAATGTGCTTGTGGTTAACCAACTGACGAGCAGCACGACGAGTGGGAGCAATACCCAGACGGTATACTACGTTGTCCAGACGGCACTCGAGGTTCTGCAGGAGAATCTCACCGGTAATGCCGCTGGTACGTGCAGCCTTCTCGAACATGTTGCGGAACTGCTTCTCCAGAACGCCGTAGGTGTACTTGGCCTTCTGCTTCTCAGCCAACATCACGCCGTACTCGGAGGTCTTGCGACGACGGTTGTTGCCGTGCTGGCCGGGAGGGAAATTTCTGCGTGAACGTACTTTCTCAGAGCCCAAAATGGTCTCGCCGAAACGGCGGTCAATTCTTGATTTAGGTCCAGTATATCTTGCCATAATCTTTTACTTACTATAATTTAGGTCCTTGGTGAATTAAACTCTTCTTCTCTTGGGAGGACGGCAGCCGTTGTGAGGAAGTGGAGTAACGTCGATAATCTCGATTACCTCAATACCTGCACCGTGTACGGTACGGATAGCGGACTCACGGCCGTTACCGGGACCCTTAACGTAAGCCTTTACCTTGCGCAGACCCAAATCGTAAGCGATCTTTGCACAATCCTGTGCTGCCATCTGGGCGGCGTAAGGAGTATTCTTCTTACTGCCACGGAAACCCATCTTGCCGGCAGAAGACCAAGAGATAACCTGACCTTCGCTGTTAGCCAAAGACACGATGATATTATTGAAGGAACTGTGAACATGCAGCTGACCGAGAGCGTCAACCTTCACATTTCTTTTCTTTGCTGCAACTGTTTTCTTTGCCATATCTCAATTATTATTTAGTAGCCTTTTTCTTGTTAGCAACGGTCTTCTTCTTACCCTTACGTGTACGAGCGTTGTTCTTGGTGCTCTGGCCACGAACGGGAAGACCATTACGATGACGAACGCCACGATAGCAACCGATATCCATCAGTCGCTTGATGTTCAGAGAGATTTCACTGCGGAGGTCGCCCTCAACCTTGTACTCGGCTGCAATCACCTCACGGATCTTACCAGCCTCGTCGTCGGTCCAGTCACAAACCTTCTTGTCCTTGTCGACACCAGCCTTCTCCAAAATCTTGGCTGAGCTACTGCGACCTATACCATAAACATAGGTCAAAGCGATTTCGCCTCTCTTGTTCTGAGGCAAATCAACACCAACAATTCTAATTGCCATATACTCTTTTTCTTTTTTGCAATAAATTAACCCTGACGTGTCTTGAACTTAGGGTTCTTCTTGTTAATAACATACAAACGACCCTTGCGACGGACAATCTTGCAATCAGGGGTACGTTTCTTCAATGAAGCTCTTGTTTTCATATTTAATGTCTATTATTTGTATCTAAATACGATGCGACCCTTCGTCAAGTCATATGGACTCATCTCCACCTTGACCTTATCACCGGGAAGGATCTTGATGTAGTGCATTCTCATCTTGCCACTGATGGTGCATAATATCTGTGCTCCAATCTTGTCAAGCTCAACGCGGAAGTTTGCATTGGAGAGAGCCTCTACAACTACACCATCCTGTTCTATTACTGCCTGTTTTGCCATTATTACTTTACAGCTCTGTTGTTAATATTGATTCTCTAACTTCTCTATTTCCTCAAACGTGGAGAGGATTTCCGGTTTACCATGATGTATCGCGATTGTATGCTCGTAGTGAGCCGCCCAACCGCCATCGCGGGTCTTTATGGTCCACTTGTCCGGCATCATCCAGATTTCCCGGCTGCCCTGAACAATCATCGGCTCAATGGCTATGCACAAGCCGTTCTTCAGTTGCTTGCCGTTGCCCGGACGCCCGTAGTTGGGAACCTGCGGATCCTCGTGCATGTCCTTTCCTATGCCATGACCAACGAACTCCCTTATAACTCCGAAACCTTGCTCCTCGCAATGCCTCTGCACGGCGTGACCGATGTCACCGATTCTCTTACCGGCGTATGCGGCCTCTATACCTTTATATAAGGACTCCTTGGTGGTACGAAGGAGGCGGTTCACCTCCTCGCTGACCTCTCCGACACGGAATGTGTAACAGGAATCTCCGTTAAACCCGTTCAAGAGCGCTCCGCAATCCACGGAAACGATGTCACCGTCCTTGAGTGGCTCGTCATTCGGTATACCGTGCACCACCTGTTCATTGACCGAAGTGCAGAGACTTGCCGGGAAATCCCCTCCGTAAGGATTCGGGAAACCCAGGAAAGTGGGTATCGCTCCATGGTCGCGTATAAACTCTTCTGCCACCTTATCCAACTGCTTTGTAGTAACACCTGGCTTTATAAGCCTGCCGACCTCTGTCAGCGTCTGTGATACCAATTGGTTGGCAGCACGCATCAAATCAATCTCGTCCTCAGTCTTTAGAAATATCATCTTAGAGAAATCTCTAAATTACTAAGCCATTCCGTTGCGGCCGTGAATACGGCCACTGCTCAACAGACCATCATAGTGTCTCATCAACAAGTGGCTTTCTATCTGCTGCAATGTGTCGAGAACAACACCTACCAGAATCAGCAAGCTAGTACCTCCGAAGAACTGTGCAAATTCCTGTGACACATTGAAGAAACCGGCAAATGCAGGCATACATGCAATGAGTGCAAGGAAAATAGAACCGGGGAACACCAGACGAGTCATTATCTGATCAAGGTATTCTGCTGTATCATGTCCAGGACGAACACCGGGGATGAATCCGTTGTTGCGCTTCATATCTTCTGCCATCTGAACAGGATTCATAGTAATGGCGGTATAGAAATATGTGAATGCCACAATCAAAGCAGCAAACAGAAGATTATACCACACATTGGTGTTGTCGCTGAGCGCTATCAATGCGGCAGAGGAGTTCTCGCCTCCGTTCACCATCTGCAGGAATACTACAGGGATGAACATGATAGCCTGGGCAAAGATAATCGGCATTACATTGGCAGCAAAAATCTTGAGAGGTATGTACTGACGTGAACCTCCAACCTGCTGACCTGCATACATTCGCTTTGCATACTGTACAGGAACCTTGCGTGTACCCTGAACAAGCAGGATAGCAGCACAGATAACGAGCACGAAGATAACCAGCTCTATGGCGAACATGATCAGACCGCCACCACTAAGGTTATTCAAGCGTGCTACAACTTCCTGTATGAATGCCTGAGGAAGACGGGCAATAATACCGAGCATGATAATCAGTGAAACACCGTTACCAATACCCTTGTCGGTAATACGCTCGCCCAACCAAAGGATGAACATGCTGCCAGCAGCAAGAATAACCGTACTGGAGATAATGAAGAATGTCCAGTCCAGTTCAGGATTCAAGGCGCCTGCAGCCTGTGTACGAAGGTTTAACAGATAAGAAGGAGCCTGGAACAGCAGAATGATGATTGTCAGCCAACGAGTGTACTGGTTCATCTTTCTGCGTCCACTCTCACCCTCACGTTGCATCTTCTGGAAATGAGGAACAACGAAGGCAAACAGTTGAATTACGATTGAAGCCGAGATGTATGGCATTATTCCCAATGCAAAGATTGATGCATTAGAGAAAGCACCACCAGAGAACATGTTCAACAGAGACATCAGACCGGTGTTTGTCTGCTCGTCCAACTGGCCCAATGCATTAGGATTGATGCCAGGAAGCACGACGAACGAACCAAAACGATATACTGCAGCCAGAGCCAAGGTCCACAAGATACGAGATCTCAGGTCCTCTACGCTCCAGATGTTCTTTATGGTTTCAATAAACTTTTTCATACTGTTTACAGTTTAGTAGCAGTACCGCCAGCAGCTGTAATGGCAGCCTCGGCAGACTTAGAGAAGGCATTTGCTGTAACCTCGACCTTTGCACTCAGTGTGCCATTGCCGAGAATCTTTACAAGCTGTCCGGCCTTAGCGTAACCAGCAGCAACGATCTCAGCAAGACCGATAGTGGTGATGCCATTATCTGCCATTGTCTGCAAAGAACTCAGATTTACTGCCTGATACTCTACATGATTGATGTTCTTGAAGCCGAACTTAGGCAGACGACGCTGCAAAGGCATCTGACCACCCTCGAAACCGATCTTCTTCTTGTAACCGGAACGAGCCTTGGCACCCTTGTGACCACGGGTAGAAGTACCACCCAAACCACTGCCGGGACCGCGACCAATTCGACGCTCGCTGTGAGTAGAGCCTGCAGCGGGCTTCAATGTATTTAACTTCATAACGTTTTCAGTTTTTGAATTGAATAAAACTTGAATTAGTCAATAACCTTCACCAAGTGATGAACAGTCTGGATCAGACCACGAGTGCAGGCATTGTCCTCCAACTCCACAATCTGATTCATCTTCTTCAGGCCCATAGTATCCAGGGTTGCCTTCTGGCGCTTAGGAGCATGGATACGGCTCTTGACTTGCTGTACTTTAATAGTTGCCATAATACGTTTCTCCATTACTAAGTTTAACCACGGAATACTTTCTCCATACTGATACCACGGCTCTGAGCCACCTGGCGTGCATCACGCATGCTGGCAAGAGCGGCAATGGTAGCCTTCACCAGGTTGTGAGGGTTAGATGAACCCTTTGACTTGGCCAGACAGTCAGTAACGCCCACGCTCTCCAATACGGCACGCATAGCACCACCGGCAACAACACCGGTACCATGGCTTGCAGGCATGATGAGAACATCAGCACCACCGAACTTTGCAGCAGCCTCGTGAGGTACGGTACCCTTGATTACGGGAACCTGAACGAGGTTCTTCTTGGCAGCCTCTACACCCTTGGCAATGGCAGCAGTCACTTCACCGGCCTTACCCAGACCCCAGCCAATAACGCCGTTCTCGTTACCTACTACGACGATTGCGCTGAAAGTGAATGTACGGCCACCCTTGGTAACCTTAGTAACGCGGTTGATAGCAACCAAACGGTCCTTCAATTCCTCGCTATTGATATTTATGTTCTTAATTGCCATAATCGTTATTAGAATTTAAGTCCTCCGTTACGTGCAGCGTCAGCCACTTCCTTAACTCTACCATGGTACAGATAGCCATTACGGTCGAACACAACTGCTGTGATACCGGCCTCAAGAGCCTTCTTGGCAATCAACTCGCCAACCTTTGCAGCCTGCTCCTTCTTGGGGCAAGCCTCCATGCCGAGGCTGTTAGCGCTTACCAGTGTGGTACCGGTCAGGTCGTTGATGATCTGTACATAAATCTGCTTGTTGCTGCGGAAAACGCTCATACGAGGACGTGCGGCAGTACCAGAGATCTTGTTACGAACTCTATATTTGATCTTAATTCGTCTTTCTAATTTTGTTGTCATAATCTTACAGTTTTAAAGATTTACTTTGCACCTGCTGACTTACCAGACTTTCTGCGTACGACCTCACCAGCAAAGAGGACACCCTTGCCCTTGTAAGGTTCGGGCTTACGGAAAGAACGAATTTTTGCACATACCTGACCCAGCAACTGCTTGTCGCAAGACTCCAGGATAATCAGAGGATTCTGGTTTCTCTCAGACTTGGTCTCAACCTTAATCTCAGAAGGCAACTGAATGAAGATGCTGTGAGTGAAACCCAGAGACAACTCTATCAGGTTACCCTGATTGCTTACACGGAAACCAACACCTACGAGCTCAAGAGTCTTCTTGTAACCTTCGCTTACACCGACTACCATGTTGTTAACCAGTGAACGGTACAGACCATGATAAGCATGCTTCTGCTTTGCGTCGATATCAGCAGCCTCGTCAATCTCGAATGTAACTTCTGTTCCAGAAATCTTCACCAGGATAGAGGGATTGATAGCCTGGCTCATCTCTCCCTTGGGACCCTTCACGCTAACAACGTTGTCGCTGTAGTTGATGGTAACACCTGCGGGAATAGTAATGGGCAATTTACCTATTCTTGACATTGCTAAATCCTCCTATTAATATACGTAACAAAGGACCTCACCACCGATCTTCAGCTCAGCGGCCTCCTTGTTAGTCATTACACCCTTGGATGTGGATATGATAGCAATACCCAGTCCGTTAATAACACGAGGCATATCCTTGTAGCCGGTGTACTTACGCATACCGGGAGTTGATATACGGATCAACTTCTTGATAGCGTTCTGACGAGTCTGCTCGTCGTACTTCAAGGCTACCTTGATTGTACCCTGAGGTCCATCCTCAATGAACTTGTAGTTCAGAATGTAACCCTTCTCGAAGAGAATCTTGGTGATTTCCTTCTTCAAATTTGACGCAGGACATTCTACCACACGGTGCTTTGCCTGGATTGCATTACGCAAGCGCGTCAAATAATCTGCAATTGGATCTGTCATTTTTTTTAGGTTTTAATTAATCGGGACTATCCCGACAATATTAAAAGATAACTATATGATTTCTTGACGTGCCCCAAAAGGGCCCGTCAAGAACTGCTTCGCTTACCAGCTTGCCTTCTTTACGCCGGGAATCAGACCTGCTGAAGCCATCTCGCGGAACTGTATACGGCTGATGCCGAACATACGGATATATCCCTTGGGACGACCTGTAATCTTGCAACGATTGTGCAGGCGGATAGGATTAGCGTTGCGAGGAATTGCCTGGAGCTTCTGAGCTGCCTCGAAAGCATCAACGGGATCTGTGTTGGGATTGTTGATGATCTTCTTCAAAGCTGCACGCTTCTCAGCATACTTGGCTACCATTTTTGCGCGCTTAACCTCGCGAGCCTTCATTGATTCTTTTGCCATAACTCTGTGTTAGTTTTTAGCGTTCTTAAAGGGAAGACCGAACTCCTTGAGCAGGGCGTAACCCTCTTCATCGGTCTTAGCTGTGGTTACAAAAGTAATGTTCATACCCAGGATGCGGTCGATTGCGTCGATGTTGATCTCAGGGAAGATGATCTGCTCCTGAATACCGAGGGTATAGTTACCACGACCATCAAACTTGCTTTCGATACCCTTGAAGTCACGGATACGGGGCAGAGCCACGCGAACCAACTTCTCAAGGAACTCATACATGCGCTCACGACGCAGAGTTACCATAACACCGATGGGCATCTTCTTACGCAACTTAAACTGAGCAACGTCCTTCTTAGAGAAGGTTGCAACTGCCTTCTGACCGGTGATTTCGGTGATTTCCTTGATGGCAACCTCGATAATCTTCTTATCGGCAGTAGCCATACCCAAACCCTGGTTGATGACAATCTTCTTCAGAACGGGGATCTGCATTGAAGAGTCGTAGTTGAACTGCTTCATCAATGCAGGAGCGATACGCTCTGCGTATTCTTTCTTAAGGCTTGCAGTATTTGCCATTTTAGATTTCCTCTCCACTCTTTTTAGCGAAACGGACCAACTTGCCGTCTGCGTTCAGTTTTCTACCAATGCGAGTAGCCTTGCCAGTCTTGGGGTCAACGGGGTTCAGGTTAGAGATGTGGATAGGAGCCTCGATCTCGATGATGCCACCCTGAGGGTACTTGGCACTGGGCTTCTGACTCTTCTTAACCTTATTTACACCCTCGACAATGGCACGCTGCTCCTTAACGAACACCTTCAACACCTTACCGCTATCACCCTTGTTCTCGCCAGAGTTAACGATTACGGTATCGCCTTTCTTAATGTGTAACTTACTCATTGTTCTTCTTTCGTCTTTGAATATTAAAGAACCTCAGGTGCCAGAGACACGACCTTCATGTTTGCGGCACGAAGCTCACGTGCAACAGGACCGAAGATACGACTGCCACGCAAGTCGCCTGCATTGTTCAGCAGTACACATGCGTTGTCATCGAAGCGGATATATGAACCATCTGCACGACGAACTTCCTTCTTAGTACGTACAATCAGGGCCTTTGATACTGCACCTTTCTTAACATCACTGGTGGGGATTGCGCTCTGGATAGCAACGACAATCACATCACCTACAGAAGCGTAGCGGCGACGGGTACCACCGAGGACGCGGATACACTTTGCCTCCTTGGCACCGCTGTTGTCTGCTACTACTAATCTAGATTCTGCCTGTATCATTTTTACTTAGCTCTTTCTACGATTTCTACTACTCTCCATCTCTTGGTCTTGCTCAGAGGACGAGTTTCCATAATCAGAACGGTGTCACCCTTGTGGCAATCGTTCTTCTCGTCATGTGCATGGTACTTCTTCGTCTTCGCAACGAACTTACCATAAATAGGGTGCTTCTCCTTGAACTTGGCAGCAACCACGATGGTCTTGTCCATCTTGTCGCTTACCACGACACCCATACGAGTTTTTCTTAAATTTCTTGCTTCCATATCTTGAAGTACCTATTTACTTGTTTGACTCTTTCTGGCGGAGCACCGTCTTCATACGGGCGATGTTACGACGAGCGGCCTTAATCTGAGAGTTGTTTTCCAGAGGAGCAACGGCATGATTCAATTTCATCTGATCATAGTTGGCAACCTCTACGGCGATGCGCTCTGCAAGTTCAGAAGCGCTCATCGCATTAATTTCTGCAATCTTCATTATTATGCGTTTTTGTCGTAATCACGTCTAACAATAAACTTGGTGGTCACGGGCAACTTCTGAGCTGCAAGACGAAGAGCCTCCTTCGCGATTTCGTAACTTACACCTTCAATCTCGAAAATTATACGTCCGGGGGTAATGGGGAACCCATATCCTACGGGGTCACCCTTACCCTTACCCATACGTACGTCAGCGGGCTTCTTGGTGATGGGCTTGTCAGGGAAGATACGAATCCAGCTCTGACCCTCACGCTGCATGTAACGTGTCATTGCCACACGAGCTGCCTCGATCTGGCGTGCTGTAATCCAACGTGTTTCCAATGACTTGATACCAAAGCTACCGAATGCCAACTGATTGCCACGCATTGCATTACCCTTGCGGTGATTCTTTTGTGGCCTTCTGTATTTAGTTCTTTTTGGTTGTAACATTTTAATTCAGTTTTTAACGGTTGTTGTTCTTCTTGCGACGGAAGTTCTTGCCACCGCCGTTGCCACCGAAACCACGACCCTGCTCCTTAGCCTGAGTGAAGTTGGGAGCCAAGTCCTTCTTGCCATATACCTCTCCGCGGCAGATCCATACCTTGATGCCGAGCAGACCAACCTTGGTCAGAGCCTCTGTATGGCAGTAGTCGATGTCGGCACGCAGAGTGTGCAGGGGAGTACGGCCTTCCTTGAACATCTCGGAACGTGCGATTTCAGCACCGTTCAGACGACCGCTGATGAGAACCTTGATACCCTCGGCACCGGCACGCATTGAATTTGCGATAGCCATCTTGATGGCGCGACGGTAAGCGATCTTACCTTCAACCTGACGTGCAATGTTGTTTGCTACGATAGTTGCGTCCAACTCGGGCTTCTTAACCTCGAAGATGTTGATCTGGATGTCCTTGTCGGTTACCTTCTTCAACTCTTCCTTGAGCTTGTCAACCTTTTCACCACCCTTGCCAATGATCAATCCTGGACGGGCTGTGCACACGGTGATGGTCACCATCTTCAGTGTGCGTTCGATGACAATGCGTGAAATGCTGGCGTCACCAAGACGGGCATTCAGATACTTACGGATCTTGCTGTCCTCAAGGATAGTGTCGCCGTAGTTCTTGCCACCAAACCAATTTGAATCCCAACCGCGGACAATGCCGAGACGGTTGCTTATAGGATTAACTTTCTGTCCCATGTTTCTTTTCTAATTAATCATTCTTAGTGTCAACGAACAAGGTGATGTGGTTAGAACGCTTGCGGATTCTGTAACCACGACCCTGAGGAGCAGGTCTCATACGCTTGAGGGTAGCACCCTCGTTCACAAAAATCTTAGAGATATACAGTTCTCCGTCCTCTGCCTTGCGATCGTTTTTCTGTTCCCAGTTAGCGATGGCAGAACGGAGGAGCTTCTCCACGTCTGCGCTGGCAGCCTTGGCACAGAACTTCAATGTACCCAGGGCTCTGTTCACCTCCATTCCGCGAACCAGATCAACAACGTATCTCATCTTGCGGGGAGAAGAAGGAACGTTCTGCAACTTGGCAAAACTCTGGGCCTTGCGTGCTTCCTTTCTTGCGTCAGCAGCTAATTTTTTTCTTTTTCCCATTATATTATTCTTATTTTATCCAGTTGTCGGTTCCGTTTACTTCTTCTTCTTATCACCATGGCCACCGAACTTGCGGGTGGGAGCGAACTCGCCCAGCTTGTGACCTACCATGTTCTCGGTGATGTAAACGGGAATGAATTTGTTTCCGTTGTGCACGGCTACTGTATGTCCTACGAAATCAGGAGAGATCATAGAAGCACGAGCCCAGGTCTTGACTACGTTCTTCTTGCCGCTTTCATTCATGGCAAGAACCTTCTTCTCAAGATTAACTTCGATATAGGGACCTTTCTTTAATGAACGACTCATAATATTACGCTGTTAACTTCCGTTGATTACTTCTTGTTGGCTCTCTCAATGATATACTTGTTGGACTGCTTCTTGGGTGCGCGTGTCTTCTTACCCTTAGCATACAGACCAGTGCGTGAACGGGGATGGCCACCTGACTGACGACCTTCACCACCACCCATGGGATGGTCATGGGGATTCATGACAACGCCACGGTTATGAGGACGACGGCCCAACCAACGGCTGCGACCTGCCTGACCATAGCTATAAAGAGCGGGGACGCGGGTACCTACGATACCAACAGTAGCCTTACATGCGCTCAGAATCTGACGTGTCTCGCCAGAGGGCAACTTGATCACGCAGTAACGTCCCTCACGAGAGGTCAGCTGTGCGAAGTTACCTGCGGAACGAACCAGCATACCGCCCTGACCGGGACGCAGCTCAATGTTGTGAACCACGGTACCTACGGGGATATTCTGCAGGGGGAGTGCGTTACCTACCTCGGGAGCAGCGTCTGCACCGCTCATTACGGTAGCACCTACCTTCAGTCCGTTGGGAGCAATGATATAGCGCTTTTCACCATCAGCATAGTAAAGAAGTGCGATACGAGCAGAACGGTTGGGATCATACTCGATTGTCTTTACGACTGCTGGAACACCATCTTTCTCACGCTTGAAGTCGATGAAACGATACTTCTGCTTGTGGCCGCCGCCGATATAGCGGACAGTCATCTTACCGGTCACGTTACGACCGCCGGTAGACTTCTTACCACATACGAGAGACTTCTCAGGTACTGATGCAGTAATCTCTTCGAAAGTACCTATAATTTTATGTCTTTGGCCCGGTGTTGTGGGCTTAAATTTACGTACTGCCATCTCTTAATTAAATATTGCTATAGAAATCAATTACATCGCCCTCCTTCAGAGTAACGATTGCCTTCTTGAAGGCGTTTGTACGACCCTTCAGCAGACCTGCCTTGGTGTAACGAGTCTTGCTCTTACCTGCGTACACGCATGTATTAACATCGGTAACGGTTACGTTGTAACGAGACTCGATCTCCTTCTTCAGCTCGATCTTGTTTGCCTCAGGACGTACCACGAAGCCATACTTATTCTGCTTCTCTGTAATACCAGTCATCTTCTCAGTGACCAGAGGTTTGATAATGTATGTCATAGTTCTTGTACGTCTTTATTACTTAGTGAGGTTACCTTCGATAACAGCCAGAGCGCTTTCTGCCACAACCATAACGTCTGCGTTCAGAACCTGATAGGTATTCAGGGCAGCAGCGGGCATGGTTGCAACACGCTGGAGATTACGAGCAGACAAATATACGCCTTTATCAGAAGCGGGAGTAACTACGAGAGTCTTCTTGCCTGCGATATTAAGATTATTTAACACCTCCAGCATAGACTTTGTCTTGGGAGCCTCGAATGTGAAGTCCTCAACAACTACGATTGCGTTCTCCTGAGCCTTGTATGCGAGAGCGCTACGACGTGCCAACTGGCGAACTTTCTGATTCAGCTTGAAGCCATAGTCGCGGGGCTGGGGACCGAATACACGAGCACCACCTACGAGTACGGGGCTGTTGATATCACCACGGCGAGCACCGCCACCGCCCTTCTGGCGACCGAGCTTGCGGGTTGAACCGCTCATTTCGCTTCTTTCCTTGGTCTTGGCTGTACCCTGGCGCTGGTTGGCCATAATCAGCTTAACGTCCAGATAGATTGCGTGATCGTTGGGCTCTATAGCATAGATAGCATCATTGAGTACTACCTTGCGGCCAGTATCCTGACCTTTGATATTCAATACACTTGCTTCCATCTTACTTTACTATGCTAACGATTGAACCTTTGTATCCGGGAACACTACCCTTGATGAGAAGGAGGTTGTGCTCGGGAATAACCTTTAACACCTGCAGGTTATGAGTGGTAACACGCTCGTTACCCATCTGACCACCCATGCGCATGCCCTTGAACACCTTTGCGGGATAAGAACAAGCACCGATAGAACCGGGCTTACGCAGACGGTCGTCCTGACCGTGTGTAGACTGACCTACACCACCGAAACCATGACGCTTCACAACGCCCTGGAAACCCTTACCCTTGGATGTACCCACTACATCAACAAAGGAGCAGTCTGAGAAGAGCTCTACGGTAATTGAATCACCGAGGTTCAGCTCACCCTCAAAATCTGTGAACTCAGCCAAGTGGCGCTTGGGGGTGGTACCAGCCTTCTTGAAGTGACCGGCCAAGGGAGCAGATGTGTTCTTCTCCTTTGCCTCTTCATAACCGAGCTGAACAGCTGCGTAGCCGTCCTTCTCAACGGTCTTAATCTGAGTAACCACGCAAGGACCAACTTCGATAACAGTGCACGGTACATTCTTACCGTCGGCACTGAAAACGGATGTCATTCCGATTTTCTTTCCTAATAATCCTGGCATTTCAGTTTAATTAAATAAATTGTTTTTAATCTGTTGTTTCTTTCTCGTTTTCATTCCCTTCCGTAAAGCCTACCTGTAGGCACACAAAAAGAGAACCGCCACCATAGGCGTTCTTTCTTGGAAAGTCTGATAACCCGCAGGTCAGCGCATTCTTTTCCTTTTCGAGTGCAAAGTTACGGATTTTTGCTTTAATACACAAGAGTTTATGTGAAATATTGCACTAAATATGGCGAAAAAGGGCATTTTAACACCCAAAAGGGCATAAAAAGGCCCTCATGATGTTCTCACGAGGGCCTTTTATGTTATCAAACATGCTTGCAGAGGGTATTACACCTTGATCTCTACCTCTACACCGCTGGGCAACTCCAGCTTCATCAGAGCGTCGACAGTCTTCTCGTTGCTTGAGTAGATGTCGATCAGGCGCTTGTATGCGCACAACTGGAACTGCTCACGGCTCTTCTTGTTAACGAAGGTTGAGCGGTTTACGGTAAAGATACGCTTGTGAGTGGGCAGGGGTATAGGACCAGATACAACAGCACCTGTTACCTTAACGGTCTTGACGATCTTCTCTGCACTCTTGTCTACGAGCATGTGGTCGTAGCTCTTCAGCTTAATACGAATTTTCTGACTCATTTCTTTCTTTATAATTATTATTTAATAAGGTGGGAGCAACCATTAAGAGTCGTTTGCTAATGGCTGTCCCTTCCTTATGATACTTTATTTATTGTGTCCTCTTAGGAGGATTACAGCAGGTCGGCACGACCCTTCATTTCCTCAAGTACAGCCTTGGCAACACCGGTGCTCACGGGAGCATGGTGGTCATAGGTCATAGAGCTGGTAGCGCGACCTGAGGTGATGGTACGCAGAGCGGTTACATAACCGAACATCTCTGCCAGGGGTACCATAGCCTTCACCAGACGTGCACCGGTACGGGTTGTGTCCATACCCTCTACCTGACCACGACGCTTGTTCAAGTCACCGATAACGTCACCCATGTTCTCCTCGGGAGTAACTACCTCGAGCTTCATGATGGGCTCCATCAGTACGGGCTTAGCCTTGGCGCAGCATGCCTTGTAAGCCATCTGGGCAGCGATTTCGAATGACAGCTGGTCAGAGTCAACGGGGTGGAATGAACCGTCCACGAGCTCTACCTTCAGGCTGTCCATGGGGAAGCCACCGAGCACACCATTCTTCATGGCTGCATCGAAGCCCTTCTGTACGCTGGGGATGAATTCCTTGGGAATGTTACCACCGGTAACGCTGTTGACGAACTGCAGAGGAGTCTCGTTGTAGTCCTCGTCGCGGGGACCAACGTTGACGATGATGTCTGCGAACTTACCGCGACCACCAGACTGCTTCTTGTAAACCTCACGGTGGTTAACGGTGGCGGTGATAGCCTCCTTGTAGTTAACCTGGGGCTTACCCTGGTTACACTCTACCTTGAACTCGCGCTTCAGACGGTCGATGATGATATCCAAGTGCAACTCACCCATACCGGAGATAACGGTCTGGCCGCTCTGCTCATCGGTCTTCACGGTGAAGGTGGGATCCTCTTCAGCCAACTTCTGCAAACCGATGCTCAGCTTGTCCAGGTCCTTCTGGGTCTTGGGCTCTACGGCGATACCGATAACGGGATCGGGGAAGTCCATAGATTCCAGAACGATGGGTGCGCCTTCCTCGGCAAGAGTATCACC
>X430_Giraffe__coassemble_108_pt1 | contig 18100 bp, 14 predicted proteins | sample X430_Giraffe__metabat2_high_PE_005 | metagenome-assembled genome bin X430_Giraffe | reverse complement strand
CCACAGGACCGTATGCCGCTCCAAGCAAGGCTCCGAAGATGGGGCCGAGGCCGGCGATGTTGAGCAACTGGATGAGGAAAATCCTCCATCTGGGCAGAGGGATATAGTCCACCCCGTCATAGTGCGTCTTTGACGGCACGGGATTGTCGGAGTTCACCTCGCATACCTTTTCAAGGTAGCGGCCGTAGGTGAAGTATGCCACGACAAGTGCTGTCAGGCATATCAGGAATGTTATCATACAGGATTATTATTTTACAAGCAGAACTCTATGTCCCACAGGTTGTGCATGGACACCTGTCCGGGCATGGCATGCTGGCTGTATGGACGTATGTCCAGTTCCACGCTGTAACCGATACGGTCGGGCATGCCATACCAAGGCTCTACGCACACATAGGGGCACAGCAGGTCTGTCATCTGCCACACAAGCAGCACGGGGGCGCCATGGGAAAGACGGCATATCTCGGTCTTCTTGTCGGTGCGGAGCAGTGTCATGGCCTTCACCTGCCACTTGTCGAAGATAAGGGCCTCGTTGTGGAAAGTGTCCACGCTGATGGGGATAAGTCCCTCTTCGGTCTGGGGCACATAGTAGCGCTCGCCACCGAAGCAGCCCTGCTCGCTGGCACGTACCACGCTGATGCCTTCCTTGGGTTCGGGACGCATGTATCCCACCACCTCGGCATCCTTCTGGAAGTCAGGCAGCATGATGGCAGGGTGACCGCCAATCTGGTAATGAAGCACCTCTGTGTCCGAGGGGTTGGCAACACTGGCATTACATGTCAGGGTCTTACCCTCGAGGGTATAGGTTATTGTCAGGTTGAAGGCAAAGGGGTACTGTTCCATGGTCTCCTCTGTCTCCTGGACGCTCAGGCTGATGCGTCCGTATTCCGGCTCGCCGGCAGGAGTGAATTCCATGGTGCGGACAAAACCGTGCTTTACCATCTTGTAGGTCTTGCCCTGATACTTGTACTCGCCGTTCCAGAGGCCGCCACATGCGGGGAAGAGTATGGGAGAATAGCCTGCCCAGTAGGCAGGATCGGCATTCCACCAGAGTTCCTTGCCGGTTTCCTTGTTTACGACACTTATAACCTCAGCACCCAGGGAGGTGATGGTTACACGAAGATAATCGTTCTCTATTATGTAGTTCATGGAGTCTGCTTTATATATTATATAATAAGGTATAATCTGAAAACAAAGAAACCGAACAAAGGCAATACGGCAATGGTACTACCTTCACTCGGTTTCCTTTTATATGCTTAGCAAAGGGCCTGGGTGTCCAGGGCAATCATCAGTTCCTCGTCGGTGGGTATGCAGCATACGGTCACCTTGGAGTCATCGGCAGAGAGGACAGCCTCCGTGGCACGGCAGGCACGGTTCTTCTCGGCATCCATCTTCACGCCCATGTATTCCAGACCTGCGGTGGCACCTTCGCGCACCTCCCACTGGTTCTCGCCTGCACCGCCGGTGAACAGGATGATGTCCACACCACCCATGGCAGCGGCATACTGGCCTATGTACTTCTTGATGCGGTAGGTGTACATCTCCTTGGCCAGACGGGCCTTCTCGTTGCCGTCCTTCACACCGGCCAGGATATCACGGAAGTCACTGGACAGACAGCTGACACCGGCCAGACCTGACTTCTTGTTCAGGAGGTCGGAAACGCCCTTGGTGTCCAGGCCCAACTTGTCCATGAGGAAGGTAACGGCACCTGCATCGATGTCACCGCTGCGTGTGCCCATGATGAGACCCTCCAGAGGAGTGAGACCCATGCTGGTGTCCACACACTTGCCATCCTTTACGGCAGCGATGGATGCACCGTTGCCGATGTGGCAGGTAATAATCTTCTTGCCCTCTGCCTCGCAACCGAGGAACTCGCACACACGCTGTGACACATAGCGGTGGCTGGTGCCGTGGAAGCCATAGCGGCGCACGCCGTACTTCTCATACAGTTCGTAGGGAAGGGCATACATGTAGGCATAGTCGGGCATGGTCTGGTGGAAAGCGGTGTCGAACACGCCCACCTGGGGAATGTTGGGCAGCAGGGCGCTGACGGCATTCACACCCTTGATGTTTGCAGGGTTGTGCAGGGGAGCCAGGTCGTTGCAGGCAGTGAAGGCCTCCATCACCTCGGGGGTGAGCAGAACGGACTTGTTGAACTTCTCGCCGCCATGAACCATGCGGTGGCCTACGGCATCCAGTTCCTCAAGGCTCTTCAGCACGGCATAGTCGCCGGTTGTGAGTACCTCAAAAATCCACTGTACACCGGCAGTGTGCTCGCTGATGGGACGCTCCATCTTGTGCTTCTCGCCGTTGAGCTTTACGTTGATGAAACTGTCAGGCAGACCTATCTTCTCGATGCCGCCACTGGTAATAACGCTCTTGTCGGTCATGTTGTAGAGCGCGTATTTGATGGATGAACTTCCGCAGTTCAATACAAGAATCTTCATGATTTCGCTTCTTTTTTCCTTATTTATCAAACTTCTATTAACAATGTCCGCTTACTTGGCATCCATAGCCTGGCATGCAGTAATTGCCACCATCTTGTAGATGTCGTCCACAGAGCAACCGCGTGAGAGGTCGTTCACGGGACGTGCAATACCCTGCAGGATGGGGCCGATGGCATCGGCACCGGCAAGACGCTGAACCAACTTGTAACCGATGTTGCCAACCTCCAGAGAAGGAGCGATAAGCACGTTGGCATGACCTGCAATGGGGCTGCCGGGGCACTTCTTCTCGCCTACGGAAGCAACGAGGGCTGCATCGGCCTGCAGTTCGCCGTCCAACTTCAGTTCGGGGTCCATCTCATGAGCAATGCGGGTAGCCTCGATTACCTTGTCCACAACCTCGTGCTTGGCGCTTCCCTTGGTGCTGAAACTGAGCATGGCCACACGGGGATCGGCAAAGCCGGCAACGCTCTTGGCGGTCTGGGCTGTGCAGACGGCACTCTGTGCCAACTGGTTGGCATCGGGAACAGGGGTAACGGCAACGTCACCGATTACCAGCACACCGTTCTCACCGTATTCGGGCTTGTCGGTAATCATCAGCATGGCACCGCTGACACAAGTGATACCGGGAGAGCACTTGATAATCTGCAGGGCAGGACGCAGGGTGTCGCCTGTTGTGCTCAGTGCACCGGAAATCTGTCCGTCGGCATGTCCGCTCTTGATGATAAGGCAACCGAAATAGAGGGGATCCAGAACCAGTTCGCGTGCCTTCTCGATGGTCATGCCCTTCTTCTGGCGCAACTGGAACAGGAGTTGTGCATACTCCTCGGTCTTGTCGCTGGTGGCGGGGTCGATGATAATGGCCTTGTCCAGGTTCTTCAAGCCGAGTTTCTCGCCCAAAGCGAAGATTTCGTCGGGGTTGCCGATAAGGATGATTTCTGCCAGACCGTCGCGCAGAGACATGTCGGCTGCGGTCAGAGTACGCTCTTCCAGACTCTCGGGCAGCACAATGCGCTGCTTGTTCTGCTGGGCACGAGCAATGATTTGTTGCATTAACTGTGACATATTCGTGTATTGTTTAGTGTTTAAAGTTTTCTGTAGTCTTTTGTTTTGACCTGGTTTGGTCTTAGTTTTTTATTAGGGTCTTTGGTTGATGTTTTCCGTTCATACTCCCTCCCAATATGGAGGGTTGGGGGCGGGTCTTTTTCCGTTTTTCAGAACCTTCCCTTCATGAGCACGCGCTCAAGGCGCTCTGCATCCATGTGGGGCAGATATTCGTTGTTGTATGACGCGGTTATGCCCCCCGTCTCCTCGCTTACCACTATGGCCAGAGCGTCGGTTTCCTTGCTGATACCTCTGGCGGCACGGTGGCGCAAGCCAAATTCCTTGGGGATATCCAGGTCGTGGCTGATGGGCAGAATGCAGGACGCGGCCGTTATCTGTCCGCCCGATATTATCATGGCTCCGTCGTGAAGGGGAGAGTTCTTGAAGAATATGTTTTCTATGAGGCGTTGGGAAATCTTTGCCTCTATACGCTCGCCGGTGCGGATAAAGTCGCCCAGCGGCAGATCATTCTGCATCACTATGAGCGCACCCGTCTTCTGCTTGCTCATGTTCAGGCAAGCCATCAGTATGGGCATTATGGTTTCGCGGTCATAGCGGTAGTCTTCCTCAAATGTGTTGGTTGCCTTGGGCTTGAAGAAACGCCACAGGCGGTTTACCCTCTCGTGGGTGCCTATGGTGTAGAAGAAATGGCGGATTTCCTCCTGGAAGAGAACAATGATGGCTATGGCACCCACACTGACCAACTGGTTCAGTATGCCGCCAAGCAGTTTCATCTCCAGTACCTTGCTGACAAGAATCCAGATGCTGATGAAGACCAGCACGCCGTAGAAGATGTTCACGGAGCGCGACTTCTTCATCAACTTGTAGCCGAAGAACAGGAATATGGCCACAAGGAAAATGTCTATAAGGTCCTTCAGTCCGAAATCAAACATTGCCGGTATATCTTTATTGCCTCTACGGCTTCTCTTACGTCATGTACCCGGAGTATGGATGCCCCGTTCATCAGTGCAATGGTGTTCAGCGCAGTGGTACCGTTCAGGGACTCCTCGGGGGTGGTGTCCAGCAGGCGGTAGACCATGCTCTTGCGGCTTATGCCGACGAGTATGGGGCATCCGAGCAGACGGAACTCGCGCAGGCGGGCCATCATCTCGTAGTTCTGCGCCATTGTCTTGCCGAAGCCGAAACCGGGGTCCACTATCACATCGGCAACATCCATCTCGTGGAGTTCTTCCACACGCTCGCCCAAGGAGCGGAACACCTCGCACATGAGGTTATCGTAATGCGGTGCCTTCTGCATGTCCTGGGGCGTACCCTGCATGTGCATCAGTATGTACGGCACGTGCAATTCTGCCACCGTCCGGAACATGTCCTTGTCCATTTCTCCGCCGGAGATGTCGTTTATAATATCCGCTCCAGCCTCCACGGCCTGACGTGCCACTTCGGCACGGAACGTATCCACACTGATGATAGCGTCCGGCCACTCTTCACGGACAATACCAATAGCAGGGAGCAGACGGCGCAACTCCTCCTCCACAGAGACCTCCTCCGCACCCGGACGGCTGCTATACGCACCGATATCCACCATCGTGGCACCTTCGCGGCGCATCATGCAAACCCTTTGCCGGATTTCCTCCTCGCTACGGCATCGGCTGGTGGCAAAGAAGGAGTCGGGGGTAACATTCAGTATGCCCATTACCTGAGGCTCGTCGAGCGAAACAAGACGACCTCGGACATTTATGGTTGCAGAAACGCCACTTCTTCTCATTGCTACTTATACATGCACTCTTTATGCAGGTCAAAGTTACGAATAAGTGAGCGAATAACAAAATAAAGCGGGCTTTTATTTGGGGATTTTTCGTAACTTTGCATTTGTAATGTCCATTTAGCAAATCCAATGACAAGCACAGAACAACTATACGGGGTGTTTCTGCAACATCCCGAGGTTACGACGGACAGTCGCAACTGCCCCGAAGGGAGCATGTTTTTTGCACTGAAGGGTGAGAATTTCGACGGCAACCTGTATGCCATGCAAGCCCTGGAGAAGGGATGTGCCGTGGCCGTGGTGGACAAGGCGGATATTGTCCCCGAAGGCGACAACCGTTTCTGCCTGGTGGAGGATGTACTGACCTCGCTTCAGGCACTGGCGGCACATCATCGCAGACAGACCGACATCCCCGTGGTGCAGATAACAGGCACCAACGGCAAGACCACCACCAAGGAACTGCTCTCTGCCGTGCTGACAATGAAATACAACACCCTCTTCACTCAGGGCAACCTCAACAACCACATCGGTGTGCCCCGCACTCTTCTGCGTCTGCGCCCCGAGCATGAAATGGCGGTGATAGAGACCGGTGCCAACCACCCCGGGGAGATTGCCTTCCTGTGCCGGATGGTACAGGCGGATTGCGGTCTGATAACCAACGTGGGGCGTGCCCATCTGGAGGGATTCGGCTCATTCGAGGGTGTGAAGCATACCAAGGGAGAACTATACGATGATCTGCAGGCCAGAGGCGGCTTCACATTCCTGAACACCAAGGACACCGATCTTACAGACATGGCAACGGAGCGCAACATAGAAACCGTGCCATACGTGGAAGGGGAGGTGGCAGAGTGCAATCCCATGCTCCGTGTCCGCTGGTATTGCAAGGCGGAGGCACAATGGCACACCGTGCAGACCAACCTCATCGGTTCCTACAACCTTGCCAACGTTCTGTCCGCCATTACCGCAGGACTGCATTTCGGCGTGGAACCTGCCCTCATAGACAAGGCCCTGGAGGAATACGTGCCCACAAACAACCGTAGCGAGTTCCGCCAGACAGAGCGCAACAGCCTCATCATAGACGCCTACAACGCCAATCCCACCAGCATGGCGGCGGCACTGGACAACTTCAACCAGATGCAGGCAGAAAACAAAATGGTCATCCTCGGCGAGATGCGCGAACTGGGTGCGGACAGCACCACAGAGCACCAGCGCATCATTTCCCACCTTGCCACAATGGAACTCTGCGAGATATGGCTCGTGGGACAGGAGTTCTGCAACGCGGATTGCTCGGTCCTCGGCAAACATTCCACCTTCAACAACGTAGAAGAAGTAAAGGAAAGGCTCTCCACCACCCCATTATCAGGCCGCACAATCCTCATCAAGGGAAGTAACGGAACACGACTCTTCCAACTGCCGGAGATGCTGTAGAAGCCAAAAGCACAAGGACAAGCACAACATCTGTATAGGCATTCCCTTGATATTGACGGAGCGACCTGTTTGTAGAAACAAGGCCGCTCCGTTTTTATGCTAATGCTTACCTATAGTGATCACACCACTTCCTCGGGAATTTCCTCGTTGGAAACTGGTGTCTCGTTATCTTCTTGTGTCACCTTCTCAAGTTCTGAATCATAGTCAGACTTCTGCATCTCTATCACACGCATAGAGGCAGTGCCGGCTTCAACATCCGAAGCGTTAACCTCTGCATTCAAGGCCTTGACGTCATCAATCTTTCCTTCCTTCAAGGCCTTGATTTGCTTGGCCTGCGCACGTGCACGCTTGTATATTTCCTTCATTTCCTTGCCACCACGACCAATCAGGATGGGGCCGGCCTTGATGTACTTGCCATAGGAAATGGCATTCAGGCCAAGATCAGCAAGTGCAAGTGATGCCGAGGTTGATGCAAGACCGAGATTAGTCATATCCAACGCAATAAGAGGATATGCCATTACCAGATCAAAGTTCTGCTGGAAAGCCTTGTTGGCACTGCGGAGATTGCCGGCAGAGTCTACCACATGATATTGAATATCCTTCTCGCCGCTTTCATCTATTACATGTATCTCTGCAACTTCATAAAAAACAATGCTGTCGGAATACGCCACAATCTTGTTATTAAGGTCGTCACACAGCTTCAGGTAATCGTCAAAATCCTTGTTGCCGGTCAATGCAGGCATTACCCATACATATGGTTTCTTAGCCTTCTTCTTCTTTTCTTTTTTCTCCTTTTTGTCAACAAATGTACTTGCTTGAGTAGGGATGATCAAACCTAAGCACATGAACAGTGCAATAAATGCCAATAACTTTTTCATAGTTCTTATTATTTTATGTGTTGTGATAATAATTGTCTTTTTTTCGGGGCATTGGGTAAATGCTAACAAGTAAGACGGACCAAAATCGGGAAAGGGATTCAGTCCTTAGTGAAACGAATCTTCACGTTTCTGTCGTCCGTACGACCTTCCACGCCGACATGCTTGTTCTTCTTTATCTTCCTTTCACCATTAGCCTCAAATATCAAAGTCTTGTACTGGCCGGGCTTCAAAGTAAGGCTATATCTGCCATCTGGGTCCGTAACAGTTGTTATCAGTTCCCCCTTGTGCGGATAATCCTTCTTTTCCATGTCTTCGCAATTGGAATACTGCGAACCGTATATGCTGACATTAGCCAGTGGAGTTTCATGAACCAAACCACCCTTATACTCACCGATAACGAATCTACCCTTGAATACGAAACCGATGCCAGTCTTCTCCTTTTGCAACCGTTGCGCCTCGTCCAAATAAAAATCATCACCGGTTTCCTTGTATAGGGCATTGTAGCGCTCTACCATGTTGTCAATCATCTTCATGAAGGCCTCCTTGTTGACAACCCTGTTGTTGGCGGAAAGTTCATAAAGTTTATCTGCAGTTACGTCGGTCTCAGCCTTGAACTTGGCCAGTTTGTCCATCTGTTGGGCGCTCTGCAGTGCTGCCTGTTTGTCGCTCTCCGAGGCCCCCTCTGCCTGTGCAGCATTCTCGTAGTACATCTTGGCTGAAGCATAGTCGCGAGAGTTCTTGTGACTGACAGCCTGGTTTATCATTTCCTCGTACTTGGTCTTGAAGACGGAGACGGTCTTAAGCAGTGCCATCACCTTGTATGATCTTTTCTCCTTGCTGTTCAGTGCGAGAACATCTGCCTGCTCTATTGTGCGTTCGTTAGTCCCTTCTCCCTTGATGCTTATATAGGTCAGATGGTTCAGTTTGTCTGACATCTTCTCTGCTTCGTCTTTGGTAAGGGCTATATTCTTTTCCAAGGCATCTATTTCTGCATCCGAAGCCTGGTTCTCAAGCAGAGAGTCGTACTGTGCATTCAGAAGCTCCAGAGAGGCGTTCTTTTCCCTTAAGTCCTCAGTCATGTCATGCAGGTCCGATACCTTTATAATGAGTGAGTCCACATAAGTTCCTGCTTTGGAAAGCCCACTCTTGTGTATGGCGCGCAAGTCTGGACTGTAGGTCAGGTCCAGTTTTATCTCACTGTTTATTTCTATCAATGCCCAACCGTTGCCGCTTTGGATATAGTATCCGCCTTCATCGGACGTTTCCATCGTAATAGGGTTATTTACTATCTCCACGTTAAAGCCGATGCATCTGTTGGCTTCCAGCAGAACCTGGCCTGTCTTTTCTGTAAAGGTGGTGCCTTTCTTGGAAATATTGAATATGCGGTCACGTCCTCCGGAAATGTCCAGTACCATCCTGTACTCGAAACCTTGGGCGGTCTTCTGTGGGGTATCGCATATAGGATCCTTGTTGACAGTCGTGCTGATAACGAGTTCTTCTGACTTTGACATGAAGACAACTGCCGCCTTGCCTTCCAATTGTTCCTCTTTGGACAATCTGGAGTCCTTGGATATTGTTATCATGGACTCCTGTGCAACGGCAAGCATAGTCACACAGGACAGGACGTATAATATCAACAAACGTAGTTTCATGTTTCCTTTATTTTATCATGTCTTCTACAGAACTCATATTGAAGATGTCCTCCTCGGGCAGGGCCTGCTTCTGACCATTGCCTGCTGCAATGTAGGAGGGTTGCCATGTTCTTACCTCTATGACGGGTTCGTTCTCATTGGTAAAGTTCCATAGCAGGAATACATAACCCTCGTCGCTGTAGTTGCTGGACTTCCATTCCTGGAACAGGCGCACACCATAGAAGTTGGGGTTGTTCTGCGAACGGGTGATACCTGGGCATCCTCCTTCGTTTGAACCTCCGCCAATTTCACTGAACTTGACATCAATATACTTGTTGCGGAGGAATGCGCGCTTCAGGTTCCTGAGATATTCCTGTTTTGTCTGCTTGTTGTAGACAACCTTTGCATTGGACTTACCGAAGTCGTTGGGACGAGTGCGGATAACCTTACCGGTAATGATCACGGCATCGTCACTGAAAATCTTTTCCATAAAGTCAATGTCCTTGGTGCAGTATGCGGTACGAAACTGCTCTATGTAGTCAAGGATTATCATACGGCGCTCCGTTTCTACCACAGAACCGCAACGTTCCATGCTCTCAGACAACTGTGCATCCAAAGCAAAGCGAAAGTCAGAAATCTTACCGGTCTTATCGAATTCAATTACCGCTTCCTGATATGTTCCGCTTGTGAAAGTCTCGTCCTGGGGTTCGAGAATCAATGGTATCTGACGCAAAAGATATGAGTTTTTCAGAGGCCAGCATCTGTCCACCACCTCTTCGTCGTCGCAATAGAAATGCACTGTGGACCATAGAGTAACAAGCATATTCTTAGCATGGTCATCCATCTGCAGTGATGAAGTATTGATATCCCTCTTGCCGTTATAGGCATCGTTAATCTCTGTAAGTACATGACCCAGGTTAGTCTGCATCTTTTCCAAAATCGCAGGATTGTCAAAACCTTCGTCCACAGTAATGGTAACAGTAATTGCGTTGGCAAAGAGCACCGCAATTAATGAACACACACATAACATTATCCTTTTCATATTCTTTCTATTTCTTTATTTTAATTCCTATTGCTCCGTTTCCCTTGTAGTTGGATATCTGGTCGGGCCGACCTGTTTTAAGGTTTGTACGCTCAGCTCCTTCACTCAGTATGGCACGTATAACACCTTCCTTACTAAAAATGGCTATGATATACGTTTCTGGAGATGCCAGGTCGTTCAGTTTACGATAGTCGCTGACCTTACCCTCTGCCTTCAGATTCTTGAGCAGAGTGGATAGCTGTCCTGTGTTCCTACACTCCAGCAGTTGATTTTTGACAATATCCTCTGAGGACGCGGATTTTACCGTGGGTACCATGGAAACATCCTTTTTCATCTCAGATTCCTTTTGGGCAATTTTCATTACAGACACATTGCCTGCGGGAATTATATCAGATTTCTTCACATACATGAACGCTCTATACCAATTGCCTCTTGGTAAGGTCATGTCCTCGACCGAGTAATTGGTATTCACCGTTATCAAGTTGCTGGCACTGGCAAACTTCTTTTGTTTGGCCACCCATTCGTTTACGTTCTGATAAAGGATTTCCTTTGCCAGGTCTATAGCGGCCTGCTGGTCGGCCATTGTAGCTTCGGCATAGATGTAATCCGAGTTCTTCTTTATGGCATTGATTTCGCGTTTCTTCTCGTCCACCGTATTTTGGGCAAGGATAGAAGCACAAGAGAACAATGTCACGGCCAATATTACGGCCATTCTTATCTTCTGTCGCATAACTGTTTATTTTACTGGTTCGAATTCTGTGGGGTTCAACACATTGTCCGATACATTATATAGTGGAATGTAACAATATATCCTTGCCAAGGCAAGTTTCCTTTCAGGCATCATTATAGCACTTTCTGGAACATCTATGCTGAGCAGGTGTAGATAACCACCTGTCTCATTGACCATAAACACGGAACATCTGTAAACACCGTCTATTTTAGACTTTAGGCCAAAATAGGGCACACAGCCTTCCTCTATGCAGAGTTGCCTCCACACCTTATAGTCTACGGTAGCTGTGTCAGTCCTTAATCCGTACTTGTCAAGTTTTACCCTCATCTTCATGTCGTGGTCCGATTCAGGGGCAATCATTATGTTTGATATGGTCTTTACCATACGTGCGGTATCAGCGACCAAAGTCCAGGGTTCATCCTTGTCCATTCTCGTGTAGAACAAGTCGTTGCGAATCATTGGACTGATAAAAGTCTTGCCATACCTGGTATACTCTGTCCCGTCGGCAGAGACGTTGGTCTGTGGCAACTTGTTCCCCTTGGGCAGTCCACGGCGCAACTTCCTGAACAACATACTCTCCAGTTCCAAAGCATTGCATCCGGTCAATAACTGGTAGTCCATCAGAAAAGACATCTCCAACAGTTTCCGGTCTCCATCTGTCCAAGACACTTTGTAGACACGCAAGCCTACATGGCTCTCCGAGAAGGATGTCATCGTATCTAATGACAATGCCGTCCGGGCATCACCATGCGCAAAGTGTACCTTATCCCAGTCCATCCTGAATTGTTCGTCAGAGTCGTCGGGAAAGGCATTGCGAGCCAACAGGTAGCGTTCCAGGAAATCATATATGGGCAGAGGATATTGCCTACGCAGTTCCTCGGGAAAGAGTAGCAGTCCTATGTGCTCCACTTCATTCCACTCGTTTACGCGTACCGAAAGTTTCCGTCCCTTATACGTATATATATAATGTATACCGGGGGGGAGGGAGGCAAGCCCGTCCAAACCTACACAGGAAGCCAGACGCTCAAGCCCCTTTGTAGCATATTCTGTAGCTCTGACACCCGAACATATTGCCAAGGCTACGATTACGAGCAATATTATACGTTTAATGCCCATGCCTCTTAGATGCTTTGTCAAGAAATCCTATCCGGAAGGAAACTCCTCCGGATAGGATTGTCATTACGACTCCTTATCTGTGTACCTTAACGGTGTTGCCATCCTTCCTGTACAGAGTAACGAAAGAGGCCTTGCCATTCTCGAATACACCCTCTATACGTTCGCCAGGTTCTGCAACGACATCCTTTGTGCTAACCACCTTCTGTTGCTTGGTATAGGTCAGCACACCTGCGCCATCGGGCTTACCGTCCACTATATCGCCGGAATACCTTCCATAACCCAGATTCAAGGTCCCCTTATAGCGTTTACCGGAACCAACACCTGTAGGGTTAGGGGTCTTGCCCTTGCTTATTGTAAATTCTGCGACAGAAACATTACTATTTATATATCCTGGCCTACATGCAATCACTTTTATTGTCGTTGTCTTGTCTATCTGTATAGGCTCTGAATACAAAGCAGAAACATCTGAAGGTTCCTCTCCATTCAGTGTATAATAGATGTTTACGCTATCTGTAGCACAATCCAAAGTAACCTTAACATCGTTCTTGTATTCACCAGACTCCGGACTTATCACCGGTGTCTCCACTTGTGGGGTTGGTGGAGCAGGAGGTGTTGGAGGAGTAGTCTCTCCACCGCCAAGCAAAGCGACACATGCGCCACCAGCTGCCAATAGAGCAACGACAATGCCACCGATTACCTTCTTGCCGTGCTTGTCCCACCATGAACGTGGGGGAGGACATTCACGAAGGGGCTTGCCACACTCGGCGCAGACAAAATCCTTACGGGCAGGAACTTCCTGCACTTCCTTTCCTTTACACTTTGAACAACTGTCATTCAGACAGATGCCATATCTATTGCGAACTCGTTCGCTTCTATTTGATGCCATATCTTTTTGTTATGTTTTTGTTATGTTTCTGATTTACTATCCCATTGGAGGAGGTGTGGGACCACCCATTGGAGGAGGTGTCGGCTGTCCGGGCATTGCAGGTGGGGGAGCAAAGAGGGCCTGTAATGCAGGAACCTGACCTGCTGGGGCCCATGCGGGCATTCCTTCCATCCAAACCATTGACTGTGCCGTCAACTGGCCACTCTGCACATACTGTTTGCATGTAGCATAGTTATAAGGGCCATAACTCTGACCTGCAACAGACAAAAAGAGATTTATCTGTGGCTCCTGGAATACAGGAGGAGGAGGCACCATTCCGCCTGGAGGAGGAGGTGCGATCACGTCACCTATTGGTTGTGGCGCAGGCTGCTGTTGTACAGGTGCAACGGGTTGTGGCTGACCAAACGGTTGCATGATATCTTGAACGACTGGCTGTTGAGGACCTTGTGTGGCCGCCAACTTAGCTTTTATTTCCTCATCACTCAACGCGAATACAGAAGGAAGTGCCTTGCCATCGCCCTCGCTATGCAACAATATGGCGTTGCTTGCATCAGTATTGGGATTACCCGTGTTCAGGAACTGCTCATAACGGTCCTTATATTGAGTCATCCAGTCAATGGCACGCATGGGGAAGTTGTAAGACACGGTCATTATGCAAAGTTCATCCTTGCGTGGACTCTTGCGGTCAATGATGATGTCTGTACGAGCGGTACTCTGGTTGAAAGAATTTTTGATAGCATCCTCCAGTTTGTCGGCAAACTTGATCAGTCCAGTATTTTCGTCAGGTGAGGGGATGGATACTAGAATTACCTTTTTGTTTATTGATGCAGGATTGGTGGGACTGAGATTGCCTTCATTGTTACGTAGGTGCAACTGAATCTGGTCGTTACTCAGTTTCAGGAAGGCTCCGCTTTGGGACACAATGTCGTGAGCGAACTTCTTGATGCTATCGTCTGTCCTGAGTTTCTGTTGCAACTGGGTAAGAATATTGAGACCAAGCACCTTGTTATCGCTGTCAGCCTTCTCGTCATGCTTGGCTCTTACAACTTCAGACAATTTTACATCAAATGCATCCTTGATGTCGTCCACACTAATTTCATTTGCCAATCTGCCAAAGTTGACGAATTCCTCCTGAGGAAGGATCGACTCGCGAAGCTGACGGGATATATTGGGCATGTCCACCTTGTCTATCTTCATCTCTACTTCGAACTCAGTCATGGCATCGTCCTCGCTCACTTCGATGATGGCGCCCTTCATGTCCTCCAGCCCCTTGTTCACCTTGCGTTGTGCAGCAACCAGGCGCTCTGTTTCCTCTATTGCTTCATTTATCTTCTGGCTGAAAGAAAGGATGTCGGCATCCATCTTGCCCAGTTCCACAAATACCTTTGCAGCGAGTTGCTTGGCGAACTCCAGTGCTATCAGTTGGGTCTTGGCAGTATAATAGTCGGTCAATATGCCCTGATGGTCGGCATAGCGTCGTGCACCAGCACCCACCATTCTCTGTAGGATACCCAAGCGGCTCCATTCGGACACGTTGTCCATACGATCCTGGTCGCAAGCCTCGTACTCTTCCTTTGCCTCCTTGATTCTTGCCTCCAGTTCGGTGCGGATTTCACCCATGCGCTCCAGCAACAGTTTGGATACTTTCTGCAATTCCACGATGGATACATCGCCCACCTTCCATTTATCAAATAGTTCTGCTTCGATATTGTGTCTGATTTCCTTGGATATTTCAGGAATGGCCTTTGCCTTACCCACATAGAAGGACTCTACGCCCTCCTCGCGGAAATGGTTTGTGTAGAATTCGGCCATGATGTTGTCCAGTTCGTTCAGCGGGCAATCTGCTTTCTTGGCTTCTTCTGCATAGCCGATAGCCTTGTCGTGCCAGTAGTCAGAGAACAAGGGGTAGTCGGCATCGGATTCCAAAACTTTCACTTCCTGAGTAAGATGTTTCTCGTCCAACATCCACTTGGACATGTTATCGGAATTCAGGTATTCCTTTCTGTAGTCCTTATTGCGTTCTTCGTTGACGAAACCTTGGTTCTCGCGCCAGTTGTTGTACTTGAACTGGTACAGTACACTTTCGCCCACAGTGTATGTTATATGCTTCAAGATGCGCAGTTCGGGATACATGACACGTTTGATGCCGAAAGAAGCAATCTTCTTTGTTCTTGCCACGGGAATCTTTCCGTCCGTTGCATTGGCAGCCTCATCGTATTCATAGGCGAAGTCGTCCATGTTTTCATATCTGAAGGCATGTTTGATGCCAACAAGATTCTCGTCAGTTTCATTTACCACGAATATACGTGCAAAGATATAGTCACTGACAATCTTAGGCAATTCCTTCAGTGAATTGACGGTAACTCCGTTTTCATTTACATTGCTGTAGATGGTAAGACCATTAGCAACACCCTTGACTTTATCGTTGTGGTATTTGGCCTCACCACTGCGTGTGACATCTTGAGGGAACCATCTGCCTGCCTGTAGGGCGTTGAGTTCTGCCAGTGCAGCATAACCATTCTGGTAGTATCGGCCTTGGTCCATGTCGGCCTTGGGCAGATGCATCTCTGGCATCATTGCATAAACGCTGATTATCGCATCAGGGAATGCCTTACGTGTCTGCACAACAACGTCTACAACAGAACCGGAACCGGTGCCACCAGACAGACCTGCAAAAATATTGATATATAGTATACTTGCATCGCCTGAAACGCTCTGGCAACGTGCGAAGGCATCACGCAGACTATTTACATATCCTATGGCATTGGCTGCAAACAACAGGCGACCAGCACGGCGTTTCTGACCAGCAGCCTCGCCCAATGCACCAATAGCAGATTTGACACTGCTTACATTTTCCACTATACCCTTGACAGAAGGATAGTTACCTATATGATCTAGGATATGCTCTACGTCCACAGCCTTGATGTTAAGAAACTCATTGTTGGTAAACGACGCATCCTGTCCCATGACACGGAAGTCGGGACGGGGACGTCCGTCCTTTGGCATCATTTCGTCGGTAGAGTCCACATATAGCAAAGCCACAGGGAGCTTCTTGCGCTCCTCGGCAGTGGGAAACTCTTCGAACATGCGCATTTTGAAAGCCTTCAGGATCTTACCACCGGTGCCTCCAAGGCCAACCAGGATATGATTGCCTGTACAATAATTCTTTGTTGACATACGTTTTAGGTTTTATATTTGATGATTTTAGTTTTCTTCACTATCGTCTTCTATGCGTATTCACTCGTGGACGATGAGAACCTCCCGCCATAGGACGGGAAGAAGAACGGTTGCGCCCAGATGTACCGCCACGGCCATGCGAAGTGTAAGCATAGCGCTTGTCCAGCGTCTTTATACCTATAACACCGGCCACTAAAACAAATCCTAAGCACCACAACAGGCGACGACATATGTATTTCCGCATGAAGGAGCGCATCTCCTCTGCTATGGCACCAGGAAGTTGCTTGGCATTGAAACCAGTGAACTCTCCGCCTCCGATATAGTACTCAAGCAGGGGGTATTCGGCAATCGCCTTCTTTATGACTACGTCGGCATCTTCTGTAGGAACCTGCTCCCATCCCTCATACATGTGGTCTATAATCTCCGTGAAATAAGCCTCGTACGAATCGGTGCTATTGATTATCTTCAAGGAACCAACTATCATCGTGCACTGGAAAGTTAGCAGTAGAAACAGTACGGCACCTATCATATAAGACCATGCGGAGAACATTGCATCCTTCCACCATCCCTTAATGATAAACACAAACAACGCCATACAGGCAACAGCTATCAGTATTCCCCAGAAAAGGCTACTGATAGAATTAGTGATTATATCCCAGAGCATAATATCGTACTGATGTTTAATTGTTTGAAGCGTTTCAAAATTGTGTCATTTGAAGATCCGTTTTGTCAAGATACCATAAATGGGGTGTACGTCACCATTCTTTTGACTGGTGTAAAGGTATTATTAAATTTTAACATCCCCAATTATTTTTTATATTTTTTATGCAAAAAGACATGTCTGTTGGTAAAAAGATAGCAGTCTTGTCCTATCTGCTGATACTATTCCAACGAAGTCCATCAATCCATGTATATTTTGACAGTTATTCTCATTCGAGCGACCTATAGTTTGTATTCCTTGTCATAGGCCTTGTTCTAAACCCAAACAAAACAGACATTTTAATGAAAACCAATGCTACAGTAAGAGTATGGGAACACCAAAACACATGATAGCAAAAATACCGCCCTGCAGCACTTTTGCCATCGTCTGTATCACATATTCTGGTTGTTATCTTTTCGGTCTATAAATACCCTCGGGAGAACACGGACTTGTCATCAAGGAGGACGCGGGCTTGTCGTCAAGGAGAATAAATTAAGGCTCTCTATACTAAAAAAAGCCCCCGCCATGTCCTTGTATCTGCCACGAACGACAGATGCAGGCAGAAAACAAAATGGTCATCCTCGGCGAGATGCGCGAACTGGGTGCGGACAGCACCACAGAGCACCAGCGCATCATTTCCCACCTTGCCACAATGGAACTCTGCGAGATATGGCTCGTGGGACAGGAGTTCTGCAACGCGGATTGCTCGGTCCTCGGCAAACATTCCACCTTCAACAACGTAGAAGAAGTAAAGGAAAGGCTCTCCACTACCCCATTATCAGGCCGCACAATCCTCATCAAGGGAAGTAACGGCACACGACTCTTCCAACTGCCTGAAGTGTTGTAAGCCCAGTCCTCTTACTATGAGGACTGGAGTACTCCTACTATGAGGACTGTAGTACTCCTACTATGAGGACTACTCTTGTATCCAGGGAAACACTCACAACAATACAGAAGCATCCCGCCTGCTCTGCCATCAACCACAAGGATTGCATGCAGAACAGGCGGGATGGTCTTTAATTTTCATTTGAGTGCCGTTGTATCGGAAGAACCCTATCACAACGAGCGACAAAAGTTTACTTCTTGGCGATATAGTCAACAATCCACTGGCCTACCTCGCGAGTACCGTATTTGGGAGCGCCTTCCACCTGGATTTCGGGGGTGCGGACGTTCTCTGCCAGGCTGGCATTGACGGCTTCGCGGATGAGGGCGCCTTCCTCCTTCAGGTCGAAGTACTCGTAGAG
>X430_Giraffe__coassemble_107_pt1 | contig 18108 bp, 16 predicted proteins | sample X430_Giraffe__metabat2_high_PE_005 | metagenome-assembled genome bin X430_Giraffe | reverse complement strand
CTTCTGTTGTGGCTGCTTCTTTACCGGTGCCTCTACGATTTTCTCGTTCTCCAATTCCTCGGCGGTCTTCATGGGCTTGGCAATAACCTTCTTGGGGGCGATGAACATTGTCATGCGCTTTCCCTCCAATGTGGGCATTGACTCCACCTTGCCGTATTCTTCCAGATCCTGAGCGAAACGCAGGAGAAGAACTTCGCCCTGTTCCTTGAACAGGATTGAACGGCCTTTGAAGAATACATAAGCCTTCACCTTGTCGCCGTCGGAGAGGAATCCCTTGGCATGCTTCAATTTGAAGTCATAGTCGTGGTCGTCTGTCTGAGGTCCGAAACGTATTTCCTTTACCTCTATCTTGACCTGCTTTGCCTTCACCTCCTTGGCGTGCTTCTTCTGCAGGTAGATGAACTTGGAGAACTCAATGAGTCGGCATACGGGAGGTTCTGCATTGGGGCTTATCTCCACGAGGTCAACACCCATCTCCTCTGCCATCTGTCGTGCACGGCCTATGGACAGTACCTGGCTTTCGATGTTGTCACCAACTATGCGCACTTCGGGAACTCTGATTTGCCCGTTCACGCGGTAGGTTACCTTAAGCTTGTTGTCTTTCTTCATTAACTATGTGTTTCGGGGTGCAAAGTTAGTAATTTTCTGTCATATTACGTACTTCTTCGTTGATTTTCTTTGCAAAATCCTCGAATTTCATACATCCTTGCTCACCGCCACCCTGTCTGCGGAAACTTACAGTGCCTTCGGCCTGCTCCTTCTCTCCCACGACGAGCAGGTAGGGAGTGTGCTTCAACTCGTTGTCGCGAATCTTGCGGCCGATCTTTTCTGAACGGTCGTCGATGTAGCAGCGGACGTCCTGAGTGTCAAAGTAGTCGCGCAACTTTTCTGCGTACTCCTGATACTTCTCGCTGACGGGCAGGATAGCCACCTGGTCGGGTACGAGCCAGAGGGGGAATCGGCCTGCGGTATGCTCTATGAGCACGGCGGTAAAGCGCTCCATGGAACCGAAGGGAGCGCGGTGAATCATCACGGGACGGTGCTTCTTGCCGTCCTCGCCTGTGTACTCAAGGTTGAAGCGCTCGGGCAGGTTGTAGTCCACCTGGATGGTACCCAACTGCCAGCGGCGTCCCAGGGCGTCCTTCACCATGAAGTCCAGTTTGGGACCATAGAAGGCGGCTTCGCCCAACTCGGTGGTAGTCTTCATGCCCTTCTCGGCACAGGCCTCGATGATAGCGCTCTCGGCGGCATTCCACACCTCGTCCGAACCGATGTACTTCTCGGTGTTGGAGGGGTCGCGCAATGAAATCTGAGCCTCGAAGTTGTCGAAATCCAGAGCCTTGAAGATAATCTGGATGATTTCCATCACACGGATGAACTCCTGCTTCACCTGGTCGGGACGGCAGAAGATGTGCGCATCGTCCTGAGTGAATGAACGCACGCGTGTGAGGCCGTGCAACTCGCCGCTCTGCTCGTAACGGTAAACGGTACCGAACTCTGCGCAACGGAAGGGCAGTTCCTTATATGAACGGGGCTTGCATGCGAATATCTGGCAATGGTGGGGGCAATTCATGGGCTTCAGCAGGTATTCCTCGCCCTCCTCGGGTGTCTGTATGGGCTGGAAACTGTCCTTGCCATAGTGGTCCCAGTGGCCGGAGGTAACGTACAGGCCCTTGCCGCCGATGTGGGGGCACATAACCTGCTCGTAGCCGTAGCGGCGCTGTATCTTCTTCAGGAAGTCCTCCAGGCGTAGACGCAGGGCGGTACCCTTGGGCAGCCAGATGGGCAGACCCTTGCCCACGAGGTCGGAGAACATGAACAGTTCCATCTCCTTGCCTATGCGGCGGTGGTCACGCTTCTTGGCCTCCTCCAGCAGCTGCAGGTGCTCGGTGAGCATCTTCTGCTTGGGGAATGAAATGGCGTATATACGTGTCATCTGGGGGCGCTTCTCGTCGCCACGCCAGTATGCAGAACTGGTGCTCAGCACCTTGAATGCCTTGATGGGAGCGGTGGAGAGCAGATGGGGTCCACGGCACAGGTCGGTAAAGGCACCCTGTGTGTAGGTGGTGATGTGTCCGTCCTCCAGGTCTTCTATAAGTTCGTTCTTGTAGGTCTGTCCGCGGTCGCCGAAGAACTTCAGGGCATCAGCCTTGCTTATGTCCTGGCGGAGCAGTTGCTCCTTGCGCTGGGCCAGTTCCATGAACTTCTTCTCTATGTCGGCAAACACGGCCTCACGGATAACCACACCCTCGGCAGGCATGATGTCGTAGTAGAATCCGTTTTCTATGGCAGGACCTATGCCGAACTGTGTGCCGGGATACAATTCCTGCAGGGCCTCGGCCATCAGGTGGGCACTGGTGTGCCAGAAGGCATGCTTGCCCTCCTTGTCATCCCACTTGTAGAGTTGGATGCTTGCGTCCTCGTTTATGGGACGGTTCAGTTCAACGGTTTCTCCGTTCACACCGCATGCAAGCACATCCTGAGCCAGGCGGCTGCTTATGCTCTCTGCGATTTGCAAACCGGTGACTCCTGCCTCATACTGACGCACCGAGCCATCGGGGAAAGTGATATTTATCATTTCTTAGTGTTGTGTTTTTAAATATTCGGCTACAAAGATACAACTTTTTTCTTATAACTCGTCCTGCGCGTAAAGATATGTTAATCAAAATCTAAATAATAATTAAAAAGCAGCCGTACGGCTCACATAGCGTGGGCTTTTGTTGATAATACGGAAAAACTAACGTAACTTTGCGCTGTAGTACGCAAAGGACATGCTTTGCCCTTTACCAATAAAAATGTATGATATTATGAAGAAACTGATTATATGCACACGACGAGACGAGACGGTTACCCAGATTGAGGGCACAGAGTTGATAGCCGTCAACGAGAAGGAAATAGGCAAGTGCCGCGGATGTCTGGCATGCCGCAGAGTGAAGAAATGCATCACCCATCTGGACGATGCGCAGAAGTGCATCCCCATCATAACGGAGGCTTCCCATCTGGACATCTACCTTCAGCCCGAGGGCAACATCCAGCGCCTCATGGACCGTGTGCTCTATGCCCTCGACGGCACGGACAAGACATTCACCTTCCACATCGGGGACAACAAGGAGGAGGAGTACCTCCGCCGTATGCTCCTGTGGTGCAAGTACACTGAGGTTCAGTAGTTTTTCAGCACCTCGTAATGGATGCGCGCACGGCGCGACTTGAACAGTTTTCTGTCGTTGAATATCGCATCCGTTGCCCAGTATGCCAACTCTGCAGACACTATGCCTATGGCTGCTCCCACAAGCACGTCGCTGGCATAGTGTTTGTTGTTCAATATGCGCAGCACACCCGTAGCCGTGGCAACGGAATATCCCGCTATGGGTATCCACACGCTCTTGTGCCCGTATTCGTGCGCCAACAGGGTTGCGCCCATGAAGGCTGTGGCGGTATGGCCCGAGGGGAAACCGCCACCCTCACCGTTGGGGCGTGTGCGGTCAACGCCGAATTTCAAACCATATACCATAGTGGCCATCATTGCCGTAGCCATAGCATCGGTTGCCACCACCTGCCACCTGTTCTTGCTCCGTCCCTCCACGCCGCTCAGGCTCATGGCCAGTTGTGTGGCAAGGGGTGCGAACCTCAGATAGTCATCCACGCCGGTATTAAAGTTGGGCACACCTCCGCTTACCCTTCTGCTTATGGCATGGTCGGCAGGCATCATAGCAAAACCCACGGCCGCCACGGGTACGGCAAGACTAAACGAGTGGTGCAGGCGGTTCATATTGAACTGCCTGGTGCTTATCTTCATGTCCACAGGCGCAACCACTTGGGAACGGTTGCCCCACATTATACTCACCGAGTCCGTTTGTGCCGCAACATTTGCCATGCACAACAGGCTGCAAAGAATAACTATCAGCGCTCTCATGACGGCAAAGTTAGGGCTTTTGACATAAAAACATTGCTGATTTGAGAAAAATTATCAATAAAAATGCGGAAAAGCTTGCACGTTTCAAGAAAAAGCCATACCTTTGCATCGCTTTTGAAAAGAAAGCCGCCCACAACGGACGTCTGGAGAGATGGTAGAGTGGTCGATTACAGCAGTCTTGAAAACTGCCGCACTGAGAGGTGCCGGGGGTTCGAATCCCTCTCTCTCCGCTCACAAAGGTAACCTTCGGGTTACCTTTTTTCGTTATGCCGGGAGATACCCCACCCCACGGCCGGGGGAGTCTTGCCCCGTTCCACTTCGCGAGCGTCCCTTCGGGCCGGGCGCGAATCCGTCTTTCTAAGCAAGGGAGGCATGAGCAAACCGCTTATGAGACTTTTTTATTAGCAAACAATTTCAGGCAATCTTCACAAGAGAAAGCAGAACAAAAACAAAGAGGCAGGAGAGACAAAAAAAGATGACTTCCAACACTGTTGGAAGTCATCCTCTGTACGCCCTCAGGGGCTCGAACCCTGGACCCATTGATTAAGAGTCAATTGCTCTACCAACTGAGCTAAGGACGCATTCTGCATTTAAGGAAGAACGTTGTTTCCTTTTTGCGAGTGCAAAGGTACTGCTTTTTACGCAAACCACAAAGAATTCACGGCACTTTTTTTATAAATTCATTCATATATTCCGATTTTACATGCGCTTTGGAGAACATATTGTACCCATATACCTTATATAATATTATATGGGCGGCAGAGCATCTGAGGGCTGACCTTGTTGTCAGGCCCCTGCCTAAAAGCGGCTGGACATGCATAGGAGACACTCCATAGGAACAGCATACTTTCGGTGCAGACAAGGATATTCCCGGTCAAGACCGTGAGCAAGGAAGAAAACACATGCCTGATATGGGAAAAGTTTCCCCTTAAAAACAGCGGTGTCCTTGGGTGTACGAAAAAAAAGCATTACCTTTGCGCCCACAAACACGAAACAACATAAAAACATGAGTCTGATTAGAGTTATACTTTGCATCGTCTTCCCCCCATTGGCCGTAATTGACAAAGGTTGCGGTTCCATCCTCATCACCCTGTTGCTAACCCTGTGCGGTTGGGTTCCCGGCGTGATAGCGGCACTGATTGTCAACAACAAGTGATTTCCATGGCCAAAAAGAGCAAGGAAGATTACCGTCTGCAGAACGAGAAGTTCCTGGAGGCTATCGCTCTGGACGAAGGGGTAAACTGTTTGCGTGGAGGCGTTTACTACAAGGTCATAGAGGAAGGGACAGGTGGCGGCACGGTAGGACCAAGAAGCATCGTCACCTGCCACTACAAAGGCTCCCTCATCAATGGCAAGGTTTTTGACAATTCCTTTACCAGGAACTGCCCCGAAGCCTTTAGGGTAAACGAGTTGATCAGCGGTTTCCAAATTGCACTAGTCAACATGCACATCGGCGACCACTGGCTTGTATATATCCCTTCAAACATGGGCTATGGTCCCAAAACTTCCGGCCCCATACCCGGAAATTCTACTCTGATATTTGAAATCAAACTAATTTCAATAGGCTGAAATGCTAAGCAAGGCACGCATAAAACTCATCCACTCGCTTGAGCACAAAAAATACCGCCGCCAAGAGGGCCTGTTCGTTGCGGAAGGCCACAAACTGGTGGGCGAACTGATTTCTGCCGGCCACAGGCCTGCCTATGTGTGCCATACGCCACAATGGCCAGTACCCGCCGACCTTTCTTCCATGAAGGACAGTGGCAGTTGCCATATTGACACCGTTACGGAAGCAGAACTGCGCAGTGCCTCCCTGTTGCAACACCCGCAACAGGTTTTGGCCCTCTTTCCCCTACCCCAATGGCAGATGCCGACACCCGAAACAGGCAAGACACATTTGCTCATTGCCCTGGACGGGGTACAGGACCCGGGCAATCTCGGTACCATTTGCCGACTGGCCGACTGGTTTGGCATAGAGGACATTATATGTTCCACCGACACGGCAGACATTTTCAACCCCAAGGCCACACAGGCCACAATGGGCGCTTTGGCCAGAGTGAAAGTGCACTACACCGACCTGGCCTCATTCCTCACGGAAACATCCAGGCAGTCGCTGCCAATCTACGGAACATTCCTTGACGGGGAAAGCATCTACGGACATCCGCTTACGCCAAACGGAATAATCGTAATGGGCAACGAGGGAAAGGGCATCAGCCACGACATTGCATCCATAGTGTCCGACCGCATACTTATTCCCAACTATCCGCAAGACCGCCCGACAACCGAATCGCTCAACGTGGCGGTAGCAACGGCCATAACATGTGCCGAATTCCGCAGAAGAGGATAACCTGTCCCTTGCAGGCACAGGGCAAGACACAGGATTTGCAACGCCCTCCAACGGATACCGAATTTTCTTTACATCACACATTGCAGACAAATACAGGCATATCCTGTCGGCTTATCTCTCCGGCAGGATATGCCCGTTCTTGTCTAACAACACATATAACATTCATTTACAATAATATACTACCCTGAAAGAAAACACCGTTCTGTCCTCGGCAGAACTCAGCCTCGTTGTCCACGACAACAAGGGCGTGTTCTCACGACAACAAGCCCTTGTCAACGAGGAGGACAAGGGCCCGTCGTCCCGACGACACCGGACAAAGAGCACGGGAACGACACCGAGCGCACTTGCAACACATCAAAAATCAATACATAACGCAGATACAGGAAAGCAGGCTCAGAACTTATAGTAAAGGAAGGGCTGAACTTCACTGTTGCTGAATTCAACCGCCAACTGAACTACAGCCAACAGAAGGACGGTCTTTATCCACCACGGCAAAGCAATGAAAGCGTCCTGCAGACGATAGAACCACCGCTCGCGGATGGTGTGAACCAATATTGCCACTGACAATATGGCCACCCACAAGGGACGTTGCGATATGAAAGCAGGAACACAGTCTACGCTGAATTCCGTAAACATCCTTTGCAAGAACAAAAGAGCCGTAGACATATCCGCAGAGCGGAAAAACACCCAGGTCACAAGCAGGAAGACCTGACAGAGCAACCAGGAAGGTACCTTTACCCACAGACGGTCCGAGGGCAGTCTGTCAAGAAACAGTTTGCGGAACATCTTGTGCACCACCAACGCCACTCCGTGCAACGCGCCCCACAATGCAAACATCATGGTGCTGCCGTGCCAAAGACCTGCAACCACCATGGTCAGGAAGTTGTTGAAATAGAGTCGCAACCTGTCTGTCCTGTTGCCCCCAAGCGGAATGTACACATAGTCGCGGAACCACGTGGAAAGGGAAATGTGCCAACGGCGCCAGAATTCGGAGACATTCAGCGACTGGTATGGAAAATTGAAGTTCTCCCGCAAACGGAATCCCATCATGGCTGCGATGCCAATGCTCATGTCGCTATAGCCGGAAAAGTCGCAGTATATCTGCATGCTGAACCCCACCGTTGCCATCAGCAGTTCAAAACCATTGTAGAGCATGGGCTCGTCAAAAGCCCAGTTGTTGAACTGTGCCATATAGTCGGCCACCACACATTTCTTCAGCACTCCCATCATCACCAGCCAGAGACCCGTGTAGAGAAGCCGCGGGTTTACTTCCTTGTTCTCGCGCATCTGCTGAAGCATGATACCCGGACGTGTGATGGGACCGGCCAGAAGCAACGGGAAGAAACTCAGATAGAACATGTACTCGAGAAAGTCCATCTTCAAACGGAGATGCCGTCTGTACACGTCCACCGTGTGGGCTATGGCCTGAAACGTATAGAACGATATGCCTACCGGCAATATGATGTCCAACACAGGCAGGTTCATGCGCAACAGGGTGTTCAGCACGTCAATGCCGAAGTTTGTGTACTTAAAATACAACAGGGGCATAAGGTCTACCACAATGATAAACCACAGCCACCTCTTGCGCAACGCCCCCTTACATTCGTTCATCCTCCTGGTCATGGCCCAACTCAGCAAGGCCGTCAAAGGCAAAAGCATGGCCACCTCAGGATTCATCCTGCTGAAAAACAGCAGGGAGAAGAGCATCACATATAGCATCATCAGCGTCCTGCTGGTCCTCTGCAGTACGGCATATATTGTCAGGAAGACAACAAATACGGCGTAGAATGATATCGTGTTGAACAACATGGTCTCGTGCTATTGCGGTTAGTCGGGGAAGATGAATCGTTTATTCCACTTGCGCGGATATGTCCTTGAAGGCACATTCATCCGGATGGGATGTGCCGTCTGTGCAGAGGAGAGCCACACGGCTATACTGTCCATCCATCGCGAGGACGAACCGAACGTAGGATGCATGTTGTCCGAACCTCTGTTGAACTTCAGCCTTGTACTGTCAAAGTATCTCCTGTTTCCTACAACAGAACATATTACCTCCGTGATGGTGGGATTCTTCACCCAACTGGGAGGCGCTATCCACACTGTAGGCCTATTATCCAACGCATCCTGAATCTTTCTGATATTCTCCGCCCTATAACCGAGATCCTTGGCACGAAGTTCGTTACCTCCCAACGAGACAACGACATAATCCGCTTCCGACCATCTCAGGAAACTGCGCAAAGTATCCAGATTGGAGGCCCAGCCCGTCGTGGAAGAACCATACCAGCAAACGGTATACAGGTCATGACCGTTTTCATGGGCATAGTCGGAAAAGCGCATGGACAATCCCTCCACCATAGAGTCGCCGAAAAACAGTATTCTCTTGCCGCATGTATCAGGCATAGCGCCATCCACAAGCGTATCAACCGGCAGAAATACGGAGGCAGTATCCTCTTGCAAGCGCACTTCGGTCACGGCATGCACCTCATCGGCCTTAGTGGAATCCAGGAAACAGTTCCTCCATTCAGACAGGGTACTCTGCCACAAACGCGCCTTGGCCACAGTATAGCCATTAAAATTCAGCAGACGGCCGCTAACGGAATATGCCGACACCAGCAGAAGCGGTATCAAGAGAACGAGTATCAAACGCGCATATTCCCTCATGTGATCCAACAACTAATTGCCACGCACACGCGCGACGATGAAAATACTTAATTCATATAACAGCCACATAGGCATGGAGACGAGCAGGAGAGTAAACACATCGGCGGTGGGAGTGATGATTGCACCGATTATGAGAAGGGCAACAATGACATGGCGGCGATAGTGTCGCATCATGCCTGCATTGATGATTCCCATACGCCCCATTATCCAGCACAAGACGGGAATTTCAAACACTATGCCCATAGAGAGGCTTATCATCAGCAGTGTATCTATATAGGACTCTATGGTTACAGTGTTCTCCACCACATGGCTTATCTGATACGTGCCAAGGAAACGGAACGTGAGGGGGAAGATGAGGAAATAACTCAGCAGTATGCCCAACACGAACATGACATAACCACTGGACACAAGTTGCACGGCATAACGCCTTTCCTTGTCATACAAAGCCGGTGAAACGAAACGGAACAACAGATATATAATGTATGGCGAGGCCAGCATCAAACCCACATAGGCAGATGTCTTGACATGCAACAGGAACTGTTGCGCCAAACCCGTATTGATAAGGCGCACGCCCAAAGGAAGCATGTCACCACCCTCCCCTGTTCCGGAAAAGCACTCCGCTATCCGCTGCAAAAGGCGATAGGTAATGAAGTCCGGATTCTGAGGCGCAAGGATTACACCGAACAGCGCATCCTTGAAACAGAAGGCCACAATGGCACACACCAACACGGCAATAATCATGCGGACAAGACTACTGCGCAACTCGTCGAGGTGTTCCCAAAAGGTTTGAGGTTCTGACACTGGGACTTGCTTTTCTGAACGTTAACCGGTCACTGTTCACCGCCTTCCCCTTTGTCCTCCTTGCCGTTCATGCCGTCCTTGAAACTGCGCACGCCCTTGCCAAGGCCCTTCATGAGTTCAGGTATCTTCTTTCCTCCGAAAAGAAGCAGTACCACAAGGGCAATGACGATAATCTCCTGTAATCCTATTCCGAACATTTTCTTTCTATAATTATATTTATTCTCTGTAATCTATTCTCTGTACTCTGTAATCTGTAATCTGTAATCTGTACTCCCCCCTCATTACAGCGTATCCTGCTTCAGTTTCTCTATGAAGGCATCTATCTTGTGCAGTTCCTTAGGGATGTTTATCCTCTGCGGACAGTGATGGTTACACTGCTTGCATCCAATGCAATGGTCGGCCTGCCGCAACTTGGGCACGCTACGGTCGTAACCCACCAGGAAGGCACGGCGTGCCTTGCGGTAGTTCTCGTCCTGGCGGCTTTCGGGCACGTTGCCTTCATTCACGCACTTGTTGTAGTGCAGGAGAATGGCCGGTATGTCTATGCCGTAGGGGCAGGGCATGCAATACTTGCAATCGTTGCAGGGGATGGTGGGATACTGCTCTATGAGTTTGGCTGTGTCGAAGAGGAACTGCGTCTCTTCTTCCGTAAGGGGCACAAGGGGCGAGAACGAGCGTATGTTGTCCTGCAGGTGCTCCATGTAGGTCATACCGCTGAGCACGGTAAACACATTGGGTTGTGTACCAAGGAAACGGAATGCCCACGAGGCAACGCTACGCTCGGGACAGCGCTGTTTCAAACGGCCCACGATGTGGTCAGGAAGTTTGGACAGGCGGCCACCAAGGAGCGGTTCCATCACCATTACGGGTATACCACGCTTGGCGCACTCTGTGTAGAGGTATTCGGCACCGATGCCGCTACCCTTGGCAATATGCCAGTCCACATAGTTCATCTGCAAGAGCACGAAGTCCCAATGATAGGTATCGTGCAGGGAAAGGAGTTCGTCAAACACCTCCTTGGAACCGTGGAAAGACCATCCAAGATGACGAATACGGCCTGCCTTGCGCTCCTCCTGGAGGAAGTCCAGCATACCGTTGTCCACGTAGCGCTTGCGGAAATTGTCCATACCTCCGCCACCCAGGGAGTGAAGCAAATAGTAGTCGATGTAGTCCACCTGCAACTCACGGAAGGAGCGGTGATACATGGCCAGTGAGTTCTCGCGCGAAGAGTCGGAGAAGTTGGACAGTTTGGTGGATACATAGTATGACTCGCGCGGATGTCGCTTCAGGGCAATGCCAGTGGCACGCTCCGACATGCCCTGCACATAGACGGGCGACGTGTCGAAGAAGTTCACGCCATGCTCTATGGCATAGTCCACAAGTCCGTTCACGGCCTCCTGGTCTATAATGTCGCCCTTGCCTTCGGGATTAGGGATGGTGGGCCATCGCATACATCCGTAACCAAGCAAGGATACCTTATCCTCGCCCAGGGCCGGGAAACTCCGATAAGTCATCTTGTCTGTGGGAACGGGGCCCAGTTCGCCTACCGCTCCGGCCTGTTCCTGTCCTGCATTGCATCCTGCCAGGGCTGCCGTAGCAGAAGTGACACCCAATATCTTGAGAAATTCGCGTCTATCCATAGTGTTCTTCCTTATTATATTATCCTGTGACTATCGTGTCCCTCCACATAGATGGCACTGAAAGGACGTGCCGGACAAAGGTTCTCGCATGCACCGCAGCCTATACAGCGTTCGGTGTTGACAACAGGTATCTTCAGCTTCTTCTTGCCTCCCTCCTCCAGAGGAACCATCTGTATGGCTCCGGTTGGACAATGGCGTTCGCAATTTCCGCACGCCTGTCCGTCGCGCACTGGGATACAGTTCTTCCTGATCCACACGGCATGGCCTATCTGCACGGAGGACTTCTCCTCACGGGTTATAGGACGTATGGCACCGGCAGGACAAACGTCGGCACACTTGGTACATTCGGGACGGCAATAACCACGTTCGTATGACATTTCCGGCTGCATCAGACGGGAAAGGTCGGAAGAAGGTCTCAGCACTCCATTAGGACAGGCGGACACACACAACTGGCATGCCGTACAGTGCTGGGCGAAATTGCGTGCGCTCAAGGCTCCGGAGGGCACAATGTGCTTCTCGCGTTTCGGGGCTACCTTGTCCTCGATGGTTGCCAAACCGCCGTCAACCTTCATCTTCTGTGCCTTGAGAGCTGTGGATGCTACGAAAGCGGCACCACCAGCAAGGAATGCACGACGGGAACCTGAAACATTCTCCTGAGCAGGCGATTCGCCCTTACAGGACGTGCATCCTGAGGACTTGTGGGCATAACTTATGGCTCCCTTTCTGCACTTCTCTATGCAATCCATACATGCCACACAACGACTGTAGTCTATACTGTGTCCCGCAAGGTCTATGCACGATGCCTTGCAGTTCTTGGCACACAGTCCGCAATCGATGCACTTGCTCGTGTCTATGACGGGACGAAGCCAGGAGAAACGTGACAGGAAACCCAACACCGTGCCCACGGGACAGATGGTATTGCAATACGTGCGACCGCCACGCCATGCAAGCACGGCAAGCACAAGCAGGGTGACAACGGCCATACCAAGGGTAAGACCGCTCTTCAGCCATACCTCGGTTTCGTAAAATGCATAACTGTCGGCACGCTCCGCCAAGTAGGCCAGGGCATTGTTGCCCCATTGCCACACCGGGGCAAGAAGGCTGCCGGCAATACGTCCGTATGCACTGTATGGCGCAATAAGTCTGGCAAGGACTCCGCCGCCCAATGCCAGTGAGAGGATGAACAATACAAGCACAGCATACCTGAGCCATGACTTGGCCGGCGAGTATGTGTAGCGGTTCTTTCTGGCCTTCTTGCCCAACCAGGCGAAAATGTCCTGCATAACACCAAGGGGGCATATCACAGAACAATATACGCGACCAAACAAAAGGGTAAACAGCACCAGCAGTGCCACCACAACAAAGTTCAAGGCCAACACAGCGGGCAGGAACTGCACCTTTGCCATCCACCCGAACCAAACGTGGACAGTACCGGTGAAGTCAAGGAACAGGGCCGTTACAAGCAAGAAAAATAGCGTTGCCAGGCCGACTCTCAGTTTTCTCAACATGGTATAGTTATTAAATAAGGTGTGTACAATTATAGCTGACAGGACGAGCCCTTATCGGGCCTATTCCTTTGCAAAGTTAAGTTTTCTTGGCAGAAAACACGAAAATTTGGGAAGAAATCAGCATCATGCCGCAAGAAAAAAGGCAAAACATGCCATAAATGAAACAAGGAGACACAAACCTTGAATGTTTATGTCTCCTTATCAGTGTAGCGACTACGGGAATCGAACCCGTGTTCCATGCGTGAGAGGCATGTGTCCTAACCCCTAGACGAAATCGCCATTGTGCTTTTTGCGTTGCAAAGGTATGACTTTTCCTTAAAACCTCCAAACTTTGGAGCAAAAATCCGCATGCCGAAGGGCAAAAATCTGTAATTTGGGGATGTCGGGCAGAGGAGAAAGGGCAAAAAAGCATAATCCCCTCCTCCAATGCCGGGCATAGGGGGAAGGGATGTATATGAAGTGAAATGTCTGTCGGAAACATTGCACAGAGAGGGTCATACCACTCCCTGGGCCATCATGGCACGGGCCACCTTCATGAAGCCGGCTACGTTGGCGCCACGGACATAGTTGACAGTGCCGTTCTCGCGCTCGCCATAGCGGACGCACTGGGTGTGGATGCTGTGCATGATTTCATGCAGACGCTTGTCCACGTCTTCTGCACTCCATACGATGTGGGCTGCATTCTGGCTCATCTCCAGGCAACTGGTAGCCACACCACCGGCATTAACTGCCTTGCCGGGTGCATAAAGGGTCTGGAGTTCCAGGAAATGGTCGATGGCCTCGGGAGTGCATCCCATGTTGGAGATTTCACCCACACAGAGCACGCCGTTGTCGGTGAGGTTCTTGGCATCCTCGCCATTGAGTTCGTTCTGTGTGGCGCAAGGCAGTGCTATATCCACCTTCTGTTCCCATGGACGACGGCCGGGGAAGAATGTGGCAGAGGGGTATTTCTCGGCATAGGGCTGGACAATGTCGTTGCCGCTGGCACGGAGGTCAAGCATGAAGTCTATCTTCTCACCACTGATGCCTTCGGGGTCGTAGACATAGCCGTCGGGGCCGCTGATGGTAACCACCTTGGCACCCATCTGCGTTGCCTTGGTGGCTGCGCCCCATGCCACGTTGCCAAATCCGCTGATAGCCACGGTCTTGCCCTCAATAGAGTGGCCGGCACGCTGGAGCATTTCGCGCACGAAGTAGAGGCCGCCGAAACCTGTTGCCTCGGGACGTACGAGAGAGCCTCCGTAGTCAAGTCCCTTGCCTGTGAGGACACCGCTGAAGTCGCGTGTCAGACGCTTGTACTGGCCGAAGAGATAACCTATCTCTCTGGCTCCCACACCGATATCACCTGCAGGAATGTCTATCTCAGGACCTATGTGGCGGAAGAGTTCGCTCATGAAGGACTGGCAGAAGCGCATTATCTCGCCATCACTCTTGCCTCGGGGAGAGAAGTCGATACCACCCTTGCCTCCACCCATGGGCAGGGTTGTGAGGGCATTCTTGAAGGTCTGCTCAAAGCCCAGGAACTTGAGAATGCTGAGGTTCACGCTGGCATGGAAACGAAGTCCTCCCTTATAGGGGCCAATAGCGCTGTTATACTGGACACGATAGCCCAGATTGACCTGCACTTTGCCCTTGTCGTCCACCCAGGGAACACGGAATGTGATGATGCGCTCGGGCTCGACAAGGCGTTCGAGCAGAGAGGTGCGCTCCCATTCGGGGTGCTGGTTGTAGACATCTTCAATACTGACAAGCACTTCGCGTACTGCTTGGAGATACTCTCGTTCTCCTGGATGCTTGGCCTCCAGAGAGGTCATGAATTTTTCAATGTTCAGCATGGTGAATGATTTTTATCAGGTGTAACATCTATTTGTCATTGGCAACGCCAAAACGTTTCAGTACAAAGGATGGAGAGCAACGGAAATAAACTCCGAAACTGAAGGGAGTGCGGAACTCTCCGGGTATGGTGTAGGGTTGAGGATGCGAGTCGTCGGCAGGGAGCGTAAGCGTACCGGTCTTGCAGATATAGGCCTTGAGGTGTGCACCTACGGTATATGCCTTGGCAAAAGTGCGCGAATACTCCACACCAAGCAAGCCGGTGTTCATGCTATTGAAACGCCCTCCTGCATGTTTGGTGCTGAGGGTGCCGAAATACTGGCTGCCGTAAAGGGAACAAAAGTCCTTGGCCGAGAAGAAGCCTGCCGTGACGCGGAGGTCGCGGATGAAGTCCACGCTGGCCTTCACCCAAAGAGCAGGTCCGTTCTTGAAGGGCCACAGGCTGCCACTCTGCTGGAGGCAGTACAGGGCCGTGGCCTCTGCCTGGATGCCGGTTACGACACGATTCAATGGTGCACGGTATTCGTATGCCAGGCCCAATGCTCCGTTGGCAATCGTCTGCACGCCCAAATGGGTATTGTCCTGCTCCCCTCCCCTGTGCTGGACAACCAGTTGGATAGGTATATGCAGGCTATGTTCCTTATTCTCCCTTTTGCGCTTCCATACGTTTACACTCTGTGTCCATCCCACGGTAAAAGCCTCCTGATGGGTGGATTCCTGGAATATGTAACTCTGCCAGTTCATCCACAGGTCGGAGTGCCAGCTCTTGGTATCCACTATCATCTGGAAACCCATCTCGGGGTCGTCCGTAAGGATGAGTTCGGGATTATACATAGGTTCAATGAATCCATGCGTAGTTCCCCCGTAGATATGTCCTACGGCAAGGGTTATGTTCCTGAAGCGTGCCGTGGCACGGAAAAATGGGAGCAGGTGCGCCCCCGACTGGTACTGGTCGCCCTTCCATGTGGCTATGTCGTGAAACACATAGCACGGATATTTGTTGGCACCGGAATATATGGTGGCATGAAGGCCAAGTTCCAGTTTTATCTCGTCAATGGGAGTGTATGTGAGACGTGGCTGAAGTCGCACGCCGGGCAGGGAATATCCTCTCTGCACATTGCCGTCAAACTCGTTATCCTTGAAGAAAGCCAACGCCTCCAACTCAATGCCGAGGGTCTTTGTCTGTGCCGAATCCACATGGTATGGCTGGTATCCCATACGTCGTGCCATATCGGCATTATCCTGCAATGTAGACCACATACTGCCACTGTCCTGTGCATAGGCAAACATGGCACTCTTCATGATTAAAAAGAGGACTAAAAGCCTTCTCATAGTAATGATTTATGCGTCTTTGACACTGCTAATTTACAAAGAAAAGAGGAATCGGACAAAGTTTCATGCAATTATTTTGCATTATGCACACTTAATCCTATCTTTGCATAGATAAAAGACAAGCATGGAGATACACTTTGCCCCTTTGCAGGGATACACGGATTTTGAATACAGGAGAATTCACGCACGGCATTGCGGTGGCGTGGACACCTATTACACTCCGTTCATTAGGTGGGAGAAGGGTGGCATACGAGAAAAGGACATCAGGGACATCCTTCCTGAGAACAACGAAGGGCTGCACCTCGTTCCGCAAATCATCTGTGCGGACACGGATGAGTTCAACCGCCTGGCCGACACAATACAGGAACATGGCTATGAAGAAATGGATCTGAACATGGGATGCCCTGCCCCCATGCAGACAAAACTGATGCGGGGAAGCGGCATACTGCCCTACCCCACATGCGTGTCCGCCCTGCTGAAGGAGATGGAACGAAGACCAGAAGTACGTTTCTCTGCCAAAATGCGCTTGGGCCTTGAAGGAAAAGAGGAATGGAGGGAACTCTCCGGCATGCTGAACTCCTCCTGCCTGAAACACCTTACCGTCCATCCGCGCATAGGCAAGCAGATGTACAAGGGCGAGGTGGACATGGATGCCTTCAACAAAGTCTATAGCAGCATACATATACCTATTATATATAATGGAGACGTGACAAGCATGGAGCAAGTCTCCTCCTTGTCGGAAAGATACCCCGGCCTTCACGGCATAATGATGGGACGCGGCCTTCTGGCACGCCCCACCCTGGCCCAAGAGTGTCTAATGGGAGAGGATATGCCACATGAGGAACGCATGTCCATACTGATGCAGATGCACGAGGACATGCTCGGCTATTGCACTCGCAAGTACAAGGTGGATTCGCAGATACTCCTGCACATACATGCCTTCTGGGAATATCAGGAGAGCCAACTGGAGCGCAGAACATGGAAAAAGATAATGAAGGCTGGCAACATGAAGAACTATCTGGAGGCGATAAGGAAACTATGACAGGAGAATGCAACGGAAACTATAAAACGATGGGAATCTGCCTCGCATCCAAACTGGCACCATGGGGCATATTGCTGCTGTCCATGATGGCCATTGACAGGTTTACGGACACACAGAGCCAGACTTTCACCTTGGAGCGCTATACCCTTGGGATAATTGCACTCTTGGTTTTCTTCAAGGAACTCTACCAAATGGGTACAACCAAACTGATGTACAACGACACCTCCATCCTCTACCGAGGCTACGACAAGGGCATCTTCCCCAAAAGCGTCAATGCCGACATATCCATAGACGACATTGCCGAAGCGAAAACCTATTTCTACGATAAAACAGAAATGCTCTCCATCAAGACCATAAACGGCGAGAAGATGAAACTCTGCATCAACTACTTCCTGATGGACGACATCATAGGACTGCTTCAGAAACTGCTTCTGGCCAGAAGTTCCGCCACACCTGTGGACAATGCCGAAGCGTTTCGCATAAACATAGACACGACCAAACTCAGCAATCCCCAAATATCCCTGAACGGAGAATCTCTCCACACGGACAAAGAAGCCATTGAACTTGAAGTGAAGGATGGCGACTTATTGTCAGTGAGACACGACCATGGTATGTACATGGTGCGCCTTCACCACACTTCGGACAGGAACCGACGTTTCTGCTGACTCATTTTGACAAACAACAAATAAAATACAGACAGACATGAAAAAGACCATTCTCATCCTCTTCCTCGCCATTGCATGCCTCGGCATGAAGGCACAGACACAACTTCCCAAGGTTTACGACGAGAAAGCCGACCCCATCGCACAGATTGACCAGGCCGTGGCCAAGGCCGCCAAAGGAAAGAAACACGTCATCGTGCAACTGGGCGGCAACTGGTGCATCTGGTGCCTGAGGTTTGCGGACTTCATCACCAAGAATGCAGACATAAAGGCAACCATCGACAAGAACTACGAGCACACCCACGTGAACACACCACGCACGGGCACCCCCCAGTACGAGGCGGCCGACCCCCTGCAGAAGCCCTCGGA
>X430_Giraffe__coassemble_102_pt1 | contig 18583 bp, 13 predicted proteins | sample X430_Giraffe__metabat2_high_PE_005 | metagenome-assembled genome bin X430_Giraffe | reverse complement strand
CAACTGGCCACATTGCTTTGGAGCATGAGGCAGAAATCACCCGAACTGGACATTCCCGAAGGCATCTTCTACAGCGACATACCCGGATACAGCATCTTCGTGCAGAAGAAGGACACTAAGACGGGCATGCTGCACGGGGTGATGATATACAGCACTCAGGGGGGATACGACAAGATGGAGATTGTACTGGCCGACTCGGCACGCCTGCAGGGCACCGAGGACCAGAAATTCCTGAGGCTGACGATGTACGAGGGCGAGAGGTTCAGGAACATGGATTCGCAAACGGGAAACATGCTGAAGGCCAACATCCCCTACATGCGCGAGACATTCCACACGGAGGTGGCGATGATTCCCTTCGACGCCAGTTTCAACATGATGGACGCAAACCTGTTCAACGGCGATGCCAAGACCAAGGAACTGACCAAGATACTGAGCGGCATCGACTCGCTCAACTCGGTGAGCGACAGCATAGGGCGCCATTACCGCAAGGTTGCGAAAAACCAATACTTGAAGGGAGCCTTCCCTAAGGAGGTGTCGGATTCCGCCGCACTGGTGGCCAAGGCACAGGAACAGGAACCGCTGGACTCCACCTACCTGCGCCTGAGCCCCGACCAAAGGAAAACAGTGATAAAAAGCGCCCTGAGCAACGCGCAAAGCATACAGGCGGAGTTCGAGTTCCGAGGCATGACCACGGAGAGCACCAACATGACCCTGCGCCGCCACCACATGGAGGCCAGGAAGAAATTTACCAACAGTTTGGCGTGCCTCATCTTCTTCTTCATCGGAGCGCCTCTGGGTGCCATCATCCGAAAGGGAGGCCTGGGCGTGCCCGTGGTAGTGAGCGTGCTGGTGTTCATCTTCTACTATATCGTGAACGCCGGCGGAGAGAAGATGGCCAAGAGCGGAGAATGGGCGGTATGGTTCGGCATCTGGCTGAGCACCATGGTGCTGACTCCCATAGGCCTGTTCCTGATAAACCGTGCCAACAAGGACAGCGTGGTGTTCAACATAGAGGGATACCAGAACTTCTTCAAGCGCCTGCTGGGCATACGGACCAAACGCAAACTGAACAGGAAGGAAATCATCATACACGAACCTGACTATCCGCAACTGACAAAGGACATTGAGGCACTGGCGGAGGATTGCAGACAGTACAGCAACCGCAAGAAACTGCTCAACATACCATCATACTATGCTATCTTCTTCCGTTTCCACGAGGACCACACCGTAAGGGAACTGAAAGACAGGACGGAAGCCTTGGTGGAACAGTTGCACAACAGCAAGGACAACGCCATAATAGGTGCGCTGAACGACATGCCCATCCTCTACACCGATGCGCACGCACGACCCTTCAACACGCGGAGGAAGAACCTGATAGCCGGCATCTGCCTGCCCGTGGGCATACTGCTGTGGCTCAGGATATGGAAGTTCAGGCTCAGGTTGTATCAGGACATAAACCAGATACAGAAGTTAGGACAATTTATCATTGAACGAATAAACAAACAAACAGATAATGGACAAGGAAATCATGCTTAGCACCATAGAAGATGCCTTGGTAGACTTCAAGGAAGGCAAATTCGTGATTGTCGTAGACGACGAGGACCGCGAGAACGAGGGCGACTTCATCACCGCGGCAGAACTGATTACCGAGGAAAAGGTTAACTTCATGCTGAAGAACGGACGCGGTGTCCTCTGCGCCCCCATAACCATCACCCGTGCCGAGGAACTGGAACTGGAACGCCAGGTGCAGACAAACACCAGCATGCTGGGCACCCCGTTCACCGTCACCGTGGACTTGCTGGACGGATGCACCACCGGTGTGAGCACACACGACCGTGCCGCCACCATACGCGCACTGGCCGACCCCACCAGGAAACCTACGGATTTCGGTCGCCCCGGACACATCAACCCCCTCTATGCCCAAGACCGTGGCGTGCTGAAGAGGGCAGGACACACCGAGGCCGCCATCGACCTGGCCCGCCTCTGCGGACTCCAGCCTGCCGCCGCGCTCATCGAGATACTGAACGAGGACGGCACCATGGCACGCATGCCCCAACTGAAGGAAGTGGCACGCGAGCACGGCATGAAGATAATCACCATCAAGGACCTGATAGCATACCGCCTGAAGCAGGAAAGCCTGGTGGAGAAGGGCGTGGAGGCCGACCTGCCTACGGAATACGGCCACTTCCGCATAATCCCCTTCCGCCAGAAGAGCAACGGTCTGGAGCACATCGCCATCTTCAAGGGCGAATGGACACCCGAGGAACCCGTACTGGTGCGCATGCACTCCAGTTGCATGACGGGCGACATCTTCGCAAGCAGACGTTGCGATTGCGGAGAGCAACTGCACCAGGCCATGCAGATGATTGACAAGGAGGGCAAGGGCGTTGTCGTGTACCTGCAACAGGAGGGACGCGGCATAGGTCTGATGAACAAGATTGCCGCCTACAAACTACAGGAACAGGGCGACGACACCGTGGAGGCCAACCTGCACCTTGGTTTCAAGGCCGACGAACGCGACTACGGAGTGGGTGCACAGATCCTGCGCGAACTGGGCATAGGCAAGATACGCCTCATCAGCAACAACCCCGTGAAGCGTGTAGGTCTGGAGGGTTACGGCTTAGACATAGTGGAGAACGTGCCCGTGGTAATCACCCCCAACGAATACAACCGCCGCTATCTGGAGACAAAGAAACTCCGCATGGGACACAAGCTTTGAGAACGGAACCGACGCAGGAAGCGAGAGCAGAAGCAAAATTTATTTTGATTATGCCGAGCAACAAGGAGGAAAAGACCGCGAAGCGGGATTAAAACGGCAATCGGAAAACTCAGAGCAATCGGAAAACTCAGAGTAATCGGAAAACTCAGACAACTCAGAGCACCCATAATACTTAGAATACCCAGATAACCGAAACTATAAACCTCCTCCCCCTATAGGGGGGACTGAGGGGGTCCTTAAAATACTACAAAATATGAACAACATTCTTTCCGAAAGACTCGGACGTCTGTCAACGAGTGCCACACTGGCCATGAGCCAGAAGAGCAGTGAACTGAAGGCTCAGGGCATAGACATCATCAACATGAGTGTGGGAGAGCCCGACTTCAACACCCCCGACCACATCAAGGCAGCCGGCATAAAGGCCATAGAGGAGAACTGGAGCCGCTATAGTCCCGTGCCCGGTTACCCCGACCTGAAGGCGGCCATAGTAGAGAAGTTGCAAAGGGAGAACGGCCTGGAATACAAGCCCAGCCAGATACTGTGCTCAAACGGTGCCAAGCAGAGCGTGTGCAACGTGATAATGGCCCTGGCAGGTGCAGGCGACGAGGTCATCATCCCCGCCCCCTACTGGGTAAGTTACCCCGACATGGTGCTTCTGGCCGATGCCACACCCGTGTTCATCCCCTCAAGCATAGAACAGGACTTCAAGATAACACCCGAACAACTGGAGGCTGCCATCACCGAGAAGACTCGCGCCCTGATACTCTGCTCTCCCAGCAACCCCACCGGCTCAGTGTATAGCCGCGAGGAACTGGAAGGCCTGAAGGAGGTGCTGCTGCGCCACGAGCGCGTCATCGTCATTGCCGATGAAATCTACGAGCACATCAACTACGTGGGCGAACATGCCTCCATAGCACAGTTCCCCGAGATCAAGGACCGTGTGGTAATCGTAAACGGCGTTTCCAAGGCATACGCCATGACCGGTTGGCGCATAGGCTTCATAGCCGCTCCCGAATGGATAGTGAAGGGTTGCAACAAACTCCAGGGCCAGTACACCAGCGGTCCCTGCTCCATCAGCCAGAAGGCTGCCGTTGCCGCCTTTGCCGGCGACCAGCAGTGTGTGGAGGATATGCGCGTGGCATTCGAGCGCCGTCGCGACCTGATAGTGAAACTTGCCAAGGAGATACCCGGGCTGGAGGTCAACAATCCCCAGGGTGCCTTCTACCTGTTCCCCAAGTGCAGCAGTTTCTATGGCAAGAAGTATGGCGAGCAGACAATAAACAACAGCGACGACCTGGCCATGTACCTTCTGGAGGTCGGTCACGTTGCCACCGTGGGAGGTGCCTCCTTCGGCTCTCCCGAGTGCTTCCGCATGTCATACGCCACCAGCGACGAGAACATCATCGAGGCACTCAAGCGCATCAAGGATGCCTTGGCTCTGCTGAAGTAATACCGTATATATATATATAAATAAGGTAGGCAACCACGCGTTCCTACCTTACCTCCCACATACAGGAAAACAAAAATCCCTTGCTTCTTACGGCAAGGGATTTTATTCCTCCCATCAGGGAGACACTAATCTTTCTTAGAGAGTGATTGCTCCAGAAGGACATGCATCAGCGCAAGTACCGCACTCTGTGCACTCGTCGGGATTGATAGAATACTTCTCGCCCTCAGAAATTGCACCAACGGGACACTCATCAATACATGTGCCGCAAGCAACACAATCGTCATTAATTACGTAAGCCATAACTGTTGTCGTTTAAATTAGTATATACTATTGTCTGTTGTTGAATCCGAACTCGATTGCAATGCAAAGATAATCATTTTTGATGATATGAACCGATGTTGGCAATAAAAATGTTGGTCTTTATCATTAAAAACGATGAATTGTACAATAAAACGGCACCTGCCCATGTTATTATGTATATGAAACGTACCATCGCCATATTGCTTCTCCTATCCGCATGCCTGTGCACCTTCGCACAGAAGGAGACGATCATGAACAAGCCCTTCATAGACAACCGCCGTCTGCACTGGGGCTTCTTCTTCGGCATGAACTTCATGGACATGGAAATGAAGAACAACGGCCACATCGACCCCGCCACGGGCGAGCAATGGTTTGCCGACGTCAGCAAGTACGAACCCGGATTCAGCGTGGGTGTGCTGGGTGCGTTGCGCCTGAACAAATACATGGAACTGCGCCTCACCCCCACCATGCACTTCGGGCAGAAGTTCATAAAGATGCGCGACAACGTGTCGGCACGCGACACTTCGCAGAACATGCGCACCAACTATATCTCCGTGCCGCTTTCCGTGAAGTTTGCCGCACCGCGCTACAACAACTTCCGCCCCTACTTCACCCTGGGCCTTGCACCGACCTTCTGCCTGAACAACCACGACCAGGAGGCCTTCAAGGCAAAAACCTTCGACTGCTATCTGGAGGTGGGCATGGGATGCGACATCTATCTGCCCTACTTCAAACTCATACCGGAACTGAAATTCTGCTTCGGCCTGGCGGACATCATCAGCAAGAACCGCGACGACCTGCTGGACAAATCCATGATGAAATTCACCAACAGCATAGAAAGCAGTTCGGCCAACATGATAGTCCTTTCCCTCTATTTCGAGTGAAAAAGCACCTCGTAAAGCGGACTTTCCACACACAAATCACCACTTTACGGCATTTTTCCTCTTATATTTGAGGCAGTTTCAACAAAAAACCGTATCTTTGCACCCGCTTTACCATAGGTCGCTGGTGGGGAGAAGTGTGACCCGTTATGCCTATGAGTGATGACAATACAACCTATTAAAAAGTCATAAGAGAAATGGCAGATTTAATTAAGATTGCAGAAGAAGCATTTGCTACCGGCAAGCAGCACCCCTCATTCAAGGCTGGTGACACCGTAACCGTAGCTTACAAGATTGTCGAGGGCAACAAGGAGCGTATCCAGCTGTACCGCGGTGTAGTTATCAAGATCGCCGGTCACGGTGACAAGAAGCGCTTCACCGTTCGCAAGATGTCAGGCACCGTTGGTGTGGAGCGTATCTTCCCCATCGAGTCTCCCAACATCGACAGCATCGTTGTCAACAAGATTGGTAAGGTTCGTCGCGCCAAGTTGTACTACCTGCGCAACCTCACCGGTAAGAAGGCTCGCATCGCCGAGAAGCGCGTTGCCAGCAAGGAGGCTTAATCCCCCTTTTTACACAAGCAAGAAAAAAAGGAAACGTACGGCACAATGTCGTACGTTTTCTCTTTATTCAATTGCGTGCGCATCAACAGGCAAACAGGTCATCCAAAGTGACTTCGCTTTGTACTACTCCACTATGCATATTGTCTTTGATGCCGTAGGTGGTCATCATTGTCATCAGCAAGGTTTTTCGGGTTCCTGTGCTGTGGGCAAAAGCATTGATTTTGTTTTGCAGTTTCTCCTCATACTCTTTGGTTATCTCAAACTCTTCCCTGGCATATTTCATCTCACACAGATTTATCGTATCATCCTTACGGTCAATGACCAAGTCTATCTGAGCTCCATTGTCCTCGCCTTTTCCTCTCCATGAGCAAACCAACGTTTGCACCCCGAAGATACCCAATGTCCGTTTTATTTGGCTGATATGACTCTGGCACAACATCTCAAATGAAAATCCTGCCCACGCATTGTGTAGCGGACTATTGTAGGATGTTGTCCAGAAACATTCGTCCTTATAGCGATTTTGTCTGACAAAGTTGAAGTAGAATAACGTATAGAAATCCACCAATTGATATATTACGTTATTCTTCTGGCGTTTGCCGATAGTAATTTTATTTGCAAATGGTTCATAAGTGCGTATGAAACCGCATTGCTCCAACTCCTCCAGCACGGTACCGAACGCTCCGTTATCAGGCTGCTTCGTAATGGCAAGCAGCTCTTTCCTGTTTAGCCCCATACGTTTCGTGGCCAAAGCCGTCACTATTTCTATATGCGAGGAAGCGCTCTTGAAAAGAGCACGGTACAGGTCATTAAACTCATCTTTCAGCGGAGCATTGTCCGAGAAGAAAAGATAGTCTATATTTTGCGACACACTCTTTGACTTTTCCATCATAGACATATAGAATGGAATACCGCCAATGGCCATATAGCATTCTGCTATTTGCTTTCTTGTGTACCCAAATCCAGATTCCCTGAAATACTCCTCACATTCGCACAGTGTAAAGGGATTGATAACCAAGTGGTGTGTCAGGCGATTGTGCAATCCCCCCTTGCTCTTTATCAGGTTGTTTATCATCCATGATGTCGCAGAACCACACACTATGAGCTTGACATCGTTGCGCAGCGATGCCCAACTATTCCAGAAGTTCTCCAGGGCAGCAATGAATCCCGACTTGGCAGTATCCATCCATGGCAACTCATCAATAAAGATTACCTTCTTGCCATCAGGCAGGGATTCCAGATACTTTGTCAGTTCGTAAAATGCAAGTATCCAGTTCTTCTGCACTGATAATCCGCCTGCTCCAGAATATTTTTGAAGAGCTATAGCAAAATTAGTCAGTTGCTCTGATTTCGTTGCCTTGTACATACCGGTAACGAAGAATGCAAATTTGTCATCCACCGCCTTCCGTACGAGGAAAGTCTTGCCCACACGACGACGGCCATATACCGCTACGAATTCGGAACGCTCTGAATCAAGATAACTTCTTAGTGAACGTAGTTCTGCTATTCTTCCAATCAGTTTCTGTGCCATATTGCCTATATTTTCTGCGCAAATGTACATTTTTTACCATACTTACGCAAGTTATTGCGCAATAATCTGCGTAACTATATCCAAAATATGCAACTTACGCAGATTATAGCACACAAGACTGAGGAATATTCATGGCGAAATATCTGCCCACGACCTGCTGAATGAGAACACCGGCTTCAACCGCAAGTACGATGCCACCTCTCTCACCAATACATACAATAACACTCTCGGCAGGTATGCTATGCTGAGCGTGAAGTATCGTTTTGCAACGAAGAAAAAATAATTATCCCGCAAAGAAACGCACATCTATCATGCAGGAGACACACACTCCCAAAGGCAGTAGTACTTGCTTCGCAATGTAAAGGCCTTTGCTTCGTAATGTAAAGGTCTTAACTTCGCAAAGTAATGGCCTTTACTTTTTTAGGAAGGTTGCACAATATTGAAACCACACTTACGCAAGTTATCGTATTAAACAGAAGGATGCGATTGTGCGCTGGCGCACGGCAGGTTCATGGACACGATGGAAGTGTAAAGGAGTAAAAGTGTGCGGTTTCGCACACTTTTACTTTTAAGGGAGGTGTTTTAGGGCATTGTCCTGTGCAGAGTCGTTTATTATGTATAATTTTGCGTGCATATGACAATGTAATCTGCTTTTGACATAGAATGGAGAAGTTTGGAAAAATCCTTGTTGTCGACGACAATGCCGATGTGCTTTTCACCATCAACAACCAGTTGGCGCCACGTTGCGAATGGGTGAGAGTTGCCTATACACCCGAGCGTGCCCTGATGCTATGCAAGAAGTATAGCCCCGATGTGGTACTGATGGACATGAACTTCACCCGCGATGCAGTGAGCGGTGAAGAGGGGTTCCAGTTGCTCAGGGATATGCTGAAGATAGACAAGACCCTGGCTGTTATCATGATGACTGCCTATAGCGATACGCCCAAAGTGGTACGCGCCATCAAGGCAGGTGCCACAGACTTCCTGCCCAAGCCTTGGGAGAGGAGCCAACTGATGGCAATGCTCTCTTCTGCCATGCGGTTAAAGGGATTGGGATGCGGGGAATCTCCGTCAAGAGCGCAATCCTCAGGCACCTCGCATGCTGCCCCGGAGATAATCGGAGAAAGCGAATCCATGCAACAACTGCTCTCCCTTGCCAGGGAAGTGGCCAAGACGGATGCCAACATACTCATTCTGGGCGAGAACGGTACGGGCAAGGATGTCCTGGCAAGATACATCTACAGGCATTCCTTGCGCAACGGCAAGTCCTTTGTGGGCATTGATCTGGGAGCCGTGCCCGAGACATTGTTTGAAGGCGAACTGTTCGGATATGAGCGTGGTGCCTTCACCGGTGCCCTGAGTGCCAAGGCAGGACGCATGGAGAGTGCCAATGGCGGCACCCTGTTTCTGGACGAGATAGGAAATCTAAGGACAGAGATTCAGGCAAAGTTGCTGACATGCATAGAAAAGCGCCAATGCTCGCGCCTTGGTTCCACAAAGGTCGTCCCCATTGATGTCCGCCTTATCTGCGCCACCAATATTGACATACACAGAGCAGTGGCAGAGGGGGCCTTCCGCCAGGACCTGCTCTATCGCATCAATACCATAGAACTGCGTGTTCCGCCATTGCGCGAACGCATTACAGACATTCCCCTGCTGGCAAAGCACTTTACCAACATCTATGCCCGCAAGTATTCCAAGAACATCACCGGACTTTCTGCCGAACTGCTCAAACGACTGAAGGAATACAGTTGGCCGGGCAATGTGCGCGAACTGCAACATCTGATAGAACGTGGCGTTATCCTGTGCAAGAAGTCCGTTATTGGCATAAACGACCTGCCGGCCGATAGCTTCAACAGGCCTCCCTCTGCCAATCCGGAAGACACGCTCGATCTGGAAACCGTGGAGCGTATCTCAATAGAGCGGGCGCTGGCGCGTTGCGAAGGCAATGTGAGCCGTGCATCCAAACTGCTGGGCATTACCCGATTCATGTTATACCGAAAGATGGAGAAGTACGGCCTATGACAAGATTCACCCTAAAGGTTCTGTGCACAACCATCCTGCTCACGCTCAGCGCCTATGCCTTGGTAGTGTGCCTATTGCATGATTTGTACTTCAGCGCCTTCGGGTGCCTGCTGGTACAGGTATTCCTTATTATATATATCGTCTCCATGCAGAAGCATCTATTGTCCACCATGCTTGGCACAATAGAACTGATACGCATGGGCGACACATCGGACAGGGTTTCTTCGTCCAAGGGCAGCTTTGGGCGTGCCATTGTCAGGGAACTGAACCTCACGTTCGACATATTCAGACAACGCCTGCAAAGCGAAGCTATCCGCCAGCACTACTACGAGCAGGTCCTTGACGAGGTAGACACTGGTGTGCTAGTGTGCAAGGAAGATGGCGAAATAACATGGCAGAACCGTGCCTCCATACTGATGTTGGGGTCCATGCGCGACATGCCACAGGAATGGATAGCCACACACTCGGCACATAAGGTGACACACACCCACCACAATACGGTGTACGAGATGCTGGTATGCTCACGCAAGTTTGTACTGGACAGACAGACCTACCGCATTGTCAGCCTCAGGGACATACACGAAGTGATTGAAGAAACGGAGATAGAGGCATGGCAGAAGTTGGTGAGCGTGCTGACACACGAGATCATGAACTCGCTCACTCCCATCATCGGCTTGTCTGAATCCGCAGATGGGATGGACGAGCGTGCAGACTCTGCTCTGGCCGTGATACACCGCCGTAGCAAGGGATTGCTGGAGTTTGTCAACAATTACCGCAAACTCACACGCATCCCTCAGCCACAGATGGAGTCCGTGCCTGTTCAGGAATATTTCAACGACTTGGAGCAATTCTATGGCGACAGGATTCGTTGCAATGTCTCCCCCTCCGCTCTTAAGGTTTATGCCGACCCAAGGCAACTGATGCAAGTGCTCGTCAACCTTGTCAAGAATGCATCCGAAGCCAGCAATGGCGTCATCGAACTCAATGCAAGCAGAATGGCCGACGGCAATATTGAAATCTCCGTGCGCGACTATGGCCATGGCATACTCCCCGAGGTCATGGATAGTATTTTCGTTCCTTTCTTCACCACCAAGCCACAAGGTTCCGGCATAGGTCTGAGCCTCTGCAAGCAAATCGTCAAGCAGCATCGTGGGCGACTACAGGTAAAGTCCAGCCCCGGTCGTGGCAGTACCTTCACCATAGTCCTGCCTCAGTAGGCAGTCTTGATATTGTCGTTCCAAAGTGTGCGCCAGCGCACACCTGTTGTGCCGACACGCACACTTTTATAAGGTTGATTTTTTGCGTAACACCTCGTCTATTAGCAAGTTAAAGTTTTGGCACGGTTTTTGCAAGAGTATTGATATAGGCCCAACTGCATTGCGGTGACCTTGATACAAACAGCATTAACCGTTAAACCAAAACAACAGATTTTATGAAGCTACTATTCATCAATTTCGTTCAAGCTCTGCGCCACATCAGGCGCAACAAGTGGCAAACGCTCCTGGTGGTGAGCATACTTTCCTTTGCCATGGCAGCCTTCGTATTCTCAGCCGCCGGTATCTGGAAGGTGACACACGAGGCTAATGAGATTCCGGATTCAGAGGATGTGTATGCTGTGCAGGCATGCAATGGTACAGGAAGATGCCAATACTCTATCACTATCGACGAGACTGAAGTTCTGCTAAAGAATATTCCTGCCGATATCATGGTGGGCAAGATGAGTACATGCAGACAGCAGGACCGTCTGATGGCTACTGCAGACACCACGTACGGGCATACGATAGCTACGGTGAACCCAGGGTTCTTCAATGTGATACAGCCAGAATTTATTTACGGTCGTCCCGTGGAAAAGGAAGACGAGGTGGTGCTTACCGACAAGGCAGCCATAGCCATGTTTGGTACTGACGAGCTGGTTGGCTCGGTGGTGGAGATGTCGCTATCTAATTCCGGCACAGTACCATTGCGTGTTTGTGGCATAGTCAGGGAAGACAAACTGAGCCAGGTGATAAAACACTCTGCCTATGTGTATCGCCAGATGGAGTCACAAATAACGATTGCTCCTTACTTATATATGGTTGGTTGGACACATATCTTTATTCGCACAGAAGATACAGAGGAGATACAGACTTTGCTGAATGAAAACAACACCAACGGGGAAACGAAGGTGTGCGAAAAGGTAAATCTTGTGCCCATAGGTATGTACAAGCTGATGTTTGAGGAGAGTTCCTTCTGGGAAGCAGCCATCTATCCAAGCGTGTTTTTGATATTATCAGCCCTGCTGCTTGCCTCTGCCCTATCCTCATATCTGGCATTGCTCACCCACAATGCAGAGAACCGATGGACAGAGCATCGCCTCCGCCTGAGCTTTGGAGCCGCCAGTGATACCTTGCGACGCATATATGCCGAGGTGTTGCTAATGTTCATGTGCATCGGATTGTGTACGGGTATCATCCTGGAACTTGGCTATGATTCCTTTCTCATGTACATGCAGATGCCCGAGTGCGATGTGATGCAATGGTTTGCAGGTGTGTGGACAGCCATGCTGGCAATACTGATGATATTGTGCACAATACCTGTGTACCTGCAAAACAGGAAATACCACAGGGCCATCAGTGGTGCTCCGCAGGGCAAGCCATCCCTATTCAACTATGGCTTTGTATTGACACAGGTGACGGTCAGTGTCCTGTTGCTCTTTCTGGTGTGGAATGCCGGCAGACAATTACACTATGTCTGTAATGATGCCCTGGGATTCAATGCAAAGGATGTATACACTCTCAGTGTTGAACGAGACGAGGACAAAGCATTGCTCCGAGAAAACGAGTTTGCCTATGAAATGTCGCAGATAGCAGCCGTAGATACTTGTATAATGCTTAGACCATTTTTCAACCCGCAATATGTCTCTGCAGCGGGCTTTGATGGTTATATCCACTCTCTCGTCTTCATAAACATGACCCGGGCTGGCATGCGTATGTTTGACATCAAACCTAATTGGTGGAAACCTGTGGATGAAGATACAGAACTTACGAAACAGCAAGCACTGGTCAGCGTCAATTGTATAGAGTACTTTGGTATTACTCCCGAAAAACCATATATGCCTGACGGTAAAATAGAAGTTGTGGGCACAATTGATATCAATATAGAGGATTTGCACAAAGAGCCACGATACTTGGCATACAGCACCAGATACATTGATCCTCTTAATAGAGGCGACGTGCCCTATTTCCGTTTCCACCCCGGCAAAGAGAAGGAAGGCATAGCTGCTGTGGAAGACCTCTTGCGCAGAAGAGATATCAATGTGGATGCAGGACTTGTGCGCGTGGTCAACTGTGGAGATTTGATATCTGACATCTACGAGAAGGAGCAAAACTACCTTACTCTGTACACCATCCTGGCTATCGTGGGCTTTGGCATAGCGTTCTTCGGCTTGCTCACTCTGGTCAGTGCCGACCTTCAGCGTCAGCGCCGCTCCTTGGCCATTCGCCGCATCTTTGGTGCCACGTATGAAGTGTGTCTGCGCCAAACATTGCGCTTGTATTCGATAGTCACCACACTGGGTACTATCATAGGCCTCTGCATCGGCTTTTATCTGATGACCATGTGGTTAGAAACATATTCTACAACTATCACCTTAGGATGGGAACAGCCCCTATGTATTGCCCTGGCTATTGCCGTGCTGGTGACTTCCCTGGTGGCATGGAAGGTGCGCCAGTGCTTCAGGGAAAAACCGGCAATGGTGATTAAGGCGTAGTGGAGCGACGAGCGATTAACGACGAGCGATTAGCGAGCTTAGATAATAGATAAGAAAATTTAACAAGACAATATTATGATTAAGACTGATAGTATATCAAAAGTGTTTCGCACGGAGGAGGTTGAGACGCATGCATTGATTAACGTTTCCCTTGAGGTAAAGCAGGGCGAGTTTGTAGCCATAATGGGACCTTCGGGTTGCGGCAAGTCTACGCTGCTGAATATTCTTGGCTTGCTGGACAGACCTACCGATGGTCAGTACTTCCTTGATGGCAAGGATATGTGCGCACTGACCGAGAAGGAGCGCAATGTGATTAGACGTGGCACACTGGGCTTCATCTTCCAGAGCTTTAATCTGATTGACGAACTTACCGTAGAGGAAAACATCGAACTGCCTCTATTGTACATGAAAGTTCCTGCCGACGAGCGCAAGCGTCGCATCACCGATGCCCTGAAACGTATGGCCATTGAGCATCGTGCCAAGCACTTCCCCTCTCAGCTGTCGGGCGGTCAGCAACAACGTACTGCCATAGCACGTGCCGTGGTGATGCAACCCAAGGTAATCCTGGCCGACGAGCCTACGGGAAACCTTGACTCAAAGAATGGTCTGGAGGTGATGGGGCTGTTGCGCGAATTGCATCGCGAAGGTACAACAATAGTGATGGTGACACACTCGGCACGAGATGCCGCCTATTCCGACCGCATAGTCAACCTCTTCGACGGTTGCGTGGTGGACGAATAATTGTGTTATACTATTTTTATTGTAGTATTTAATTAAAGTGGTCCAATGACCGATTTGGGTTTAATTTAGAGTCGAGACTGGAGATATACGATTTCGACTTTCTATTACTACGAATAAAAGTTAAATACGGAGCATTATCGCAAAATAACGATATCTGGCTATTGCAATATTAAGGGGTATTGTCTTACTTTGCATTGGCGAAACATAAATCAATATTGTTTCACATATATAAATAAGAATTTGTTGGTGCCAGCTCCTACACTTTTACCAACAACTTCGACCATAGTTTAACTTTTTAAAGCGTATCACTATGATGCAGAAATCAAAATCCAGTGTGTGGATGCGCAGCAAGGTGCTGTACATCATTCCTATGGCAACTATGGCACTCAGTGTCTTTGCCACCAGTGAGAGTCTGTTCCCTTCGGGCAATGTATTGCCTATAGCGCAGGAATATCCAAGCAAGGAGAAATTGGTACCAGTGGACGAAATGCGACTCCTCTTACTTCAACCAAGATATGGCGGATATGATGAGATAAGAGTTCGTAAGAGTATGTTGCATGACCAGATAAAAACAAAAACGCAAGCATTTTCTTGCAAAACTAATTAAAATTCAAAGAAATGTAAAAGATTAAGAAATTTACATTAACTAGCGCGATGTTCAGTTGCTCTCTACAAATGAACAAAAAGAAATTGTTGGAGGAGATTTAATTTTAGAGGGATGTGCTCATAAAACGCATGAACAATGTTCTGGTGCGTGTATCTTAGATGGATATGAAGGATACGCAACTTCAGAAGCTTGAATTAATAAAATTATAAAATAGGGACATAAACTATGAAGAACTTAAGGAATTTATTTACTGCTTTAATTTGTAGCATAGTGAGTTCATTCACTTATGCACAAACAGTAGGAATGACAGACGTAGAGATGATTAATCTGGTAGTAAGTTATGAGATGAACCAACTTTGCTCGCCTGCGAGCGACAACAATCCCAATGAATGGCGTGTAAAAGAAACATTGATGCTGGAGATTGGGCAAGGTGTAGCTCATAGCTATGTGGTAAGGGAGAGGAATAAATTATTTGGCCAATTCCAGATGCTTGCCCAAAAGAATCGTTGGAAAATAGAGATGTTTCAGCTGCATGCCTTGGTAGGAGAAACATACATTGGTTATCCCAAGAAAGGTAAGCTGATGCAAGTTGTTGATTTGGATGCAGCTGGTGTATATAAGTATACAGAGTCCATACCTAAGATTAAATGGAAGATGGAAGCCGGACAGAAAGATATTCTTGGATATAATTGTCAGCAGGCATCATGTACTTTCAGAGGTCGCCAATATGAGGTGTGGTTTACCACCGATATTCCTTTGAGCTATGGACCTTGGAAGTTGCAGGGGTTGCCAGGATTAATTCTCGAAGCCAAGGATTCAAAGGGTGAATATCACTTTACTGCAGTAGGGATAGAAAAGGGCAAGAACGACAAGAAAATACAGTTCTATGCAGAGCCTATTCGTGAAATAAAGAGAAATCGGGCGCTCAAAATGGAGAAAATGCTGCATAAAGACCATGGCGCCTTTGCTGCAGATTACGGAGTCACATTTAGAATGGAGGGAGGATTTGAGCATATGCCAGTTCCATACATTCCTATTGAATTGCAATAAGGCAATATGATAAAATATGTCATTTCCATAATTCTCTGTATTATTGCATGGTCAACGTCCAAGGCTAGCAATGATAGTATATGTATCTCGGGCACTATCACTGGAAATGATAAAGTCTTTGTAGAGGACATTATCGTGACTATAATGCAAGTGCCAGATTCGACGATAGTAGCCTATTGTCGTCCAGATGAAAGTGGTACCTATAGATTGATGCTGGCTACCTCTGCCAAGGAACTGCTGGTTCGTTTTTCTGGCTTTAATATAAAAAAGGAGATAAAGCGTATTGATGCCAAGTCGCAAACCTTGGACTTTTATGCTATAGAAGAGAGTACGCTCCTACATGAAGTTCAAATTAAGGCTCAGAAATTGTGGGGTAGCAGAGACACGCTCAATTATCTTGTGGCTGCATATACCAAGGATCATGACAATAGTATAGCCGATATACTTAAGAAACTACCAGGTATAACAATAGACAATGGTAAAATCAAATATCAGGGATTACCCATTAGCCATCTATATGTTGAGAATATGGACTTGATGCAGGGTAGCTATGGTATTCTTACGGAATCATTGAAAGCAAAGGATGTCGCTACTGTTCAGGTTCTGGAAAACCACGAACACATTAAGGCTCTCAAAGACCAGGTTCCACCAGACAATGCAGCGATCAATCTTAAACTTAAGAAGGAAGCAAAAGGCATATGGACCAAATCACTGACATTGGGTTTGGGCTATGGTGATAAGGTATTGTGGAGTAACGATGCTAACCTGATGTTTTTTGGTAAGAAGCGACAGCACTTCATTTATTATGGTAATGATAATACAGGTAATCATCCCAAAGGTAGAGTTGCAAACAATGCAGCAATTCTAACAAGTGTGTTAGAACCAGGTGCGTCTCCAGTTGGAACATCGCTCTTCAACAATCAGCACTTGGTTACGATTAATAATCTGAATAAACTGAATGATAGCACTACGCTGCACTACAACTTCTCGTACAATCACGACAGAAGGCTGCGTAGTGCCTATCAAAAACAAACCTACATATTGCCAGAGGCTGATGTACGTGTATTAACGGAAGATATTAGCTCCGTGAATACATCCAACGAGGCTCTTCTTCAGTTGGTGTACGAAAAGAATGCTGATAAGAAATATTTTCGTAATGACTTTTATGCCAATGGTGTATGGAATAGTGCTAAAGGTAGTGTATTATCCAACAATGAGGATATCATGCAGAAGGCCTATAATCGGAATTTAGGCATAGAGAACAAGACCCACTACATACATCGTACTGACAATGGTAATGGTATAGAAGTAAGGAGTAACAATTCTTATAACACCTCGCCTCAACGTCTTTCTGTTTATGGTGACATGAGTGCTAGTCAAGAGGTTGATGTTACACGTTTTAGTTCTAAAAACACATTCTCTATGCTACGTGATTTACGTAGAAAACACTGGAGTTTTGTTCCAACGGCTTCTATAAATCTTGATTACGTGGGTTTGGCTTCCTCGTTGCAAGCCAAGGTAAACGATGTTGCTACGATGGATTATCTGCAATTCGAGGCTAATGCTGGAGCAGCTGCCAGATATGTATATAATGATTTCAGAATGACATTACGTCTGCCACTATCATTATCATATACTACTGTTCTCAACGAAACAGATGCTCTGAGAGTGCGTCTTCGCCCCAGTGTCAGTATTTTATGGAAAGCAAATGACTTTTGGACCTTGTCAGGTGGCAGTAGTTATGGCATCAATCAAACACCCTGGAACCAACTGATATCTGCATACATCATGGCAAACTATCGAACCATTAACCGATACAAACCTACCATATCCGAAGCACAGACAGCAGGAGTAAACCTTAAACTAAATTTTAAGGATATAATGAACGAAATCTTTGCATACGTTGAGGGCAAGGCTTCTTTTTCGTGGTCTGATGTGGTATATGGTTCTTATATAGACCAAGATGCGCACACCATCATACAGGCTGTTGATATGCCTAATAACCAGAAGACCTTTTCATGCATAGGCAATGTGAGCAAAGATATAGAATGGCACAATATACAACTGGTAACCAATGCAAATTACACACATTCTGTCAATACAGTACTACGCCAATCGGTAGTCAGCAACTTAAAGTCCAATTCCTTTACTGCGCGACTAAAATGTAGTGGTGATGTTGTGTCTCGGTTACGTCTCAGCTACAACCTCAATTGGAACTCGCTAAATTCCCGTTCAGAAGATTACACACAAACTATCCACACTCTGGAACAAAGTGCCAACATGTACCTGAGCATTATTCCCAAGCATTTCTTCATATCGCTTACTGCCAATCATTCTTACAACAAGAGTAATCCAGACAAGAAGAATTATGTGTTCTTAAATTCGTCGTTAACACTTAAGACCAAGAAGAAACACGACTTTATCTTAGAAGTTAACAATATCACCAATACTCGCACATACCTATCTCAATCTAATACCGATTTGGTAGAATACGTCAATCTATATAACATTCGTCCTATTAGCGTTTTGTTAACGGCACGTTTGAATATAGAAAACAGGAAGAAATAATACTAAGTTAAACTACTTAAGCGAAATACATACAAACAGGATGGAAAGAATATTGTACCCTCTCCTACTGATAGTATTGACACATGAGTTTCCCTATTGGAGCACTCGAGTTTTCTTGTTGGAAAACTACAGTTCTCCAATAGGGAAACTGGCACGCTCTTATGTCTAATTTAGGGTTAACGGCTTTGGCAAAAGTTTTGGCACTTTAGACACAGTATTACACGATAGGTGGTCTAAAACGGTGATTTTTTCGGCACTTTAGACACAGTATCACACGATAGGTGGTCTAAAACGATGATTTTTTCAGCACTTTAGACACAGCATCACACGATAGGTGGTCTAAAACGATGATTTTTTCGGCACTTTAGACACAGTATCACACGATAGGTGGTCTAAAACGATG
>X430_Giraffe__coassemble_100_pt1 | contig 18650 bp, 11 predicted proteins | sample X430_Giraffe__metabat2_high_PE_005 | metagenome-assembled genome bin X430_Giraffe | reverse complement strand
GCACCTATCCCGACTTTGAGGACAACATCATTGCCGACGACTTCCTGAAGATGCACCTCGACCGCACCTTCCAGGGAAGACAGTTCGTGCTGACGGGCAACTACCCATACAACATCTCCTCGCAGATATTCTTCAAGATGCTCGACTACAAGGACTACATCCCCTGTTGCACGGGCATGATACAGAAGGAGGTGGCCGAGCGCCTGGCGGCCAAGCCCGGCACAAAGGCCTTCGGCATCATCACGGTGCTCATACAGTTGTGGTACGACGTGGAATACCTCTTTACCGTACCTCCCGGCGTGTTCAATCCGCCTCCGAAGGTGCACTCAGCAGTTATCCGCATGACACGCAACGGAGTAACCGACCCGGGGTGTGACGTGTCCCTGCTCACACGCATAGTGAAGCAGAGTTTCCAGCAGAGGCGCAAGATGCTTCGCGGTTCGCTGAAGGGTCTGATTCCTGCAGAGCATCCCTTCGGCGCCATGCGCCCCGAGCAACTTTCCGTGGAGCAATTTGTGCAACTGACCAACGACATTGAGACCCGTCAACAGTGAAAACGGGCAAAAGAACCCGTGTTTTAACAAAAAAAGACAAGTTTGCCCGCTCCTTTAACTACTTTTTTATATATTTGTAGGCATTTTTGTCTCAACGGCATCAAATAAAGTACTGAAGTGAGAACCTTCTGGAATACACAAAACGGACTCCGGGCCATCGAGGAATGGAAACCCAACTGCTGGGTTCAGATTACCTGTCCCGATGAAGACGACACCCAGTTTCTGGAGCAGACACTGGGCATACCGGAATATTTCCTTGGCGACATTGCCGATACCGACGAGCGGCCACGTTACGACCGCGACGAGGGGTGGGTTCTGATAATCCTGCGTATCCCCTACGTCAAGGAAGTACGTTCCCGCACGCCATACACTACCATACCCCTGGGTATCATCATGAAGGGCGACATCTGCATCACGGTGTGCAACTTCGAGACAAACATGATGATAGACTTCGTCACCTACCAGCAGAGACGAGGCCTTGGATTTACCGACTCTGTGGACATGGTTTTCCGCCTGTTCCTGAGCAGTGCCGTGTGGTACCTGAAACGCCTGAAGCAGATACAGGCGCTCATAGACCAGAGCAAGCGCAACCTGGACCGCAAGGTGGACAATGCCGACCTCATCGCCCTATCGCGCCTGCAGGATTCGCTCACATACTTCGTCACTTCCATCCGTGGCAACGAAACACTGCTCTCCAAACTGAAGTTCAAACTGAAGGTGGACGAACTGGACGCCGACCTCATCGAGGACGTGAACATCGAGTTCGCACAGGCCAGAGAAACGGCAGGCATATACACAAACATTCTGGATTCCACCATGGACACCTATGCCAACCTGATCAACAACAACGTGTCTCAGGTCATGAAGATGCTGACGTCCATCTCCATTATAATGATGTTCCCCACGCTCATAGCGTCACTGTTCGGCATGAACCTCATCAACGGCATGGAACGTGCCTGGTGGGGCTTTCCCGTGGCAATAGTGCTGACGGCATGCATAACGGTGCTGTTCTGGTGGTTCTTCAGACACAAGAAGTGGATCTAAGACCCCTCCCCTCTATGGGAGGGAGTATATAGAAACGGAAAACGGAAAGGGGAAAACGGAAAACCGCGAGTAAGAGGGAGCAGAAGCATGGTAGGGACCCGGCATGCCGTGTCCGACAACAAGAACAGAAACGGACCCGGCATGCCGAGTCCCTACAATAGAAACAGGTACAAAAATTCAACGTTAATCGCACAACGCTTAACGCCCAACATAGAATTATGGAAAATATAGAAAACATACAGCTCAACACTAAAGAAGAGGTTGTGGCTCGTGCACAGGAACTGGCACAGGCAGAACTCATCCCCGAAAAGGCCGATGTGGAACAACTCAAGCAACTCTTCTACCGTTATCACAACCAGGCGCTCCAGCAGGCACGCCAAGAGTACATCGAACAGGGTGGCGACCCCGCAACCTATGTTCCCGTAATGGATCCCCAGGAGGAAACCTTCCGCCAGGCCATGCAGGCCATACGCGAACGTCGTGCCGCAGAGCAACTGCGCCTTCAGGAAGAGCGCGCAGAGAATCTCCAGCGCAAGACTGCCATCCTGGAGCAGATACAGCAACTGACCACCACCCCCGAGGAGGTGGGTGCAAACTTCGACCAGTTCAAGCAGTTGCAGCAGGCATGGAAGGAGATAGGTGCCGTTCCTGCCGAGCAGAGCACGGAGATTTGGAAGAACTACCAACTCTACACCGAACAGTTCTACGACCTGCTGAAGTTGGGTCACGAGATGCGCGACTACGACTTCCGCAAGAACCTGGAGATAAAGACCGACCTGTGCGAGAAGGCAGAAGCACTGCTTGCCGTGGAGGACGTCATCAGTGCCTTCGGACAGTTGCAGGCCCTGCACCAGCAGTGGAAGGAGACAGGTCCCGTGGAGCGTGACCTGCGCGAAGAACTGTGGGCACGTTTCAAGAACGCATCCACCGAGATAAACAAGCGCCATCAGGCCCACTTCGAGGGCATCAAGGCACGCGAGGCAGAGAATCTAGAGAAGAAGACCGCTCTGTGCGAGCAGGCAGAAGCACTGCTGAGCCAGACCGAGGCCGAGGGCAAGAAGATAGAATGGGATGCCCTCACCAAGCAGGTCCTGGAACTACAGGCACAATGGCGCACCATAGGCTTTGCTCCTCAGAAGCAGAACACCGCCATCTTCGAGCGCTTCCGCCAGACCTGCGACCACTTCTTCACACGCAAGGCTGAATTCTACAAGAACATAAAGGACGGACAGGCAGAGAACCTGGAAAAGAAAAAGGCCCTCGTTGCCAAGGCTCAGGAACTGAGCACCAGCACCGACTGGCGTGCCACAACAGACGCTTTGGTGGCCCTGCAGAAGGAATGGAAGGCCACAGGTCCCGTACCCCGCAAGTACAGCGACCAGCTCTGGAAGGAATTCACCACCGCATGCGACACCTTCTTCGACGCCAAGAAGCAGGCCAATAGCGGCGAGCGCGACCAGCAGAAGCAGAACCTCCGCCAGAAGCAGGAGATTACCGCACAACTGCAGGCTCTGCTCGAGGGCGAGGGCGAAGTAAATCTGGATGCAGTAAAGGAGTTGCAGGCCAAGTGGAATGCCGTGGGCCACGTTCCCTTCAAGGAGAAGGACCAGGCATACACCCAATATCGTCAGGTGTGCGACCAACTCTACGACCGTGCACGCGGTGCACGCATCCAGGCACGTACAGCCGGACGCTTCCAGAAGATACAGGAGGTTGCAGGTGGCGACCGCCAGCGCATGCAGCGTATCTACGAACAGTTGCAGGCTGAAATCCGCACCTACGAGAACAATATCGGCTTCCTCACCGCCTCATCCAAGAAGGGCAACTCCTTAGTTGACCAGATGCAGAAGAAGGTGGAGGCTCTCAAGGCCGAACTTGCCATCATGGCGCAGAAGATGAAAGAGGAAAAATAAAGGTATTACTATAGAAAAGCATGCGGAGTCATCTGTCGGAGGCAGATGACTCCGCTTTCTTTATGCCATTACCCCGGCATAGGCAAAAAATAGCCTCACGACGACAGGGACGAGTCACCCAGGACGACAGGGACGAGTCACCCAGGACAACAAGGACGAGTCACCCAGGACAACAAGGGCGAGTCACCCAGGACAACAAGGACGAGTCACCCGGGACAACAAGGACGAGTCACCCGGGACAACAAGGGCGAGTCACCCAGGACAACAAGGGCGAGTCACCCAGGACAACAAGGGCGAGTCACCCGGGACAACAAAACAGGGGCCTCGTGACGACAGAATTATTGGTGTCCGGCAAATTTATCTGGTACTAAGTTAGGGTGAGGTGTCGCGAGGCAACGGAGGAGTCCGTTGCCACGGAAGACGCCTAAAAGCATCGGGCTTGGAGGTCACGCCTTCCAAGCCCGATATATTGCATATACCTTATTTATATATATAGTCACATGCTCCAGACGGTACAGATGTAGACCAAAGACGCCGGTATGGCAAGCAGGCTGCTGTCGAACCTGTCCAGGAAGCCACCGTGACCGGGAAGCACATTGCCACTGTCCTTGATGCCAAGTTGACGCTTAATCTGGCTCTCTACGAGGTCGCCCCATGTGCCGAACACGGCAACAACAAGGCCGAAGCCCATCCACTGCAGAAGGGTGAGAGAGGGCTCGTAACGCGATATTATTGCGCCCACTCCCACGGCAAGCAGGGTTCCGCCTATACTGCCTATCCATGACTTGTTGGGAGAAATGCTGGGGAACAGGCGATAGGGTATCTTCTTGCCCAGAAGAGAACCGACGCAATATGCACCGGTGTCACTGCTCCAAAGGAACAGGAACACTGCCAGGGGATACATATAGACATAGGCCGTGCCCAACGGTCCCATGGGATATGGGACAAAGGCCACGCAATTTAGCAGAGCAAAGGGCAGAGCCACATACACCTGGGACATCATGGTGTAAGCCCACGATGCAAGTGCACTTTGCCTGTCAGAATAGAGATGGCTGACCAGCAGGTATGCAATGGTGACCAGATAGGGCAGGAACACCGATGACGGAATGATGAGCATGGCATTGGCATAACCGCAACTGTATGCAAAGAATGCAAAGTACAGTAGTATGCTGGAGAGCACGCATATAAAGGGATTGGTGCGGACACCTTCCTGCTTGTTGACAATCCGGCAGAATTCCAGAGTGGACAGTGCTGAAACTGCGGCAAAGAGTGCGCCGAAAGTGAAGGGGCTGTAGACAATGGAAGCCACCAATACTGCCACGAACGCAGCACCTGTAATAGTACGTAGGACAAGATTCTTCACGATTGGGATGGGGTGTTTTGGGTTAGAGATTAGGGAATATAGAATATATAGAGTCTATTATTTCTATCGCATCTATTTTAAACAGACTGCTCAGAGGATGCAGGCTGGTCAGCAGCAGGCGGTTCACTCTCCAGGAGTTCCTCGGTGCGGCTGGTCCAAGGGCGCTTGCCAAAGATGTTCTCCACGTCCTCGGCAAAGATAACCTCACGCTCCTGCAGAACCTGCGCCAGTTGGGCATGGCCTTCGCTCTTCTCGGCAAGCAGGGCCTTGGCACGGGCATACTGCTCGGCTATCATGCGCTGCACCTCGGCATCTATCTGGCGTGCGGTATCCTCGCTATAGGGGCGCTGGAACTGGTACTCGTCGTTGTTGTAATAGCAGAGATTGGGCAACTTGTCGCTCATACCCATATAGGCAATCATGCCGTATGCCTGCTTGGTGACACGTTCCAGATCGTTCATGGCTCCGGAAGAGATATGGCCGGTGAAGAGTTCCTCGGCGGCACGTCCGCCCAGGGTGGCACACATCTCATCCAGCATCTGTTCCTTGGTGGTAATCTGTCGTTCTTCGGGCAGATACCATGCAGCACCCAGGGCACGTCCACGGGGCACGATGGTAACCTTGACAAGAGGATTGGCGTACTGCAGGTGCCAACTTACGGTGGCATGGCCAGCCTCGTGCAGGGCAATGGTGCGCTTCTCCTCCACGGTCATCACCTTGGTCTTTTTCTCCAGACCGCCAATGATACGGTCCACGGCGGCAAGGAAGTTATCCTTGCCCACGGAACTCTGTCCGTGACGGGCTGCTATCAAGGCGGCTTCGTTGCAGACATTGGCAATGTCGGCACCGGAGAAACCAGGTGTCTGTCGGGAAAGGAAATCAAGGTCGAGGTCGTCGGCCTTCTTTATGGGGCGCAGGTGCACCTCGAAGATAGCACGGCGCTCGTTCACATCGGGCAGGTCCACATGTATCTGGCGGTCGAAACGTCCTGCACGCAACAGGGCCTTGTCCAGAATGTCGGCACGGTTGGTGGCGGCCAGGATGATGACACCGCTGTTGGTGCCGAAACCGTCCATCTCGGTGAGCAACTGGTTCAGCGTGTTCTCGCGCTCGTCGTTGCCACCCGTGCTGATGTTGCGGCTACGGGCACGTCCCACGGCATCTATCTCGTCTATGAAAATGATACAGGGGCTCTTCTCCTTGGCCTTGCGGAAGAGGTCGCGGACACGGCTGGCGCCAACGCCAACGAACATCTCCACGAAATCCGAACCGCTCATGGAGAAGAAGGGCACATCGGCCTCGCCGGCCACAGCCTTGGCAAGCAGGGTCTTACCCGTTCCCGGAGGGCCTACAAGCAGGGCGCCCTTGGGTATCTTGCCACCCAGTTCGGTGTACTTGGCCGGATTCTTCAGGAAATCCACTATCTCCTGAACCTCCTGCTTTGCACCCTCCTGACCGGCAACGTCCTTGAACGTCACCTTGGCATCGTCCTTCTCTACCAGACGCGCACGGCTCTTGCCCACATTGAAGATTCCCATGGGGCCGCCTCCACCATCACTGTTGGAAGAACCGCCACCGCTCATGCGGCGCATGATGAATATCCAGAAGAATACCAGCATAAGCATGGGGCCTATGTTGATGAGGAAGCCCCACCAGGGGGAATCCACCTCGTGCTCGTAGCGCACGTCACCGCTGAAGTTGCCGTTGGCACGCTCGACCTCAATGAACTCGTCCAGTTTGTCGGAACTGGGATACTGGGTTACTACGGAAGGTTTCTGCCCCTTGAAATCACTGGAGCCGGGGAAGACATCGCGATAGTGTTCGGGGAGCAACTGCAGAACGGCAGTACCCTTATCCTTGTTGGCCACGAGTTCCTTGCCGTAGCCCTTGCGGACACAATTCTGGAATTCCGTATAACTTACCTCCTTAGTGGAGGAAGGTTTGAGCGACTCTCCATCGCCCGTAATGAACAGATAGCCCAAAACAGCCAGGATAATCATATATATCCATGTGAAACTGAACGAGGGCCTTTGTTTCTTGTTGTTATTATTAGCCATAATACAGTATCAAACTAATCCAAGTCGGGTATTTCAGTAAGTTCGGCATCCGCCCACAGATGCTCAATATCATAGAACTCACGTTCCTCTGGCAGGAAGATGTGCACAATCACCTCGGCATAATCCATTGCCACCCAATTACTGTTGCGCAAGCCGTCCACCGCCAAGGGGCGTGCACCGCAAACCTCACGTGCCTTGTCGCCCACGCTCATGGCCAGGGCATGCACCTGCGTAGGGCTTCCACCCTGGGCAATGACAAAGTATGTACAGATGGTATCCTCTATGCTGCTGAGGTCTACGATGACTATATTGTGACCTTTCTTGTCCTGAAGGCCATCGATAATGGTATCAAGTAACTTGTGCTTTCCTGCCTTATACATTATTTATTATATTATTGAGCTTCAAAGGTACGACTTTTAGGGGTTGCACGCAAAGAAAAGCGTTAATTTGGCATCTTTTTTTGCTTTTTTTCACGAAAATGTTTGGTCATGTCGCAAAAAGGCCTTACCTTTGCACTCGCAAACAAGGAAGAGAGCATACGACACATGCAACGTCCTTGACAAGCCATTGATTGGGCTATGGTGTAATGGTAACACTGCAGATTCTGGTCCTGCCTTTCCTGGTTCGAGTCCGGGTAGCCCAACAAAAACGAAAGGATTCTTCAACAAGAAGAGTCCTTTTTCTTTTTACCTAAATCATGACCACATGCGCCCTGCATACACGGATATGGAGGAAAATTCTATAAAAATGGCATAATTAACCCGATTTTCCTTCTTTTTTTGTTGGTCATTCAAATCATAATGCATACATTTGGGCAACATTTCAACTTACAAACCATTTAGAGAATATGAAAAAGTATTTAGCAGAAATGATCGGTACAATGGTATTGGTACTGATGGGTTGCGGCACTGCCGTTAGTCTTAACTGTGGCGTGGACGCTGCTTCTGTAGTAGGCACAGCAGTTGCCTTTGGTCTGGCTGTTGTGGCAATGGCCTACACTATCGGTGGCGTTAGCGGATGCCACATCAATCCGGCAATCACCCTGGGCTGCCTGCTGACAGGACGCATCAGCGGCAAGGATGCTGCCATGTACATGATTTTCCAGGTTATCGGTGCATTCATCGGTTCTGCACTGTTGTTCGCCCTGGTTTCCGGCCTGACTCCCGAAGGTACAGCCACAGGTGCCAACGCATGCTCTGGTGATGTTACAAACGGACTGATTGCAGAAATCGTACTGACCTTCATCTTCGTACTGGTGGTGCTTGGCACTACTGACGCCAAGAAGGGCGCCGGCAACTTCGCCGGTCTGGCCATTGGTCTGTCACTGATTCTGATTCACCTTGTAGGTATCCACTACACCGGTACATCAGTAAACCCCGCACGCAGCATTGCACCTGCCGTATTTGAGGGTGGCAAGGCCCTGAGCCAGTTGTGGGTGTTCATCGTAGGCCCCTTCATCGGTGCCGCTCTGAGCGCCGTTGTATGGAAGATTATCGGCAAGGAATAATCCACATATAAACCGAAGAACATTTTAGAGAGGGTGTACGCGCCCTCTCTTTTTTCCTTGCTGCCGTAAAAGCCATATTGAACCAAAACCAAAGATGCATTACGGTAATTTTAGGCAGGCTCATCTACCCTCTAATGCACAAATATTTTTAGGAGCCTCTCAATAAACAACCATGAAGAAACTATTATTTATTGCACTGTTGACTGCAATAGGGCTACAAGTAAACGCACGAGAGGCCAAATCTTTCGAAGAACTCAGCATCAGCAAGGCTCTTTTCAAGCAAGGCGATGATGTGAGTTGGGCTAATCCAGATATGGACGACTCCTCATGGAGTAATATTGACGTAACGAAGTATTGGAACGAACAGGGCTTTCCCCTCAACAACAATGCATGCGCATGGTACCGTATTCATGTTAATATACCCAAGAGCCTGCTGGACGGTGCCGACCAACAGAATGTTGTCATATTCAATATTCCAAAGGCAGACGACGCGGACGAATGCTACCTGAACGGCAAATTGATTGGCGCGACAGGCCGCATGCCCTCAAACGAATCGGGCTATTTCTCTGCACACCAAAACGAGCGCAACTACACCGTAGATGCCAAGAAGGGCGGAATCCGTTGGGGCGAGGATAATGTTATTGCCATACGTGTCTATAACCGGGGTGGTTCCGGAGGTTTACACAGCAATCCCTTGAATATTTTCTGCCCCAAAGCTGCCGACGGTCTCTCCATGCGCCTTACCGACACAAATGTGGGGAACTATCATTACGACGTGGAGATTAACAACGAGTACGCAACATCTACCAGTGGAAAACTACAAATCACCATCACTGACCGCGAGACTGGAGCTGTAGTAAAGTCTATTTCCAAGAAGATAAATGTGAAGCGTAACAAGCCCGTGAACGTGACTGTGCCCTACAGCATGGACAAAATGTATCATTTGTCGGCAATCTACACAGATGACAACACAGGGAAGGTGCTCATAGAAAACAAGCAGTTGAAGTATGTCCTGACACCTCCCTCCCCGGCCACTCCACGGTTCAACGGAGCTCCGGTATTCGGTGTACGTCCCGGTTCTCCAATCATCTATCGTTTCCCCGTATCTGGCGAGCGTCCCATGAAGTTTACATGTGACAAACTGCCAGAAGGCTTGCAAATCACTGAAAGCGACGGTGTGCTGAGCGGAAAGATAGACAAGGCCGGCACACATACCTTCACCATTACTGCAGAGAATGCCAAGGGGAAGGTATCCCAAGAATTTGCACTGAAAGTTGGCGAAAACATGATAGGACAGACTCCACCCATGGGATGGAACTCATGGAACTGCTGGGGATTGAGTGTTTCGCAGGAGAAGGTTATGGCCTCGGCACAGGCACTTATTGACAAAGGTCTGGCCGACCATGGCTATGGATACATCAACATCGACGATGGTTGGGAAGCTCGCGAGCGTAATCCCGACGGCACAATTGAGGCAAACGAAAAGTTCCCCTCAATGAAAGGACTTGTGGACTGGCTCCACGAGCGCGGTCTTAAGTTCGGCATCTACAGTTCTCCTGGTGCAAAAACATGCGGCAACTACCTTGGAAGCCTTGGACACGAGAAACAAGACGCAGAAGTGTATAATAAGTGGGGCGTAGACTATCTGAAATACGACTGGTGTACATACGAAAATGTACGAGTACAGGATAACGACTGGGGCTTCCCAAGTTGTGTGCGTCCCTACCTGCTGATGCAGAAGTACCTGCGCGAGCAGCCTCGTGATATCTTCTACAGCCTCGGTCCTTTGGGAGGGACACAGGTGCATCTGTGGGGAATCTATTGTGACGGCAATAGCTGGCGTACGGCTCCGGATATCAGCGATACATGGAAGTCCATATATCATGTGGGGTTCCGTCTACAAGAAGGAAAATCCAAATACTCGTCAGTGGGCCACTGGAACGACCCGGATATGCTGGTTGTCGGAAAGGTGGGATGGGGAACTAATCTGCGTGAGACACGTCTGACACCAGACGAGCAATATACGCACATAACCCTATGGACAATTCTGGCCTCTAATATGCTCATTGGGTGTGACATCGCCCAAATGGACGACTTTACCTTGAACCTACTTTGCAACAACGAGGTGAACGCCATCAACCAAGACATGTTGGGCAAGCAGGCCGACCGCGTTCTTAAAGATGGAGACATTGAGGTTTGGAGTCGTCCGTTAGCAGACGGAAGCATAGCAGTAGGAATCTTCAACGTAGGCGAAAAGGACCATCAAGTAGACATGAAAGCTCTCATTCCCATAAAGGTGCCTGCTAAGGTCATTCGCGACGTATGGCGCCAGAAAAACCTCTCAGCCGACGAACTCAAATGTACAATTCCATTGCATGGATGCAGATACCTGAAGGTAAGATTTTAACCCAAATCGGTCATTGTATATTCCAATATCCTTTATACTTTTGCATTTGTTAACGACATCAAGAAGTGGAATAAGGCCGTTCGGTCATTCGTCGTAAAGACTGTGTCTAATGTTTAGCCCCCACTCCTTAACATCCGAATCCGGACAGTTCACTGGGCTTTGACCCCGCATTTGCAATGATGGTTCCAAGATGTTTCGATGTTGCATATTTGTTTAAATACATTTGTTATGACTTACATTGGTATTGACGTTAGCAAGGACACTTTTGTCGTAGCTTATTCTTCTGATAAGAACAGCAAGACGAAAGTATTCAAGAATACCACCAAAGGTATTCATGAGTTTATTACGACCATCTCCAAGGATGAGCACCACTGCGTCATGGAGGCGACAGGCAATTACAGTGCTCTGCTTGTTTATCTGCTCTCAGAGGCCGGTATCACCACAAGCCTGGAGAATCCGCTTAAGGTAAAGAACTTCGCCCGTGCCATGCTATCCACCGTCAAGACGGATGAAATAGACGCACGTCTGATAGTTCTTTACGGAGAGAAGATGCAGCCCGCACCCTATAGGCTCCGCAGTGATGCCATCCTAACGCTCAAGCAGAAGCGTACAGTCATTCGACAGCTCAAGAAACAGCTCATTGCCACAAGAAACCTCAAGGGTTCTATGGAAGTGATGCCCTTCTTTGATGCCAAGTGCAAGAAGTCTATCGAGAAGACCATTGCCTTTCTTGAGAAGCAGGTTAAGGAACTCGAAGAAAATCTTACTACACTTGCCCGTTCTGAGTACAAGAAGCAGATGGATTTGCTAACCTCTATAAAAGGTATCGGTGTCACCCTTGCCGCTGCACTCATTATGGCCACTGGCGGCTTCACTTACTTTGATAATGCCAAGCAACTCACCCGTCATCTGGGTTTGTCGCCTACATATCAGCAGTCCGGTACTTCTGTCAATTTCAAAGGTCACATCAACCGCAACGGGGACTCGTCTTTAAGGGGGCAGCTCTATGTGGCAGCATTCGCTTCATTAAGGTGCAACACTGAGTGTAAAGCCTGTTATGACCGATTGCGGTCTAATGGCAAGCCAGGGAAAGTAGCTGTTATTGCAGTAGCAAATAAACTTATCCGGCAGGCTTTTGCCGTTGTCACTCAGGAAAAACCTTACGTCGACGGTTATGTATCTTCAAAGAAGTAGTTCCTGGTATTTCCCGAAGTGTATCAGCATAGATCGTCTAATACCTGAAAACACCGAGGGGTTTGGGGGGCGAGAAGCCCCCATGAGAGAGTACAAATCAGTACAAAACGCTAATAATTGTTAACAGCATACATTTTTTTATTACAGTTCATTAGACTGTTATGCACTAATGACCGGTTTGGATTAAAGAGAAAACAGAATTGCAGGAGGCAGAATAAACTGCCTCCTTTTTTATTGCCCAAGCACCGCGGCCATACCCATAGTCATGCGCCAATTTATTTCCACGCATGGATGAAGACGGCCACCGGACGTGACAAGCATGTCCACACCAACAGGCCCGGAATACCACGGGGCCATCAGGGGAAGGCGCTCCAGATACCACCGGCGTATGCAGGCAAGGGACTCGGGATTGTCCAGTTGCGAAAGAAGCATGGTTTCCTTTTCCTGTTCCGAACCCTTTATGTTTTCAATGAAATGCCCATGGGCGTCTGTAGAGAAAAGGTTCAGGCCCATGTATTCAGCCCTGCCATCCTTCATCCAGAACTCCATGGCAAAGTCCTGACGTCTCTGCAACAATCTTTCCACCACAACACTGCCCTGCTGGCGCAGGATGCGTCTGATCCATCCCTGCCAGTTGGGGTTGTCCGTCAGCATCAGTCCCTTGCCACTGCTGCTCCATGGAGACTTCATGATAATCGTGCCCCATTGCGAGAGGCACGACAACACGTCGTCAAGGCTCTCGCAACACGTTGCATCGATGCCAAGAACACGTTGCACCGCCACCGTGCTTCCACGACCGGAAAGACGGCGCAATTTCTCGAGCCATTCCCTGTCGGGCATAAGACGACGGGGCACTCCTGCAAGTTCCAGTTCATGCACCAAGGCGGGCGACCATCCCCAGGGGCATATCTCGGGAGCATCAGCATCATTGGCGAAAAGATGTGCCAGACTGCTCTCGCCATCCCAAACAACATCCTCGGGAGCAGCCCACTGTCTGGGCAGTTCCCAATGACGCCTGCGATAGGCACGGATATTGGCAGGAGGAGTATATCCCGGCGAGCCACTGGCCAGTGCCATATCGTTCTCGGGATTGAATATATGCAGTTTCATGATGCAAATTTAACTAAAACCGCAAAAATGACAATGCTAAACTTGACTGTTACATCCGAAAACGAATACTTTACTTCTCTTTTACACATATTTTATGTATATTTGCACAAAACTACACACAGAAAATGAAGACATACATAGACTGCTTTATTGCCTGGACCGACGAGCAACAGGGACAAGCCACGGAAAACGCCCTGAGAGCCGAGAGCCAAGTTGCAAACATATACCACCTGACAGAAAGCATTGGTAGCAGCAAGACAATAAGGTTCATTGCCGAAACGGCAACAGCACCATACGTACTGCTCTACACCAAATATGACACCTTGCAACTGGGCTACCATGCCCTGGAGCGCATGCTGACCATAGCACAGGACCATGCCGCCCTGATGCTGTATACCGACCACTACATTGTCATGCCCACGGGAGAACGCCAACCCATGCCGCTGATAGACTACCAGACGGGAAGCGTGAGGGACGATTTCCAGATGGGCAGCCTGCTGCTGATAAGTACGGAGGGGCTGAAGCGCTACATCGCACAGGAGAACCTGCACCGCTATCAGTTTGCCGCCCTCTACGACCTGCGCCTGTTCCTGTCCAGGGAGAAGTTGCCGGTGCACGTGCAGGAATTCCTCTACACGGAGGTAGAGACAGACACCCGTCTGTCCGGCCAGAAGCAGTTTGACTATGTTGACCCCAGAAACCGTGCCCGCCAGGTGGAACTGGAAAGGGCATGCACCAGACATCTGCGTGCCATAAACGCCTACCTACACGGCGGCGAGTTCGATATAATAAAATTTGAGGACAGCGACAAGTTCCAGGTGGAGGCAACCGTGGTGATACCCGTGCGAAACCGTGCCAAGACCATTGCTGACGCCATAGAGAGCGTACTGATGCAGAAGGCCTCCTTTGCCTACAACCTGATGGTGGTGGACAACGGTTCTACGGACGGTACCTCGGAGATAATAGAACGCTACACCCACGACCCGCGTGTGATACACATTGTGCCGGAGCGTGACGACCTGGGCATAGGCGGATGCTGGAACATGGCCGTACACGACGAGAGAGTGGGACGCTTCGTGGTGCAGTTGGACAGCGACGACCTGTATAGCGGCGAGGACACCCTGCAAAGGATGGTGGACATGTTCTTCGAGGAGAATGCCGCCATGGTGATAGGCAGTTACAGGATGTGCAACTTCCAACTGGAGACCCTGCCGCCCGGACTCATCGACCATAGGGAGTGGACACAGCAGAACGGCAGGAACAATGCCCTGAGGATAAACGGACTTGGCGCGCCAAGGGCTTTCTACACCCCAGTACTGCGGGAATTGCAGATACCGAACACCAGTTATGGCGAGGACTATGCCCTGGGACTGATGATAAGTCGCAGGTACCGCATAGGCCGCATATATGACGAAGTGTATCTGTGCCGCCGTTGGGAGGGCAACAGCGATGCCGCACTGAGCCAGGAGAAGATAAACCGTAACAACCAATACAAGGACCAGTTGCGCACCCAAGAGATACAGGCACGCTGCCTGCTGAACGCCCTGTGGCAGCACGAGGTGAATGCCGAAGAGGTGGAGGAATTCTTCCATAGCGAACTGGAGAACTGGGACTTTGCACGCAAGAGTTACGAAGACCTGGAGAAGGTGCAGACACGCGAACTGACCATCCACAATCCGGAGGGGGAGACGGAGGGCAAGCGAGGTCTGGCCGAGAACCTGCTGGCAGTACAATGGAACCCTGCACGCATAGTCTCAACCGGAGCAAGCATTGCCGCCAAGGACATACAGGAGCGTCCGTGCTTCCTGTGCGACCACAACCGTCCCAAGGAGCAGCATGCCCTGAAGATGGAGAAGCACTACCAGATACTGGTAAACCCCTACCCCATCCTGCCACAGCACTTCACCATACCCTCAAGACGCCATACCCCGCAGTCCATCTGGACGCACTTCAGTACCATGCGCCACATGGCATGGACCATGCCGCGGCAGATAGTCTTCTACAATGGCCCCATGTGCGGAGCATCATGTCCCGACCACATGCATCTGCAGGCAGGACAGCGCGGCATCGTGCCCATAGAACGTGACTGGAAGATATACGAGAACTACCTGCGCAAGATATATCCCCTGACCGGTGCACAGGCTGTTTCCATGCAGGAGGCGGGCAACACCAGCGACACATGCGGTCTGTTCCTGCTGGAGGGATATGTATGCCCGGTGTTCGTGATACGCAGCATGCCCACTGAGACCGACAGCATCCTGTGCCAGAGGTTGTATCGGGCACTGCCCATCATAGGCGAGGAAAGCGAACCGAGAATAAACCTCATTTCCTGGCGTCAGGAAGGCGGCATAGGCAGGGAGGACGAGATAGTGACGCTGATATTCCCCAGAAAGAAACACCGCCCGGACTGCTACAATGCCGAGGGAGACGGCAGGCTGGTGGTTTCGCCAGGCGCACTGGACATGGGCGGTCTGCTGATAACTCCGCGCGAGGAAGACTTCCGCAAGGTAACACCGGAATGGTTTGCCGAGATACTGAAGGAGGTGACTATGACCGAGAAGGAGATTCTGCCTATCATAGAGGAACTGACCGACGCTCCAAAGGAAGAGGAAAAGAAGCAGGAAGAGGAAAACGCTCCAAGCGAAGAAGCCCTGCCAGGATACGAAATGGCAGAGGAAACGGAAGTTGCAGTGGGCGTGATGAGCGACACGAAGATAAGTTTCTGCATAAACGGAGAATATACCGCCAAGGGACAGACCATAAGCGGAGAACAGGAAGTGGTGCTGGAGGACGGTTCCATTCGTTGGAACGGACAACTTTACCGCAACCTTACCTTCCGCCCTGCCACAAACGAGGACGGGACAGAACCAAGTTTCACCCTGCACAACGTGACCATAGGCATACAGTTCCATTGGGAAAGGCAGGAGGCACAGACCTTCCAGGGTACACTGCGCCTGGTGGTGCACGAGGACAAGATTGTGGCCATAAACGTGCTGTCGGTGGAGGACTACCTGACCAGCGTCATCTCCAGCGAAATGAACGCCGACTGCCCGATGGAGTTCCTGAAAGCGGCGGCGGTGATAAGCAGAAGTTGGCTGCTGGCACAGATACAGAAACGCAAGTCGCTGGGAGAGAAGCACCAGGCTTTCTTTGCCTTCACAAAGACCGACAAGGAGATAGTGCGCTGGCACGACCGCGAGGACCATACCATCTTCGACGTATGTGCAGATGACCATTGCCAGAGATACCAGGGCATAACACGTGCCACCAACGCTCAGGCCAGGGAGGCAGTGGCATCCACCCGTGGCGAGGTGCTGATGTACGAAGGCGAGATATGCGACGCACGCTTCTCCAAGTGTTGCGGTGGCAGGACAGAAGAGTTCCAGTATGCCTGGGAAAACATACACAAACCTTATCTGCAGAGCATAGAAGACCCATACTGCAAGACCAACGACAAGGAACTGCTGGCACGGGTGCTGAACACCTACGACCAGGAGACCACAGACTTCTACAACTGGGAAGTGGACCTCAAGCAGGAGGAGATCGGAGAGTTGCTAAAGGAAAGGTTCGGCATCGACTTCGGACAGGTTCTGGAACTGGTGCCCATAGAGCGCGGCCCAGGAGGACACCTGAGCAAACTGAAGATTGTGGGCACAGAGCACACGATGACAATAGGCAAGGAACTGGAGATAAGGCGTGCGCTGAGCGAGAGCCACCTGCTGTCCAGCGCCTTTGAGGCAAGTCCTTATTACAACGACGGAGAAGAGATTCCTGCCGGTTTCACCCTGAACGGTCGCGGTTGGGGACACGGTGTGGGCATGTGCCAGATAGGTGCCGCAGTGATGGGGCAGCAGGGACATCCCTATCAGGACATACTGAAGTTCTATTATCGCGGAGCCGACATCGTCCGTGCATCAAAATAACACTCTCACGAAAGCGAAACAGAAACAATGCAGGACATCATCATAGCCGACAATCTGGAGCAGAGCCTTGCCGAAGCCGTGGGCAAGGTGGAACACGACAGACTCTTCGTACTGACAGACACGACAACAAGGGAACTTTGCTGGCCAGTGGTGCAGGACTACTCCGTCATGAAGGAGGCCACCATGATAACGATACCGCCAACAGACGAAGCCAAGACGCTGGAGACGCTGGCAAGCGTATGGACCAGCCTACAGCAAGGAGGCGCAACACGCCACTCGCTGATGGTAAACCTGGGAGGAGGAATGGTGACCGACCTTGGCGGCTTTGCGGCAAGTACCTTCAAGAGGGGTATGGCATACATAAACATCCCCACCACCCTATTGTCCCAGGTTGATGCTTCCGTTGGTGGCAAGACGGGGATAAACTTCGGAGGGCTGAAGAACGAAATAGGCGTGTTCAACTGTGCCCGAAGCGTGATTCTCAGCAGTGCCTTCCTGCGCACTCTGGACAAGGGAAACCTGCTCTCCGGATATGCCGAGATGCTGAAGCACGGACTATTGAGCAGCAAGGAAAACTGGGCAGAACTGCTGACGTTTGACATTGCCGACCCCGACTATGACACCCTGCAGACCCTGGTGGCCAAGAGCGTTGCCATAAAGGAGCAGATCGTAACGGAAGACCCCACGGAGAAAGGCATACGAAAGGCCCTGAACCTCGGTCATACAGCAGGACATGCCATAGAGAGCCTGGCCCTGAAGGAAGGACGCACCGTACTGCACGGTTATGCCGTGGCATGGGGACTGCTGATGGAACTGTACCTGAGCGCACGCAAGTGCGGTTTCCCTGCCAAGGAGATGCACCAGATGGAGGCATACATAAAGAAACATTACGGCAAGTTCCTGTACGAGTGCAAGCACTACGACACTCTGTGCGACTTCATGGCTCACGACAAGAAGAACCAGGGAGGCAACATCAACTTCACACTGCTGGGCGGCATTGGCGACATACGCATCAACCAGACTGCCACCCAGGACGAAATAGAAGAGATGCTGGACTACTACAGGGAGAGCTGACAGACGAGACACAGGGCTTTAGGCAAACTATACCTTCTATGTAATCTATAGCTTCTATAGTCTCCATAGTTTCTATAGTTTCTATAGCCCCTATAATCTCTATAAAGCCAATAAAAAACACCCTCCCCTTAAACCTTTCCCCCACGCGCGTGTCCTTATTATATATACGCACATTTTATTCCCCCTTTATGAACAAGAGACTCGTCTTCCTGCCCATAATGGCACTCCTTATGCTGGTATGCCCAATGGAGAGTTGGGCACAGAAAATCACCGTCACAGGTAAGGTAACAGAAAAGAGCACTGGAGATGCCCTGCCTGGGGCTACCGCCATACTGCTGAGCCCCAAGGACAGCAGTCAGGTAACAGGTGCCGCTACAAACAACAGCGGCAACTTCACCTTCTCCACAAAGCGTGCCGGAAAATATATCCTGCGAATCAGCTACATGGGATTCAAGGCCCAGACAAAGGACATCACCTTGCAACGTGGCAAGGAGAGTGTGAACC
>X430_Giraffe__coassemble_99_pt1 | contig 18750 bp, 7 predicted proteins | sample X430_Giraffe__metabat2_high_PE_005 | metagenome-assembled genome bin X430_Giraffe | reverse complement strand
CAGTGTATTGTCCTTCTCTGCCACGATGTAGCCGTCCAGACCCTGCACCACGACACGGCGCTCTTCGCTGCAATGTATCACACAATCGCGTGTCTCGTAGGTCTGCACGTTGTCGCCAATCACGGCATTTCCGTTGTTGTCGCGGCTTACGTTCTCGCGCAACGAACCCCATGTGCCCAGGTCGCTCCAACCGAAACTGGCGGGGAAACAGTATATCTCCTCCGACTTCTCGAGGATGGCATAGTCAACGGAGATACTCTCGCACTTGGGGAAGTTCTCGTTGATGGCATCCTGCTCCTTGTCCGTGCCGTAGAGGGGCAGGAGGTTCTCGAACACCTCATTTATCTCAGGCGCATACACTCTGAGGGCATTCACTATGGTGCTGACGTTCCATATGAAGATGCCGGCATTCCATAGCATATTGGGCTTGCGGATGTACTTCTCGGCCGTGGCAAGGTCGGGCTTCTCGCGGAAGGCGTCCACACGATAGATTTCCTTGTTGCGGGCAGAAGGGCAACTCATGTCCGTCTGTATGTAACCGTAGCCTGTCTCGGGGCGTGTGGGTTTCATGCCCAGGGTGACTATGGCATCCGAGGTGGAGGCAAAGTCCATGGCGCTCTTCACCACACGCTGGAACTCGGGAGTGTCCAGGACGAGGTGGTCAGAAGGGCTTACCACGATGGTCGCCTTCGGGTCAATGCTCTTTATCCTCCATGCGGCATAGGCTATGCAGGGAGCGGTGTTGCGGCGGCAAGGCTCCAGAAGGATGTTGCCCTGAGGCACCTCGGGAAGTTGCTCGGCAACGATGTCCTTGTATGCCTGGCTGGTAACCACCCACACGTTCTCCGGAGGCAGGATTCCCTTGAAGCGGTCAACTGTCATCTGAATGAATGTGCGTCCTGTACCCAATACGTCCACAAACTGCTTGGGGCGTTCGGGGGTGCTCATGGGCCAGAAGCGGCTTCCTATGCCACCTGCCATGATGACAAGGTGCGAATGGCTGATTGTATTTGCGCTGTTCATTATCTGTGTTCTTTTTATGTTATACGTTGTAGATGGCTACGCCATACTTTGCGATGTGTATCGCCTCACGAGGCAAAGGTTGTCGCATCACGAGGCGAGGGGCATCGCCTCACGAGGCAAAGGGCATCGCCTCACGAGGCGTTTTCCCTACAACTTTATCTTCTTTACGATGCCGTCCCAGGCCTTCACCTTGATGGACACGGTAATGTCGTGTGCAAGATTGTTCTTCACCTTCTCCGATTCGGGAGTGAGCGAGCGGATGGAATCGGCAGGAATGCGGATGTCTGTGGTGATGTTCTCGTCGGAGAAGTTGGCCACCACCAGGTAGGTCTTGTTCTTATCGCTACGCAGGAAGGCATACTGTCTGTCCAGATGTCCGTTCACATACATCAGGTCCCAGAAGAGTCCTTCGCTGAAGGCAGGTTCCTCCTCGGCCAGACGCAGGGTCTGTGTGTAGAACTCCTTCAGTTTCTTTTCCTCGTCAGTGAGCAGGGCACCGTCGAACTTTCCGCCGTTTCGCCAACGGCGTATGGTGTCCACCGTCCAGTAGTCGAAGATGGTTGTACGTCCGTCCTCGCCGGAGAAACCCTCGCTGTCCATACCCTTCTCGCCCAGTTCCTGACCGAAGTATATCATAATGGAGATGGTGTGCAGCAGTGTGCTCACCAGCATCATGGGACGGCCCTTCTTGGCATCGCCTGCGAAGAAGTCGCTGGCTATGCGCTGCTCGTCGTGGTTCTCCAGGAAGTTGAGCATGTGGCCCTGTATGTCCTCCACGCTCTGCCAGCATGATGTCAGTTCCTTGGCCGAGCACCATCCTGCAGATACGGCCTTGAGTTTGTCGTAAAGTCCCACCTTGTCATAGAGGTAGTCAAAGTGTCCGCGGAATATGTAGTCGCGGTACAACTGAGGGTTGTACACCTCTGCTATGAAGATGATGTCGGGGTATTGCTCCTTTACCTGAGGTATCACCCATTCCCAGAACTCCACGGGCACCATCTCGGCCATGTCGCAACGGAATCCGTCCACGCCCTTCTCTGCCCAGTAGAGCAGTATCTGAAGCATCTTGGCATAGGTATTGGGACCATAGTTCAGTTTCACCGTCTCGTACCAGTCGTTCCTGCCCGGCCATGCAGAGAACACATCGTTGCCGGTAGCCTTGGCGGGGTTCTCCTCGTAGAGGTTGGCCTTGGCACGCTCCTCCTCGCTCAGGATATTGTCCAGATGGAGAGGTTCTCCCATGTAGTAGAAGTTGTTCTCGGGAGAGTAGTTGAGCGAAGTATCGTCGCCCTCGCCCAGGTCCTTGCAACCCTCGGGACAGGCGTCCGAATGGTACTCGCGTGCCACATGGTTGGGCACGAAGTCCTGGATGACCTTCATCCCGGCCTTGTGGGTGCGCTCTATGAGTGCCTCCCATTCCTTGATGCGCTCGGGCACCTTGGTTGCCAGGTCGGGATCCACGTCGTAGTAGTCCTTTATGGCATAGGGACTGCCGGCACGGCCCTTCACCACCTCGGGGTGGTCCTTGCGTATGCCGTAACGGCTATAGTCGGTTTGCGTGGCATGCTCTATGATGCCTGTGTACCAGATGTGGGTCACGCCCATGGCCTTGATGTCGGCCAAGGCCTTGGCTGTAAAGGCCGACATGGTGCCGCATCCGTTCTGACTCTTGCTGCCATGCGGAACGGGATGCTCCACATTGGCGCCGAACAAGCGGGTAAATACTTGGTATATGTTCATGGCAAAACGGTTCTGGCGTTATGCGTGCAGGACGGTAGCGCCCTTGGCAATCTTAGTTATCATACCTGTCAGAGCCTGACCGGGACCGCACTCCACGAACTCGGTGGCACCTGCCTCTACCATTGCCTCCACCTCCTGTGTCCAACGCACGCTGGCGGTCAACTGGGCAATCAGGTTCTGCTTGATTTCTTCGGGGTTGGTGTGCGCCTTGCCGTCAACGTTCTGATAGATGGGGCACGTGGGAGTGTGGAACTCTGTGGATGCTATGGCTGCCTCCAACTCGTCCTTGGCAGGCTGCATCAGGGGGCTGTGGAAAGCACCGCCTACGGGCAGCACCAGGGCACGGCGTGCACCGGCCTCGAGGAGTTTCTCGCATGCCACCTCAACGGCTTCCTTGTTACCGCTGATTACCAACTGGCCGGGGCAGTTGTAGTTTGCGGCTACCACCACACCCTTGCCTGCCTGGGCAGTAACGTCGGCACAAATCTGCTCAATCTGCTCGTCGGACAGGCGCAATACGGCTGCCATACCGCCGGGAGCGGCCTCGCATGCCTTCTGCATGGCCAGGGCACGGGCATACACCAGTTTCAGTCCGTCCTCAAAATCCAAGGCTCCGGCTGCCACCAGCGCACTGAACTCGCCCAGGGAATGACCGCCCACCATGTCAGGCTGGAAGGCATCTCCCATACACTTTGCCATTACCACACTGTGCAGGAACACGGCAGGCTGGGTAACCTTTGTCTGCTTCAATGCCTCGGCATCGCCCTCGAACATGATGTCGGTCAGACGGAAGCCAAGTATCTCATTGGCCTTCTCCATCATCTCCTTTGCTACCTCATTGCTCTCGTACAGGTCCTTGCCCATACCGGTGAACTGTGCTCCCTGACCGGGAAATACAAATGCTTTCATAATCGTATGTTTTTTATTGGTTTCTACTGTTACTGAAGGCGTGCGTCCGGGACGCCTACACCTTATTATATTATAAACATGCGCAAAGATACAGAAAAAACAGCATTGACACAAAAATAAACAGCATTTATTCTTCCTTTGATATAAAAATTGTTAACTTTGTCAAACAAATCATAAACAAGCGGTCACATAACCCACTTACCACTACGATTATGGACTACGAACCCATTGTAAACGATCTGGCACAACAGGTGTTTGACGCCCTGGCTCCGCGAATCACTCCGGAGGACATGGAGCGCGTACGCAAGGCCTACCTTCTGGCCAAGGAGGCACATGCGCCACAGAAACGCAAGTCTGGCGAACCATACATACTGCATCCCATTGCCGTGGCACTCATTGTTGCCAAGGAACTGCAACTGGATGCCAACACAGTCATCACCGCCTTCCTGCACGACGTGGTGGAGGACACGCCGTACACCGTGGAGGACATACGCCAGCGCTTCGGCAACGACGTGGCCGGATTGGTGAACGTGGTAACAAAGCAGAAGAAGGAAACCTACCAGACGACCAAGCAAGTGGATAACTACCAGCAGATTCTGGCGTCCCTGCACTACGACATCAGGGCCGTGATGGTAAAGATAAGCGACCGCCTGCACAACATGCGCACCCTGCAATCCATGCGCCCCGACAAGCAGATGAAGATAGCAGGAGAAACGGATTGCTTCTATGCTCCGCTGGCCAACCGCCTGGGACTCTTCGAGGTGAAGTCCGACCTGGAGAACCTGTCCTTCAAATACCGTTGCGAACTGGAATACGGCGACATAGAGCGCTGGCTCCAGCAGGACGAGGCCGACAACCGCGAACGCCTGCAACGTTTCTGCAAGAACGTGAAGGGCACACTGAAGGACCACGGCATACAGTGCAACGTGGAGACCTTCTGGCGACGCCCCTACTCCATCTGGCGGCGCATGAAGCAACAGGACGTGGACTTCTGGCATCTGCCCAACCGCTACTATGTGCGCATAACCTTCTGGGACGACACACTGGACGACCCACTGACAGAGAAGGAAACATGCCTGAAGATATACAACCTGCTCACGCGTGACTTCCGCGAACGCCCGGGCAGTTTCATCAACCAAATCGAGCAGCCGAAGGAGAACTCCTATCAGTGCCTGCGCCTCATGCTCCTGTCCGAAGAAGGTGTGTGGGAGGATGTGCAGATATGCTCCGAAGCGATGGTGAAAGCCAGCCAGGTGGGTTGCATCAACGAAATAGGAAGCAACATAGGAAACTGGGTGAAGCGTTTCCGCAAGGTCCTGGAGGATATCGTCACACAAGGCAACGAGGCATACTTCCTCGAGCACATTTCTTCCAGCCTCTATTACGATGACATAACGGTATTCTCCCCAAGCGGAGAAAGTTTCATCCTGCCCAAGGACAGCACCGTCATAGACTATGCCTTCAAGCATGGCGACGAGGTTGGCGCACATGCACACTATGCCTATGTGAACGGAATCCTGTGTAGCGTGAAGACCGTCCTGCACGGAGGAGATTGTGTGAAACTGATAACCTCGCCAGACGCCAAGCCACGCAAGGACTGGATAGACCATTGCCAGACGTATCTGGCCAAGCGTTATCTGAGACTCTTCCTCATAGAACGCCGCCTTATCCGTGGCGGAGTGTGCCGCTGCCCGATATGCAAACCTCTGCCCGGCGGCGAGGTGATAGGCATACGCATGCAGGGAATACACCCACACACTTCCGAGTACGAAAACATAACCCTGCACCGCCGTTCATGCCCCGAGGCCATACGCATGGCCAGCAAGTTCGGCGACAATGTGGTAAGCGTCAACTATGCCGACAATGCCGGCGCACCTCCCATCGAGGTCCACTCCCCCACCTCCATAACCATAAACCGCATCGGCTTCACATACCCCATCACACTGGCCATAACCGGTGTGGACAGGCACCGCCTGCTAATGGACCTCACATCGGAGATTGCCGACAGGCTCCACCTCAACATGGATTCCCTCTGCATCAGCACCAAGGACTGCATAGTGGATTGCAAGGTGACGATAATGATACACGACGTGAAGGAAATGGTCAGCGCCATTGCACACATAAACCAAATCCCTGGTATTGAATCAGTACGCCAAATCAAGTACGAGAAATAAACGCCCAATATAGGTGCGGGACGCAAAAAAAATCTCCGGCAAACACCCGTTATTCCAAAATAAATGCTTACCTTTGCACTTGGAAACACACGGGAATAGCTCAGTCGGTAGAGCACTGGTCTCCAAAACCAGGTGTCGGGAGTTCGAGCCTCTCTTCCCGTGCGACCGAAAGAAACATAAGACAAAAGAATAACTCAGTGTAGTGCGCATCCCATACGATGCGCACTTTTTGTTTCCATAGCCCTAACCCTTCCTCGGAGCAAGGCAACAAGCCTCCATGCAAAAAATACTGACATCTACGCGTAAACAACGAATTCTCCCCCATAAGCAGAGGCGGCTCTCAGTAGGGAAAACACCACTTTCCGGAGAACGCCTGATACACAGGCACTTGCAACTGCCATAAATCCTCCCCGACAACGCGCCCTTGTCCTCACTGAGAACACGCGCCTGTTCTCACGACAACAAGGGCTTGTCACCGAGGAGGACACGAGCCGATTCTCGGGACGACAACAGCGAGGAGTCGGGAGAACACCCGAAACACGTCTGGAGGACACCCGAAAACAACCCCTAAAGCACGCAATAAATCTTGACACGAGACTTCACACATACGTATGATGCCATCTGCATGCTCCGGACACCTTCTTCGCAATATGCAGCCGGCTACATCACAGGCTCACGACACTTTCACCCATAATATTGCAATGACTGAGGCTTTTTCACCTCTCCGGCTTCCGTATTTCAGCATTTTTAACTAACTTTGCGTCATCATTAACAAATTATCATTTATAATAAATTCAACTAATTCATCATGTTTAAGACAATGAGGTCATTTTGGGTAGCGGCACTGTTGCTGTTTGCTACCGTTGTTTCCGCACAGGTAACAACCTCTGGAATGAGCGGTAAGTTGACGGATGAGAAGAAGGAGGCCATCATCGGCGCCATCGTCCAAGCCGTACACCAACCCTCAGGTTCACGTTACTCAACCGTAACAAACACAGATGGACGCTTCAACATCCAGGGTATGCGTCCCGGCGGTCCCTATGAGGTACAAATCCGCTATGTAGGTTTCAAGCCCAAGAGCGTTAAGAACATCACTTTGGAACTGGGTGAAACCTACAACATGAACATTATTATCAACGAGGATGCCAAGCAAATGGACGAGTTGGTAGTAGTGGGCAGTTCTTCAAAGTTTGCAGGAGAGAAGACTGGTGCTTCCACCAACATCAGCAATGCACAGCTCGAGTCTATGCCAACCATCAGCCGCAGCATCACCGACATCACACGCCTGTCTCCCTATGGTGGCAACGGCATGAACTTTGCCGGTGTGGACGGCAGAACTGCCAACTTCACCGTGGACGGTGCCAACTTCAACAACAACTTCGGTCTGAGCGAGAACCTGCCCGGTGGCGGCAACCCCATCTCTATCGACGCCATCGAGGAGTTGCAGGTTGTTATCTCTCCCTTTGATGTCCGCCAGACAAACTTCATCGGCGGCGGTGTGAATGCCATTACCAAGTCTGGTACCAACAAGTTCAAGGGTACTGCTTACGTACACCACCACAACGAGAACATGCGTGGTGATGTAGTTTACGGACAGACCATACCCGGTGCTCGCGACCGCGACAGAAGCACTACATACGGTGCCACATTCGGCGGTCCCATCATCAAGGACAAGCTGTTCTTCTTCGCCAATGCCGAGTATGAAGCATCCCCCTCTGTTGCAGTACGTTGGAGACCTTCTGTAGATGGAAAGGGTAGCGAGGAGCAGTATCTCTCCTACACCACCGTGGCCGACATGGAACGTGTACAGGAGTTCGTCAAAACAAAATATGGCTACAACACCGGTTCGTTCACCGACTTCCCTGCCGACGAGAGCAATCTGAAGTTGCTGGCACGTGTTGACTGGAATATAAACGACCGAAACAAGTTGGCCGTTCGCTACAACTATACCAAGAACACCGCATGGAATGCACCCAACGTGTCTTCTATGGATGGCGGCGAACGATCTGCATTTGGACGCACTTCACTCTACTCCATGCCATTTGCCAACTCCATGTACTCCATGAACAACTTGGTGCACTCCGCATCAGTAGATCTGAACAGTCGTATCACCAACAACCTGTCCAATCAGTTCCTGGCTACATTCTCAAAACTTGACGATGTCCGCGGCTCCAACTCTGATGAATTCCCCTTCATTGACATTCATGACGGCACCAACACCACCACTCAGTACATGGCTCTGGGTTACGAGCTCTTCACCTGGAACAATGCCGTGCACAACACCGTATTCAACATCAAGGACGACATAACATACTACACCGGAAACCACAAGATTATTGCAGGTATCAGCTATGAGTACCAGATGGCAGACAACCAGTATATGCGTAATGGTACCGGTTACTATCGCTATCGTAGCGTGGACGACTTCATCAACGGAGCAACACCCGAAGTTGTATGCCTTACCTATGGCTATGATGGCGAGCAGGCTCCCGCCGCACGAGTACGCTTCAGCAAACTTGGCATCTATGGTCAAGAGGAGTGGAATGCTACCGACAACTTCAAACTCACCGCTGGCCTGCGTCTGGACGGTTTGTTCTTCAACAACAGTGACCTGATGACCAACAATGCCATCAAGGAGCTTGACTACAACGGACGTCACATTGATACCGGCAAGTGGCCCGGCGCACAGGTGTCAGTTTCTCCCCGAATAGGTTTTGTTTACGACATCATGGGCGACAAGTCTCTGAAACTCCGCGGCGGTACCGGTCTCTTCTCCGGTCGCCTGCCCTTGGTATTCTTCACCAATATGCCTACAAATGGCGGTATGGTTCAGTACCAGGCTCAGCTCGGCCCCAAGAGCAACTACAACTACCTGCCCGACGAGGTGAAGGCAAAGTATGGCGACATGGGTGCCATAATGTCTGAGTTTGCCGGCGGCCTTGTAAAGGAGGACGGCAAGTCATACACCCAGTCCCTGCGCGACAAGCTCATCGGCATGGGTTTCCCCAGCACCGTAAGTCCTGAGGATGGCACACGTCCCTCTTCTATCTCTGCCGTGGACCCCAACTTCAAGATGCCTCAGGTATGGAAGACTTCTTTGGCAGTAGATTATGTCTTGCCTGTTTCCTTCCCCTTCACTATTTCTGCCGAGGGTATCTTCAACAAGACCGTCAACGCAGCCACCATCTCCGACTGGAGCATCATGCCTGTAGAGGGTTTTGCACGCTTCAACGGTGCTGACGCTCGCCCCATCTATCCCTCTTCATTCCGCTCAGGCACCAAGGCCTTCGTTCTGGAGAACACCAGCAAGGGTTATGGTTGGTCAGCCAACGTGAGCATGAACATGCGTCCCATCAAGGAACTGGAATTGATGGCTTCTTACACACACACCGTTTCCAAGGAGGTTACAGGTCTGCCCGGTTCCAACGCCGAGTCTGCATTCACCTACGTACCCACCGTTAACGGTCCCAACAACATTGCCTTGCACAACTCCGAGTACGTTACTCCCAACCGCGTTTTGGCCGGTGCAACCTTCCACATGAAGAACAGCCACTTCAGCCTTATCTACGAGGCATGGAACGGCGGTTACAACTACTCTTACATGACCGCAAACGACATGAACGGTGACGGTTACAACTACGATGCCCTCTACATCCCCACCGACGAGCAGGTTGCCAACAACGAGTTCCGCTTCGTAAGCGCTGGCGACCGCGACCGCTTCATGGACTTTGTTCACGGCGACAGCTACCTGAGCAAGAACCAGGGCAAGTATGCCGAGGCTTATAGCGTATACAATCCCTGGGTACACCGTGTGGACCTGAGCTACAAGCACGACTTCAAAATCAAGTGCGGCAAGAACCTGAACACCATCCAGCTGAGCCTCGACATGAAGAACGTACTGAACCTGTTCAGTTCTGAACTGGGCGTAAGCAAGACAATGAACTCCGACCTCAACTCTGGCCGTATCCTCAAGTTCGAGGGCACCGATGCCGAGGGTTATGCTCTGTTCTCTACTCCCGAGAAGGTGAATGCCAACACTCAGACATGGGTTCCCAACTACTCTATCGGCCAGTGCTGGAACATCGCAGTGGGTATAAAGTATATGTTTAACTAAAGAACCATAGACACAATATGAAATTCAAATCAATATTAACACTCATCTTCTCCACCCTGCTCCTGGCAGGATGTTCGGAAGACCAGGTTCTGGGCACCTTCGGCGACCTGAACCTGTCCACCACCTATATCAGCATACCTGCTGAAGGTGGTGACGTGAAAGTAACCCTCAATGCCGGCGAGGCATGGGAGTTCAGCGCAGAGAAAGACTTTGCTATTCCCGAGTGGATTACAGTGTCCCAGACAAGCGGTGAAGCCGGCAAGACTGAGCTCACTTTCTCTGCCGAGGCTTCAGATGCCGGCCGCGAAGCAGAATTGAAGATAGTTTCAGGCACAAAGAATCAGTTCCTCAAGGTTCGTCAGGGCGAAATGACAGCATCCAAGGCTACCTGTAAGGAGGTAAACGAGGCTCCCGACGGCAAGTCCTTCGTTGTATCCGGTACTATCACCAAGATTGTCAACACCACTTATGGCAACTGGTACATGACCGACGGTACCGCAGAACTCTACATCTACGGCACTCTGGATGCAGAAGGCAAGGAGAAGAACTTCACCAGCCTGGGCCTGGAGGTTGGCGACAAGGTTACCATCGAAGGTCCCAAGAGTTCATACAAGGGCGACCCGCAGATGGTGAACGTTACCGTACTGGACATCGAGAAGGCTCTCCTCAAGATTGTAAGCGAGGCCACAGAGGTAGACAAGGAAGGCGGCGTTCTGGAGATCAAACTGGCCAGCAAGGGCAAGGGCGCATTCTTCTCCGTTGCCGACGAGTGTCAGGACTGGATTTCATACAGTGATGCAGAATACATAGACGGCGTTCCCACCAAGTTGGAGCCCAACCCTGCCGACACTATCGTCTACACCTTCGACATCGCTCCCAATGACGGTAGTGCACGCGAAGGCAGCATCTCATTCTTTGCCAACGAAGGCGAGCCCATCCCCTACACATTCACACAGGCCGGTGGTATTGCCGACGTTACCGTGGCTCAATTCCTTGCCGCTGAGGTGGACGATGCCAAGCAGTACCGCATCGTGGGTCATGTGACCGGTTTCAACAACTACAACAACAACTTCTACGTTAAGGATTACACCGGCGAAGTGTATGCATACTATGTAAACACCCAGGGCCAGACTCTCGCTATAGGCGACTTCGTTACCGTTGTAGGCAAGCGTAGCGAGTACAAGGGTACACCTCAGATGCCTAAGGGCACACTGCTGGAGAAGTACACCGCAACTCCCGAGGTCAGCGTGGCTGAGTTCCTTACCAAGGAGGATGCTACCGACGTATACTACAAACTCACCGGCACAATCACCAACATAGCCAATCCCACCTATGGCAATCTGACTCTGCAGGATGCCAATGGCGATGACGTCTATGTATATGGTATCCTTCCCGGCTATGGTGCCACAGGCGATGCCAAGAAGGGTATGGTTGAAGCCAAGGGACTGAAGGTGGGCGACACCATCACCATAGTGGGCAACAAGGCCTCCTATAAGGGAAGTCCCCAGGTTGGCAACGCTGTGTATATGTCACACACTTCAAACTAAACTTGCATACTTTGGCATAACGCCAGACATTCATGGAAAGGAGCAGAATTAACCTCTGCTCCTTTCTTGTGTTATTGGTGTCCGGTAAACGGGATAACTACCTTATTGAGTTACATTGCTGTCCGGTCAACGGGAATAATCTTACTGAGTTATAGAAGTTCATCTTATGCCAAGTCCTTATTGGGGTATGGAGTAAAGGACAGACCCCTCCGTCGCTTCACTTGCCTGACGCTCTTACACCGCAGTTGTGGGAGACTGACACCCTTGTGCCCCCCATAAGACAAAAAGGCTCCCTCGAATGCCTGTGCATGTTCGGGGGAGCCTGCTACTTGCTATAAAATAACCTGGTTATCTGTTCATGATTACCTTCTTGCCGTTCTGGATGTATATGCCCTGAGATGCTGCCTTGGTAACACGGCGTCCCTGCAGATCATATATGGTGTTGTCCTTGAGAGATTCCTGAGAAGAGACGATGTCGTCTATACCGGTCTCTTTCGTGGACTTGATGGGGAAGAAGGGAGCGTCCTCGGTGAACTTGTACTGACCGTTACTTGCCCAATCCAGAGAGAAGCGTACGAAGCGCATGGTATAACCGCCGAACACGCCGTTCTCCTCGTAGTACACGCCAAGGGTACCGTCGGGAAGGACAACTGCCGCACTATAGGCTGAGCCACGGGGGCAGATGGTCTTGGGAGTACCGAAGGTTTCGCCCTCATCGGTAGACAATGCTATGCTGACGTTCTGTCGGCTATCGCTGTTGGGCAATGTCTGGAAAGCGATGTTCCAGGGATTACCCTCCAGGGTAGAACACCACACCATGTACTCACCGTCGCAGGCATTGCCGGAGATACCGGTGGTGAAACGTGTACGTGGTGCCAGATGCCATGTCTCGCCATCATTGGAGGTATAGTTGTGGAAGTTGTAGCCTGTCGCACGCACGCTGATGGCCAAATCACCATTGTTGCGTTCCAGAGTCTTGGGTTCGTCGGCTCCGTCCGTACCGCTATTGCCGCTTACGTACCAGTTCTGGCCGCCGTCCTTACTCATAAAGAAGTAGAAGTGCTGGCTGTTGTCGGCCTGACGATTGACGAAACTTGACACCAGAGTACCGTCGCGCTTCTGAAGGGCTGCTCCCGAACCGGAGAAGCCACTCTTCCAGGTCTTGGTCTTGGGGTTGTCGCAGTTGGCGCCAAAGAGGTCATCGGTATGGTCAACGGGAGCCTCCCATGTCAGGCCACCGTCGCGGCTGGTGATTGTCTTCCAGCGTGGAGGTTCGGCGGCGGTACCGGCAAAGAAGCCGTGTCCATAAGTGCCGGCACTGGTCATGATGCCCACGATCTCGCCGTTGTCGCGGTTGGTCACGATAGAAGCATCACCGTGTCCGTAGTTGCCGCCTGTAGTTGCGGTGCCTGCCACGGTTTGCGGGTCGCTCCATGTCTTGCCGTTGTCCTCGGAATACTGAGCCACCAGGTAGCAATGCGCAGGGAGGTCGGTATTGTGACTCTTGCGGTCGTCTGTCAGGGTGACAAGGCGCTTGCCGTCCTTTGTAACGGTGATGGAGGGGATACGGTAGTATAGCGAGCCCTTGTCCATGGGCATGAGCACAGTACCCTCGGAGAGGAATATTGTTGCCTGGTGTGCAGGATGGCCGTTGGTCTCCTTCATGTCTTCGCCATTGAAAGTATAGTTCATCACACGTGCATCCACTCTGTTACCCTCCTTGGCCGACTCGGAGATATCGTATGTTATCCAGAGATAATGCTCGCCTGGCTCCAGTTCCTTGGAACCTGAAATCACGAATGTTCTGTCTGAGTTGAATGTTGTCGTTTCTCCATACAGTTCACCGTTCTGCTCTCGCCAAGGCATTGAGTTATCCTCGTCGATGAAGAGTTCGCGGGAATTGGTAGCGAAATATGCTCTCATCTTTGTGACATCGCTGATGTTTGAGCCGGCAAACAAACATTTTATCCCCTGGAACGAAACACTGCCCTCCAGGCCGCTCACTCTGATAGTGGCACGAACCATGGGCTGGTTCTTATAGCCAATGGCCGTAGTCACCTTGCCCTGCTCAACCACTGTGGAGGATATAGCGGCCGCGGCATTTGACACATCCACCTCATCAAATCTCCACAAAGAGGCATTGCCCTCGTCCGATGGCCAACGGACTATCGAAGAGCCACTGTTTTGGGCATGGAGTTCTGTTCCGGCATCCTTGATAATAAAGAAGCCGAATGCATCCTCTATACTATATATATAATTAGGAGTATCCTGCACACCAAACGTGGTGCTTCCGCCGGTGCCGGCAGGTGCCGTTGCAAAGTATTCGCCTTTATAGTTCTTTATGGCCAACTTGCCATCCTTTTCCCACAGGCTCCATATGCGGTCGGCACGGAAGGACTTGTCGGCAAATCGGAGGCGCTCTGCTTCTGTGTCGTAGTATATAACCTTATCCTTGCAATATGTCTGTGTTGATGCACTGGCTATGTAGTACCAGTGTTCGTTGCCCTCGGTGCTGACAAGAGGTTTCTCGTTCTTATCCTCCTTAACCTTGACGGTAAAGTCCGAAAGCAGCACTCCATTGCCGTTGGCTCCGGCAAGGACAAAGGATACGGAATACAGTTTCTGTCCGCTTGCACTCACGGTCTGAGCCGTTGACGATGTCGAATACACGGTACCGTTGTCCATGGTGAGGGAAAGCGCGGTAGAGTGGTTGTTGTTGGCGAAAGTGAACGAGTAATCCGTTATTACATAACCGGCAGGAGCAGTGAGGGTGTAGGTAGAGGAGCCTGCCGTACCGGTCATCATCTGTACGTTATTACCGCTCCAGTTCATATTGTTCACACCGCATCCGAACTGCAACTGCGGAGTGAGTGTGCTCTTCCACACGCTATTCCATGCCTGGTTGGCCGTTGTTCCACGATAAAGGTTACCGTTTTCCTTATCGACAATATATGACAGTTCTGATGCAGCTTCATCGTCGCCTTCGCCACCTTCCCCGGGCAATTCCTCGGGTTCACCGGCAACATGGATATAAAGCTGACAGCCTGTATCGGTACGGTCCTTGCCCTTGTTGTTCTGGTTGCTCCAATTATAGATGGCATAGTTCTGCGCAGAACCTGTCTGGTTCAACTGCACTTCGCCTGAGGAGATTATATAATAACCGGGAGTATCTCCATAACTGACAGTCCATCCTGTCTGTGGCTGTGACTTAACGGTCTGCACCTGGCTGTTGTAGTTAACCACGGGATTCAGGTAAGACTTGTATTCACGGTTTACTATATCGAAAGTGCCGTTGCCACGGTCCACGAACTTCCACATGGAAGTGGCATACTTGGAAGAGGTCTCCAGCCCCACAACACCTGTGGTCTCGCCCTCAGCCGTAACATAGTGGTTGGCAGAGCGCAGGGATGTAATCTGATACCAGTGCTCTGCATCCGTAGTGCTGGCAACGGGCATGTTCAGTGCCGGCAACAGGGCCTCGTTCAGTTTTGACACTTGTGCAACAATCTCTTCCTCCGTTACGGTCTCCTTGGCCAACAGGGCATTTGCCGCACTGAGTTCCTCGTTGAAGGCTGCCATCTTGGCGGCATCGTACTGCCCTACAGATGTACCCACTTCAGCCATCAGTCCCCTGGCCATGGCCTGAGAGAGCGTATTGCGCAGACCGGCCTGTGCATGACGTTGCACGGCTTCTTCCTCGCTTATGACGGTGTATTCGGCATCAGTGAAGTCTGCCTTCAGGGCCTCTGCCATGAGAGCAGCCATCTTCACATAACCTATGCCACCCAGGTAGTTGTCAGGATAGAAATACTTGGTATCTGCCACGTCGCCGTTGAGGAACGGAGTGTATGTATCCACGTACTTCACCTTGTCACCTGCCAGTGACTCGATGTATTCGTTGAGCACAGCGATGCGGCCGGTGTTGTTGGATGCATTGGCGGTGGGGCACAGGCCCATCAGGTATATCACGGACGAAGGAGATTTCTCCTTTATCTTGTCTACAAGAGCCTTGTAGTTGGCCTTCACGGTTTCCAGGGCGGTGGTTCCGTTGGCATCCCCTGTACCGGTATAAAGGAAAATGGCCTTGGCATCCTTCTTCTCCACACCGGTATCGGCATAGGTGGCGTCCACGAGCTTAGAGGTTGTGGCGATGTCACCGCCATATCCCCAGCCGGTACCGCGGTTCTTCACGTTGGCATTGCCAAGCAGTTCCTGCCACTCTCCGTTCTTCACGAACTCATCGCCGAACACAAGCACGTCGTCCGCGCTGACAGGCATCATGCTGAAATAGGTGGCACGCATGCCATGTGCTCCTCCCAAACCGCCATTGTTCTGCTTCTCTGCCGTATTCGTGGGATATACAGACTTGACTGTATATGTCTCGTCTTCCTGCAAGTACTGGCAGATGGACTCTGTCCACACCTGATATGCAGCAGCCGTGAGGTGCAGGTTGTCGTAACTCAATGTGCCTCCCTGTGCTACACCGGTCAGTTTATCGTACAGGTCTACATAGGTCACTTTGTCAACCGTCTCTGCATAAGCCTTTATCAGTTCATTGGCCTTCAGCCATGTGGCTTCCACACGGTTGGCGGTCTTGTTGTTCAGGATGCTATACAGGTACACCTTAGTCTGCGGAGAACGTGCCTGTATGCGCGCCACAATGCTCTTGATGTACTGAAGCACCTGCTCAGGACTGAAGTTCAGGCCTCCGGATGTGGCTATGTCGTTAGTGCCTATCATCATAAACACCTTCTTGGGCTTGCTCTGCAGATAGGACTCCAGGTTGTCGCTCTGTTCGGTGGAATAAGTTCCAGAATTGCCTCGGTTCACGATGGGCAGATACTCGCCCTCCGATGTAACGAATGCCTCGGGCCAGCAATGCATGTCGGTAATGCTGTTTCCTATGAACAGGATACTGCCCTCTGCCGGAGACAGTACCTTGAATGAATCGTAACGATGGTTACGGAAAGGCAAGTCAGCCCATGCCCAAAGCACACTGACACATGCCAGTAACATTAGTAGTCTTCTTTTCATGATGTTTTGGTTGTTTTGATTTTTCTATTGTTGTTTTTCAGGTTAATTCATGCCTATGGCGATGCAAAGATATAAAGAAGGTCACTAAAACGTTAAGACAACGTCCTTAAAAAATGTTATGATTACAAAAGCAATGTTTAAGCAGCGACGATTGCAATGCAGAGATAACAAAACAACGCTTCGCTTACAATCAGCGAATGCCCCTCCACCTGACAGATGGAAGGGCATTCCCTGGTTATATATTGAGGTAAAGGCGCGTTTACCTGCTTATGGTATCTATCTTTACCGTATCATTCACCTCGAGCACACGCTCTGCCACCGTCTTGTAGGTAGAGTCATGGAGGAGGCTGTCCTTCTCGGTTTCTATCTCTCTCTGGATGTACTTCTCGGCCTCCACTGTCTGCGGTGTGCCGGTGCCCCATACCAGTTCGTAGTAGCCACGGTCCAAGGGACGATGTGCTCCGTCATAGAGGAAGGCGAAGACAAACATGTTACCACCCGTCTCGTCTCCCTTATATCTTGAGTATTCGCCCATGGGGTGGAGTGCGGCGTATGCCACCTCGCCCTGCAGAGCCTTCTCGTTGATGCGTACGAAGAAGAAGCGGTCCTTCTTTTCGGCATAGGCGTTGGTGATGACGATAGATGAATCCTGGCTGTTGACACGGAACTCGAGGTCGGTACCCTTCTCGCCGAACCAGTCCTTAACCACGAAGGTGCTGTCGTCCATCATGGTCATCTCTATCTGCTGGTGCTGGGGAGAGTTGCACAGAGTACCCTGTGTCTGCACGTTCCACACGGGAGCGGCGGCAAACAGAGTGCCGATGTACATGATCAGCACATACACCCAATGTGCGAAGATACCTGCACAGATACCGCCGAGGAAAGAACTGAGGAATGCCTTGGGAACCAGAGGACGGTAACCAAGAGAGTCGAGCGTGGCGGCATCTGTGCTCAGATAACCGCTCCAGCACATGCCCATGGCGGTACATACGGCTATGGCATTGCCGTCTATGATGCCCTTGGCGGTAAACTCGGGAATCAAGCCCAAAGCAGCACCCACGGCACCCAGTGCAGTGATGGGGAAGGCTACGAGTTCGGGAGCAGAGAAGCCGAAGAGCCATTCAAACACGAAACTTAACTTTCCAGCCACCCATGGCAGAAGTTGTGTTCCCTGGAAGGCTCCGCCAGTGTACACGATAATATCGTTGCCCATCTCATCCACACCCTCGGCAGTACCTCCGAAGGTGAGCATCATCACCAGGGTACTGATGATAAGCACGCCGGGGATTATGGCCATACCGATGGTGACACCGTCCTTACCACCGTCCAGCAGGGCGTTCAGTACACGCACGAACAGGCTTCCGTCCTTCTTCTGCTCCTCTCCGTCCTGAGAGAAACTAACGTCGGGCAATACCTCTCCACCCGTATAGTTCGTCACGGCCGTGGCGTCCTCGTCCTTGTAGTTGGGATACATCTTCAGGGTGAAGCGCTGCATCAGGCGTGTGGCAATGATACAACCGAAGATAGCACCGCACAAACCGATGAATGGTGCCAGGAAGTAGCCCTGGCCTATCATGAAGACCAGCACCAGCAGGCCCATACCGAAGGCTGTGCCGAAATTTACCAGCGACACGTGCTGGTACTTCTTGAAGTAGCGTGCAAAGCCCTTGTCCTGACTGAGGGCGATGATTGCAGGGTTGTCACTGAGGAAAGTGAGTACCGCCGCCAGCGAAGCCACACCGGGCATATTGAACACGGGGCGCATGATGGGACGCAGAAGGCGCTGCAACAGGTCCACCACTCCGAACTCAACAAAAATCTTGCCCAGAGCACCGGTTATCACGCACATGCCCATCAGATAGAACACGGTGTTGAGCAACAGGTCGTGTGCCGTGTGCATAATGGTGTTGAGCATGTTGGCAAATCCCATCACACTGCCCATGTATCCGAACAGGGCAACGATGATGAGCAGGCATGGAATGCCGTTAGGAATCTTTTTAAGCATATCTTTAAATTTAGTTTATTCAGAATACAGATTGTATTGAACAGGGGGTAAAGTTTAAGGGTTCAGGTTTCAAGTTTAAGGTTTCAAGTTTAAGGTTAATCCCGCTTTGGGGTCTTGAATCTGCTCACGCCCGGGGATGTAGGGACTCGGCATGCCGAGTCCGCTTATGCTTTTGTTATCGGACACGGCATGCCGTGTCCCTAC
>X430_Giraffe__coassemble_88_pt1 | contig 19511 bp, 18 predicted proteins | sample X430_Giraffe__metabat2_high_PE_005 | metagenome-assembled genome bin X430_Giraffe | reverse complement strand
GTTCTGTCGCTCTTTGTCCCCGATGTTGAAGCCGCCTTCTATGTTGGTGTGGTGATTGTTTGCCGCGTCGGTAATGGTGGCGTCGAGTCCAAGCCAGTTGGGTTGCTCTCCCCATGTGGCATGTGCCTTTAGCGTGCCCTGTGGGGCTTTGTTGAAGCAGAAGTTGCCCACCCTGAGGTTTGCTGATGCTTGTGGGGATGCCAGCACGTTGGTGGCGGTGACTGATCCTGTTGCAAATCCGCTGAATTCAACGGACTTGAAGTTGACGAGATTCAGGATGTACTCAACGTTTATATCTTGAAGTGTTAGTGTCAGCGTATCTGTATTGCTGGCTGATATACTGCCATTTACTTCCAGTCCGCGATGTCTTGATTGGTAGACTCTGAAGCCTCTCACGCTTGCGGCGTTGTTCTCCCATCTTATTGTTGCGGGATTGATATACCACAGGGTGTCGGATATGGTCAGCGTTTCCGGTGCCACCCACGCTTCAATCCAGTCTTTTCCGTCTGCCGTCTTCTTGAAATTGGTGATGACGTCCATCTTGCCGGAGAACCTTGGACTCCTGTTGTTGTCCATGCTGGCTATGGTACGAAGTCTGTTGTTGTTGGCATTGACGGTCAGGGCCCAGTCGACAAAACCGGTCTTTTGTCGTCTTTCTGTCCTGAAGTCGGATTCTATGATGTTGCTCTTTCCCTTGATGCGGATTTGGCTGTTCCTGAGTTCCTCGTTGCCAATGTGCAGACGTGGGATGCCGGCCGATACGGTAATGGAGTCGTATCCCCTGATTTCACCGCTGATGCTTGCCCTTTCGGGGATGTATATGTCTTTGAGCAGGATGTTCCTTAGCAGGGTGGTGTCAAGGATGTCGAAGTCGAACTCTATTGTGTCCGCTTTATATGGGGTATGCTTATATGCTATCAGGTTTGGAAGCTGGCGATGCAGGGTGTTCTGTATGGTCGTTGCCAGTGTGCTGAATCTGAAGCGGCCTTTGGCAGACAGGCTGATGTCTTCGGATTTTATGCTTAGGGTTCTTTCCCTCTGTTTGTCGTATTCGGTGGTGACGGCCAGGTTCATGGGGCCCACTATGGCTGTATCCAGGTTTGAACTTTCCAGAAGGATGTCGTTGATGTGCAACGAACCGTTCAGGTCGTCTATCGTTTTGCCGTGAAGGTCTATCGTAGCGTCCATGGATATACGCTTGTCGGGATACCTGTGCCCGAGTGCAAGACGGTCTGTGGGGTATTTGCTGATGTTCAGTCCACCGGTCACATGATGTCTGGTATCCTGCCTCCATGATGCGTGTGCCGTGATGCCGGCATCAGGTTCCTGTATGTCTGCATTTACCGAGATTTTCTTGTCCTTGATTTGCGCGCGTATTTCGGTGTCAAGGTATTCCTTGCCGTCAAAGACGAGTTCTGGCAAGATGCCGCGTATGTCAATGCTTGGGTTTCCGTTGTTGTCCTTTATGAGACCGGAGGCCTCCACCTTTAGCGCGGCTCTGTTCAGGATGTGCTTCCCGTTGTCGGACAACAGATTGTCCAGCTGTATCTTAGGCGATGAAACCGAGACATTGAGCCTGTTCCAGTCATAGGCTTCTGCTGTGATTTCCACTTCGGCATGGCGGTTGTCTATGTTTATTGTGCCATATTGGTGATGGTCGGAGATATTGAGTCTTCCGGACAGGTCTATCGTGTCCATGCGCGTCAGCAGTGGGGAAATCTCCTTGCCTTGGCCGTTGAGTTCTTGCGTCAGGTATTGTTGGAGGCGGGCATTGGTCTGCAATCTGTTGATTTCAACGATGTAGTCCGGGTTGTTGAGGTAATCGTTGACAAAGAGCCTGGCTGAAAGGCTTAGCGAACCGTTGTTGCTGAGGTTCAGTTGCGGCACATTTATGCACTCCTCCAAGCCATAAAGTTTGCTGGTCAGTTCTATTGGGCTGTGGGCATTCTCCAACCGGGGGACAAAGGCCTTGAAGTCCGATGGCGTCAGGCGTATGGCGGTTTCTGCATACCAAGAAGTACTACCCAGCCACTTCTTCATGTCCGTACCTTTGGGAGTGTCAGGCCATGTTGCCATGAAGGAGGGTATGGAAAGGGTGGAGTGGGGAAGTTCTATGCAGAAGTCCTCTATCTTTGCAGCATTGCTGCCTGAAGAGAAGTCGCCAGCGATGTTTGAAATCTCGAATCCGCTTGCTTCCTTGAACGACAGGCGTTTCAGCGAGAGGTTCATCGTGTCGGCATCCAGAACTTTCAGGCGTGCCGTCAGTGCAATGTTCTGAAAGTGCAGGTGCGACGGGTCGAAGGTGCCGGTTTCCTTGCGTGGCATCCATTGTCTGTCCCACTTGACTTCTATCCTTCTGAGCACAAGGTTGCCTATGCGGAGGTTGAGGGGCTTGCTTTCGGTGTTGTCGCTTTTGAAGGTGTCGAGGATAAACTGGAAGTTGGGCTTTTCTTGTGCCGACCTTTGATACAGGTATGCTTCCGTGCCGAAGAGTTGTGCATTGGCTATACTGATTTTGCCGTCAAGAAGAGGGATGATTTCCAGTTTTGCAGCCAGGCGCGAAGCATGAAGCATGGTGCTGTCATGCTTGTCCTTAAGGATAATGTCGTCTATTATGATGCGGTTCCATAGGCCCAGTCTTACTCTGCCTATGCTTATTTCCCAATCCCATAGGCTGTGCAGGACATGAGACGCCGCGGAGCCTGCCCATCTCTGCACTGGAGGAATATGCATTGCAACCTGCAGACAGAAGTAAAGTCCGCAGATTATGCCTATAGTCCACTGGATGGTGCGCTTTAATAGTCTCATGGCGTTAATTCTTTGACAAAAGTATGCCTTTTTTTTGATTATTTAAGTCTTTTGTCGGGAAAAAAGCGTATCTTTGTGCGAGATTATATCAACATTTCATTTTATTAACAGTATATGGCAAAAGTAATCAAATTGCGTAAGGGCCTGGACATCAACCTGAAGGGAAAGGCTGCCAAGGAGACTGCTTCTGTGGAATGTCCTGGCGAGTATGCACTCTGTCCGGAGGATTTCACAGGACTGAAGCCCAAGGTGGTTGTCAAGGAAGGTGATGCCGTTAAGGCCGGTGATGCCTTGTTCGTGGACAAGACGCATCCTGAGGTATGTTTTGTCAGTCCCGTCAGCGGTACTGTGTCGTTGGTGGAACGTGGCGATCGTCGCAAGCTGTTGAGTGTCCGCGTAAAGTGCGACATGAAGTTTGAGGGCAAGACCTTCAAGACCGACGGCGACGTGAAGGCTTTGCTCATGGAGAGTGGTATCTTCGGTATGATCCGCCAGCGTCCCTATGACACTGTGGCTAATCCCGACGAGACTCCCAAGGCTATCCATGTCAGTGCGTTCAACAGTATGCCTTTGGCTCAGGACTTCGAGTATGTCCTGCAGGGTCAGGAGGCAGAGTTCCAGGCTGGTATTACAGCCCTGTCCAAGATTGCTCCCGTGCGTCTTGGCGTAAGCAGCAAGCAGAGTGCCAAGGCACTGCTGGGTGCGGCCAACTGCGAGGTTTATGTATTTGACGGTCCCGCTCCTGCCGGCAACGTAGGCGTGCAGATCAACCACATCGACCCCATCAACAAGGGCGAGGTTGTCTGGACCTTGGGTGCTGAGGAGGTTATCATGCTCGGCCGTCTGATGAAGACCGGCAAGGTGGATTTCACCCGTACCATTGCTCTGGCAGGTAGCGAGGTGAAGGCTCCCAAGTACTACAAGATGAAGGTGGGTCAGAAGTTGTCTACTCTCCTGGCTGGCCAGGTTGCAGAAGGTGACGTCCGCGTCATCAACGGCAATCCCATGACCGGTGTCAAGACTTGCAAGGAAGGCTATCTCGCAGCACATGCTACAGAGGTTACCGCCATCCCCGAGGGTGCCGAGGCCGACGAGATGCTGGGTTGGATCATGCCTCGCTTCTCTATGTTCAGCACACACCGCAGCTACTTCAGCTGGTTGCTGGGCAGCAAGAAGGAGTATGTTCTTGATGCACGCGTCAAGGGCGGCGAGCGCCACATGATCATGAGCGGTGAGTACGACAAGGTGTTCCCCATGGACATCTATGCCGGCTATCTTATCAAGGCCATCATCACCGGCGACATCGACCGCCAGGAGGCTTTGGGTATCTACGAGGTTGCTCCCGAGGACTTTGCCTTGGCCGAGTTCGTCTGCAGTTCAAAACTGGAACTTCAGCGTATCGTGCGCGAGGGCTTGGATATACTTAAGAAGGAGAATGCTTAATAGAAGACGCAGCACTGCCGTGGCTTAGTCGGCGCATGGTTCCGTGCCAGAAAACGCAACGTGAAGCGAAGCGCCTCGCAACGTGAGGCGATGGACATCACAACGTGAAGCGGCGGGTCTCGCAACGTGAAGCGACGCCCCACGGAACACGAAGCGCAAAGCCCACCGGGCAATGTTGCAATTCAATACATTATTTATAATAATATGAAAGCTATTAAAAAACTTTTTGACAGTATGCGTCCGCACGTCCAGGAGGGCGGAAAGTTCCATGCTTTCCACTCGCTGTATGACGGCCTCGAGACATTTGCTTTCGTGCCCAATACAACTGGCCGTAAGGGTGGTGTAAACATCCACGACGCTATAGACAGCAAGCGTATCATGAGTTTCGTGGTGCTCGCATTGCTGCCCGCCTTGTTCTTCGGCATGTACAATGTGGGTTATCAGAATGCTTTGGCCGCAGGTGCTGACATGACCGACCACGTTGGCATGTTCCTCTTCGGCTTGGCTGCCGTTCTTCCCAAAATCGTAGTCAGCTACGTTGTGGGTCTGGGCATTGAGTTCGTCGTTGCCCAGTGGAAGAAGGAAGAGATTCAGGAGGGTTTCCTCGTTTCCGGTATCATCATCCCCATGATCGTGCCCGTAAACACTCCTCTGTGGATTCTTGCCCTGGCTGTTGCATTCAGCGTTATCTTCGCTAAGGAAATCTTCGGCGGTACCGGTATGAACATCTTCAACCCCGCCCTGATTACCCGTGCATTCCTGTTCTTCAGCTATCCCAGCGCTCTGACAGGCGACGATACCGTGTGGGTGGCACAGAGTCCTATCTGCGGCCTCGGTCACACTGTACCCGACAGCTTCTCTGCCGCTACCCCTCTGGGCGATGCAGCAGTAGGCAATGCCATTCCTTGCGAGACTATCTGCGATGCTATCGTGGGTCTTATCCCCGGTTCAATCGGTGAGACCAGCGTTATAGCCATTGCCCTGGGTGCCGTGCTGCTCCTGTGGACAGGAGTGGCAAGTTGGAAGACCATGCTGAGCGTATTCGTAGGCGGTGGCCTCATGGGCTGGCTGCTTGAAGGCGTGGGTGGCAACCAGCTGGAATGGTGGCACCACTTCGTTCTTGGCGGCTTTGCTTTCGGTGCTGTCTTCATGGCTACCGACCCCGTTACCAGTGCCCGCACAGAATGTGGCAAGTATGTATATGGCTTCCTTATCGGTGTTGTTGCCGTGATGGTTCGCGTGCTGAACCCCGGTTATCCCGAAGGCATGATGCTTGCTATCTTGTTGATGAACCTGTTCGCTCCGCTGATCGACTATGTCTTCGTACAGAAGAACATCAGCATGCGTGCAAAACGTGCAACTAAAAAATAAATAAGGTATATGGCTACAAAGAAATTCAAGTGCGAGTTGTGTGGTTATATCCACGAAGGTGACAAGGCTCCAGCCACATGCCCCAAGTGCGGTGCCAGTGCTGACGCTTTCACCGAGATTGTTGAGGCAGGTGCCGAGGCTCCTGCCAAGAAGAAGGGTCTGGACACCAGCGGTAACGTCTATACTATAGTATATGCTTCTGTTATGGTCATCGTGGTTGCTTTCCTGTTAGCTTTCATTTCCAGTGTGCTCAAGCCCACTCAGGATGCTAACGTGGAGAACGACACCAAGGGTCAGATTCTCACATCCCTGAATATTGACATCAAGGCTCCCGGCTTCAATGTTGCTGACGAGTTTGAGAACGTTCAGGACATGCTGTGGAACGGTACCGAGTTGACTCCCTATACAGGCAAGTTCCTCTCTTCTTATGGTTCTGCCATCAAGGCCGGCGAACTCCATGTGTTCGTTGCCCAGGCAAATGGGGAGACCAAGTACGTCCTGCCTGTAACAGGACGTGGTCTTTGGGGTGGCCTTTGGGGTTACATTGCCCTGAATGCCGACAAGAAGACCGTTTATGGTACATATTTCTACCATGAGAGCGAGACCGCCGGATTGGGCGCACGTATCGGCGAGCGTTGGTTCCAGGAACAGTTCAACGGCAAGCCCGTCTTCGCAGAAGGAAATACCGAGACTGTTGAACTGAAGGTGGTGAAGGCCGGTGCGTCAAAGGCAGAAACTGAAGTTGACGGCGTTACCGGTGCCACCCTCACCAGCGTTGGCGTGTCTGACATGGTTCAGGACGGCCTCAGTGTTTACCTAAGTTTCATTAACAACTAATCAATAGAGAACGCAATATGAGTAAATTGTTTTCCGAGGAGAACCGCGCTGCGTTCTCCAAGCCGCTGAACCTCGACAACCCTGTAGTCATTCAGGTGTTGGGTATCTGTTCGGCTTTGGCTGTAACATCACAGCTCAAGCCCGCCATTGTGATGGGCCTTAGCGTTACAGTCATTACGGCATTTGCCAATGTGATTATCTCACTGCTCCGCAAGACAATTCCCAATCGCATACGTATCATCGTGCAGCTCGTCGTTGTTGCCGCCTTGGTAACCATCGTTAGCCAGTTGCTTAAGGCATACGTCTACGATGTCAGCGTGCAGTTGAGCGTTTATGTAGGTTTGATTATAACCAACTGTATCCTGATGGGTCGTCTGGAGGCTTTTGCCATGCAGAACTCTCCCTGGCCCTCATTGCTGGATGGTATCGGCAATGGCCTTGGCTATGCCTGGGTGCTGGTAGTTGTAGGTTTCGTTCGCGAACTCTTCGGCTTCGGCACACTTCTGGGCTTCCAGATTATCCCCCAGAGCTGGTACGTGGAGAACGGAGGCTGGTACATGAACAACGGTATGATGGTTATGCCTGCCATGTCTCTCATTATCGTAGGTTGTGTAATTTGGGCTCACCGCTCATTAAACAAGGAGGAGAAGTAATATGGAACACATGATTAGTCTTTTCGTCCGCAGTATCTTTGTGGACAACATGATCTTCGCTTTCTTCCTGGGTATGTGCTCATACTTGGCCGTTTCCAAGAACGTGAAGACTGCTCTGGGTCTGGGTGTGGCCGTAACATTCGTGTTGCTCGTCACCGTTCCCGTCGACTATCTGTTGCAGACCAAGGTTCTCGGTCCCGACTGTCTCGTTGAGGGTGTCGACCTCAGTTTCCTCGCCTTCATCCTGTTCATTGCCGTCATTGCCGGTATCGTGCAGTTGGTGGAGATGATCGTGGAGCGCTTCAGTCCCTCTCTGTATGCCTCTCTGGGTATCTTCCTGCCTCTGATAGCTGTTAACTGCGCCATCATGGGTGCCAGCCTGTTCATGCAGCAGCGCATCGGCATGGAGCCCACCAACTCTCAGTACATCGGTTCTGTGGGCGATGCAGTGGCATACGCACTGGGTAGCGGTATCGGTTGGCTGCTGGCTATCGTAGGTCTGGCTGCCATCCGCGAGAAGATGGCTTACACCGATGTGCCCAAGCCCCTGCAGGGTCTCGGCATCACTTTCATCACCGTAGGTCTGATGGCTCTTGCCTTCATGTGCTTCAGTGGTTTGAACATCTAATACAAAGGAGGATATACAAATGAATACAAATTTGATATTATGCAGCATAGCAGTATTCCTGGTAATCATCCTTGTGTTGGTTATCATTCTGCTTGTTGCCAAGAAGTACTTGTCGCCCAGCGGCAACGTTACTATTACCATCAATGGCAAGGACAAGGTTTCCGTTCCTCAGGGCGGTTCTCTGCTCAGCACCATGTCCGAGCAGGGCATCTTCCTGCCCAGCGCTTGTGGCGGTAAGGGTTCTTGCGGCCAGTGCAAGGTGCAGGTTCCTGCCGGCGGTGGCGAGATTCTGGACAGCGAAAAGGGTCACTTCACCCGTAAGCAGGTGAAGGAGAACTGGCGCCTGGGATGTCAGTGCAAGGTCAAGAGCGACATGGAAATCAAGGTTGACGACTCTGTAATGGGCGTTAAGGAATGGGAGTGCACCGTTATCGGTAACCGCAACGTGGCCACATTCATCAAGGAGTACAAGGTTGCCCTGCCTCCCGGCGAGCACATGGACTTCGAGCCCGGTTCTTATGCACAGATCAAGATACCTGCATTCCAGATCGACTATGACAAGGATTTCGACAAGTCCCTCATCGGCGACACTTATCTGCCCGCATGGGAGAAGTTCGGCCTGTTCGGCTTGAAGTGCGTCAACGACACACCCACCATCCGTGCATACTCTATGGCCAACTATCCCGACGAGGGTGACATCATCACCCTGAACGTGCGTATTGCCACTCCTCCCTTCAAACCCAAGGAGCAGGGTCCCGGCTTTATGGACGTCAATCCCGGTATCGCTTCATCTTACATCTTCAGCCTGAAGCCCGGCGACAAGGTAGTCATGAGTGGCCCCTATGGTGAGTTCCGTCCCAACTACGACACCGGCCGTGAGATGATTTGGGTTGGTGGTGGTGCCGGTATGGCTCCCCTGCGTGCTCAGATTATGCACATGCTCAAGACCCGTCAGTGCCGCGACCGCCAGATGCACTATTTCTATGGTGCACGCGCCCTGGAGGAAATCCCCTTCCTGGACGACTTCCTGGCATTGGAGAAGGAGTTCGACAACTTCCACTTCCACCTGGCACTGGACCGTCCCGATCCCAAGGCCGATGCAGCAGGCATCAAGTACACTGCTGGCTTCGTAGCACCCGTTATGGGCGACACCTACCTGAAGCAGCACGAGAGCCCCGAGGATTGCGAGTACTACCTCTGTGGTCCTCCAATGATGGCCAAGACCGTCCTCGACCTTCTGGACAGCCTCGGCGTGGAGAAGGACATGATCCACTTCGACGACTTCGGCGGATAATCCCCGTCCGGTCAACATACAAAAGCAGAATGCGCCATTGCCCTCTTCAGGGTATGGCGCATTTGCCGTATTTCTGGCAACAGGACAAGACTCTGCGACATGCTTCGTGAATTCCGCTATGAGGACTACCATGTCCGCACGGATTAGTGTCCGCTTGTTGATATGCAGGAAGGAAAGGGAACAGGATGCTTGTTTTTTCCTGTTTTGTCGCATCTGTTGTATATGTTCCCTCTAAAAAAACGAGGGCGGCGCTAAAATGGCCACCCTCGGCGATAAAGTTTACGGCCAGTGGCGGTTCATTTTGGCGCCACTGAGGACAGGAATGGGACTTCAGTGAGAACTATTCCTGGTACTATGAAGGATACGGCAGTTTCGGCATCTTGACGCATTCCATTTGCCAGCCCCTGACATCAGCAGGACCTATTTCTTCCCGCCAGTGTCGAATCGGTATTTGAATGTCATGCTGACGTATTGGTGCATTGTCTACATCCCGCTTTCAATATGGAATGTGGGTGTGATTTCTGGATATTCTATACTACTCGGACATACTTCTGGGAGTAGCGGTAGGTGCAAAGCCACCGAAGGCTAAAGGAAGCTGGTTCTGTTAGAACTCCGATGGCTTAAGTTGGTGGGCCTTTCGCAAGATTTCCAAAGCCTTGTCCTTGTTAGAGGAGAAAGTGAATTGTTTCACTACCTCTGCTACGTCTCTATCTATTATCCGGGGTGCAAGAACTTTCAATGCCTTTAGTTTCCCCTCGTCAAAGGAAATCATCGAGAGGAGTTTTGCGCACTGCTTGCTATTGAAGAAACTGCTAATGCAAGCCACTTTGATGACTCCAATCTTCTTGTCAGTGAAAGAGGCATCATCCACTACTTCGCACATCATCGTAAAGTCTTTATGATGCATTGCCTTAGGGCGAAACTTCTCCCTTATTTCCTTCCTGTGGTGGTGCTCCACCTCCTGTCTCTGCTCTGACGCCATCATTGGCATGGCAAAAGTAAATAGTGCGAATAGTGTAATTACAGATATCTTCTTCATAATCTTCTAATGTTTGAAAGTTCACTTAGTCCTCTAATAATATGTCCATGTCGTCCAAACTGTTCAGGTATACATGCAGAAGGAAATTAGCAGGTTTTTCCTCGTTGTCTTTGTCCAGATACACACACTTTGGACTGTCTGGCAACTTCCACGAAATGCATAAGACGTCCAGTTTGGGTAGCGCATTGATGTACCAGGCAAAAGACCTTGTAAGATCAATGCCATCGGGAGTGGTTATCAGTACATAGTAGCCGGGAATGTCGTTTAGTATATGGAACATTTCGTATTTCTCTTTCTCTGTATCCATGCCGAGCAATGTTGTCACACGCTTGTTTATGGATTTTACCGTGGCACGTTTTGACGCCTCGTCAGTTGATTTCTTGTAAAGGTTTCCAAGCATCCGCATTTCCGAGAGCATGTACATGGCCCGCGACTCTCCGATGGATATTTCCTCTATTCTTCCGTTTTCGTTGACTCTCATGTAGTTGATACTATGGCCAGTGTAGTCTTTGTCAACGAGACTTAGAGGTAAACCTTCCACCTGTGCATTATCCCTTGATATGTTGCTCTGTTTCAGTGCATACTCATAGTGCTCCTTGTTGAAGGGACCGAATATGCGGAAGGTCTGGAACTTGACAACCTGACGTTTGTTGTTCATCCTTTCCAACCACCATTCTATGCCTATGACATGTCTGTAGTATGGATTCTGTTTGCTGTTGAAGCGCACTACGGCATAGTTGCGCCCCCTGCCGCCTACCACAAACGGGGCGATGTTTTCTCCAAAATACATCTGCAATCTTTTGCTCTCGATGGGATTGTCTGTGCGCAACAGGTTGGATGCGCTGAATCCGCCAGTGTAGTGCGGCATATCCAGGTCGTGTGCCTGAAGTATTGCTGCTATGAGGTTTTTTACATCCTGTTGCTCTTTCTTGCTGTCATACGGGAATTCATATATTCTGGTATCCAGATAATACGTATAGTCCAGGCGGTCGCGCCCCTGCTCGCTGGCCTTGCCCACCATCTTGTCAGCAGGCATGAACTTGATGAGATGGCTTATCTTGTCAGACTTGCCGGTAAGTTTGTAATCAGATTGTGCAAAACAACCAATGGTTATTGTTGCAAGGATGATTGATGATAGAATGTGTTTCATAATGATAGTTCCGGTGTGTTATGTTCGTTAGATGCGTTTGTGCAGATTTCCTCCATCAGGGTGTAATACAGATGTTCCTCGTATTTCTTCTCAGCAATTGTCTGTTGCGTAACCTCGTCAAGCAGATTGCACATCATTTCCACTTCGTCAACTTCCGTGCACTCTTGATTTGTTTTTGATTCAGCCTCTACCGGTGTTGCCGTAGGTGGCGGCATCTTTTCCGCTTGTGACAAACGTAAATTCGTTGCTTCGCTGACTGGAGGGGGAGGTGGTACGGGTATTGCAACGTCGCTCTCTACCCCTGATGCCTGGGCAACATGTCCGCCCTCTGTTTGTATCTTTGCCTCTGCGATGGTATTTTTGTTGCCATTGCCAGTGCGCACCAGCATTGGCAGAGATATGCCCACCGCAATCACCAGGCATGCGGCCGCTGCCCATGGCCATAGGCGTAGCGGCTTGCGCGGACGTGCTATGCGGTCATATTCCTGGCTGAGGTCTGCCTCGAAGATGTCAATGTCTTCTGCTGCCTGTCGTATAAGTTCCTTGTCAATCATGTGTCTTTAATCAGTTTTAGTAGATGTTTCTTTGCCGAACTGATGATGGTGCTGGCCGAACGGCGGCTCATTCCTGTCTCTTTTGCTATCTCCTCCAGAGGCATGTCGTCCTGATGTTTCATCCTTATCAGCCTCTGCTCGGACGGAGGAAGTTTTCGTATGGCATTTTCTATCTCGGCATGCCGTTCACCGTTTAGCAGCGGAGTGTCGGCGGAATCATGTCCGGCAGACTCCGGAACGCTTTCCAATGGTTCGGATTCCCGCAATCGTTGCCGCCTCCACACGCTGACGCACAGGTTCTTTGTCGCTCTTATGCCCAAGGCCTCAACGTTGTCGCCCTGGCGCCACCCGCGTTTCAGCATCCTCACATAAACCTCCTGGACAACATCCTCGGCATCCTCCTCGTTGTGGAAGAAATCCATGGCCACCCTCAGCATCTGAGGGCGCATCCCTATCAGTTTATGTTCGAACTCCGTTTGTGTCATCTATCAATATAACGCACAAGGCAGACAAATGTCAAGTGCAAATATACGAAAAAAGGATGTAATATTTCCTGTACCCTTCATGCTGCCTTCATGACATCGGATTTTGTCCTCCCCGACGACACGTCCTTGTCGTCGGGGAGGACACGCCCTTGTTCTCATTGACGACACGCCCTTGTCATCGGGGAAGACACGGGCTTGTTCTTGAGGAGGACAAAATGCAGTTGTCGGAAGCCGTTCATTGCTGCTATGCATCGGTCGCATATCCCGTCCCTATGTCACTATATCTTATTATTATATTATCAAGTCGCTCAAGACCTGGGCGTCTCTTTGTCAAAGGGTAATCTTCTCCTATGGTTGCTTCCGGCATAGAGAAAGGTACACTTTCCCCGAAGGAGGCGGTGGTTTATCGCACGGCAAAATCGGATGCGACAGGTTCTTGTCGTGCGAAAATGCTTGATATGTGGAGTTTTTCTCCGTAAATATTTGCATTATTCGCAAAAAGGCGCTACCTTTGTGCCCTGTTTGGAAGATGTTATTGGAAAAGTAACAAAAGAAAGGAAGATTAGAAATGTCTAAGATTTGTCAAATTACCGGTAAGAGAGCCATGGTTGGTAACAACGTGTCTCACTCAAAGCGTCGCACAAAGCGCACTTTCGATGTGAACCTGTTCCACAAGAAGTTCTACTATGTTGAGGAGGATTGCTGGATCAGCCTGCGTATCAGCGCAAGCGGTTTGCGTTTCATCAACAAGGTAGGCCTGGATGCAGCGTTGAAGAATGCTGTGGCTCAGGGTTATTGTGATTGGAAAACTATTCGTGTAATCGGTTAATTTCAGGAGGAACTAAAACATGGCAAAGAAAGCTAAAGGCAATCGCGTCCAGGTAATCCTGGAGTGCACCGAGATGAAGGAGAGCGGTCTGCCCGGAACATCACGTTACGTGACAACCAAGAACCGCAAGAACACTCCCGAGCGTATGGAGCTCAAGAAGTACAACCCCATTCTTAAGAGAATGACTGTGCACAAGGAGATCAAGTAATAAACACACACAATCACTCAGATTAAGTTATGGCAAAGAAAACAGTGGCTACTCTGCAGACAGGTAAGACAGATGGCCGTTCCTACACCAAGGTTATCAAGATGGTAAAGAATGCATCTGGTACCTATTCTTTCGATGAGCGTATGGTCCCCAACGAGGCCGTAAAGGATTTCTTCAAGAACTAATCCCTTGCTCCCTTGTACTTTTACCAATAGAGAATCAATCCCCGGCCAGAGACAGGCTGGGGATTTTCTTTTTAACACGCTTTATACAATATGTAGTACTTTTTAAACTTTTAGCGTTGCCAATGTGGCATATTCTTGCTACCTTTGCATGCAGAACAATAAAATGTACATTTAAAACACAATGAACTCTTTTGATATTCGTGCTCTCAACGAGCAGATAGAGCGCCAAAGCGCATTCGTTACCAACCTGCAGACGGGAATGGCTCAGGTTATTGTAGGCCAAAAGCATTTGGTGGAGTCTCTACTGATAGGCCTTCTTAGTGATGGCCATGTGCTGCTCGAGGGTGTGCCCGGTCTTGCCAAGACGCAGGCTATCAAGACACTGGCTTCGTTGGTGGATGCGCAGTTCAGCCGTATTCAGTTTACTCCCGACCTGTTGCCTGCCGACGTAATCGGCACCATGATTTATTCCCAGAAGGAAGAGAGTTTTCAGGTGGAGAAGGGGCCCGTGTTTGCCAACTTCGTCCTGGCGGATGAGATAAACCGTGCCCCGGCCAAGGTACAGAGCGCATTGTTGGAAGCCATGCAGGAGCGTCAAGTGACCATCGGCAAGGAAACATTCCAGTTGCCCAAACCCTTCCTCGTCCTTGCAACACAGAACCCCATTGAACAGGAGGGAACATATCCTCTGCCCGAAGCCCAGGTGGACCGTTTCATGCTTAAAGTAATCATAGACTATCCGAAACTGGAGGAGGAGAAACTGATTGTGCGCCAGAACATCAAGGGCGAGGCACCAGCCATCACTCCGCTGATGAGCACACAGGAAATCATGGAGGCGCGTGCCGTCGTACGTCAGGTTTATCTGGACGAAAAGATAGAGCAGTATATAGCCGACATCGTGTTTGCAACACGTTATCCCGAGAAGTATAATCTCAAGGACATAAAGGATTACATAGAGTTCGGCGCCAGCCCCCGTGCAAGTATAAACCTCGCATTGGCAGCAAGGGCATACGCATTCATCAAGCGTCGCGGATATGTGATACCCGAAGATGTCCGTGCCGTGGCTCATGATGTGCTGCGCCATCGTATCGGCTTGTCCTACGAGGCGGAAGCCAACAACATCACCTCCGAGGAAATCGTCAGCAAGATTATCAACAAGATTGAGGTACCCTGATCTGTTCTCCAGGACATTGTGCAAGTAGACGGGCATGGAAACGAGTGAATTGCTAAAGCGTGTCAGGCAGATTGAAATCAAGACAAAGGGTTTGTCCAATAACATCTTTGCCGGTGAGTATCATTCTGCCTTTAAGGGCAGAGGTATGGCCTTTGCCGAGGTTCGCGAATATCAGTATGGCGATGACATCCGTGATATAGAGTGGAACGTCACCGCCAGATTCAACAAACCTTTTGTGAAGGTTTTCGAGGAGGAACGCGAACTTACGGTAATGCTATGCGTGGACGTTAGCGGTAGCCTTGAGTTCGGTTCAAACGTGCAGACGAAGCGCAGGATGCAAACGGAGATTGCTGCCAGCCTGGCATTCTCGGCCATACAGAACAACGACAAGATAGGTGTGATATTCTTTTCCGACCGTATAGAGAAGTTCATTCCACCCAAGAAGGGCCGCAAGCACATTCTGTATATAATCCGTGAACTGCTGGAGTTCAAGCCGGAAAGCAACCGTACCGATGTCGCTTGTGCCGTAGAGTATCTGACTTCTGTTATCAAACGCAGATGCACAGCCTTCCTGCTCAGCGACTTCATTGACGACAAGGACTTCCGCCAGCCTCTGACTATCGCCAATCGCAAGCACGACGTCGTGGCGGTGCAGGTGTATGACCGCCGTGTGGCGGAATTGCCCGATGTGGGTCTGATGCAGGTGCGCGATGCCGAAACGGGAGAGGAGATGCTTGTAGATACCGGCAGCAAGAAAGTGCGTAATATGCATGCCGCATGGTGGAGAGGCCAGCAGAACCGTCTGAGGGAAATATTTACCCGTAGCGGAGTAGACAATGTCAGTGTACGCACGGATCATGACTACGTTACGGCCCTTATGGGCTTGTTCAAGCAACGAGCCTGACATTTCCTGTGCGGAGAGCGGAGGAAAACGATAAACAGATTTTTGATATGCATTGTTACAAACATACGAATACATGTAAAGGCATGGATATGATTGGCAGAGTGGCAGCAGTACTTGCTGTTGCTTTGCTTCTTGTTCTGCCTGTTGACGCACAGGTAACGGTAACTGCACGTCTGGACAGCATGCAAATGTTTGTCGGCCAGCAGGACGGACTGGAACTGGAAGTCTCCATGCCTGCAAGCGGAAAGTTGCAATTACCGGCACTGAAAAAAGGCATGGAGATAATACCCGGTGTGGAGATTGTGGATATGGATGCTCCCGACACTGTGAGTATGAACGAAGGCAAACAGCTGCAGGTAACACAGCGCTATGTCATTACGGCATGGGACTCGTCATTCTATTACCTGCCCCCTATGCAGGTTATAGTGGACTCGTCGGTATATGAAAGTAAAGCTTTGGCATTGAGGGTTTATACTCTTGATGTTGATACTCTTAACGCAGAAGTATTCTTCCCTCCTCGCGACATCCAGGAACTGCCGTTCTCTTGGGAGGACTGGAAACAGATAGCCTATAGCCTCCTGGCAATACTCCCATTGGTGGCACTGATTGTAGCCATGGCCGTCCTGATAAAGAAAGGCAAACCCATATTCCGTATAATCCGACGCAAGAAGAAAATACCGGCACATCAGGTTGCCATAAGCGAGATCGAACGCATAAAGGCACAGCGCACCTGGGCTAAGGAGGACAGCAAGGAATACTACACCTTGCTTACCGATGCATTGAGGACTTACATACAGGAACGCTATGCATTTTCTGCAATGGAGATGACAAGCTCCGAAATTATCGAGCGCCTTACACAGGACGGCGACCAGAAAAGCCTTGATGAATTACGGGAGATTTTCCGTACTGCAGACCTGGTCAAGTTTGCGAAATGGAGTACGCAGATCAACGAAAACGATGCCAATCTCGTTGCAGCACTGCAGTATGTGAACGAGACAAAGATTGAAGAAGACCCGAATGTACAGCCAGAGCCCGAGGTGATAAAGGAAACGGACAAGCAGCGCCAGTTGCAGGTAGTTGCCATGCGTGTCATAATCCTGATTGCCGTGATAGTCATAGCATTCATACTTGGATCGATGGCATGGCGCCTGTATGATATGTTTGTCTGACAGACAATGACACGAATGTAGGAATAAGAGTATAAACAATATGGAATTCAATAGTCCCTTATATTTCCTGTTGCTGGTTCTCCTCATACCTTATGTCATTTGGTATGTGTTGTATCACAAGAAGTCCACTCCTTCCATAAGGATAAGCTCTACGGCAAGTTTCTTGCGCGCAAAGCGCACATGGAGGATATGGCTCACTCATGTCCCGTTCCTCCTGACGATAATAGCATATACAGCGATGGTATGTGCTTTGGCCCGTCCGCAAACGGCAAATTCGTGGAGCAACACCAGTGTGGAGGGTATTGATATAATGCTGTGTATGGACGTGTCCACCAGTATGCTTGCCGAGGATTTGAAGCCAAATCGTGTGCAGGCAGCCCGTAACGTGGCCATTGAATTTATCAACGGCAGAAAGAACGACAATATCGGACTGACCGTATTTGCCGGGGAAGCATACACCCAGTGTCCCATGACTATGGACCACACCGCTTTGCTGAACCTCTTGAGTGGGATGGACTGCAATATGGCCATGCACGGAATGCTGGAGGATGGTACTGCCATAGGTATGGGTATTGCCAATGCAGTGTCCAGATTGAAGGAGTCCAAGGCTAAGAGCAAGGTTGTTATCCTTCTCACCGACGGAACAAACAACAGAGGCGATATATCTCCTGGTATGGCTGCAGATATTGCCAAGAGTTTCGGTATAAGGGTTTACACCGTAGCAGTAGGTACTAATGGCACGGCTCCTTATCCTATGTATGTGGGCGGCCACAAGGAATATGTCAATGTTCCTGTGGAGATAGACACCAACACATTGTCCATGATAGCGGACAAGACGGATGCAAAGACGTATAGGGCAACAAATACCGAGAAACTGTTTGAAGTCTATGAAGAAATCGATCAGCTGGAACGCACCAAGATGAATGTTCGCAAGTACTCCAAGCGTTACGAATCTTATCAGCTGTTTGCTCTAATATCCCTCGTCTCTCTTGCATTGTCAATACTTCTTAAGGCAACAATATTGAAGAGACTCCCTTAAACCTGTGAAGTATGTTTAGATTTGAAACTCCTGAATATCTGTATCTGCTGTTGTTGCTGCCTGCTTTGGCTGTGGCACACTATTTATGGGCATTTAGGAAGAGACGTAATCTCAGAAAGTATGGCGATCCGGCTTTGTTGAAGTTGTTCATGCCGGATGTCTCAAGACTCAGGACAGAACTGAAGTTCTGGTTCCTGCAGCTCTCCTTGCTCTTCCTCATCATAGCCCTTGCCCGTCCGCAGTATGGTACACGGGTAGATACACGCAAGCGCAGTGGTATAGAGGCAATAATAGCTATGGATGTCAGCAACAGTATGCTGGCAGAGGATGTCCGTCCCAACAGATTGGAAAAGGCCAAGATGATGGTCTCCAATCTTGTTGACAATATGACCGACGATAAGATAGGACTGATAGTTTATGCCGGTCAGGCTTTTGTCCAGTTGCCCATTACCAGCGATTATGTTTCGGCTAAGATGTTTCTTGAAACAATATCTCCGTCAATGATAGAGATGCAAGGCACAGACATTGCCACTGCAATATCATTGGCCTCCAACAGCTTTACTTCTCAGGAAGGAGTTTCGCGTGCCATCTTCGTGATAACAGACGGTGAAGATAACGAGGGTGGGGCAGTGGAGGCTGCCAAGGCCGCAGCACAAAAGGGAATACATGTCTATATGCTTGGTGTCGGAGAGCCAGGAGGCGCTCCAATACCCATACCGGGTACGGGACAGTACATTATAGACAACGAAGGCAATACTGTTATTTCCCGCCTGAACGAGGATATGTGTCGCGAGATAGCCAATGCTGGCAACGGAAACTACATTTATGTCGACAACAGCAGTTCTGCGCAGAAGAAACTGGACAAGTATGTGGAGAATCTTGGCAGGGTGGAGATGGAATCTTCCATCTTCTCTGAATATGACGAGCAGTTCCAAAGTTTTCTTCTCTTGTCTGTGTTGTTTCTGGTGCTGGATGTCCTGCTTTTGGGACGCAAGAACCATGTATTGCAGAGATTTACATTCTTTACCAAGAAAAAGTAAGATCATAGAAATACGTTATGAAGCGATATCTGATATTTCTGATTATATGTATGACCTGTGCCGGTGCAATGGAGGCACAGACCTTGCGCGACTATGTTCGCAGAGGCAACCGTCTGATGTCGGATACCTTGGGGGGAAGTGATTTTTCAGAGAAGGCCATTATACAATACAGGAAGGCCATGGAGATAGATTCCACTTTCAGCATTGCGCGCTATAATCTTGGCAATGCATTGATAAGGCAAGGCAAGCCCCAGGATGCCATGGCAGAATTCCAGGCGGCGGCAAAGTATGAGAAGGACAAGAAGCGTCTGTCTGACATATATCACAATATGGGAGTGTTGTTACAGGCTTCGAAAGAATATGCCCATGCAGTAGAGTGTTATAAGGAGTCATTACGAAACGACCCGTCCAACGACGAAACTCGTTACAATTACGTTTTGGCCAAGTGGCATCTGAAGAATCAGCAGAACGAGAACCAGAACGATGAAGACAACAAGGAAGACAAGCAGGAACAGCAAAAGAAAGAAGAGAATAAAAAGGAACAGCAACAGCAGCAACAGCAGCAACAACAGCAACAGCAGCAGGACAAACCTGAAATGTCCAAGGAAAATGCCGAACGTCTTCTTCAGGCCGCAATGAGGAATGAAAAGGAGACTCAGGAAAAGATACAGCGTCAACAGCAGGAAGCACCACGAAGACGC
>X430_Giraffe__coassemble_84_pt1 | contig 20147 bp, 18 predicted proteins | sample X430_Giraffe__metabat2_high_PE_005 | metagenome-assembled genome bin X430_Giraffe | reverse complement strand
GAAATATACCCGATTATTTTGAAGTAATCACACATATTTGTATCTTTGCACGCAGAAAGACAAGGAAAATACTATGACAAAGCGAATCTACACCTTATTTATTATTATTATGGGAGCCTTGGGTTGTATGGCCCAAATGGAAGAGCCCGTCAAGTTCAGTGTAAGCGAGAAGATCAACGGCAAAGGACAGCTGGAGGTCTCCTTCCAAGGCACGATAGAAAGCGGATGGCACGTTTACGGCTCCAACTTTGAAGATGGAGGTCCGCAGCGAGCCGTGGTAACTCTGGAAAAGAGCACCGGCGTGAAGCCGGTGGGCGACCTGAAAACCATAGGCGATGTACACCGGGGACAGGACCCGATGTTCATGATGGAGGTGGAAACCGTGGAGGACAAGGTTACCTTTGTCCAGACATACGAACTGACGGGCAGCGAATACGACATTGCCGGATACCTGACATACGGAGCATGCAACGACCAGAACTGTCTGCCTCCCACCAGTGTGGACTTCAGTTTCAAAGGCAAGAATGCAGGTGGTGCTACTCTTCCCGACAATGCCGACAACCAGGCAGTTACCGAACCTCTGCCTGCGGACGAGGCACAGGAAACGGAAGTACCCGTAGCAAGCAATACCGATACTCCGGCCGGAACCAACGACCTGTGGGCACCCGTCACCGACCTGCTGCAATCCGACGACAATGTTGCCAGTCAGGAAGATACGTCGCTCGTCTGGATTTTCTTCATGGGCTTAGCGGGCGGTTTGCTCGCACTGCTCACCCCCTGCGTGTGGCCCATCATACCCATGACCGTGAGCTTCTTCCTGAAACGTAGCAAGGACAACCGCCGCAAGGGCATACAGGACGCCATCACATACGGCATATCCATCATTGTCATCTACGTGGGCCTTGGCATGCTCGTCACTCTCTTCTTCGGAGCCAGCGCACTGAATGCCATGAGCACCAATGCCATCTTCAACATATTCTTCTTCCTGCTGCTCGTGCTTTTCGGCCTCAGTTTCCTGGGAGGTTTCGAACTGACACTGCCCTCATCATGGAGCAATGCCGTTGACTCCAAGGCAGAAAAGACCACCGGTCTGCTCAGCATCTTCCTGATGGCATTCACCCTCACCTTGGTAAGTTTCTCATGCACAGGCCCCATTATTGGCTTCCTCCTTGTGGAAGTGGGCACAACCGGTTCCATCCTCGCCCCCACGATGGGCATGCTGGGATTTGCCGTAGCCCTGGCGTTGCCGTTCACCCTGTTTGCCCTCTTCCCCACAATACTGAAGAGTGCACCGCGCAGCGGCAACTGGATGAACAACATCAAGGTTATGCTCGGCTTCCTGGAACTGGCCTTCTCGCTGAAGTTCCTCTCCGTAGCCGACCTGGCATACGGCTGGGGCATTCTGGACAGAGAGGTGTTCCTGTGCCTGTGGATTGTCATCTTCGCCATGATGGGCCTCTATATGCTGAATATCATACGATTGCCCCACGACGAGGATGAATACGACGAAGAGGGCAACATAGTGACACGCCCACGCACCGGCATAACCCGACTGGCCATAGGCATGGCGTCGCTTGCCTTCGCACTCTACATGATCCCCGGCCTCTGGGGCGCTCCCTGCAAGGCCGTCAGCGCCTTTGCACCGCCAATGAACACACAGGACTTCAACCTCCATAGCCAGGAAGTCCATCCCAAGTTCGACGACTACGACATGGCCATGGCATACGCCAGGGAGAAGGGCATGCCCGTCATGCTGGATTTCACCGGATACGGTTGCGTGAACTGCCGTAAGATGGAGGCCGCCGTATGGACAGACCCCGAGGTGGCAGAGATTATCAACGACAAGTACATACTTGTAACCCTGCACGTTGACGACAAGACTCCCCTGCCCGAACCCATGGTGGTTACGGAAAACGGCCAGGAGCGCAAACTCCGCACCGTGGGCGACCGTTGGAGTTACCTGCAGCGCTACAAGTTCGGTGCCAATGCCCAGCCCTTCTATGTACTGCTTAGCCCCGACGGCAAGCCCCTGGCTCCAAGTTATAGTTTCAACGAGGACGTAAGTTCCTATGTAGAATGGCTTAACAGCGGTTTGAAGTAGAAACCGACAAGAAGAATTCCCCGCCGCCGGCCGATGCTCCCACCCGGAGAAATGCATCAGCCGGCGGCGGGGATTTTCGTACATCAACACGTGCAAAAACAGTAGTGCCGAGGACAAGGACGAGTCACCGAGGGTGACAAGGACGAGTCACCCGGGAGGACAAAAACACGTCGTCCCGACCCTTGCCTTCCCAACTCACGGCAAAGAAAAAAGGAGGACGCCATACGCATCCTCCTTTACCTTGACAATATATATTTGTTGAAATTACAAAGCCAAGTCAGAACCGGGCTTGAACTTAACCACAGTCTTTGCAGGAATCTCGAGAACCTCACCGGTACGGGGGTTCTTGCCTGTGCGTGCAGGACGCTCTGCAGGAGCAAATGTACCAAAACCAACGAGAGCAACCTTATCGCCTGCCTTTACAGCATTTGCAATTGCATTTGTTGTTGCGTTCAGAGCCTTGGCAGCATCAGCCTTTGTCAAGCCGGATTCAGCGGCAATGGCATTAATCAAATCTGTCTTGTTCATAATATTAGTTATTAAGTTTATATATAGGAGTTTCGCTTGTACGCTTTTCCATCGCAAATATAGATATTCTGCACAATGCAAGCAAGTTTTAACGTAAAAAAAAACTATAATTCCCTAAAAAAAGCACAATACAGTACAGAAAATCCTTGATTAGTGCCTAAAAAAGCGTACCTTCGTGACCTAAATCAAGAATATTAGACGTTTTAGACATGAATATGATGCCCCCCGTAACCAAAAACCTTCTCATCATCAATGCACTCTGCTTCCTGGGCATGCACGTTGCCAAACTGCATGGTGTAGACCTGAACGGCATGTTAGGACTGCACTTCTTCCTGGCAGACAATTTCATGCCCTATCAGTTGCTGACCTACATGTTCATGCATGGTAACCTCGAGCATATTTTCTTCAACATGTTTGCCGTGTGGATGTTCGGACGCATCATAGAGCAGGTGATGGGCAGCAAGCGCTTCCTGTTCTACTACCTGGCATGTGGCATCGGGGCAGGCATGATACAGGAATTGGTGCAATGGTTCAACTACATAAGTCTGGAGCATGCAGACATAGCCAGAGTGGGGGCCGAACTGGTGAAGGGCACCTATGTCATCCAGAACGGCATGGCCGTTGACATCAACCATTGGAACACCGTAGGCGCCTCGGGCGCAGTGTATGGTATCCTGCTGGCTTTCGGCATGATATTCCCAAACGAGCGCATGTTCATCTTCCCTATACCCGTGCCTATCAAGGCAAAACTTTTTGTCATAGGATATGCTGTAATAGAACTGCTTATGGCACGCAGCAACGACGGAGTGGCGCACTATGCCCATTTGGGAGGCATGCTCGTAGGACTGCTCATCCTGCTCATCTGGACAGATGCCGGACGTGGAGGTCCGCTGGACAAGATCCGGAGCATCTTCCGCCGCAAACCCAAGAACAACTTCCACGTCTACAGAAAGAACTGACACGGAAATGACCGCAGAAACCTTCACTTCCAAAGTGAAACATGGCGCCCATGTCTTGCTGGTAAGCATCATGGCAGGAGCCAACATTGCCACCATCATCCTGATGTGGGCGACATGCCTTTCCACCCTTCTGCCACCCGCCGTACATCCCAGGCTCTCACAGGCAGGCCTGCTCTTCCCCGTTTTTCTGGGATTGGACATACTGTTCCTTCTCGCATGGCTCATCGTATCGTGGAAATGGATAGCCCTGCCCGTCATGGGCATATTGGCCTGCTGGAACTACACGCGGGATTACTGCCCGTTCAATCCCTTTGACCAAGCACCAGCGGAGAGTTGCAAGATTCTTTCCTTTAATGTTGCAAGCCTGTCCAACGACTCTGCAAACGGATTCAACGGCAGGAAATCCGTAGAATATATCGCAAACAGCAATGCAGACATCATCTTCCTGCAAGAGTGTCCGCGTTCTGGCTCCGTATTCTCCTCGCTGAAACACAAGATGGACTCCCTCGGCTACAATGTCCAGTACGACGGAGGCCTGCACATATTTTCCAAGTGGCCCTTCATTGGGAAGCCCGTGTACAAGAAGTCCATCAGTTTTGGCAACGGTTCCCTGGCCTGTCTGATAGACATTGACGGAGACACCACGCTCCTGGTTAACAACCATCTGCAAAGCAATGCCATCAGCCCCGAAGAGAAGAATGCCTATGGAGATGCCATAGAACAGTACGACAAGGAGAAGATGAAGGCAAGCGGCAAAATCCTTCTGTCACGTCTGAGCACAGCGGCGGCCAAAAGAGCGGAACAGGCCGACAGCGTGTGCGCCATAGTGGAAAGACACGGCAAGCACACTATCATAGTGGCCGGCGACATGAACGACACCCCCATATCATACACCTATCAGAGGATTGCATCCCTGTTGGACAATGCCTTTGCCGAGAGCGGAAACGGCCTGGGCATCTCGTATAGCCAGAAGGGATTTCCCGTCAGGATAGACCATATTTTCGTAAGTAGCAACCTTGCAACACACTCCACACGCATAGACGGCAACATACAATCGTCCGACCACCGCCCCATCACCACACGGGTGTATAAATCAGCAAAATAGGTCAATATACGACTTTTTTCCGCGCATAACCTTGGCACATCAGAAAAAAAGTCATACATTTGCATGCTTTTACAGGCAAAACGATACAGGAACATTAACTAATCAACAAATAATTAACATCTAAAACAAAAATGCAAAACAAAGGATTTGTAAAGGCTTTTGCCATTCTGCTGACCTTGGTTTGTGCCTTTTATCTGAGCTTCTCGTTCGTAACAAGCCATTACGACGGCAAGTATCAGGAGAAGATGCAGACAGAGGGCAAGGAGGCTGCTGACCGTTACATGGACTCCCTCAACACCCACGATGTCTACATGTGGACATGGAACCTGAAGGAGTGCCGCGAAATGGGCATCGGACTGGGTCTTGACCTCAAGGGCGGTATGAATGTAATCCTGGAAGTCAGCGTGCCCGATGTAATCAAGGCTTTGGCTGACCACAAGGAAGAGACCGACCAGACCTTCCGCGACGCCGTGGAGAAGTCTGCAAAGGAAGCAACCGAAAGCCAGAGTGACTTTATTACCCTGTTCGTTAAAAACTTCAAGGAGATGGCTCCCGAGCGTCCCCTTGCCGAACTGTTTGCAACACAGCAACTTCGCGACAAGGTTTCTCCCAAGAGCACAGACAAGGAAGTGGAGAACGTTCTCCGTGCCGAACTGAAGAGCGCCATCGATAACAGCTACAACGTTCTGCGCACCCGTATCGACCGCTTCGGTGTGGTTCAGCCCAACATCCAGGCCCTGGAAGGCCAGGAAGGCCGAATCATGGTGGAAATGCCCGGTGTGAAGGAGCCTGAGCGTGTCCGCAAATTGTTACAGGGTTCTGCAAACCTGGAGTTCTGGGAAACATACAATTCTCAGGAAATCACTCCTTTCCTGGCACAGGTAGACAGCAAGTTGGCTTCCGTCCTCAACGTTGACGAGGAAACCGCTTCTGTCGAAGAGACCAATGAAGTCGCTGCTACAGATTCTACCGAAAAGAAGGCCGACCTGGCATCTGCTATTGCCGAGAACAGCGCCAGCAATGCCAACGTAAGCGACGCCGAGTTGGAGCGTATGAAAAAGCAGCATCCTCTGCTGAGCAAGTTGCAGCTGACCCAGGGCGCCTATGGCTGTGTAGTAGGTTTCGCACACAAGCGCGACATGGAGGCTATCAGCGAGTTGCTCGCAACTCCCGAAGCCAAGGAAATCCTCCCCTCTGACGTCCAGCTCAAGTGGGGTGTCAAGGGCATGGGCGAAGGCGAAAGCTCTGACTGGTACGAACTTTATGCCATACGCGTGACAGAACGCAATGGCCGCGCTCCTCTGGAGGGTGATGTCATCACCGATGCCAAGGACGAGTACGACCAGAACGGCCGTCCCTGCGTGAGCATGCAGATGAATGTTGACGGAGCACGTCGCTGGGCTGCCCTTACCAAGGCCAACCTGCACCGTTCTGTTGCCATCGTACTTGATAATAATGTATATAGCGCAGCCACTGTAAAGACAGAAATCATTGGCGGCAACAGCCAGATTACCGGTAACTTCACCACCGAGGATACACGCGACCTTGCAAACGTGCTGAAGTCTGGTAAGATGCCTGCACCTGCCAAAATTGTAAGTGAAGAGATTGTAGGTCCCACACTGGGTGCCGAATCTATCCGCCTGGGCATTTGGAGCTGTGTCATCGCATTCGTCATCCTGATGGTGTACATGATTTCTATGTACGGCCTTGTTCCCGGCATGATTGCCAACAGTGCATTACTGCTGAACCTGTTCTTCACCGCAGGTATCCTGACCAGTTTCCAGGCTTCTCTGACCATGAGCGGTATTGCCGGTATGGTTCTGACTCTGGGTATGGCCGTGGATGCCAACGTGCTTATCTATGAGCGCACCAAGGAAGAACTGAAGAGCGGCAAGAAACTTAGCGATGCATTGAACGCAGGTTACAGCAACGCCTTCAGCGCTATCTTTGACTCTAACCTGACAAGTATCATCACCGGTGTCATCCTTTACAACTTCGGTACAGGTCCCATCAAGGGCTTCGCTACCACCCTGATCATCGGTATCATTGTCAGCTTCTTCACCGCCGTGTTCATGACACGTCTGGTATATTCAGCCGCTATGGAGCGTGGCTGGTGGCAGAACCTCAAGTTCAAGACCCCCATCGGCAACTGGATCAGTTTCAAGGATCCCGCATACAAGGTAATGTCTGCATACAAGATAAGCTTCACTGCCTTCGGTATTGCTGCTGTCATTGCGCTCTGTGGCATGTTCTTCCGCGGCTTCAGCAAGAGCATTGACTTCACCGGTGGCCGCAACTTCGTGGTATTGTTCGAGAACAAGGTTACTGCCGAGCAGGCTAACGCACTTTTGGCAAATGCCTTTGAGGGCAGCAACACCAACGCCATTGCTTTGGGTACAGACAACAATACTCTGCGTATCAGCACCAACTATCGTATCAACGAGGAAGGAACTGAGGTAGACAGCGAGATAGAGGCCAAGTTGTTTGAGGTCTTGAAGAATGGCGGCATGCTGGCTCAGGATCTGACTCTGGAAACATTTATCAATCGTGACGTACGTACCGGCGGTTCTATCATCAGCAGCCAGAAGGTTGGCCCCTCTATCGCAGAAGACATCACCAATGGTGCAATCCTTAGTGTGATTTGGGCAATCATCGGCATCTTCATCTACATTCTGGTACGTTTCCGCAATGTAGCCTTCTCTATCGGTTCTATCGTTGCATTGGTTGTTGACGTTATCCTCATCCTCGGTGCTTACGCACTGCTTTGGGGTTTTGCTCCCTTCAGCATGGAGATTGACCAGACCTTCATCGGTGCCATCCTGACGGCTATCGGTTACTCTATCAACGATAAGGTGGTGGTATTCGACCGAATCCGCGAGGAACTGGGCCTGCATCCCACACAGGACCGCTTTGACCTGTTCAACCGTTCGGTTAACAGTACATTGAACCGTACCATCAACACCTCTGTATCAACGTTCATCGTATTGCTCGTTATCTTCCTGATCGGCATCATCGGTGGCGGTGCAGGCAGCATTATCAGCTTCAGCTTCGCTATGATGCTCGGTGTGGTATTCGGTACATTCAGTTCTATCTTCATTGCTGCTCCCACAGCCTATCTGTGCCTGAACAAGACCGGCAAGAAGAAGTAAGACACTCATCGGTACACCTTATATATATATAATAGGGTGTGACACTACAATACAAACTATCACCCTAAGGGGTGCTCATTAGGGTGATAGTGATGCCCCTGTAGTTAAATGGATAGAACGAAGGTTTCCTAAACCTTTGATCCGGGTTCGATTCCCGGCGGGGGTACAACTTTATTATTTTTAAGGCTATGAACATAACTGAAAGAGAATCAGTGGTTGTTCGCTTTTCTGGCGACTCCGGTGACGGCATGCAGCTTGCAGGCAATATATTTTCCACCGTATCCGCAACAGTGGGAAACAGTATCAGTACTTTCCCTGACTATCCGGCCGACATTCGTGCCCCGCAAGGCTCACTGACAGGTGTCAGCGGTTTCCAGGTACACATTGGCGCATCTCAGGTTTACACCCCCGGTGACCTGTGCGACGTGCTGGTGGCTATGAATGCCGCCGCGCTGAAGACACAGTACCGCTATGCCAAGTCAGATGCTACAATAATCATCGACACAGACAGTTTCGGCCCCAAGGATCTTGAGAAGGCACAGTTCCAGAGCGAGGATTACCTCGGCGAGATGGGCATCGACCCCGACCGTGTAATCGCATGCCCCCTGACCTCAATGGTAAAGGACTGCCTTGCAGATACAGGTATGGACATAAAGAGCATCAACAAGTGCCGCAACATGTTTGCATTGGGTCTTGTATGCTGGCTCTTTGACCGCGACCTGAACGTGGCATTCAACTACCTGAAGGAAAAGTTCGCAAAGAAACCTGCCATCGCAGAGGCCAACATCAAGGTTATCCAGGCAGGTTACGACTACGGACACAATACGCACTCCAGCGCTACCAACGTATACCGCATAGAAACCAAGAACAAGGTTCCCGGACGATACATGGACATCACCGGCAACAAGGCTACGGCATATGGTTTCATTGCCGCCGCCGAGAAGGCAGGTTTGAAACTTTACCTCGGTTCATACCCCATCACTCCTGCTACGGACGTTCTGCATGAACTCTCCAAGCACAAGAGCCTTGGCGTGACAACAGTACAGTGCGAGGACGAGATTGCAGGTTGTGCCTCCAGCATCGGTGCTTCTTTTGCCGGTGCCCTGGCAGTTACGAGCACATCAGGCCCCGGCATGTGCCTCAAGAGCGAGGCCATGAACCTTGCCGTCATCATGGAATTGCCCCTGGTTATCCTCGACGTTCAGCGTGGCGGCCCTGCTACGGGTCTTCCCACAAAGAGCGAGCAGACCGACCTGTTGCAGGCTCTCTTCGGACGTAACGGCGAAAGCCCCATGCCCGTATTGGCGGCAACAAGTCCTACCGACTGCTTCGAGGCTGCCTACGGGGCTTCAAAGATGGCTCTGGAGCACATGACTCCCGTGATTCTGCTTACAGATGCATACGTGGCCAACGGTTCAGGCGCATTCCGTCTGCCCGACCTGAACGAATACCCTGCCATCAATCCTCCATACGTACCCGAGGAGATGAAGGGCACATGGACTCCCTACATGCGCAAGGAGAACGGTACACGCTACTGGGCAGTTCCCGGACGCGAAGGTTTCGCTCACATCCTTGGAGGTCTGGAAAAGGACGACAAGACCGGCGCCATCAGCACCAATCCCGAGAACCACGACCTGATGACACGCAAGCGTGCCCAGAAGATAGCCAACATTCCCGTACCCGACCTGGAGGTCCTCGGCGACAAGGACGATGCAGAACTGCTGATCGTCGGTTTCGGCGGTACATACGGACACCTGCGTGCTGCCATGGACGAGATGAGGGCTGCAGGCAAGAAGGTTGCCATGACACAGTTCCGTTACATCAATCCTCTGCCCAAGAATACCGCAGAAGTAATGAAGAAGTATCCCAAAGTGGTTGTAGCAGAACAGAACATGGGACAACTGGCCGGCTGGCTGCGCATGAAGGTGGACGGTTTCTGCCCTGCACAGTACAATGAAGTAAAGGGACAGCCCTTCAAGGTTGCTGAACTCGTGGAGGCTTTCAATACCATTATTAACAAATAAGCAATAGGACATTATCATGGCAACATATACAGCTCAGGATTTCAAGAAGGGACAGCCAAGATGGTGCCCCGGTTGTGGTGACCACTTCTTCCTCGCCTCCCTGCACAAGGCTATGGCCGAGATAGGCGTTGCACCTGAAAACATTGCAGTAATCTCCGGCATCGGCTGCTCCAGCCGTCTGCCCCACTATATGGCAACTTATGGCATGAACACCATACACGGTCGTGCCGCCGCCATTGCAACCGGTTGCAAGGTGGCCAACCCACGCCTTGCCGTATGGCAGGTTAGCGGCGACGGCGACGGACTTGCCATCGGTGGCAACCACTTCATACATGCCAACCGCAGGAACATTGACCTGAACATGATTCTGCTGAACAACCGCATCTATGGTCTTACCAAGGGCCAGTACTCTCCCACCAGCCCACGCGGTTTTGTAAGCAAGAGCAGCCCCTATGGTACTGTGGAAGACCCCTTCCGCCCTGCAGAACTTTGCTTTGGCGCCCGCGGACATTTCTTTGCCCGTGCCGTAGCAACTGACGCACCTGGCACCATAGAGATACTGAAGGCAGCCTATAACCACAAGGGTGCTTCTGTTTGTGAAATCATGCAGGACTGCGTTATCTTCAACCATGGCACTCACGACAGCATCTATGACAAGGCCGGCCGTGCCAAGAACACCATATACGTGAAACACGGCCAACCTCTGGTGTTCGGCGAGAACAACGAGTATGGTCTCGTTCAGGAAGGCTTTGGCTTGAAGGTAGTGGAGATTGGCAAGGACGGCATCACCGTAGACGACATCCTCGTTCACGACGCCAAGTGCGAGGACAACACCCTGCAACTTAAACTTGCTCTGATGGGCAATGGCGACGGATTCCCCGTAGCGCTTGGTGTTATCCGCGATGTAGAGGCTCCCACCTACAACGATGCCGTGGAGGCTCAGATTGAGGAGGTGAAGGCACAGAAGAAGTATCACACCTTTGCCGAACTGCTCGAGACAAACGACATCTGGGAAGTAAAATAACCCCCTAAGGACCCTAAAGACCTTAAAGACCCTAAGACCTTAAGGACTCTAAAAAACTAAAGAACGATTAAATGAATTTTGTTGAAGAACTGAAATGGAGAGGAATGCTCCATCAGATGATGCCCGGCACTGAAGAAATGCTGGCATCAGGACAGCAAACAGCATATTTGGGCATAGACCCCACCGCCGACTCTCTTCACATCGGCCATCTCTGCGGTGTGATGATGCTCCGCCACTTCCAGCGTTGCGGCCACAAGCCCCTGGCACTCGTAGGCGGTGCAACCGGCATGATTGGCGACCCCAGCGGCAAGAGCCAGGAGCGCAACCTGCTGAACGAGGAGACACTGCGCCACAACGTGGCATGCATCAAGGAGCAGTTGGCACGTTTCCTGGACTTCGATAGCGATGCTCCCAACAAGGCCGAACTGGTAAACAACTACGACTGGATGAAGGACTACTCCTTCCTCGACTTTGCACGCGAGATAGGCAAGTGCATTACCGTAAACTACATGATGGCGAAGGACAGCGTAAAGCGCCGCCTGAACGGCGAGTTCCAGGACGGCATGTCATTCACCGAGTTCACATACCAGTTGTTGCAGGGCTATGACTTCCTGCACCTGTATCAGGAGAAGAACTGCCGTCTGCAGATGGGCGGTTCCGACCAGTGGGGCAATATCACCACCGGCACGGAACTTATCCGCCGCAAACTCGGCAGCGAGAACAGCGCATTCGCCCTGACATGCCCCCTCATCACCAAGGCAGACGGCAAGAAGTTCGGCAAGACCGAGAAGGGCAACATCTGGCTTGACCGCAACCGCACCACCCCCTACGCCTTCTACCAGTTCTGGCTGAACGTAGGCGATGAGGATGCCGAGCGCTACATAAAGATATTCACATCCTTGGACAAGGATACCATAGACTCTCTGGTAGAGCAGCACCGTCAGGACCCCGGCATGCGTGTCCTGCAGAAGCGCCTGGCAGAAGAGGTGACATGCATGGTTCACTCACGCGAGGACTACGAGGCCGCCGTCGAGGCAAGCAACATCCTCTTCGGCAAGGCCACCAAGGAGAGCCTTGCGAAGTTGGACGAAGCAACCCTGCTGGACGTGTTCGCCGGTGTTCCCCAGTACGAGGTAAGCCGCGACCTGCTGGCCGGTGAGGGCATCAAGGCAGTTGACCTGCTGGCCGGCGAGACGGCATGCTTCCCATCAAAGGGCGAGATGCGCAAACTTACCCAGGGAGGCGGCGTGTCCATCAACAAGGAAAAACTCTCTGCCTTTGACCAGATGGTAACAGAGGCCGACCTGCTCAACGGCAAATACCTCCTTGCCCAGCAAGGCAAGAAGAAGTATTTCCTGCTCATTGTAAAATAGGTTCCTCATGCTCCCTTGGAGGAACAACCTATAAGAGAATAACGGTACATAAAGATTATTTGGCTCGTTGAAAAGAAAAATAAATCCTGTTAACAGACGCGTAACTGAATATTTTTTTGTACCTTTGCAACCGCAAATGTAAGTCAGTCATGACTATGATTTGTATAGGATTGGGCTATGGTGTAATGGTAGCACAAGACATTTTGGTCGTCTTTGTTCTGGTTCGAAACCGGATAGCCCAACCACCATCAAGGGAGGTCGCCCCAAGGCGCACCTCCCTTTTATGCTGATAAAGACATGAAGAAACTCCTCATAGAAACATACGGATGCCAGATGAACGTGGCCGACAGCGAGGTCGTGGCCTCCATCATGGGCATGGCCGGTTATGAAGTGTGCGAGCAACTGGAGGATGCCGATGCCGTATTCCTGAACACATGCAGTGTGCGTGACAATGCGGAGCAGAAGATCCTGTCGCGCCTGGAATTCCTGCACAGCCAGCAGAGGAAGCGCGATGGCAACCATACCCTTATCATCGGCGTGATAGGTTGCATGGCAGAGCGTGTCAAGGAGAGACTTATCCAGGAATACGGTGTGGACCTCGTGGCAGGTCCCGACAGTTACATGGCCCTGCCCGACCTCATAGCACAGGCAGAGTGCGGACACAAGGCCATAGACGTGGAACTTTCCCTTACCGAGACCTATAGCGACATCATACCGCAACGCCTCCACACGGGGCACATAGGCGGTTTTGTGAGCATCATGCGCGGATGCAACAACTTCTGCCACTATTGCATCGTGCCTTACACCCGAGGACGCGAGCGCAGCCGCGACGTGGAAAGCATACTGAAGGAGTGCCGCGACCTGCAGGCAAGGAACTTCAAGGAGGTTACCCTGCTCGGGCAGAACGTGAACAGTTACAAGTACGAGGATACCGACTTCCCCAAACTCCTGCGCCTTGTTGCCCAAACCGTCCCCAACATGCGTGTGCGGTTTACCACCTCACATCCCAAGGACATGAGCGACGAGACTCTGCGTGTCATTGCCGAGGAGCCCAACGTGTGCAAGCACATACACCTGCCGGTACAGAGCGGAAGCAACAGGATACTGAAACTGATGAACCGCAAGTACACCCGCGAATGGTATCTCGACCGTGTGGCGGCCATACGCAGGATCATTCCCGATTGCGCCATATCAACGGACATCTTTGCAGGATACTGCAGTGAGACGGAAGAAGACCATCAGGACAGCCTGAGCCTGATGCGCCTCTGCCAGTACGATTCTGCCTTCATGTTCAAGTACAGCGAGCGCCCTGGCACCTATGCCAGCAAGCACTTCCCCGACGACATCAGCGAGGAGGTGAAGATACGCCGCCTGAACGAACTCATTGCCCTGCAGAACGAACTTTCTGCCGAGTGCAACCGCCAGTGCGTGGGCAAGGAATACGATGTCCTGCTCGAAGGCACCAGCAAGCGTAGCCGAGAGCAGTTGTTCGGACGCACGGAGCAGAACAAGGTGGTAATCATCGACCGGGGCAACCACCGCATAGGAGAGACCGTCAAGGTCAGGATTACGGAAAGTTCCAGTGCCACCCTTAAAGGCATTGCTATATGAGAAAGAAGACGATACTACGCTGGCAGTTCCTGACCAGCACCATCAGCACGACAATGGTTCTGCTGTTGTTGGGCACGCTTGTCCTCTTTGTGCTTACCGCCAAGGAGATACGCGACTATGTGCATCAGGACCTGACGGTGACCGTTGTGCTGGCCGACGGAACCACCCCAACCGCGGCTCACGAACTGGAGCACCAGATATCGGAAAAGGCCTACATTCACCACATCAACTACATCAGCAGCGAACAGGCATTGCAGGAGCAGGTGGAGGCCATGGGCATTGACCCCAGCGAGTTCCTGGACAAGAACCCGTTCAGCATATCCATGGAACTGAGGCTGAAGTCCGCCTATGTGTGCAGCGACAGCCTGAAATGGATAGTGGACGAACTCCAGCAACAAAAAAACGTCATTGACGTCATCTACCAGAAGGAACTGGTGGAGAGCCTGAACCGCAACCTCAACACCATCACCGTCATCCTGCTGGCCATCACCGCCATGCTGTCCGTCATCAGCATCAGCCTCATCAACAACACCGTGCACCTCAGCGTCTACAGCCGGCGCTTCGTCATCAACACCATGAAACTGGTGGGTGCCAGGTGGAGTTTCATCCGCAGGCCCTTCCTGTTGCGGAGCCTTGGCATAGGCCTCATATCTACAATCATCGCAGACGGCATACTTGTATCCCTTGTCCTCTGGATGATACGCTTTGACAACGAACTGGCACAATTCGTTCCGCAACGTAACATCATCATCATGGCGGCCAGCGTCCTTTGCTTTGCACTTGTCATCACGCTTTTCTGCACCTACATCAGCGTAACGCGCTTCCTGAGGATGCGAGAAAGCGACCTGTACAAATAAAAAAACTTATCCACAAATCATAATGAACAATCTTGCATTCAACAAAAAGAACTACATCCTGCTGGCCATAGGCATGGCCATAATCATTGCAGGATTCATACTGATGAGCGGCGGCGGCAGCACCGAGGAGGCCTTCAATCCCGAGATATTCAGCGCACGCCGCATCAAGGTGGCTCCTGCCGTATGCTTTGCAGGCTTCATCTTCATCATCTTCGGCATAATGTACCGCCCCGGCAACAAGAAATAAGGACGCCGAGGGAACCATTTACATAGTACAGTCAGCAAACACATCAGACTATGACAGAACTTCAAGCCCTTCTAATGGGACTGTTGCAGGGACTTACAGAGTACCTGCCCGTCAGCAGCAGCGGCCATCTGACCATTGCCAGCGCCTTGTTTGGCATCGGCGGCGAGGAGAACCTTACATTCACCATTGCCGTACATGTAGCCACGGTACTCAGCACGCTCGTCATCCTTTGGCGTGAAATCGTATGGCTCCTGCGCGGACTTGTGGACACCAAGGCACCGCTCATGAGCCCCGAACGCCGCTACATCCTTGCCATCATCGTCAGCATGATACCCATCGGTATCGTCGGGGTGTTCTTCAAGGACTATGTGGAGGCCATCTTCGGCAGCGGCCTGCTTATCGTGGGACTTTCACTGATAATGACATCGGCACTGCTTACCCTCAGTTACTATGCCCGTCCGCGCCAGAAGGAGGACATCGGACTCATGCAGGCCTTCATCATAGGTCTGGCACAATCCGTTGCCGTGCTCCCGGGACTGAGCCGTAGCGGCACTACCATCGCCACGGGACTTATGCTTGGCGTAAAGAAGGAGAAGATGGCACAGTTCTCCTTCCTCATGGTCATCCCGCCCATCCTGGGCGAAGCCCTGCTGAGCATACTCAAAGCCGCCAAGGATGGGGCAGAGGCTGCAACAGGCGATATATCCATGACCGCCCTGGCAATAGGCTTCCTTGCCGCCTTCATCAGCGGATGCATGGCCTGCAAGTGGATGATATCCATAGTCAAAAAGGGCAAACTGGTGTATTTCGGCATATATTGCGCCATTGTCGGTTGCATAATACTCGGCAGCAATCTGCTATAAGACATGGACTTCAAGACAGGAACCATACTTTCCTTCGACAAGCCCCTCACCTGGACCTCCTTCGGCCTGGTCAGCAAGGTGCGCTATCTCCTGTGCCAGCACATAGGGGAGAAGAAACTGAAGGTGGGGCATGCCGGCACCCTCGACCCCCTGGCCACAGGCGTCCTCATCATCTGCACGGGCAAGGCCACCAAGCAGATAGACACCCTCCAGGCAAAGACCAAGGAATACGTGGCCACACTGCAGTTGGGCGCGACGACACCGAGTTTCGACCTGGAGACCCCAGTGGACGCCACCTTCCCCACCGGGCACATCACCGAGGAAAGGGTGAAGGAGGCACTTGCCAAGTTCATCGGCCGCATAGAGCAGATACCGCCCTCCTACTCCGCCTGCAAGGTGGACGGCAAGCGTGCCTACGACCTGGCACGTCAGGGCAAGGAGGTGGAACTGAAGCCCAAGGTGCTGGTCATCGACGAGATAGAGTTGCAGGACTTCAACCCAGAAACCATGCAGGCAACCATCCGCGTGGTGTGCAGCAAGGGAACCTACATCCGCGCCCTGGCACGCGACATCGGCCTGGCTCTGGACAGCGGCGCACACCTCACCGCCCTGCGGCGCACACGCATAGGCGACTACAAGGTGGAGGAATGCCACACCCTGGAAACCTTCCGGCAATGGCTGGAGACATTACCCAATCCCACAGACAAATAACACCATACAACATATATGAAACTTTCCCAGTTCAAGTACCGTCTCCCTGACGAGCGCGTTGCACAGTATCCGTGCGAATTCGGCCCCGACGAGGAGCGCCCCTATTTCCATCGCGACGATTGCCGTCTGATGGTCGTACATGCCAAGAGCGGAGTAATCGAGCACCGCGAGTCGTTCCGCGACATCATCAACTTCTTCGACGAGAAGGATGTCTTCGTATTCAACGACACCAAGGTTTTCCCCGCACGCCTCTACGGCAACAAGGAGAAGACAGGTGCCAAGATAGAGGTGTTCCTGCTGAGGGAACTGAACGCCGACATGCGCCTGTGGGACGTGCTCGTGGACCCCGCCAGAAAGATACGTATAGGCAACAAACTCTACTTCGGCGAGGACAACAGCATGGTGGCGGAAGTAATAGACAACACCACCAGCCGCGGACGCACACTGCGCTTCCTCTACGACGGCCCTCACGATGAGTTCAAGCACGCCCTCTACTCCCTCGGCGAGGCACCCCTGCCCAGGGAAATCATCAAGCGACCCTCAGAACCCGAGGACATGGAGGACTTCCAGACAGTCTTCGCCAAGAACGAAGGCGCCGTCACCGCACCCACCGCAGGCATGCACTTCTCCCCCCAACTGCTGAAGATGATGGAGATAAAGGGCATCGAGCAGGCCTTCGTAACCCTGCATTGCGGACTCGGATGCTTCCGCAGCATAGACGTGGAGGACCTCACCAAGCACAAGACCGACAGCGAGGAGATGCACGTAACCCAGGAAGCCTGCGACATCATCAACAATGCCAAGCAAAACGGCCGGCGCATCGTTGCCGTGGGAACAACGGTACAGAGAGTGCTGGAAACTGCCGTCAGCGCCGACAACAACCTCAAACCCTACGACGGATGGACCAACAAGTTCATCTTCCCGCCGCACGACTTCCACATTGCCGATGCCATGGTGGCCAATTTCTACACCCCCCTCAGCACCATGCTCATGCTCACCGCCGCCTATGGCGGATACGACCTGGTGATGAAGGCCTACAAGGAAGCCATGCGCTACAACGAAAGCGACCCCAAGCGCCGCTACCGCTTCGGCACCTTCGGCGATGCCATGCTCATCCTCAACGACTAACCGCACACACCGCAGATGACACACAAACTCTACCTTGCCCTCGGTTCCAACCTCGGCAACAGGGAAGAGAACATACGCAGAGCCCTCGCACTCATCGATGAGCGCGTGGGCTCTGTCTACAGAGTCTCCTCCCCCATGGAAACCGACCCCGTGGGCTTTTCCAGCCCCAACAAGTTCATAAACCTCGTATGCCTCGTGCACACCATGATGTCCCCCATGTCCTGTCTGCGCGAAACGCAGAAGATAGAGCAGGAACTCGGACGCACGCAGAAAACCCTCTGCACCGACGGCCAACTCCTGCACTCCGACCGCACCATCGACATAGACCTCCTCACCTACGACGACATCACCATGGACACCCCGGAACTTACCCTCCCCCACCCCCGCATGAAGGACAGGGACTTCGTTATGCGTCCGCTGGAGGAAATTTCTTGAGACAAACAGGAGGGTGCAGAGTGCTTCAAGCATTAGGTCACTTCAAAGTCATGCCCCCGCACTTCGGGGGAAAGTTACAAGAACGATACGCATAAGCAAAAAGAACACTTCCTATAAAATAAATCCAATATTGTGGAGTATTGTACCAAGCATTGCGTAGCATTGTACTAAACGTTAAGTATAATTGTACTCAATATTGGGTACAATTTTATAAACACGTATTTCACATATTTATTTCCTTGTCTTAATACTTTTAGTAAGCGTACATTGTACTTTAGTACAAAAGACTATTTTTGCCCCTTTCCTCTATTGTCAAAAATAATTGCTTGAAGGAACGGTATCATAAATCATGAATCATGAAATAGTATGATGATAAGCATGATTTCTACCTTTGAGAGGGATGAATCCTAATGACAAGAACGCTTCCCCGTGTTCCTTAGTGTATATCTTGCCATCATCCAGTCAAAAAACTTGCAAAATTCATCTGCCATAAAAAATAATTCTGTAACTTTGTCCTCGGTGATCATAGCGATTATTATTTTGTATTTCTTTGTACCTGCTCCGTACATCTTAAAAAGTTCAAACAAAGCATCCTATTTATTCTTACTGTTTTGCAATATCAGTATAAATATTATTCAATGAGGAATTACGGACTTGTAGCATTGCTCTTCATCGTGCTGTGCCCGGCACTGCGGGCGCAGCACGGAGGAGTGTCGGCAGGAAGATTGCGGGCAGCCTATGAGGCGTCGGGCGGCGAGGGCGGAAGATTGCGGCAGAGGCTTTTCTTCGATGCCTTCCCCACAAACGGAGAGGATTATGAGCTAATCTTCGGCTACCACCCGGAACTGCGGGACTCGTCGCTCTACGACTGCGCTGCCGACATGGTGGAGGCCTTCTGGTGCCACGATGCGATTCCCGACTCGCTATTCTACAGCAAAGTAGCAGCCGTGACGTGCGGGCTGAGGCTTGATGCGGACGCGCCGAACTACTGGCAGGCACGTTTGGAAAGTGTGCTCACGCGGCATGGCAGGGATGCGGAGACTCTCATCGACCGGGTAGCAAGCCTTCCGGTAGGTGACCAAATGCGCTTCTGGAGTTTCGTGTGGTCAACAACGCTCGACGACGAGGTACGGAGCAGGCGCGACTTTCACCGTAGCTACATCCTTAGACGGCACCCTCAGATGGTGCCCGTATACGACTCGGCACGCAAGCTCTTTTTCAATGGCATAAACTTTTCTTCGGAGCCTTCGCCACGAAACTTTCCCGAATGCGAATGATTATGTACACGACAGCATCATACTTCAAGCGGGCGGCCATCTGCCTGCTTGCCCTCGCCAGCCTTGTCAAGGCATCGGCGCAAAGTCAAGACCTGCGTCCCGAGGAGATTGCAGCCGCCCACGCCGCCCTCCTTTCCTGTCCCGACAGCCTCGCGGAAGCCCGTTTCTTCAACGCCTTTCCCGACCGTGGGGAGGACTTCACGCTCCTCTACGAACCTCACAACCTGACGGCCGGTACTACTTTCGACTTCTCCAGCAGTTCCTATTGCCACACCTCGGCCTTCTGGAATCTCCGGCTGATACCTGCCGAAGTACTGGCCGAGAAGGTGGTACGCATCACCTGCGGCCTCCGCTTCAGCCAAGGTGCATCATGGTACTGGCAATGGTATCTGCGCCAAGCGCTCGCCCTGCCCGAGTTGAGAGATGTGATTATAGATGAAGTGGCACGCCTGCGCAGCGGCCATCAGTTGGAGTTCTGGGCCATGGTGTGGTCATCGGCAGAAGCCGACAGCCGTGACCTACTCTTCGAATCCCTTCAGCCCGGCCTCCTCACCCGCCATCCCCACACAGCCTCCATCTCCGCCTGCGCCTTCCATCTCTTCCACAACGAAGTCAGAAGCAGGGAATGAGCAAGTGATGAAATGCCTGCGAGCACCTCGGGAGATGCAAACCGGGCATTAAGGGCAAGAGTACCAACTTTTATGGTTTATCCTAACCAGCGTAAGAGAGAATAAATAAAGTAAACTATATATAAT
>X430_Giraffe__coassemble_74_pt1 | contig 20610 bp, 12 predicted proteins | sample X430_Giraffe__metabat2_high_PE_005 | metagenome-assembled genome bin X430_Giraffe | reverse complement strand
ACATCGGGGACAAAGGGCGCCAGAAAGGTCATGAACTGAGCATAGACACGAAAGGCTTCAACCTCGGCTTCATGAACCACTTCACAGAAGGCATCCTGGAAAATTTCCAAGGACGCGCTACCGGCAAATGCAGGCTTTTCGGTCCATTCAAGGGCATTGACCTGGAAGGCGACCTGATGCTGGATTATGCCGACTGCAAATTGCCCATGCTGGGCACCACGTTCCACATACGGCAGGACAGCGTGCACCTGAGCCCGGGATGCATACAAATAAACGCCCTGCTCATAGATGACACCGTCAAACCCATAAAGCGCCCCAGCGGCTTCAAGCACCACACCGACGACAACAAAATCCCGCATACCGGCATTCTGGACGGAAGGATGAACCACGACCACTTCAAGAACCTAAGGTACGAATTCAAGGTCAGGGCCAACAAACTTCTCGGGTACGATTTCAAGGACTTTGGCGAAGACTCCTTCTATGCCACATGCATAGCCACGGGAACCATAAAAGTTAGCGGCATACCAGGTCGCCTCACCGTAGACATCGATGCCAAGCCTGAAGAAGGAACTACCTTCACATACAACGTGAGCACCCCCGAAGCACTGACAGAGGCTGGCTTTATCACAATCAAGGAGTATACCGGAACAGAACAGGACAACATCGGAGGCAATCTGGCCGCCAACACACAGAATGCCATAGCAAAGACAGGGCATGCTTCAAGAAAAACAGAAGAGAAAGAAGAAGAATCCACCTCTTCCGACCTCCATCTCAACTTTGACTTGGAGATTACGCCTGCGGCGAAAATACGCCTGCTCATGGACAGGAAGTCCGGCGACATGATAGAGATAATGGGCCGAGGATTTATAGGAGCAAAATACCACAACAAGGGAAGATTCAACATCTACGGCACGTACCGTGTAAACAACGGAAGCTACAGGCTCAGCATACAGGACATCATACGAAGGGAATTCAAGTTCCAGCCGAACGGCACCATTGTCTTCGGAGGAGATGCCATGAAAGCAGACCTTAACCTGAAAGCCACCTACAGCGTACATGGAGTCTCGCTTGACGACCTGACAACAAACTCTCTGGGATTCTCCAAGACACGCGTGGACTGCATAATGAACCTTACCGGCAGGCCGGAACAACCGATGGTTTCGTTCGACTTTGAACTTCCGAATGCCACCGAAGACGAACGGCAGATGGTCCGTTCCATCGTCAGCACAGAGGAGGAGCGCAACATGCAGGCCATATACCTCTTGGGATTGGGACGGTTCTACAACCTTGACTCGGAATCGGATTTCCAAAGCAGCGCAGCAGTAAACTCCATACTCAGCACTACCCTATCATCACAACTGAACCAGTTCATTTCCAACGCCGTGGGCACAAGCAACTGGAGTTTCGGAACAAACCTGAAAACCGGAGAAGACGGATGGCGCAACATGGATGTGGAGGGTATGCTCAGCGGACGCCTCTTTGACAACCGCCTGCTGCTATCCGGCAACTTCGGCTATCGCGAGAAATACTATACCCAAAGGAACTTCATCAGCGACGTATCAGTGGAGTACCTTCTCACCAAGAACGGCAACATCTCCCTGAAGGCCTACAACCAGGCAAACGACCGCTATTTTGTCCAGTCGTCAATGAACACACAAGGAATAGGCATACAGTTCAAGAAGGATTTCAACCGCTTATCGGACCTCTTCCTCTGGTTGTTGCCAAGGAAAACCGAAAAGGACAAACAGGAAGACAAATAACCCCTCCACAAATCCCCATGGACGACAAGAGCGAGTCACCGAGGGTGACAAGGACGAGTCACCGAGGGTGACAAGGGCGAGTCACCGAGGGTGACAAGGGCGAGTCACCGAGGACAACGAGGGCGAGTCATCAAGGAGGAGAGGTTTCACGACCAAATACAAGCATTGCCAATGTTCGGAGTGCATCATATCGCCTACCGGACATTGGCAATGTTATTTCTCAGGAGATAAGCCCCAGAAGACGCTACGACTTGCCTTGGATAACCTTGATGGAGACAATTCGGCGCTCGTCCATTTCCATTACCTCAAAGGTAAAGTTGCGGTAAGCGAGACGCTCGCGCATGGCCGGGAACTCGCCCTTCAACTCCAACAGCAAACCTGCCAGGGTATCGGCGTCGCCCTCTATCTCGTCGAAGAAGTCATCGTCCAATCCCATGATTCTGTAAAAGTCCGTCAGCAAGGTCTTGGCCTGGAACACGTAGGTATTCTGGTTCATGCGCTGATAGGTCTTCTCGTCGTCATCGTACTCATCATCTATTTCGCCCACGATTTCCTCGATGATATCCTCCATGGTGACAATGCCGGAAGTTCCTCCAAACTCGTCAACGACAATGGCAATGTGCACCTTGTTCTGCTGGAAATCGCGCAGTAGGTCGTCTATCATCTTGGTTTCAGGCACAAAATACGGAGGGCGTATCAGGCTCTGCCATCGGAATGTGGTCTTCTGCAGATGCGGAAGAAGATCCTTGATATAAAGCACGCCCTGGATGTTGTCGGCCGATCCCTTATAGACGGGAATACGGCTGTAGTTGTTCTCCACCACGCATTTGATGACGTCCTGGAAAGATGTATCCATGTCCAGATCCACGATATCCACACGCGGAGTCATTATCTCGCGTGCCATCTCTCCGCCAAATCGTATAATGCCCTGGAGCATCTGGCTTTCCTCGGCTATGTCCGTCTTATTGGTCAATTCCATAGCCTTCTCCAAATCATCCACCGTCAACGATTCGGTTTCGTAGGAGACAAGCCTGTCGGTAAATGCCTTGCTGAGCATCAGCATGGAGGAAATCGGATAGAATATCTTCTGCACCACGTAAAGGATGGGGGCGGCAAAACGTGCGAACGACAATGTGTGCTGGGCACTGTATATCTTGGGCATGATCTCACCGAAGAGCAGAAGCAGAAATGTCAGCAACACGGTAAGCAACAGGAACTCCAGCCATTCTGTACCTGGTCCAAAATGAAGCCAGTCCATGAAAAAGTAGTTGAGCAACATGATGACACCCACATTGACAAGGTTGTTCAATATGAGAATTGTTGCCAGAGTCCTGTCGCTATGTTCACGAAGCTGTAATATACGCGTATCGCAGGCCCGATGCTCTTCTGATATCTCGGCCAAATGCTGGGGAGTAAGGCTGAAGAAAGCAATCTCGCTGGCAGAGGCAAGTCCGCTACATACAAGCAACAGGCAACTGCAACCCAAGGCTATCCAAGCCCACAAAGAAGGTTCTGTAACACTGATGGCAAAGGCCATATTTAATTCCGGAAAGGAAATCATCTAAAGAATACTATGAATTAACTGATACAATGAAAGCATAACCGAAGCCACTAAACATTAGGCTCCGCAACATTGGGGGCAGCATTGTCCTGACGGCGGGGAGAAAGCAACTCCATGGCATCCGCCCATATCTCCACAACATAACGTTTCTGTCCGGAACGGTCATCGTAGGAACGCGTATGCAACTTACCCTCTATGTAAAGTTTGTCACCCTTGTGGACATACTTCTCCACCGTCTCTGCCAACTGACGCCACAGGACAATATTGTGCCATTCGGTACGGTCGGGCACCTCGGTACCGTTCTGAAGACGATAACCGCGTTCCGTGGTTGCAAGACGGAGACTGGCCACCGCCACTCCGGCATCAACATAACGCACATCGGGTTCTACGCCGACATTACCAATAAGCATGACCTTGTTCATAACTGACGCAATAGATATAATCGGTGCAAAGTTAAGGAATAATTCTGATACAGGCAAGCATTTGCCGACACAAGTTAACGGCAGACTCGATGCAATACAAGTCGGCAAAGGTACAAATTAAAGATATTTTTCATACCTTTGTGCCCGACATGAGCAACATCGTAATCAACAAGGACATACTGGAAAGAATCCATCGGCAGCACTTCTGCAAGGAGAAGTTTCTGGAAACAGACCCCTGCGGATTGGTCTACGAACTGAAAGAACATACCCGCGACCAACTCGACATAGAACTTGGCGCCCTGTTTGTGGCCATGATTACCTGGGGAAACCGCAAGGCCATAAAACAGGCCGCACGGAAAATGCTGAGGGACGAAATGCAATGGCATCCGGCAGACTTCATTCTGGAAGGCAGATACGCACATAGTTATTCGGACGCAAAAAACGGATGTGTCTACCGCACGCTGAACAGGGAAAAATTCATACTCGTCTGCGAGAACATCCGCCAGGCACTACTCGGCGGAAACGGCAAGGAGGACACCCCCACCCTGGAGAAACTCTTCCGGAACAAAAGCATTGAAGACATTATTGCCACACTATGCCAATGGCTTGCACCGGCAAGACTTGGAAAACCAGGCGTATCGGCATGCAAGCGCATATGCATGTACCTCCGATGGATGATAAGGCAGAACGAACCCGACCTCGGCCTGTGGAAGGAAATGGACCAGCGGAAACTATATGCCGTAATGGATGTACACGTCTGCCAACTCACGGCCCCACTGCTCAAACGCAAGCAGGCAGACTGGAAAGCATGCGTGGAACTGACCGGCATCTTCAGGACATGGTCGGAAGAGGACCCGCTGAAATACGACCTCGCCCTCATGACAGCCGCCGACAACGGTTTTTAGACTTTTTTAATAAAAAAAGGAAGCAAAGGCTTTTATGTTCCGATAAAATTCATTACCTTTGCACACTGAAATTATGTATTAACAACAAATATCTCTAAAAATTATGCCTAACGGAAAGAAGCACAAGCGCCACAAGATGGCTACTCACAAGCGTAAGAAGAGACTGCGCAAGAACAGACACAAGAGCAAGTAAAACGCTTGCCGTCTGACTGCGTTAATATACGCAAAGGAACAAAGTCCGGTAGCCGAGCGGCCATATATTTTATATATAAGGTGCAGGTGCCGGATTTTTTATTATCACACAACAATATGACCAGCGAACTTTTCATTGACGTACAACCCAAGAAAATATCAATCGCCCTGACCGAGGACAGGCGGCTGATGGAATACCAGGAGGAGAGCCAGGAGGCAAGCTTCCAGGTGGGCAATGTATATCTGGCAAAAGTGAAGAAACTGATGCCAGGACTGAATTCATGCTTTGTAAACGTTGGTTATGAAAAAGACGCATTCCTGCACTACCTGGACCTCGGACCACAATTCAATTCGTACGCCAAGTACACAAAGCGGTTGAGAGCAGACCGCAAGAACCTGCCACCACAAGACAAATCCCCAAACACACAGGACTGCCCCAAGGAGGGCGCCATCCAGCACTACCTGCAACAAGGCCAGGAGGTGCTGGTACAAATTGTAAAAGAGCCCATTTCCACCAAAGGGCCACGTCTGACATGCGAACTTTCCTTCGCAGGACGCTTTCTGGTGCTCATGCCCTTTCAGGACAAGGTCAACGTTTCGTCCAAAATCAAGAACCAAAAGGAAAGGGCACGACTGAAACAGGTTATCGAGAGCATAAAGCCCGAAAACGTGGGCATCATAGTGAGGACCGTGGCAGAAGGCAAGAAGGCCAGCGAACTTGACAACGAGATGAGAATCCTCACCCAACGGTGGACAGACACGCTGACCCGCGCACAGAAAGCCAAGGAACTGCCCACACTGGTATACGAGGAAAGCAGCCGCCCAGTCGGCATGCTCAGGGATTTGTTCAACCCATCCTATGAGGGCATCTACGTAAACCGCGAGGACGTCTTCCACGAAATACGCGACTACGTAAGCCTTATAGCCCCCGAACGCGTCGAGTGCGTCAAGATGTACAGAGGCTCACTGCCTATATTTGACAACTTCGACATCACCAGACAAATCAAGTCAGGCTTTGGAACCACAGTAACGTACAAGGGAGGAGCCTATCTTATCATCGAGCACACAGAAGCGCTACACGTTATTGACGTAAACAGCGGCAACCGCACTAAAAAGGAAGATTCCCAGGAAGCCAACGCACTTGAGGTGAACCTTGGTGCTGCCGACGAGATAGCACGGCAGCTACGTCTCAGAGACATGGGAGGCATAATCGTAGTCGACTTCATCGATATGAAAAATGCAGAGTCCAGACAGGCACTGTACGAACGTATGGTGGAGAATCTCAAGAAAGACCGTGCCAAGCACAACATACTGCCACTGACCAAATTCGGTCTGATGCAGATAACCCGCCAACGAGTACGCCCCGTAATGGACGTGAAAGTGGAAGAGGTTTGCCCGACATGCCATGGCACAGGAAACATCAAGAGCAGCCTGCTGTTCACCAAAGTCCTTGAAGGCAAGATACAAATGATGCAGAACAGGCTTGGCATCAAGTCATTCACACTGCATTTGCATCCCTATGCATATGCATACATCTGCCAAGGCCTATGCAGCCTGAAAATGAAATGGCAATGGCGATATGGATTGGGCGTAAAAATTATCCCAAGTCAGAAGCTCGGACTTCTGCAGTACGAATTTTACGACAACGACGGACAGGAGATTGACGTGCAGGAAGAAATAGAAATACGTTGATTTCATTTACCAACAGACACTACCTTTAAGTTAATGAATGTTAACCAGGTGTTTGATATTAGGCAAAAGGGAGTTCTCTTTTGCCTAATATGCTTTATATATCCAACAAAAAAGTGTAACTTTGCACGCGGTTTAATGCGCCCTTTCATATAAGAGAACGGGCACTTACACATGCGCCATAGGCACATGGAGCGACAAAACCAGGCGACAAGAGAAAGAAAACAACGAAATACAAACAAACAAACACAAAAACAATGAAAGTAAACGGAAAGATTGTTTTTGCCGTAGCCATCGCCGCTTCGGCTATGCTGGCATCCTGTGGAGAGAAAAAGCAGCAGCAGATTCCCACTGCGACCTTCAAGACCACCAAGGTCGGCCGTCAGGATTTGACATTAGAGACAAAGTACAGTGCTACAATCCGTGGACGTCAGGACGTTGACATCTACCCTCAGGTTGGAGGCACACTGAAGCAGATTTGCGTCACCGAAGGCCAGGCTGTACGCAAAGGCCAGACACTGTTCATCATCGACCAGGTTCCATACCAGGCAGCCCTGAACACAGCAGAGGCATCACTGAAAGCCGCACAGGCCAGCGAAGCCACTGCCGCAATGAACTATGAGAGCAAGAAGAAACTGTTTGCAGACAACGTCATCTCCGACTTCGATCTGCAGGCCACCCACAACACACTGCTCACTGCAAAGGCACAGGTGGCACAGGCACAGGCTCAGGTTGTCAATGCACGCAACAGCCTTTCATACACTGTTGTCAAGTCTCCCTCTGACGGTGTTGTTGGTACCCTGCCCTATCGCCAGGGAGCACTTGTCGGTGCACAGATGGCACAGCCTCTGACCACCATCAGCGACAACAGCCAGATGTGGGTATACTTCAGCATGTCAGAACGCGACCTTCTTGGAATCGTTCGCAAGAGCGGTTCCATAAACGAGGCAATCAAGAACATGCCCGAAGTGACACTGACACTGGTTGACGGTTCCACCTACGAAAAGAAAGGCCGTGTGGAAAGCATCAGCGGTATAGTAAACAGCAATACCGGCAGCGTACAGCTCCGCGCCGTGTTTGACAACGACAACGGCATCCTGCACAGCGGCAGCACCGGTAATGTCATCATACCCACACCCTACAGCCAGGTACTTGTAATTCCTGCCACAGCAGCAGTACAGACTCAGGACCGTTTCCGCGTGTTCCTCGTGAACAAGGAAGGTATCGCCAATGGCAAGGTTGTAACCGTCAACGAGCACAAGGCCGGCAATCAGTTCATTGTAACATCCGGTCTTGAGGGCGGTGAGGAAATCGTAGCCGAAGGCGCAGGTATGGTTAAGGAAGGCCAGAAGGTAAAGTAACAGACTAACGGAAAGCGACAACGGCATAACTGCCAAAACTAAACTACGAAACAACGATGAAAGGAAACATATTCATTAAAAGACCCGTGATGGCGATGTCCATCTCCATCATGATTCTGATAGTGGGTGCAATCAGTTTCTTCACACTGCCCATGGAGCAGTTCCCTGATATTGCCCCCCCAACCATTTCCGTTAGTGCACAATATACCGGTGCCAACGCAGATGCAGTTACAAACGCTGTAATCCAGCCCTTGGAGGAGAGTATCAACGGTGTGGAAAACATGATGTACATGACCTCCACATCCACAAACTCCGGTTCTGCCTCCATCACCGTTTACTTCAAGCAGGGTACCGACCCCGACATGGCTGCGGTGAACGTACAGAACCGTGTATCAAAGGCACAGGGACTGCTGCCTCAGGAAGTAACGAAGATCGGTGTAACCACACAGAAGCGCCAGACTTCATTCCTGCAGGGTAATGCCCTGACCTGTACAAACGGCGAATACGACCAGGACTTCATTTCAAACTACCTTGACATCAACGTCATCCCCGAAATCAAGCGTATCAAGGGTGTAGGTGACGTTATGGCAATGGGCGGTCAGTATTCACTCCGTATATGGCTGAAGCCCGAACTGATGGCACAGCACAAGTTGGTTCCCACCGACATAACCTATGCGCTTGCCGAGCAGAACCTTGAGTCTCCTGCTGGTCAGCTTGGCGAAAAACCCATGACTGCCAACCGTGGCAACGGCATAGAGAACGTGTATCAGTACACTTTGAAATACACCGGCCGTCTTAAGTCTGTCGAGGAATTTGAGAACATCGTCCTCAAGGCCATGCCCGACGGAAGCATACTTCACCTGGGCGATGTAGCAGACGTGGAACTGGGTTCAAACAGCTATGCCTTCTATGGTACCTGTAACGGTAACCCCTCTACCACCTTCATGATATTCCAGATGGCTGGTACAAACTCCAAGGAAGCCAACGACGCTATCGATGCCAAGTTGGCCGAACTGAGCGAGAATCTGCCTGCTGGTCTGGAGTTCGTTAACGTAATGTCTTCTAACGACTTCCTCAATGCATCTATCTATAATGTAGAGGAAACCCTCATCATTGCCATTATTCTGGTGGTACTGGTGGTGTACTTCTTCCTGCAGGACTTCCGTGCAACCTTCATCCCTGCCGTGTCAATTATCGTTTCTCTGGTAGGTACGTTTGCATGTCTGGCCATTGCAGGCTTCTCCCTCAACCTGCTTACTCTGTTTGCACTTGTGCTTGCCATCGGTACGGTGGTGGACGATGCCATCGTGGTGGTTGAGGCTGTACAGGCTAAGTTCGATGCCGGATACAAGAGTCCTTACGAAGCCACACGCGATGCCATGAGCGACGTTACCATGGCCGTAATCTCATGTACCTTCGTCTTCATGGCCGTGTTCATCCCAGTAAGTTTCATGCCCGGCACATCAGGCATGTTCTACACACAGTTCGGTGTAACCCTGGCTACTGCCGTAGGTCTTAGCTGCGTCAGCGCCCTCATCCTTTGCCCTGCTCTGTGTGCCATGCTCATGAAGCCTGCAACAGGCGAACGCCGCAAGGGTTTCATGGGTACTGTCAACTTCTATACCCGCAAGGCCTATGAGGCATCCTACAATGCCATGCTGCACAAGTACAGCAACATTCTGGCGGCACTAATCCGCGCCAAGAACCGTTGGATTGCCCCCACCAGCATTCTGGTTGCCTTTGCCGGCATGGCTTTCTTTGCAAGCAACCTGTCCGTAGGTCTTGTTCCCGCAGAGGACCAGGGTACGGTAATGCTGGTAATGAATACACCTCCCGGAACCAACCTTGGTACTGCCGTCAAGACCATGGACAAGGTGGAGAAGATAATGCAGGAGACCCCCGAGGTAAAGGACTATATCCGTGTAAACGGCTACAGTTTCATGGCTGGTCAGGGTGTGTCTTACGGTATGGCCATCGTACGTCTGAAGCATTGGAACGAGCGTAACTATGGCATGCTTCACCCCATTGACAACTTCTTGTCATCAAGTACCATGGTTGCCAATGCCAAATTGAATCTACGCATGATGAGCGAGATTCCCGAAGCACAGTGTTTTGCCTTCGAGCCTGGTATGATTCCCGGCTATGGTACAGGTTCTATCGAGTTGAACCTGCAGGATAAGATGGGTGGTGACAAGGAACTGTTCCTGGAATATACCAACAAGTTCCTCGAGGCCATGGGCAAGCGTCCCGAGGTGGCCCGTGCCATGACATCATACGCACGTAACTTCCCGCAGATTCAGGTTGAGGTAGATGCCGCACAGTGCAAGCGTGCCGGAGTTTCACCCGCTGACGTGCTCAGCGCACTGGGTACCTACTGCGGTGGTGCATACGTAAGCAACATGAACCAGTTCGGTAAGGTTTACCGTGTGATGATGGCCGCCAACGAGAAGGCCCGTATCACAGAAGAGGACCTGGGCAACATGTTCGTACGCATCGGAACAGAAATGGCGCCTCTGTCCCAGTTCCTCAAGCTCACATCTGTTCTTGGTCCCGAGATTGACACACGTTTCAACCTGTTCAGCTCCATCATGTGTAACCTCACCCCCAATGCCGGTTATGCAAGTACCGACGTTATGGTGGCCGTACAGGAGGAGTTTGACAAGGTATTCCCCTCTGGCTATGCCTTTGAATATGGTGGCATGAGCCGCGAAGAGTATGAGCAGATGGGCAGCATGGCATCATACCTCATCTATGGCGTATGCTGCGTGCTGATATTCCTGATTTTGAGCATGCTCTACGAAAGTTTCCTCATTCCCTGGGCTGTTATCCTCTCTGTACCTGCCGGTCTGATGGGTGCCTACGGATTTGCATGGCTGTGGAATCAGGGTTATGCAGTCCTGCCCTTCATCTTCCTGGGCAAGATTGACAACAACATCTACATGCAGACTGCCGTCATCATGCTTATCGGTCTGTTGGCAAAGACTGCCATCCTTATCACCGAGTATGCTCTGGAGCGTCGCCGCAAGGGACTGGGTATCGTTGAGGCCGCATACGCTGCTGCCGAGGCTCGTCTGCGTCCCATTCTGATGACCGTACTCACCATGATTATCGGTATGATTCCCCTTGTTATCATGACTGGTGCCGGTGCCAATGGTAACCGTACCATCGGTATCGCTGTAATCGGCGGTATGTTCCTGGGAACCATTGCCATTCTGCTCACCGTGCCCGTATTCTTCATATTCTTTGAATGGGTACAGGAGAAGATCCGACCTGCCATGATAGAAGAACCCGATGCACAGGTTCTGATGGAGCGCGAGCGCATACGCCACGAACGCGAGGAACGCGAGCAGAAGCAAAAGCATAAGGAGAAATACTAAACAACAGTTCTCCACACACACATTATTATAATAATAGAGTATAATAAAGATGAAGAAAAACATCATAATCCTATCACTTGCAGCCCTGTCACTGACAGGCTGCGGAGTGATGAAGAACTACAACCGCGACAAGGTGGCACACCCCATAGAGACTGAGAATCTCTATGGTGATGCCCAAAGCGGAGATTCGTTGGGATTGGGCGACCTGAAGTGGCGTGAACTCTTCACCGACCCCACCCTTCAGACACTCATTGAGAAGGTTCTGGCCCAAAACACCAACGTAAAGAATGCAGACCTGGCTGTACAGCAAGTAGAGTATGCCCTGACCGCAGCCAAACTGGCCTTTGCCCCAAGCATCAGCCTCACTGCCAACGGCAGCGTAAGCAAGATGTGGGATCCATATGAGCGTTCATCCTATTCAAACCAGCCCAACAGCAAGCCCTACAACATAGGTATGACCCTGGGCTGGCAACAGGTAAATCTCCTGCAGCTGCGCAATGCCAAGAAGGGTGCTGAAATGAACCGCGAGCAAGCACGTGCCGCCAAACAGGCAGTTCAGGCTTCCCTCGTTTCAACAACAGCAACCATGTACTACACTCTGGCACAGTTGGACGCCCAGCTCAACCTGATGGAGCAAACCAAGGCCAACTGGGCTGAATACCTGAAGATGCAGAAACTGCTGATGGATGCCGGCCAGGCCAACACCGCCGCAGTTGCCAGCATAGAGGCAACATACTGGAGCATAAGCCAGAGCGTGGTGACAATAAAGGACAACATCCGCATTCTGGAAAACCAGATGTCCACACTGCTCAACGAATCTTCAGCCAAGATCAGCCGTACTTCACTGGCCAGTTTCCAACAACCTGCCATAGTGACAACCGGTGCTCCCATCAGCATTCTGGCACGCCGTCCTGACGTACGCATTGCCGAAATGGCTCTGGCATCTGCCTTCTACAATGTTAATCAGGCCAAGTCGGCATTCTACCCCAGCCTTACTCTCAGTGCAGTCGGCAGTTTCACCAATGGTTCCCAGGCCAACATCAATCCCGGTGTCTTCATCGGTCAGGCCCTGGCCAGTCTGGCACAGCCCATCTTCCAAAACGGCAAACTTGTTGCATCACTGAAGATCAGCAAGGCGCAGATGGAAATTGCTGCCAACGACTTCTCCAACGCTGTCATTTCTGCAGGAAACGAGGTAAACACTGCAATGCTGAAGGTACACTCTGCCGAAGAACTGCGTGAGATGATTGACAAGCAGGTACAGGCACAGGAGACTGCATACAATGCTACCAAGAAACTTTTTGCCGGAAGCAGTGCCAACTACCTGAATGTCATCACAGCCCACAACAATCTTATCCAGGCCCAGATGACCCAGATAAGCAACCGCATGGAGGCAATCAATGCCACAATAGAACTGTACCTTGCCTTAGGCGGCGGAGCCGAATAACATAAGTTCGGCCTTATCGCATCAGGCAATAAAGCATAAAAACAGCAGGTCCCCCCAGAAGCAACTTCGCTTTTGGGGGGACCTCGCTTTTGCATGATGCAATAACAGACGTTGGCGACTACCCGGTGAGAAAAAGGCCATGGACTTAATGAGTTGTGCCGATTTTACCCGTAGTTCATCCTTTTAGTAGAATATTTCTTGGTTATTATCACACTTATTCGTACCTTTGCATCTGTACCAAACGGCAAAAGGAGTCATGAAGTTATTGTTACTTAGCAGCCCCAACTTTTTCGTAGAGGAAGACAAGATACTGGCAACACTGTTTGAGGAAGGCTTGGACATTTTGCATCTGCGCAAGCCCAACTCCGAGCCGGTATACTGCGAACGCCTGCTTACACTGCTTCCGCAAAAATATCACCAACGCATAATAACCAACGACCACTTCTATCTGAAAGAGGAATTCGACCTGATGGGTATCCACATATCAGAGCGTAATCCGGAAATTCCACATGGTTACAAGGGAGTGACCACACGCACATGCTATAGTCTGGAGGAACTGGCCGAAGCAAAGAAAACAAGCCAGTATGTAATACTCAGGAACATATACGACAGTGCATCGGGCAACGACAGCAAAGCGGCATACACCCATGAGCAGTTGCGAGATGCAAGCCGTCGCGGACTTATTGACAAGCGGGTGATGGCACAGACCGGCATCACACTGGAGAACATAGAAAGCGTCCGCGAACTTGGTTTCGGAGGAGCTGTAGTGTGCAGCGACATCTGGAAACGCTTCAACATACATAGCGGCATGGACTTCAAAGACGTCATCAAGCACTTCCACAAACTGAGGAAGGCATCGGAATAGCCGGACAGCATACATCTACATCGAAAGAATGTAAAGATTAAAAGAACCCTATATTATCCCACAAGACAATGATTGAGAACAAGTCATTCAAGGTATTCTCCGGCACAGCAACACGCTATCTTGCCGAGAAGATTTGCGCCAGCCTTAACTGTGAGCTGGGCAACATGACAGTAACTCGTTTCGCCGACGGTGAATTTGAAGTTTGCTTCGAAGAAAGCATACGCGGCAAGGACGTCTACCTGGTTCAAAGCACCTTCCCCACAGCAGACAACCTCATGGAACTTCTGCTGATGATAGATGCAGCAAAGCGAGCATCTGCACGCACAGTAAATGCAGTAGTCCCCTACTTTGGCTGGGCACGTCAGGACCGCAAGAGCAAGCCACGCGTGAGCATTGCTGCAAAGCTGGTTGCTGACATGTTTACTGTTGCCGGCATAGACCGCATGATAACCATGGACCTGCACGCCGACCAGGAACAGGGATTCTTCAACGTACCCGTTGACCACCTATATGCCAGCAGCGTATTGCTCCCATACATCAAGTCCCTGCAACTGGAAAACCTCGTAATTGCCAGTCCCGACGTGGGTGGCAGCAAACGAGCCTCTTCCTATGCAAAATACTTCAACTGCCCCATGGTAATGTGCAACAAGACCCGCAAGAAGGCCAACGAGGTGGCTCACATGGATGTCATTGGCGACGTGGAGGGTGCAGATGTTGTTCTCATTGACGATATGGTGGATACAGCCGGCACAATCACCAAGGCCGCCGACCTGCTGAAGGAGAAGGGTGCCCGCAGTGTCCGTGCATTGGCCAGCCACTGCATCATGAGCGGTCCCGCCAACGAGCGTGTGGATGCATGCGCCCTGGAGGAGATGATTTTCACAGACTCCATCCCCTACCATGGTTCAAGTGCCAAGGTGAAGCAGCTGTCTGTTGCGGAACTCATTGCCAACACCATACGCAGCGTACAGGACAACGAGAGCATCAGCGACCAATACCTTATATAATAATAAGTATATTACAGACACACCAATCCCACCATAACCGCTATCCCATGGATACGGCTATATGGTGGGATTATTCTTTTTCATGCAAAGGAACATGCAAGACATGACAACACTGCTGTTGCGGGCAAGCGGTTTCCTCGCCTCACATTCCTCGCTCTATGTTATAGTAGCCGCCATTGTGGCTTTCCTCATTCCAGAAACATTCGCTTGGGTGAAGGGAGACGTTTCCAGCATCATCCTTGGCATAATCATGCTGACAATGGGCCTAACACTGACCACCGAGGATTTCAGGGAACTGTTCAGACGTCCGCTGGACATCTTCATCGGAGCCTGTGCACAATATACCCTCATGCCACTGATAGCCTGGACGCTGACACAAGCATTCCAGCTCAATCCCTATCTTTCCATAGGCATAATCCTGGTGGGATGCTGTCCGGGTGGCGTTTCAAGCAATATAATGTCATACCTGTGTCGTGGCGATGTGGCATACTCAGTAGGCATGACTACCGCCTCTACCCTACTGGCTCCGCTCATGACACCCCTGCTCGTCTGGTGGCTGGCAGGCAGCAGGATAGAAGTGGATGCCGCAGGCATGTTCCAGGGCATACTTCTTATTACACTAATACCCGTTGCCTTAGGCTTCACTGCCAATACCGTGCTGGGCAAAAAGCGCGTCTTCAAGGACATCCAGTCGGTCATGCCGGGTGTCAGCGTAACGTGTCTTGCACTCATCGTAGGCGGAGTAGTGGCACAGGTAACGCCACAACTGGCCGGCAACGGCTTCTCCCTCTTCCTGCTTATGCTCTGTGTAGTGTTCTGCCACAACACTTCAGGATATGCCACAGGCTATCTGGTAGGAAAGCTGTTTCATTTCAACAAGGCAAAGAAACGTACACTGTCCATAGAAGTTGGCATGCAGAATGCCGGTATGGCAACGGTGCTGGCCGCCTCATACTTCGCAAACCCCGAAATCCTTTCCAGCAATCCAGAGGCCATCCTTTGTGTTGTTCCCTGTGCCATCAGTTGCGCATACCACTCCATATCCGGAACACTGCTGGCAAATCTGTTTGTTATATCGGACAGGAAACACAGCATCTAAACGATACGTACCGGGCAAAGATGCAGAAACGTCAAATGCCGGCGACAGCATGCTTTGGGACGATTCACCGGACTAAACGGAATAGTGCAGAGCTGTCGTACGTGTCATCATAGACAACAAGGACGCGTCATCCTAGACAACAATCGCGTGTCCTTGTAAGGATACGCGATTGTTGTTTAGGAGGCCCCAAAAGTGCCTTTATCAACATCGGGAAGAAATCTCCGGCTTATAATGACTGGTTGGCAAAAGTGTCAGCCACTCTCGTCCTAACACTACTGCCGAGCCGTCAGGGCATCAGAACGAATACCTTGTACCCACCGAGAAGTTTATCTTCAGGTTGTTCATAAAGTGGTTATGCTGCTCCGGCATAAACGAACGGTTAAAGTAACCTTGGCCGGAAGCCTCTGCTGTCAAAGCCCAATTCTGGTTGAGAGGCAGCGATGCCAATATACCCATGACAAGTCCCATGGAAGTTTCACCGGCATAACGTTTGCCTCTGTATTTGAAGTCAGAACCTCCGGCCAGCTCGCCGTCGGCCAAACGATTGCTTTCCGACAGTATAGTTGAAACCGATGGGCCGAACTGCAGATATACATCCAATGCATTACGTCTGTCCTGCCCTGTCCACAAGTTAGTCATGTTCAACATATACATCAGACGGATATCCATCATGCTGTATCTGCTATCCACCATACCGGTGTAATTACGCTCCAGACCATATGAACGTACACTATAGGGCTGTCCGGGACGCTGACGGGAATGGATATCGGTGGAGAACTGAAGACTCATTCCATGCAAGCGTGTGAAGTCATAGCCAGCAGACAGGGCGAAAGAGGGATTTAACGTAGTTCCTCCGCTGCTTACGTGCAGAGTCTGCATCATTTTGCTACCGCCTAACGACACAGCAGTCCACCAGCCACGATGTGCTCCGGCCAAGAGTTCCTTGTCTTCGGTGTCCTCCGTCTGCTGAACGGGGCGTGATATTCTGGCACCAACACTGACCGTGAACATGCGGTCGGAGAAGGATTCATTGCTCATTATTTCCTTGTTGTACACATTGTAGCTATACGAATCGTATCTGGGTTCCACATATAGCTGCACAGTATTGGAGAGCCTGTACAACGCGGAAACAGCCCCAGTAAAGCCGACATAACCGCGAGACATGCCCTGAACCTTCAGTATGCCGCCAAAATTCATACCCAACGACATGTTCATGTCCCATCGTGGCGCTGCCTCGGCCTCGCGTCTTGACTTCAACAAGTTCAGAGGGTTGAGCATAAGTTCCATACGGCCTCCGACTGCCGTCTGGCTCTTATAGACTGTGTACGGGGCATGGACAGTAACACCGCTGACAGGTTCCTTGACGGCACTGACGGAGTTCTCTGTCCAATATGTCTGATTACCGCCTATGCCCAATCTTGCACCCAGCAGGCTATTGAACCAATATCCGAGGGATGCGTACATGGCACTGCCACTAGAGCGGAAAGCGTTCTTCGTGTCCATAGGCAATGCCCAGCCATAGGAGCCTTCCAATAGCCATCCACTGTGCCATGGCTGGGATTTGAATTCATCAAATATGTTCAACTTGAACGGTTTGATATAGTATCTGCCACCGACAGTAAAGCCATACTTGAGATTGTTCATAATCGGATTGGAACCGGGATTGGTCGCATGGAGGAAATTGTATTGTCCCATTACCTCTGCCGTGACATCAACATCCTTGGCCACAGCCATGGACGCCATCATCGACATAGAAACCGCAGGAGAAACCCTGCCAGAACGCGAGGTTGACAATTCAAGCTCTCTCAACGGCTTGTAGGTAGTGTTCTGTCCCTCTACGAAGGTGTTGTTCTCGGACACAATCCAAGTCAAGGCAGGACCTCCTATAAGCCACAGATTGAACCTGCGGTTAGGATTATAGCCCTGAAGGAAATTATTTACATTAAGCATATAGGCCAGACGCAAATCCATAACATTGTACTTGCTGTTCCAAAGTCCGTATCCATGTAGCGTCTTGCCGTTTTCGTTAATGCCTGTGTATGAAGAGCTTGCATAATTACCTATACGTTCATATGCCAGTTGGGCGCGGAAAGACACCAACGGTTTCCAGTCGTAACCTACGGACATCGCAAGGGCCGGATTCAAACCAAGGCCGGAGGTGGGACGCCATGTCTCGGAGCGTTGCAACTTTACTCCTCCAAAAGACAAACCTGCCCACCAGCGAGGGTTCATCTCCTCTGAGCCTACGGGAACGAAGGACGGATTGTCCATATAAACCCTGGTACCCACACCCAAAGAGAACATCTTGTCAGATACCGTTTCATAAACACCGGTATTATAATAAGGACGCTTGTAGTATGCTGACAGGAAACGGGGCTCGACAAAGATATAAGTGCCGGGATTATTTATACGGTACAATAGCTGCATTGCACCGGTAAGTCCATAATAGAACTGCAGACGTTCCGGATCTCTTTCTGATGGAGTCCTTGCAATTCCGCCTAAATCCAAACCGCCAAGAAGATTTACATCGAAGTCATGTCCACCCTCCTTATCTCTCCACTTGGGGAAGAGGTTGAGGGGACTTACAACCAATTCGGCACGTGCAGAACCGGTAGCGATGCTCTTGGATTTGCGGATATCTACCCCATTCTGCTTGCTGACATTAGAGGAATGATACATGGTTTGGGCATTGACACCCAAACGTGCTCCTATGTAAGGAGTAAACCACATACCCAAAGAAGCGCTGTACTGTGTACCGCTAAGTTTGAATGCATTGGACAAGGAACTTGTTGACCATGCAAACGACGAATCAAAGAAATATCTGTTGAAACGAGGCCACAGACGCTGACGGTCACTTCTCTGATAAATATGGTATCTTGAACCTACGGTAAGCCCGTATTTGACATTGTTCAGACGAGGGTTGTTTCCCGGGTTTGTACCCTGGATAAAATTATACTGTCCCATCGCCTCAACAGTAACATCGTATTGGGGAGCGACACGAAGTGATGCCATAATCGACGTATTGATACCCGGCGATATCTTGCCTTCACGTGAGTTGGACAGTTCGATATGCTTCAAGTCAGGCAACACGTTCTTCTGTCCCTCAACCCATGTGTCGCTCTGATTAAAGATATAACTCAGAGAAGGTCCGACAGTCCACCACAAGTTGAAACGACGCTCTGCATCGTATCCCTGCAGAAGATTGTTCAGGTTCAACATATAGGACAGGCGCAAATCCATTGCGTCATAAGAAGATTCCCAAAGCCCCTCTCCATAACGCTTCTGCGAACCTGCGTAACCGGAATAACGTGCCGTATGCACATTGTAAAGCCTCTGGTATGCTAACTGAGCACGGAAAGAAGCCCAGGGGGACAAATCATAACCAGCAGCAAAGCCTATTGTGGGATTTAACCCAAGCCCACTCTTAGTAACCCTTGGTGCATTATAGTATTTTAGAGCACCGGCATCAATGGCAACCCACCAATGGGGGATATATGCACCTTGTGGACGCTTGAAACTGAATGGTTTAGTCAAGTATACACGTGAGCCGACATTAATGGATGCGATATGATCCGAGGGAGACCAACCCTCCGACTTCTTGTCATTATAATAAATAGCCTGATAGCGAGGCTCTATGTATATATATGTTCCTTTATCAATACGATACAAGGCCTGTAAGGCTGAAGTTATACCATAATAATAAGCATGACTTCTTCTTATTGACTCTCCGTAAAGTCCGTTCTTCAATTCCCAACCCAATTCACCACCGAGAAGTAAATTCAAGTCAAAATCGTGGCCTTCAGGTGCTTCTCTCCATTTCTTTGAAAAATTGAGAGGGTCCAACATCAATTCAGCACGTCCTCCTACAAGGACCTGGTTGTGTGAGTACCTGACAGGAACATTGTTTTTATTCCTTATTCTGGAGGTCCAATAAAAAGACTCGCCGTGAGCACCTACACGCAAACCTATCATAGGATTAATCCATAGGCCTAATGCAGCCTGATATCCAACACCTAAACGGTTAAGGATTCCCCCACTGCGTCCGGAGGACACAACTCCTATACTTGTATCAAGAAATATCTTCTTGTAAATACTGTCAGCCGCAGAAAAATAGTCTGTCCTGTTCTCCAATGAGACTTGCAGTCCCGTAGAAAAGCCGTACATCAAATTCCACTTTTCTCGGCTTGGGTTATTGAGAACAGTACTCATTTGCCTTTGCGCTCCGATATATGGTTCGAAAAACAAGGATGCGTACTTGCTTATATAGACATCTGCATTAAGTCCGATATGGGCATAAGGATTGATCTTACTTGGCAAAGCGGCTCTGCTGTATCTGGCACCTATGCCGACAACAGTACTTACCTCAAAGACGCGGGAAGGATCGTATCCCCATGCGAAATTTGAAAGGTTGACCAAATAGTCTATGCCGACACCTAATGACTTTGCCGATTTGTTGTTGCCATTAAAATTATATCTTATATAAGAACCACTCAGACGGAGACTGTGTATCGGTGTCAGATGATAGCCCAAATAAGCATTAGCCGAAGCATTGCTTACCATACCGATATTGTCTGTCAACCCTTGTATTCCTCCACCTATTCCGAAATAAAAGCGGCGCCACCATTGTTTTGGAAACAGGCTGTCATTCTCTAAAGGACGATAGCGCTTCTGTAGGCGCACACTGCTCGGATCAAATCCTATAGATGGAGTGTTCTTCCTTTCTTCGTCATCTTCGATAGAATGTGAATGATTGTCTGAATACTGTTTTTCTTCAGGCAACACTTGACCATTCACAAATAGGCTCACATCTTGCCGCGCCGAAACAGACAACGGGACAAGCATCAAAAAAGCAACAATATATCTAAGACTTATTTTCATACAATACGCAAATATTATCTTAATATCATATTACATGCATTGCGCAT
>X430_Giraffe__coassemble_69_pt1 | contig 21039 bp, 18 predicted proteins | sample X430_Giraffe__metabat2_high_PE_005 | metagenome-assembled genome bin X430_Giraffe | reverse complement strand
CTATAGCATCTATATAATGGTTTTTGGTTCTCAGAGGCCAGGCTGTTCCTCGGGGTTGTTCTTATAGTACTCGTCCCACTGCCTTTGTACTTCCTGCCAGTCCACGGCATCGCCGCTGGCCACGGCCTCGGCCTGACGCAGTGCTTCGTCGCGCTGGCGCTTTTCGGCATGACGTTGCTTCATTGCCTCGATGGTGGCGTCGTCCAGAATCTGTATTCGGCCACGGCGTACACATTCGTCGAGGTCTTCGGGTCCGAAGGCCTTGCCCTGTATGTTGAAGTCGGCAATGTTGAACTCGAATGTTGTGCGCAATGTGTGGCGCACCATCTTCTGCTGGAAGCGCGTGCCGGCCATCTTTCGGCGCAGCAACTTGCCTATTATTTCTATCTCGCGTTGTGAGAATTTGTTTCTGCCCATTGAATGAATGATAATGTATATTATGCGTAGGCAAAGATAGCAATAAAATATGAAATCCCGTGCTACACGCCCGGAATTATCGGCCATAAACTCCCTAAGGACCTTAGAGACCTTAAGGGGTTAAGGTACTCACGTTCGGAAAAACCAAATCGATGATTTGTTTTTTCGCTCACTTAATCGTACTTTGAGGCTGGCGCCTCTAAGGTACTCACGCTCGATAATACTCAAATAAATTTGGTATTATGCTCGCTTAATCGTACCTTTGCATCCGCTAAAGAAAAAGGACAATAAATAATAAGGTATGCGTAAACTATTAGTTACACTTACGGCAGTGATGTGCTCGCTCATGGCGAGTGCCGACGAGGGCATGTGGATGCTCTCTCACATCAACCCCAAGACGGCAGAGACGATGAAGTCTCTCGGTCTTACCCTCACTCCCGAGGAACTGTACAATCCCAACGGCCGCAGCCTGAAGGATGCTGTTATCAATCTGGGCGACTTCTGCTCCGGCGTTGTGGTGTCTCCCGAAGGTCTGTTCTTCACCAACCACCATTGCGGTTATGGCGCCATCCAGGCCCTGTCCACTCCCGAGGACGACATACTGAAGAACGGTTTCGTTGCCAAAAAGCGCGAACAGGAGCGTCCTGCCCAGGGGCTTTACGTGCGTTTCCTGCAGAGGGTGGAAGACTGCACCGAGCAGGTCAATGCCGAACTGGCACGCCTATATAAGGAGAAGGCCCCCAAGATGGACTCTGCCCAGGTGGAAGCCTACTACACGGATAGCATCTGCATGGCTCTGGAGGATAAGTTGGACAGCCTGAACCCCGACATGGAATGCCGTGTGGCATCGTACTATGGAGGCAATGCCTTCTATGCCAACTTCTACAAGGTTTACAACGACATACGCCTGGTGTTCACCGCCACGGAGACTCTGGGCAAGTTCGGTGGCGACACCGACAACTGGATGTGGCCCCGCCAGACATGCGACTTCTCCATGTTCCGCATCTATGCCAAGCCCGACGGCACTCCTGCCGAGTACAGCGAAGACAATGTGCCCCTGAAGACTCCCGGTTATGCTCCCGTTTCCATCAAGGGTTATGCCCCCGGCGACTATTGCATGACCATCGGTTATCCCGGCAGCACCGACCGCTACCTCTCTTCATGGGGCATCGTGGAGCGCACCGAGGCCACCAACCAGGCCGTCATCGATGTGCGTACCGCCAAGCAGAACGTGTGGAAGCACTGGATGGACGAGGACCGTGCCATTGCCATCAAGTACTCCAGCAAGTGGGCAAGCAGCAGCAACTACTGGAAGAACTCCATAGGCATGAACAAGGCCGTGAAGGACCTGGACATCGTGGGACAGAAGAAGAAGATAGAGCAGAACATTCGCAACTGGTATGCCAAGGACGAGGCACGCAAGGCACGCTACGGTTCCATCCTGTCCGAACTGGAGAAGGCCTATACCCAGCGCAAGGAGAAGATGGCTCTGCTGACCTACTATAGCGAAGTGTTCTTCCGTGGCATAGAACTGCGCAACGTTGCCAGCCGCCTGTCGCGTCTGCCCTTTGATGCCACCGCCGAGGATGCCGCCCTGTGCGTGGACAACCTGAAGGCTTTCTATAAGGACTACGAACCCCGCGTGGACGAGGAAACCATGGGTGTGCTCCTCCAGGACTACCGCACATGGTCCAAGGGCGAGTTCCTGCCCGACTTCTACCAACTGATAGACAGCCTCTATGGCGGCGACACCAAGGCCTATGCCAAGGATGTCTTTGCCAAGACCTGCCTGTTGGACACCACCTGCGTGGCAAAGGTGATGGCCGACAGCACCCTGCGCGAGACGGACATCGCCATGCAGTATGCCGATGACATCATCGACACATACTACGGTCTTCTGGCTTCCATCAGAAGCACCCTGCCTGTCATCGACCACAACGAGCGCCTGCTCACACAGGCCCTCATGGACATGGAGATGGACGAGGCCCACTATTCCGACGCCAACATGACCATGCGCCTGTCCTACGGATTCATACAGGACTACACCGCCAACGGCACGCACTACAACTACTTCACCAACAGCCAGAGCCTTCTGGACAAGGCTGCCAAGCAGGAGGAGATAGAGGACTATGAACTGGAGGCCGACATAGTGAAACTGCTCAAGAAGGGCAAGTTCGGCAAGTATGCCGACAAGAAGACCAAGCAGATGCACCTCTGCTTCCTGAGCAACAACGACATCACCGGCGGCAACAGCGGTTCGCCCATGTTCGACGGCAACGGCCATGTCATCGGCCTTGCTTTCGACGGCAACTGGGAGGCCATGGCTGGTGACATCAGTTTCGACCCCACACTGCAGCGCTGCATTGGTGTGGACATCCGTTTCGTCCTGTGGGTAATCGACCGCTGGGGCGGAGGCAAGAACATCATCAAGGAACTGGGACTGTAAAGCAAGTCCCCTCACGATAAAAGCGCCGGGCCACTGAATGTCCGGCGCTTTTCCTATATGTGGCATAGCCAGTCCTCTTAATAGGAGGACAGCAGTCCTCATAGTAGGAGGACTGGAGTACTCTTAGTAGGAGGACTGGCGAAAAAACGGGACGCGAGGCGGGCTTTCTCGTAAAAAACAAGTATCTTTGCCCTAAGGAACAAACATTATGCACATGAAGATAGTTGTTTTGGATGCATATACGGCCAATCCCGGAGACCTGTCGTGGGAACCCCTGTATGCTTTGGGGCAGGTGGAGATCTACGACCGTACCGCCCCCGGGGATGTGGTGGCACGTGCCACGGGAGCCGATGCAGTGCTGGTGAACAAGGTGAAGATAACACGCGAGGTTATGGAGGCTCTGCCCCAACTGCGCTACGTGGGGGTACTGGCCACGGGATACAATGTGGTGGACATCCCGGCCGCACACGAACATGGCATCACCGTCACCAATGTGCCGGCCTACAGTACCATGTCGGTGGCACAGATGGTCTTCGCCCACCTGCTGAATATCACCAGTTCGGTGGCAGAGTACACCTCTGAGGTGAAAGCCGGCAAGTGGAGCCGATGCGAGGATTTCTGCTTCTACAACGTGCCGCTGACGGAACTGGACGGCCGCACGATGGGCATCGTGGGTCTTGGAAACGCCGGCATGGCGGTGGCAAGGATAGCACAGGCCTTCGGCATGAAGGTGATGGCCATGAGCGGGAAAACGGCAGAAACGCTCCTGGCCCTGGGAATATGCAAGGCCGCGTCATACGAGGAACTCTTCGCCCAGGCCGATGTCCTTTCCCTGCATTGTCCGTTGGCCGACGACACCCTGCATCTGGTAAATGCCGGACGTCTGGCACTGATGAAGCCTACGGCCATACTGATAAATACGGGCAGAGGACCGCTTGTTGACGAGCAGGCTCTGGCAGATGCACTCCGTGCCGGCAGAATACGTGCCGCAGGAGTGGATGTCCTCACCGAAGAACCTCCACGGAACGACAGCCCTCTGATAGGCGCCCCCAACTGCCACATCACCCCACACATAGCATGGGCCACGGCAGAAGCAAGGCAGCGCCTGTTGGCCACGGCCATAGAAAACGTGAAGGCCTTTGCCAATGGCAGGCCCCAAAACACAATCCTCCCCTAAAGACCTTATAGACTCTAAAGACACTAAAGTCCCTTAAACTAACCCCAATGGAAAAGCACTACAAAGACATATTCCTGGATTTCGACGACACGCTGTACGACACGCACGGCAATGCCGACATAGCATTGGGCGAACTCTATGAAGACTTCGCCCTGCACCGCCATTTTGACAAGTTCGAGGACTTCCACATCCCTTACTGGGAAACCAACCTTGACCTGTGGAAACAGTATGCTGCCGGCGAGATAACCCGCGATGTCCTTATCGTGGAGCGCTTCCGCCGCCCCCTGAGCAAAGGTCGCGGACTGGAGAATGTAAGTGTTGAGTTCTGCCTTGAGGTGAGCGACCGTTTTCTGGAACTCTGTGCCGTGAAGCCCGGAGTGATTGACGGCGCACACGAGGTGATGGACTATCTCAAGTCCCGAGGTTACGGCTTGCACATGTGCAGCAACGGTTTCCACGAGGTACAGTACCGCAAGTTGAAAGCCTGTGGCATGAAGGACTATTTCGACACCATAGTGCTGTCCGAGGATGCCGGAGCCAACAAACCTTCCCCTGTCTATTTCGACTATGCCTTCCGCATGACAGGTGCCAGGCCCGAAACCACCCTAATGATAGGCGACAACTTCCAAACCGACATCCTTGGGGCAAAAGCCTCCGGCCTGGACGTCATGTGGTTCAATCCCAATCCTGGGCAGAATAAAGCCACGGAGGCCGTGAACTACGAGATTCACAGCCTCCGGAGTATAATGGATTTGCTTTAGCCGCTTGCCCCCGAGGGGGCTTGCTATGCTATGGTCAGATTATCTGTTCCAACTCTTTGACGTTGCGTGTAACCTCTTCGTCCGAAACTTCGTAGTCGAACAGGTTGCCGGCAAGGTACTGGGTGTATGCTGCCATGTCGATGAGGCCATGGCCGGAGAGGTTGAACAGGATAACCTTCTCTTCGCCGGTCTCCTTGCACTTCTCTGCCTCGGCAATGGCGGCGGCAATGGCGTGGCACGATTCTGGAGCAGGTATGATGCCCTCTTCCTTGGCAAAGAGCAGGCCGGCCTTGAAGGTCTCGGACTGTTTCAGGTCCACGGCCTCCATGTAGCCGTCCTTCAACAGTTGGGATATTATCACGCCTGCACCATGGTAGCGCAGACCGCCTGCATGTATGTTGGCCGGCATGAAGTTGTGGCCCAGTGTGTACATGGGCATCAGGGGGGTCAGTCCGCTCAGGTCGCCGAAGTCGTACTGGAACTGTCCGCGTGTCAGTTTTGGACAACTGGCAGGCTCGGCGGCAATGAAGCGGGTCTTGCGCTCGCCGCTGAAGACATGGCGCATGAAGGGGAACGAGATACCTGCAAAGTTGGAACCGCCACCGAAGCAGCCTATCACTATGTCGGGGTATTCTCCGGCCATCTGCATCTGCTTCTCCGCCTCCAGACCGATGATGGTCTGATGCAGGGACACGTGGTTCATGACTGAGCCCAGCACGTACTTGCAGTTGGGTGTGGTCATGGCCAGTTCCACAGCCTCGGATATTGCCGTGCCCAAGGAACCGTTGTTGTTGGGGTCAACGGTAAGCACATCCTTGCCGGCACGTGTGGACATGGAGGGAGAGGGCGTAACCTGTGCACCGTAACTCTGCATTATGGCACGGCGGTAAGGCTTCTGCTCGTAACTGATTTTCACCTGATACACCGCAGCCTCCAGACCGAATACCTTGGCGGCATAACTAAGGGCGCATCCCCACTGGCCGGCACCCGTTTCGGTGGTGATGTTGGTGACTCCTTCCTGCTTGCAGTAGTAGGCCTGTGCCAAGGCGCTGTTCAACTTGTGACTGCCTATGGGGCTTACGCTCTCGTTCTTGAAGTATATGTGTGCAGGTGTGCCAAGGGCCTTTTCCAGACCATAGGCACGTACCAGGGGGGTGCTGCGGTAATACTTGTACTGCTCGCGCACGGCCTCGGGTATGTCTATCCAAGCATGCTCCTGGTCCATCTCCTGGCGGCTTGCCTCCATGGAGAAGAGAGGGAACATATCTTCGGGTGTCATGGGTTTCTTGGTCTTGGGGTCCAGCATGGGCATGGGCTTGTTCGGCATGTCCGCCTGGATGTTGTACCACTGTGTGGGTATCTCCTCTTCGCTCAGGAAGAAGCGCTTTTGTTTGCTCATATTGTATTGTATGTTTGTGTCGTTAGTATTCAGTTAAGACGGTACATACCGCCAGGAATCATTCTCACTATTCCCTTCATCTCCATGGTGAAGAGCAGGCCGCTCAGTTTGCCTGCCGGTATTCCCGTGCTTACGGAGATGATGTTCAGTTGCAGGCGGTCCTTGTTGCGCAGGGCATTGACGACGAGTTGCTCTTCGTCGGAGAGTTCGGGAAACAGGTCCTGCTGTATGCCGTCGGCCAGTTGTTTCTTCCTGGCCTTGTCGTCCTGCCATCCCATGGTTCTGACGAAGTCTTCGGCACCGGTAAGCAGTCCGGCCGTGTTGTTGGCTATTATCCTGTTGCAACCGTCCGACTGGGTGTCTGTCATGCGGCCTGGAAAGGCAAAGACCTCCTTGCCGTAACTTTGTGCTATCTCTGCCGTGATGAGGCTGCCACCGCGTGATGCGCTCTCCACCACTATCGTGGCATCCGAGCATCCGGCCACAATGCGGTTGCGCTGCACGAAGTATCGCTTTTCTATGGTGGTCCGCGACATGAACTCCGTCAGCAGTCCTCCGTGCTCCAGCATTTCCTTGGCGGTATTGCGGTGCAGGGTGGGGTATATCTGGTCCAGACCGTGTGCCAGCACGCCGATGGTCTCCATCCCGTTCTGCAGGGCCTGCCGGTGGCACTGTATGTCCACCCCGTAGGCCAGGCCGCTCATTATGAGTATGTCCGGACAGAGGTCGGCCAGTTCCCTGATGAACACCTCGCACATCTGCCGTCCGTAGTCGGTAATCTTGCGCGTGCCCACCATGCTGACGATGCGCTTCTTGTTCAGGTCGGCCGTGCCGCGGTAGTACAGCATCATGGGAGCATCGTCGCACTCCTTCATGCGCACGGGGTAGCGTTTGTCTTGAAAGCCGATACACTCCACCTTCACCTTTTCTGCCCATTCCATCTCCTCCTCGCAACGTGGCAGGCAGGAGTCCATGTAGGCAAGGTTCTCCTTCAGCGCTGCGGTGGCATCGGGAATGGCATCCATGATGTCGTGCCTGTTCTCGTACACGGCTGTGGCGCTGCCCAGTGTCTCCACCAGCATCCTTTGCTGCGAGTAGTTCAACTTAGGAACTCTCGTCAGGGCCATCATGTACAGTGTCTCCTTATCCATTCTGCTTCATCAGGTGTGAAATGTACTCGAAGCCGAAGCGGCATTCCAGACATTTGGCGTGGTCGCAGTATTCCTTTTTCAGTTGTATCAGAGCCTGGCTGTCGTAGGCCGTGCCCACATTCATTCCGCAGGCCTGCCATTGCCTCATTATGTAGTTCTTTTCGCCGGGCAGTTGCTCCAGCATTTCCACGGCCCGTGTGCGGTAGTCATAGGTTCCGCGGTGCAGGTCGTAGGCATATAGCAGGTTTGCTACCGTGTTTATGATTATGAGCGTGCGGCTTCCCTTGCTTATTCCTGCCACAGCCAGTCTTTTGTCCGTTTCTTCAAGCGAAGTGGCGTCCAGAATGCTGCTCATGGTGCAGTGCCCCTCGTGGAAAAGCCTTGCCATCTGCCTGATGCGCACGTCGGGGAAGTTCTGGGGCCTGGTACGCAGATAGTGCCAGTGGGAAGGTTCCATAGGTTCGGGCAGTGTGAACTTGTGGCTCAGGAAACGGTATTCCGCATGCATCCTGTTCCTCAGGTCCTCGTCCGTCACCTTGTCTATCAGTCCGGCAAGACCCAGAAACATGCACTCCACCTGAAACAGGTTGTCGCGATGCTTCCCTGCCGCCGCAAGCGGAACACGCTTTGCCCACATCTCGAAGATGTCGCCATTCAGCCCGAAGCCGAAGTTGCGAGCCAGGGTTATGAAGGTGGTCTGCTCCCAGTCTCCGCGACATTCCTTCAGGATGTCCAGTATCCTCTTGGCACGTGCCTCCATCCTCTCTGCCAGCAGGGCATCAAACCAGGCGTGTGCCTTTAATGGCTCTATTCCGCGCACAAACTTGTGGCAACGCGGATAGTCGGTGGTGCGGAGCAGTTCTTCATAGTTGTCCTTCACCTCCTGCGGTATGGCTATAGTCACCTGCGGCACCGTCTGTCCGCTTTGTGTCCGTATTTCAGCATCTGCATGTTCCACAACGTGCAGGATGGTCGTGTTGTAGACGGGGTCTGTATGATGCTTGTGCCTGTTCCAGTCGCTGGAGCAGGTGTGTATCTCCACATTGCCTGCCCACACTATTCCGTCTGCCTTGATGCGGGCATTGAGAAAGTCCGGACCTTGGTTGCCGTTGTGCTGTCCAGGGTCCATAACCTCCACTTCGGTGCCGTCGGTAGTCTTCAGTGTTCTTGACGGCAGAAGTTTGTGCATCCATACATAGTGGAGAAGTTTCTCCATGCGTGCAGTGTCATTTTGTCGGCAAAGATACTAATAAATTTGACAAATCGTTCACAGAATGCCAACTTTGATGTTGAATGCGGTCCTCATGCTGCAGTAATTCACAATAAAGGTTAAATTCTTTTGTATTTCCCTCACTTATTCGTACCTTTGTCCAATAAAGAAGACATTGCAGACATGAAAATAGCATTGATAGGATACGGCAAGATGGGCCGTATGATAGAGGAGATAGCCTTGGGTCGTGGACACGAGATAGTATGCATTATTGACATAGACAACCAGCAGGATTTTGATAGTGATGCATTCAAGAGTGCCGATGTTGCCATAGAGTTTACCGCGCCGCATACTGCTTACGACAACTACATGAAGGCCTTCAAGCATGGTGTGAAGGTGGTGAGCGGCAGTACGGGATGGATTCCCCAGCATGGCGAGGAGGTGAAGAGAATGTGCACGGAGCAGGGCAAGACTCTGTTCTGGAGTTCCAATTTCAGTCTTGGCGTGACCATATTCCGTGCCGTGAACCGCTATCTTGCCCGCATAATGAACGGTTTTGACTCATACACTCCCGTGCTTGAGGAGGTGCATCACATACACAAACTTGACCACCCTTCGGGCACAGGCATCACTCTTGGCGAGGAACTTGTGGCCGAGGTGGAACGCCTCAACGGCTGGGAGTTCGGCATGCTTACCAATCCCGACGGAAGCAAGGAGGGAACAGAGGACGTTCCTCAGGACAAGTTGCGCATAGACAGCATCCGTCGTGACGAGGTTCCAGGCATACACAGCATAACATGGGAGAGCGAGGCGGACTGTATTACCATCACCCACGATGCCCATTCCAGAAAGGGCTTTGCCCTTGGAGCCGTGCTGGCTGCAGAGTATACGGCAGGTCACGAGGGCTTGCTGACCATGTCAGACCTGTTCAAGTTCTAAGCCCCGTTGCCTTATGAATAAATACAAGCCTACAAAGATGAATTGGGCGAAGGGTCTTGTGGCCTGTGCCCTGTATATAGCGTTTCTGGTGTGGATACGCTCGTGGTGGGGTATTGTCGTGCTGCCATTCATCTTCGACGCTTATGTGACGAAGAAAATCAACTGGGGATGGTGGAAGGACCTGGAGGACCCCATCCTGCGCACCGTCATGTCGTGGGTGGATGCCATCGTGTTTGCTCTGGTGGCTGTCTACTTTGTCAACATCTATTTCTTCCAGAACTACACCATACCATCCAGTTCGTTGGAGAAGAGCCTGCTGGTGGGTGATTACCTGTTTGTCAGCAAGATGTCCTATGGTCCCCGTGTGCCTCAGACACCGCTTCACGCTCCCCTATGCCAGCACACCCTGCCCATGGGCTTGGGCAAGAGTTACATAGAGAGTGTGCAGTGGGACTACAAGCGTGTCACTCCCAAGAAGGTGACACTGAACGACATCGTTGTCTTCAACTATCCTGCCGGAGACACCATAGCCTACAACTGGCAGAATACCGACTACTACCGCATGTGCAAGGAACTGTACATGCACAACATGGACGTGCCTGCCAATCTGGACAGCATGTCGGCACTGGACCAGTACCGTTTCTACAACTATGCCATACAGGTGGGTAGCGACTATGTAAAGTCCGTTCCGGCCCAGTTCGGCCAGGTGTCGTGGCGTCCGGTAGACCGCAGGGAGAACTATGTAAAGCGTTGTGTGGGCCTCCCAGGCCAGACCTTGGAGATACGCGACCATATAATCTATCTTGACGGGGTGGCCAATAAGGAGCCTGATGATGTGCAGTACAACTACGACGTGGTACTGAAACAACAGTTGCCCGAGTCGCTGATAAAGGAACTTGGCATATCCCAGGAAGACCTCATCTCGCTCAAGAACTTCGGCAACATGCCCTTGACAGCCAAGGCCAAGGCTGCCCTTGAGGCACGTCCCGACCTGGTGGCAAGCATAGAGTACCACAAGCAGGAGGAGACCGGTTTCCTGTATCCCCTGAACGGACATACGGGATGGACATGCGACAACTACGGACCCATCTGGATTCCTGCCAAGGGCGAGACCATACAACTTACCATGGAGAACCTGCCTGTCTACGAGCGCCCCATCCGCATTTACGAGGGCAACGATCTGCAGGTTACCGACGACGGACGCATACTGATAAACGGCAAGGAGGCAAAGGAATACACCTTCAAGATGGACTACTACTGGATGCAGGGCGACAACCGCCACAACAGTGCCGACTCGCGCTACTGGGGCTTCGTTCCCGAGGACCATATCGTGGGCAAGCCCATTGTCATCTGGTTGTCCGTAGATCCCGACCGTGGAGGCTTGAGCGGTATCCGCTGGAACCGCCTGTTCCGTTTGGTAGATAATATCAAGTAGTTCCCTAGTATTATATATAAGGTATATGGCAGCATCCCCAAAGCAGAAGGTTGCACTGGTTCTGGCCAGCGGCGGTGCCAAGGGCTTTGCCCACATTGGCGCCATAGAGGCTCTGGAGGAATCCGGCTATGAGATAACGTCCATAGCAGGTGCCTCCATGGGTGCGCTGATAGGAGGCATATATGCGGCCGGAGGCCTGGACAAGGTGAAGGAATGGATGTACGACCTCACCGACCGCGAGGTCTTCCGTCTGGTGGACTTCACCCTCAGTCCGCATGCCCTGGTAAAGGGAAACCGCCTGATGGATGCGCTGAAGGCCATAGTCCCCGATTGCAACATAGAGGACCTTGAGATTCCTTATTGCGCGGTGGCAACGGACCTGAAGGAGGGACAGGAAGTCGTCTTCCGTAGCGGAAGCCTTTACGATGCCATACGTGCCAGCATATCCATCCCCATGCTGTTCCGCCCCGTGGAGCATGGCGATATGCTGCTCATAGACGGAGGCATCACAAACGGCCTGCCACTGGACAGGGTAGTGCGCACGGAGGGAGACAAACTGGTGGCCGTGAACCTGGAAGACTATGAATGGGAAGACGATAAGGAAGAGCGTCAGCAGATGGAGGGCAAGGCATCGCCATTCAGCATCCTCTCCCGCAAGTTCCAGAAGGGTTTGAACGCACTGAGCAACAACTACATCTCCCTGACCTACGACACCATTTCCATCCTGATGAAGCGCAATACGGAAATGGCCCTGCGCCTCACTCCTCCCGACATTTATCTGAACGTATCCCTGGGCGAATACGGCAGTCACGACTATGATGAGGCAGAGGCCATTGCCAAACTCGGACGCGAGCAGATGCTGGAAGTTTTAAGTAAGGCCAATATAGGGTAAAAAACGGTCTCCCGACAACAAGGGCTTGTTCTCACTGAGGACAAGCCCTTGTTGTCATTGAGGACAGACGTCTGTCCTCAATGACAACAAAGCCATGTCTTCGGCGTGCTCCATGACTTGCCGTTGCTCCTCTGTCTGGTCGTCTATACCGCAGAGGTGCAGGATGCTGTGTATGATGACACGGTGCAGCTCTTCTTCGTAGGGGGTGCCGAACAGTTCGGCATTGGTGCGCACGGTGTCTACGGAAATATAGGTATCGCCGGCAAGTAGATTGCCTTGGCAGTTGTCGAAGCCTATGTGGTCGGTGTAGTAGTCGTGCCCTATGAACTGGCGGTTGATGCGCAGGATTTCCTCGTCGTCCACAAAGATGTAGTTCACCTGGTCGATGCGTTTGCCATAGGAAGCGGCCACCCTGGCAATCCAGTCGGAAACCCTGTCCTGCTCTATCTCCGGCAGGGGCACATTGATGGCGTTGTAGGTAATCATCGGAAAAAAGGTATATGACAGTTCCTATTCCTCCATCAACTGGATAGCCTTGTTCACGATATCATCGTCCTCATAGATGATGGCGAAGTATTCGTTCATGTCCCACAGGTCGCGGGCAGCCAGGGCACGGAGCATGTTCCTCAGCAGTTCCGTGGTCTTCTGCTCCTCGTCCTTGGGATACTTGTCCTTCAGGGCCTTCTTCGCTTCCGCCAGGATATTGGCTATGAGATCATCAGGCACCTTGTAGTTGCGACGGAAATCCTCGAAGGTGGGGAACTTCTGCTTCAGTTTGTTTCTGTTCTTTGCCAGATAGCGGAGGTTGCCATCTACGAGTATGCGCTTGGCAACGATCTGGCGGTATAGCGAGGTGTTCTTGGTGGTGTCCAGAGGTACGAAGTAGTCGGGCATGATGCCACCGCCGCCATACACGGTGCGGCCTTTCTTCAGGGTCTGGAACCTCAATGAATCCGGGAAGTGGATGCTGTCGGCATTGGTCAGTTCGCCATGGTTGAAACGGTTTATCACATCCATGCGGTACTCCTGCTGCTTGCCCTTTTCGTAGGGCTTCTGTATGCATCGTCCGCTGGGAGTGTAGTATTTGGCTATGGTCAGGCGTATCATGCTACCGTCGGGCAGGTCCACGGGTCGTTGTACCAGACCCTTGCCGAAGGTGCGCCGGCCCACCACCAGACCTCTGTCCTGGTCCTGTACCGCTCCGGCCAGAATCTCTGCCGCAGAGGCAGAGTATTCGTCTACCAGTATTATGACCTTGCCGTCCTGGAAGGCATTGCCGCCACGGCTAAGGAACTCCTGCGGTTTTATGGCACGCCCTTGGGTGTAGACTATAAGGTCGTCCTTTGGCAGCAGTTCGCTAGCTATCTCTGCCGCCGCCTGAAGGAAACCTCCGCCGTTCTGCGTTACGTCGAGGATGAGGTTCTTCATGCCCTGGTCCTTGAGTTTCTTTATGGCCTCAACAACCTCCTCGTGTGTGGTGGCGGCAAAGTTGCTGAAGCGTATCAGGCCAGTGTGCGGTGTCACCATAAAGGCGGCATCCACGGAGTTCAGGGGTATCTTGTCGCGTATGACATCTATGTAGATGGTCTCGCCGATACCGTCACGCATGATACCCAGGTGTGCCTTTGTGCCACGTGGGCCGCGAAGTCTCTTCATTATCTCCTCCTGCGGCATCTTCACGCCGGCAATGGCGGTGTCGCCCACGGAGATGATGCGGTCGCCGGCCATTACGCCTGCCTTCTCCGACGGACCTCCGGTGACTGTCTGTATTACCATCAATGTGTCGTCCAGAATGTTGAACTGAATGCCTATGCCGTCGAACGACCCCTGCAGGGGTTCGTTCAGGCGTTTTGTCTGCTCTGCCGTGCTGTAGGCGGAGTGGGGGTCCAGTTTCTCTATCATGCCACGGATGGCGTCCTCCACTAGTTTCTCGGTGTTTACGGAATCCACATAGTAGTTGTTGATGGTAATGGTGGAGATAATAAGTTTTCTTATCTGCTCGTCCACGCTCTTCTGCGCCTTGGCGGAGATGAGGCATGAAAGTAAGCCTATTGTGAGTAGGAGTATCTTTTTCATTCTTGTTTGTCTATTCTGTAATCAAGTCCTTGCGGCAGCCACGGGGCTATGTCTCGCCCGAAGTGGTGCAGTTCGCGCACCACGCTGCTGGATATGCCCGAAATGGTAGGGTCGGCCAGCAGTACCACCGTTTCCACATCGGCAAGTCTGGCGTTTATGTCGGCAATGCCCAGTTCGTATTCATAGTCCTTTACCGAGCGCACTCCGCGCAGGATGAACCTTGCTCCCTGCGATTGGGCGAAGTCCACGGTCAGGCCCGTGTAACTCTCTACCCGCACCTGCGGCATGGCAGAATAGTATTCGCGCAGGGCACGGACCCTTTCCTCCACGGGCAGCCATCCTTTCTTCTGCTCGTTGTAGCCCACGGCGATAATGACCTCGTCAAAGAGCCTGACGGCCCTCTCCACGAGATTGGCATGCCCTATGGTAAAGGGGTCGAACGACCCGGGAAAGATGACCTTCTTATTCATACTCCTCGGCTATGTCTTCTTCTATTACAAGGTTGTCGATGATGAAGTTCTGGCGCTCCATGGTGTTCTTGCCCATGTAGTATTCCAGAAGTTCCGCCACCTGGTCGCCCTTGCTCAGCGTTACCTTCTCCAGGCGTATGTCGGCACCGATGAAGTTTTTGAACTCGTCAGGGCTTATCTCGCCCAGACCTTTGAATCGTGTTATCTCGGGGTCGGGACCCAGGTCGGCAATGGCCTGCAGGCGCTCGTCCTCGGTGTAGCAGTATTGTGTGATGAAGTCGGAACCGAAGGAGATATGGCGCTTGTGCATGGAAATGCCCTTGCCGCTCAGTTCCGGATCCTGTTCCACGTCCGTACCTTCGTCGTAGGCCTTCAGTTCCTTCTCAATGGCCTCTATCTTCTTCTTGCTGACCTTTGTCTTGCGGTTGCGCACACGGAAGAGCGGTGTCTGCAGGATGAAGACATGGCCCTTCTTGATGAGGTCGGGGAAGAACTGCAGGAAGAAGGTTATCATGAGCAGGCGTATGTGCATGCCGTCCACATCGGCATCGGTGGCAACGATAACCTTGTTGTAGCGCAGGCCCTCCAATCCGTCCTCTATGTTCAGGGCGGCCTGCAGGAGGTTGAACTCCTCGTTCTCGTAACACACCTTCTTCGTCATGCCGAAGCAGTTCAGCGGTTTGCCTCGCAGGGAGAACACCGCCTGGGTGTTCACGTCGCGGCTCTTGGTGATGCTTCCGCTTGCAGAGTCACCCTCGGTGATGAAGATGCAGGACTCCTCCTGTTGTGTGCCTCGTGTGTCGGACAGGTGCACACGGCAATCGCGTAGTTTGCGGTTGTGTAGGTTGGCCTTCTTGCTCATCTCGCGTGCCTTCTTGGCCACGCCGGCCATTTCCTTGCGTATCTTCTCGCTCTCCTGCACCTTGGCCAGGATGATGTCGGCAATGTCCGTGTTCTTGTGCAGGAAGTTGTCCACCTGCTCCTTCACGAAGTCGCCAATGAACTTGTCTATGCTTATGCCGCCCTCGGGGGCAGTTGTCTGCGAACCCAGTTTCACCTTTGTCTGGCTCTCGAACATGGGTTCCTGTATGTTTATGCTTATGGCGGCAACAAGACCGTTTCGTATGTCGCCGTACTCGTAACTCTTGCCCGAATAGTCCTTTATCACCTCGGCAATGTACTTCTTGAAGGCAGCCTGGTGCGTGCCGCCCAGGGTGGTGTGCTGGCCGTTCACGAAGGAGTAGTATTCCTCGCCGTTCTGCTTGGTGTGCGTGAAGGCTATCTCTATGTCCTCGCCGCGCAGGTGGCAGATGGGGTAGAGCGCTTCGTAGTCCATGCGGTCGTTGAGCAGGTCGGAAAGACCGTCGCGCGAGTGTATGCGCCTGCCGTTGAACATGATGGTGAGACCCGTGTTCAGGTAGGTGTAGTTGCGCAGCATTATCTCTATGAACTCGTCGCGGAACTTGTAGTGCTTGAACAGGGTGGGGTCGGGCTCAAAAAAGATGTAGGTGCCGTTCTCGTCCTGGCTGGCCTCGGTGGTGTCGCTCACCAGGATGCCCTTCTCGAAGACGGTCTTCCTGACCTGCCCCTCGCGGTAGGAGTGTGCCTCGAAACGGCTGCTCAGCGCGTTTACGGCCTTCAGGCCCACACCGTTCAGACCCACACTTTTCTTGAAGGCCTTGGAGTCGTACTTGCCGCCCGTGTTGAGCATGGATACGGCTTCCACCAGTTTGCCCTGCGGTATGCCGCGGCCATAGTCGCGTATGCTCGCACGCAGGTTGTCCTGTATGTCCACCTCTATGCGCTTGCCGGCGTTCATCTTGAACTCGTCGATACTGTTGTCTATGACCTCCTTCAGCAGGACATATATGCCGTCCTCGGGCTGCTGTCCGTCACCCAAACGGCCTATATACATACCGGGACGGGTACGGACGTGCTCCATGTCCGACAAGTGCCGGATGTTTTCCTCGTCGTATATTATGTTTTCTGTCTGCGTGCTTTCCTTGATGTCTTCCATGGTCTTGGTATGCAGATGTGTTTAGATGGACTTCTTCCAGGTGTGCCTTCTCTTGGTCACTTCGGTATCCAGGGAACGCCAGACACTCAGCGCCTTGTTGTTTGTCTCCAGTTGGGGACAGCATTCCGCTATCCTGAAACCCATTTTCTGTGCGGTGGGGATGAGGTCGGCAAAGAGCAGGCTTATGCACCCTGTATCCTGGTATTCGGGCAGGGCACCGATAAGCAGCAGGTCTATGGTCTTGCTACGCTTCCAGTACAGGCCTTTCAGCATGTGCCACCATCCGAAGGGCAGCAGTTTGGACTTTGCCTTCTGTATGGCTTTGGACAGATTGGGCATGCACACGCCTATGGCAATGGGTTTTCCCTCCTTGTCGTCGATGATGGAAATTAGGTCTATGTTCAGGAACGGCAGGTACATTTCAGCGTATTGCTCCATCTGTCGGCGCGTCATATTGCTGTAACCGTACAGATCCCTGTAGGACGTGTTTATTATCTCAAAGACCTTTATGATGTAACCGCTTTCGCGCAACTCCTTCTTGGACTTGAACTTGTGTATCTTGAACCCGTATCTGTCCTGCACCAGTTTGGCCACGCGGAAGAACTTCTGTTGGTTGGCGGCATGTTCGCCTCCGTCGTAGGGCACGTTGATGGTGCGGTCCACCCACACGGCATCTTCCTCAAACCCCAGGGCCTTCATATGGTCGTTGTAGTAGGGGTAGTTGTATATGGTGTACATGGAACCCAGTTTCTCAAAGCCTTCAAAGAGCATTCCTTCCGGGTCGAGGTCGGTAAAGCCCAAGGGGCCGACAATCTCCGTCATCCCTCGCTCCTTGCCCCAGTCCTCCACGGCTTTTACAAGGGCACGGCTCACCTCCATGTCGTCCACGAAGTCTATCCAACCGAAGCGCACTATGCGGGTGTTCCATGTCTCGTTGGCGCGGTTGTTGATGATAGCGGCAACCTTGCCCACCATCTTGCCATCCCTAAATGCCATGAAGTACTCTGCTTCGCAAAACTCGAAGGCGGCATTCTTCTTGCGGTCAAAGGTGTCCAGGGTGTCCTCCATAAAATCGGGGACTGCATAGGGGCAGTCCTTGTAGAGGTCGTAGTTGAAACGGATGAAACTCTTCAGTTCCTTTCTGGTGGTGACTCTTTTGATGGTTAATTCAGACATGGAATATATGACGTGTTATAGCGCATTATCTCCACAAAGATACTCTTTTTCCCTTAAAATACCGCCTCGGCGTGCCGTTTTTGTTGCCAATGACCTCTTCTTTGGTCAAAAAGGGCGACTTTTCCTTTGTCGCGGGAGCAAAAAGTTATACTTTTGCCTCATGACAACGGCATATTTGGGTTCTATTGACTATTACAGACGCTTGCTTCGCGAAGGTGCTACACTTGATTTATCCGTGGCCTATCGCAAGCAGACTTCCATGAACCGTTGCTATATCGATTCCCCTCACGGAGCACTTGCCCTGACCGTGCCGGTGGTTAATCCGCATGGCCGTATGCCTGTGGGCGGAATCCTCATCTCCGAGCATGGCAACTGGCGCCACCAGCACTGGAATGCCTTGGTGTCCAGTTACAGGCAGACACCGTATTTCGACTATTACGAGGAGGACTTCCATCCATTTTATCACGAGCACCGCTGGGAGCGCCTTGCCGATTTCAACAACGACCTGCACCATACGGTGATGAGGCTTCTGGAACCTTGTCCCTTGCCCGACGAGGGCAGGCGCATCGGCACCCCCTATTATCAGATGTTTGCCCCGAGGCACGGTTTCATCGAAAACCTGAGCATCGTAGACTTGCTCTTCAACATGGGCCCCGAGTCGGTATACTACCTATGAAAATCTACACCCTGGACGAGCGTTGCCTCCCTGCCATGGAAAAGGTCAGGGAATACTACCTCTCCGTCCCTGCCTGGCGCAAGGACGTGGAGGAGGGCAAGATGTTCGGGGTGCTGGTGTACGAGGGAGGGTACCTTGCCGCCTTCTCAGGAACCCTTGGGGGCAAGACCTGCCAACCGGGGTTCGTGCCGCCTGTCTTTGACATACAGGAGGGCGAGGGCCGTTATTTCCTTCAGGAGGAGGCAGAGATAAGCGCCATAAACCGCTACCTGGAATCGGGGCAGGCATCGCCGCGCGAGGTGTGCGACCTGCGCCACGAGCGTAAGGAACGTTCCCGTGCCCTTCAGCGCTGGTTGTTCGCCCGTTATTCGGTGAAGAACCTCCGTGGCGAGAGTGCCAATCTGCTGGACATCTTCGCTCCTGCCGTGCCTCCTGGAGGGGCAGGGGATTGTTGTGCGCCGAAACTCCTTCAGGAGGCTTTCCGCCGTGGCATACGTCCCTTGGCCATTGCCGAATGGAACTCGGCCGATGGCTGTTTCTATCCTCCATGCACGCACCGGTGCCGGCCGATACTTGCCCACATGCTGCGTGGCATGGACGTGGAGGCCGACCCTCGCTTGGGAAACTATATGGATTTGGTGTCGCGTCTGTCCACCGTCTACGAAGACGATGCCTTGGTGGTGGTCAATAAACCATCGGGCCTCCTCTCCGTACCTGGCAAGGAGTTCCTGCCTTCGGTGGAGAGCATAACGGGATGCCTGTCGGTGCATCGTCTCGACCAGGACACGAGCGGTTTGCTTGTTCTTGCCAAGAGTGCCAAGGTGCAGGCGGAACTCCGTGGCCAGTTTGAAAGGCGCGAGGTGGAGAAACGCTATGAAGCCGTGCTCGAGAGGGAAATGCCCGTTGGTCAGGAGGGCGAAATTCGTCTGCCCCTGCGCCCCGATGTGGACAACCGTCCGCGCCAAATGGTGGATATGGAGCATGGCAAGAGTGCCCTGACAAGATACCGGGTGATGGAAAATGTGGACGGGCATGCGCACCTTCTGCTTACTCCACACACGGGGCGTACACATCAGTTGCGTGTGCACATGGCAGAGGGATTGGGCAACCCCATACTGGGCGACCGGCTCTATGGCAAGCAGAGTGCCAGGCGCCTCATGCTCCATGCCGGGGAACTATCGTTCACACATCCCGCCACGGGCGAGCGTCTGCGCTTTACCTGTACTCCAGAATGGTGAGGTTCTCGGGGTTGAATACCTCCTTGGCGGCTTCCCATACCTGTTCGGCGGTAAGCGCCTGGATGCGGGCAATGAACTGCTCCTTCGTTTGCGTGCGTCCGTAGTGCAGCATGCGCTTGCCCATACCGATGGCAACGCTCTCGAAATTGTCGTACGACTGGGCTATCTGGCCTATTATCTGTCTCTTGGCGGCATTCAGCGTCTTCTCCGGCAGGGGAGCGTCGCACAGGCGTTGCAACTCCCTCTTCACTATCCTCTTGCACTTCTCGGCATCGTGGTGGTCGCAACCGAAATATATTGCCCACACACCCGTGTCGGTGTATGTGGTCAGTGTGCTCTCCACGGTGTAGACAAGGCCGCGCTTCTCCCTCAGTGCCAGGTTCAGGCGGCTGCTCAATCCCGGTCCCCCCAGAATGTTGTTGGCAAGGAAAAGGGCCAGATGCTTCGGATGCGTGCCGCCGAAGGCACGTGCCCCCATCATGATGTGTGCCTGGTGTGTGTCCTTTTCAATCACCTTGCTTTGGGGTGCATATGGTCGTAGTATTGTCTCGTCCGTGACAATACGTTGTCCAGCCTCTGACAATACATCGTCAGGGATGCGGCGAAGTATCTCCTTTTCTGAAACATTGCCATAGACAAAAAGAACGGCATTGGAGGGGACGTAGAGTCTGCGGGCGTAACTCTGCACATCCTCCGTTTTGTAGGCACGAAGGAGTTCTGCATTGCCCAGGATGCTACGGCCAAGGGGGTGTCCCTGGAAGAGCATGGCTTCGAAGTCGTCATAGATCAGTTCCGATGGCGAGTCATTGTAACTCTCTATCTCGTCGATGACAACCTCCACCTCCTTATCCATCTCCTCCTGCGGATACTTGCTATGGAACGCCACATCGAAAAGCAGGTCCATGGCACGGCTGAAATGCTCCTTCTGGCAGGTGCAGTAGTACACCGTCTCCTCCTTGCCGGTGAAGGCGTTCAAGTCGCCGCCCACACTCTCCATGTAGGTTATTATCTGTCGCGATGTACGCCTGTCAGTCCCCTTGAAACTCAGGTGCTCGGCAAAGTGTGCCATGCCGCTCTCCCCGTCCTTCTCGTCCCGAGTGCCGGCATCCAAAGCCAAGCCCAAGTACACCGTATTCGTAGGGCTGGGTGCATAAACCACACGCAAACCGTTGTCCAATGTAAGTGAATTCATAGTTGCAAAGATAGGAAAAACGAACGAGAAATATGAACTCAGGGTTAATGTTTTTCACACCTAATGCCGATTTATTGAAGAATTGATGGGACACAGATGAAACGGATTTGGCTGATTTGCACAGATGGGGTTGCCGTTGTTTTTTAACTGATTAACTGATTAATTGATTGCTATGGTGTAGGTTCTTTGGGTATGTGATGGTAATCAAATAATCAGTTAATCAGTTAATCAGTTTGTTTTTTCGCTATATCACTTACGGAGGGCATCACGCCAGGGATAGCTCAGATAGCTCAGTTTCAGTTTATTTGTTTTGCATTCGTTGCTGTTTCTTGTTATATGATATTATATGGTTTTATTACTATTATAT
>X430_Giraffe__coassemble_44_pt1 | contig 24742 bp, 22 predicted proteins | sample X430_Giraffe__metabat2_high_PE_005 | metagenome-assembled genome bin X430_Giraffe | reverse complement strand
CTTTGCCTGTAGTCCAGGAAAGCGGCATACATGGTGAGGAGTTCCACATTGGTGGAGTCCAACTGGAGGACACGCTCAAAACGCTCGATTATCTGTCCTGTATCTGCCGAATCCGGAGACATGCGCTGCACCATCTGCTGTATCAGCACTATGCGCTTGCCGGTGTCTGTTTCCGGAGCATACAGTATGGAATCTCGTGTGGCATCATACAGGCTGTCCATACCCTGCAGCAGATAGTAGTCCAGCATGGCCATCTGAAGGGTCACGTTCGTGGGATCTACAGCCCTGACTTCATCGTACATCTGCATCGCCTTCGCATAATCGCCCAACTGCTGATAGCAATACGCCATGTCTATCTTATAGGAAAGGTCTGCCGGATATTCGTCGCACAGGCTCTGTAATTCAGCAAAAGCCTTCACGCTGTCCTCCATCTCCATGTAGAGGGAGAATTTCTCGTTGCTAAGTTGCGACATCTTGCCCTCAAGCATCTCCAATCTGTCCAGAGTGCTGATGGCATCCTCCAGCCTGCCTGTCTTGGAATATATGCTTGCCAGATGCGACAAGACATCCGAGCGGTTGCCCTGCAACTTGCTGATGTGTTCCAGCAACGGCAATGCATCTTCCTCACAACCCTGGCGAAGCAGGATTGCAGCCAAGGGCTCTATATAATACGTATTGTCCGGATCAAGGTCTACGGCCTTTTGCAGATACTCCAGCCCGACGCTGTCCTGGCGCAGATAAAAGTTAATCCTGCCCAACTGGTACAGGGCTTCCGCCGAGCACGAGTCTATCTGCAGACAATGGCCATACAGTTCCATTGCCTTGGACCATTGTCCCTGCATACGGCTCTTTGCCGCCTCGGCCATAAAATAGTCCAGGCGCGTCTGTGCCAAGGAGAAGCGGCACAGCAACATTGTCAGTATGAGTGCAATTATCCTCATTTCACTCCGCTGTGTCCAAAACCTCCCTCTCCACGTTCCGTCTCGTCCAAGACGTCCACCGGCACGAGTTCTGCCTGTTCATACTTGGCAACAACCATCTGGGCTATGCGCTCGCCATCGTTGACGGTGAAATCCTCCTGCCCCAGATTTATCAGTATCACACCCACCTCTCCACGATAATCGGCATCTATCGTTCCGGGAGTGTTCAGCACAGTCACGCCGTGCTTCAAAGCCAGCCCGCTCCGAGGTCTTACCTGAGCCTCATAGCCCTCGGGGAGAGCCATAAACAGGCCTGTCGGTATCAGGGCACGCTGGAAGGGCTTGAGAACGACAGGATTTTCAAGGTTTGCCCTGAGGTCCATTCCTGCACTGCACGGTGTGGAATATTGTGGCAGAGGATGGCGGGATTTGTTTACTATCCTAACTGACTTCATGATTATGCAATGGTTTCTTTGTTTATAGTGTGGGGATGGACATGCCGTTTATCTTGCGGTACATATCCATGGCATACACGTCGGTCATGCCGGAAATATAGTCAAGCACGGCCATTATACGCCCGTAAAGGGTGGGCGCCTTGATGTCGTACTGGGTGGAGACACGGTTTATCAGCAACTGGGAGAAAGCCTTTTCGGGATGGATGACAGCCTGGACCATCAGGTCAAGAAGAGTGGTTATCACCTTGAAACCGGCAATTTCTATGTCCATGACATCCTTGCTGTTATATATTCTCGAGTAGCTGACCTGCTCACAACGGCGATACGCCTGCTTGGGAATTTCGTTGATGTGGTCTATCAGGCTTCCCTGGAACTCTCCATCGAGTATGGCTTCCTCGTTGTCCACAAAGACCTTGACACACTCGGTCTCCAAGGCATTTATCACACAGGAACGGAGGTACACTATCTGCTCGTTTCTGTCCTCCACTGTGCTCATGCGCCGGATTATGTTCTCGCGCTGCTCTTCGGGGAAGTAGGACAGCAGCAGGTCCTTGGTCTCGTCCGTGGTGAGTATCTTCAGCTTGTGGGCGTCCTCGATATCCATTATCTCATAGCAGATGTCGTCTGCGGCCTCCACAAGGTACACCAGGGGATAGCGCGCATACTTCAGCGTGCCCTCCGGACTGTCCAGACGCTTTATGCCCAACTCCTCGGCAATCCGCAGATATGAGTCCATCTCCTCGCGGAAAAAACCGAACTTCCTCTTTCCGGCGGACAGGTTGCTGCTAAAAGGATACTTGACTATGGATGCAAGGGTACTGTAGGTCATCACGAAGCCTCCCTTACGACGTCCCTTGAAATGATGCGTGAGCAAGCGGAAGGCATTGGCGTTTCCTTCAAAACTTATAAGGTCGTTCCACTGCTCTGCAGTAAGGGAGTCTCCCGTTTCCTCACAAAAATAGTCCTGAAGGAAGCGTCCGTTTCCCTCGCTGAAATACGTTCCTATGGCTTTCTCGCCACTATGGCCGAAAGGCGGGTTCCCCAAATCGTGGGCCAGGCAGGCAGCCGAGACTATACTGCCCAGTTCCATGAAATGTGTGTCCTTTAGTTCGGGATGTCGCTCCAAAAGGGCGCGGCTCACGTCGTTGCCAAGGGAGCGTCCCACACTGCTCACCTCCAGAGAGTGAGTCAGGCGGTTATGGACGAAAATGCTTCCGGGCAACGGGAATACCTGTGTCTTGTTTTGCAAACGGCGAAACGGTGCCGAGAATATCAAGCGGTCATAGTCGCGCTGGAATTCCGTACGGTCATCCACACTATGCTGCTGGTGTTCCTGGCCAAGCCTTTTGTTGGATAGTAACTGTTCCCAATTCATCTACAATATCATATTAGGGCAAGCCTGTCCTTATTTCTTTCCCTCCACGGGGTAGAAAAGTTTGTTGGCTCCGGAAGTGACTCTGACAAGTTCGGGATGTTCGGCGGCAAACGTGTCGATATGGCGCATGCGCTTTTCCTGCAGAATCTCGTCCACGGCAATGAGGATACCGGTCTCCTCCACGTTTCCGAAACCATCGTTTATGGCGGTGCCGAACAGTTTCATCGTTGGAGACAAGCCCATGTAGGCATTGACCAATGGGGGGATGTTCAGGCCGCGGTCGCGCACAGCCTTGTTCAATATGCGGTAGTCTGTCTTGAAGTCCTCCTCAACAAAAAGTTCCTCGAACTGTTTCGTGTCGTGCTCATAATGCAGAGGTTCCAGAGGCTTTATCAGGTTTTCCGGGTCGGGGAAATGCTTGTTCAGGAAATAGATGATCATGTCCCTGCTCAGACGGTCGTATGAAGGGTACATGGTGAACTTTCCGAAGAGGTAACGCACATCCGGCTCTATCACCGTAACTGCACCCAGTCCGTCCCAGAGATTGTCCAGCGCGAAGAGGCCCTTTGTGCCCATACGGCTGCTCTGATATTCCAGGGTGACGAAGGAGCGGCCCAGTTCTATCGTCCAAGGGGCATACTCGCGCATGAAAGCCTCCGAGAAATGGAACATGTGGCTTGTGGCCAGCAAGGGCTGTCCGTCCTCGCCTATTTTCCAGTCGCGGCCCAGGATGTATCTGTATCCTCCCAGTATCTCTTCTTCTTCGGGATCCCAGACGATGAGCTGCTTATAGGGATTGTCGCATGTATCGTACTCGTCCAAATCAAGACTCTTGCCAGTACCTCCGCCGGCAGCACGGAAGGCTATCTCGCGGAGTCGGCCAATCTCGCGAACGGTATTGGGCGAATCCTGCCATGTAACGATATAGATGTCGTTACCGCTCTTGTTGGTACGGCGCAGTCTGCGCTCTTCGGTCAGTTCTGCCTTAATCAGCTCTCGGGGAACCTTTGCTATTATCTCTTCCATAATAAGCGATATACCGGAACAACTACTGTTCCTTCGTGTTTTGTTGGTATTATTATTTAATGGCTATCAGTCTGTTGTTGATAAAGTACCGTCCCTTTGGCAGGCCGTTCAACCAGTTGGTACCCTTGTTCAGACGTACAATCAGATAGAAGGTGCCTGTATGGGTGTATATGGGCAATATCTGATTCTCCGGACTTTCCACCCTGACAGCATTACCCACCATACTCATTTGAACAGGATATGCGGAATGGCTCATCTTGCGGCTTATGCTCCTGTCACCATCCCTCTGGATCACACGTATTGTAGTATCCTGTTTCTGTGTGCGTTCTGTCTTATGCAGGAAGCCGGCCGGTGCTGCCGCCGTGATTTCCAGCAGAGCACCGACCAACATCAGTATTACCAATATTCCTTTCATCATGATTGCGCTCTCATCATTCAAATATCCCTGTTATTAGGACAACGGCCTGATGAGATAGTTTATTGTCTTGCGTGTTTACTTTTGCAACTGACCGGCGGTATTGTACTTCTTGCCAGCCTTAACGATTACGACACGACCGTTCTCAACGAACTTGCCGTTGGCAGAAAGTTGAGAAGCGTTGATAGAGTCAATACCTGTAGTAGCGACAGAAACCAGTTCGTTGTTGTAGTTGAACTCGTAAACATCGCCATACTTCTTCATCTGACCGTAAACAATTACAGAAGAACCAACCTTCATGTCATCGACAGAAGTGAACTTCTCACCGCCAATGTTCAAACCGCTATAGCACTCGAACTGCTGGCTCTCCTCTGTACCATCAGTAGAAATCCAGTAGGTGATAGAACCATACTTTTCATTGAAACTTTCAACCTTTGATACGATACCCTTCACGTACACCCATGTTGACAAGCCCTTGCCGGCGTCGATGATAGCCACGGCCTCCTCTACGGTATAGGCTGTTTCGGGAGTGTTGGCAATGGTCTTTACGGTCACGTCATAGGTCTTGCTTGCGCTAACACCCTTGTAAACGGCGGTAACCTCTACTGAAGTTGTCTCAACAGTAAGGTCGGCAGGAGTGTAGGACCATGTCACCTCTGCAGTAACGTCCTTAGTAGTCTCATCGTCGAAAGTTGCTGTTGCAACCAAACCCTCAGGATTGAATGCATCACCCTCGTAGTATTCTGTCTGAACGGCAGAAGCCTCAGCCAAGGCAAGAGACACGGCCTCAGGACCTGTTGACTCGCCAATCTGGTAGGTCACCTTGATTTCGGTCATACGAACCTGAGCGAGGGAAGCTGTCATGGTCACGCTCTCAGCAGAACCAGTCCAAGTACCAACTGTACCGGCATAAGTGTAAGTTCCGGAAGTTGCATCGGTAAAATTACCAGGACCATACTTTGCTGTTCCGCTTGCGGTACAAGTCATTTCAATTTTAGTGATGTTGCCCTCTGCCACAGAAACGGTGAAAGTATAGTTCTTGTAGGCACGATACTGAGTACCGCTACCCAAAACACCCTGAGTCGTAGAGATTGTCACACCCTCCTTTGTACCGGTCTGCTCACCCGCAGTAGAACTCCACAGAGCATCAGCACCAGTAATCACGACTGTCTTTTCCTGTGCGACAGCCATACCAATGCCCATAAACAGGGCTACGAAAGAAAGTAAAAGTTTTTTCATAAGCACAATGTTTAAATTAAATTGTTATTAGTTATTGTCGTATTGCCAAAAGCAACAGGGTTCCTCCCTAAACGGACAGCCAAAGCAGACACATCCCGAGAGGCGCTCCTTTTAATTCACGCACAAAATTACGAAAAAAAAACATGACTGCCAATAAAAGATGTATAAAATATCGGTTCGGTGCGCTACATTGCCCCCAAGCGCATAGACACAAGGCAAGAATGCAACGACGGGACCTCCAGATACCAAAACACGCCAAAGCGCAGATAAAAGCCGGTTTCATCGGCAAATAGAGCACTCTGCAAGGGGCGCAGAATAGATCATTCCCAAACAAAACACGCGCCCTCTCGCGGAGAGGAGAAATACCCTCCCGGAGACCCCACTCCGGTCCTCCCGAGGACGCGCCCGAATCACCGAGGGTGACACAGCCTTGTCACCGAGGGTGACGCGCCCTTGTTGTCAAGGAGAACAAAACCATGCCGACGACGATGCTAAAAACCATCGGCCAATACTATTCAAAAAAAATTACATGGGACCTACCCGGCCATCTGCGCTATATAATCATCCAGATTACGGCCTTCTATACGCTCGAAACAGGAACGTGCTGTCTTGGCCGTGGCAAAGCCGACTTGCACACAATCTGAAACAGAACCGACACGGCCCACCTGCACCAGACGTTTCAGTTCTTCTATCCTATATGTAGTAATGTAGTCATGTATGTTGTTGTGCCCCTGGCTGCGAAGGCACTGCAGCATAAGTTGGCGGTTTATGCCCGTCTCCTCGCACAACTTGTCGCGGGTAAAACCATTGCTCATCCACTCGGCCTTGTGTCCCTGCATCCACAACTGCACCCTCATGTAACGCTTCTGGTTCATCTCGTTAAAGTCCTCCTGGCGCTTCGCATCGGAAGAGGCCTCTTCGACTTTATCCACCATATCAACCTCTTCTACGTTCATGCTGATGTCGGGGTGCGGAATCTTGGTGACAAGCACCTCTATGGAATGGCACACCCAGAAGAAGTTAGACAAGGTGAATATCACCATGTAGGAGCAGAGCAGCATTGGCGTGTAGTTAAGTGCCGTGTAGAAATACAGCACCACAGACAGGATAAGGACGGCGGTATATGCAATGAGCGAAAGCGGAAAGGTGGTCTTGTATGCCAAGCGGCGTGGCAATATTACGATATTGACCACATAGAAAACGCCGAGGAACAGGGCCACCAACCTCAGTATCAAGTCAAGAGAAAGAATGTTCTGGAACAGTTCGTCGGCAGAATAGACTATGGTGAGTTGCCCCGCAGGAAAAATGGCAATGACATAGACCACAGCCAGTATGATGACCGGAGCCGCATATCTCAGCATTCGCCCCCACTGGAGGAAACCGGGCATCACCAGCCCCAGGGAATATATGCTCTGCAGATAAGAACCTACCACCAGCATAAGCAGCATGTAGGGGTTCAGCAGACCCGGGCGACCGTCGGCCACGCTTTTTCCGAACATGGCCACTATGGCAATGACTACAAAGAATATGGCCAGAATCCACGCCAGACTCAGGTACTGGACCCTATGACGAGCCAGAATTCCCGTCAGGAACATCCCCACGAAATGCGCCGTTGCACAACAGGCAAACACTACGGTTACTATGATGGCATCCACACTCACAAGCGCAAAAGTACATAAAAAAAACGAAACTGCCAAGCATTGGCCTCACGATAACGCACACTGCGCCGCCGGCCAAGCGGCAAGGCCGTCATCGCTTGGTGGAATAGGCCGTCTTGCTGAGGCGTTCCACCTTAGCCCGGAGGATGACGACATCCTCCAACGGACGGTCATTGGCATCCGTAGGACACTTCTGGATTGCCTCCACCACATCCAGGCCCTCTATCACCTCGCCGAAAACGGTGTATGTGCCGTCGAGATGGGGAGTGCCTCCATACATCTGATAGTCGCTTATCATAAATCTGTCCAGTTCTATCCCCCTCTCTTCGAGATAGGATTTGGCCTTCTTCAGGTCCGCCGGCCTTTGCCTCTGCCCCCATACAATATAGAACTGCGAACCGCTGCTGCGGAACTCAGGGTTGACGTCATCCCCCTCGCGTGCCGCGGCCACACTGCCCCTTACATGGAAAAGTTCCGGAAAAACGATTTCCGCCGGCAAGGTGTAGCCCGGACCGCCGTTGCCCAGCAGGGAGTCCTTCGGCGCATTGCGGCTGTCGGGGTCGCCGGCCTGTATCATGAAATCTTCTATTACTCTGTGGAACAGTATCCCGTCGTAATAGCCCTGCTCCACAAGCGTCAGAAAATTATCCCTATGGATAGGGGTCAGATCGGAAAGGGCTATACGGATATTGCCGGCCGACGTCTCCAGACGGACAACACTGCGCTTCTCCTTTTTGGCCGCACCGGCCGGCAAGGACAAAGCGGACACCACGAGTGCCAACACGAGAGAAAAGACGTATTTCCTGCTCATAACTTCATCGGATTAAGGTTTCGGTCACAAAAATACAAATTTATTCCCCACCAGCAAAACCAACGGAGACAAAATTGCGCCTTGAGGGCGAAATCTGCTCATTTTCACAAAATCATCGGTTTCATCGCAACGCAAACCATTCCGTATTTCTCCGCGAAAAGAGTTGTTAAATTATTTTGGGAGAAGCGCAAAAGTTTCTTGTGGAAAAGAGTGGGGAATTGTGGGGAATTTTATATCTTTGTGGCGGAAAAACAAAATATAAGGTACGCACACATGAGATTCACCGGCAACATCGACGCGAAGACTGACGAGAAGGGAAGGGTTTTCATCCCCGCAACCTTCCGCAAGCAGTTGCAGCAGGCCAACCTTGAAGGGCTCATTTTGCGCAAGGATATATTCCAGCAATGTCTGGTACTTTATCCGGAAAGCGTATGGGATTCCATGGTGGACGCCATCGTACAGCGCACGAACCCATTTGACAGCAAGGGGAGGGCCGCAATGCGAGGATTCGTTGCCGGAGCGGAGAAAATAAGCATAGACGGAAACGGACGCATACTGATTCCACGACGATATCTGGAGTCTGCCGACATACAGGGAGAGGTAAGGTTTATAGGCATGGACGACTCGATAGAGATATGGAACAGGCAAAAGGCAGAGAACCTGCTGAACAATCCCGAGGCACTTGCCGACAGTCTTGAATGCTTAATGAATCCAAACAACAATGAATCCTGATTGCTACCACATTCCCGTCATGCTGGACGAATGTCTGGCCGGGCTGAACATAAAGCCTGACGGCATATACATAGACCTGACCTACGGAGGGGGAGGCCACAGCAAAGAAATCATAAAACACCTGTCTGCCAAAGGACACCTGTATGGCTTTGACCAGGACATTGACGCCATGAAGGGCGCCATGGAGGACGAAAGGTTCACCTTTGTCCGCAGCAACTTCCGTTACATCAAGAACTGGATGCAGTACTACGGTGTGGAGAAGGTGGACGGAATACTGGCAGACCTGGGAGTGAGCAGCCACCACCTGGACGAAGGGAGCAGAGGTTTCTCCTTCAGGTACGACGCCCCCCTGGACATGCGGATGAACCAGGCCGGCAAGGTTTCCGCCAAGAACATAATAGCGGAATACAGCGAAGAGCAACTGGCCGACATACTCTACTACTACGGCGAACTGAAACAGAGCCGGCGCATAGCATCAGCCATAGTGAAGGCCAGGAGCAAAGGCGACATCTCCACAACAGGCCAGTTGGCAGAGGCGGTCGGTCCCACACTGGGCTTCGACCGGGAGAAGAAGGATCTGGCAAGGGTTTTCCAGGCTTTGAGAATAGAAGTGAACGGAGAAATGAAGGTTCTGAAGGAAATGCTTGCCAACGCCACCGACATACTGGCCCCGGGAGGCAGACTCGTGATAATGACATACCACAGCCTGGAGGACAGAATCGTAAAGAACCACATAAAAGGCAACGACAAGGAAAACAAAGACAACAAGGATGCCCATTCTCTGATATTCGGACAGACAAGGACAATCCTGAAAGCAGTCAACAAAAACGTAATAACAGCATCGCCCGAAGAATTGGCAAGCAATCCAAGAAGCAGGTCGGCAAAACTACGAATAGCAGAAAAGAAATGAGGGAGAACAACAAAAAACAGGAAACGGGGAAAAAGCCCAGACTGTTCTCCATGCTTGGCAACAGCATGGAAGAGGAAATGGCTCTGAAGCAATGGAAAAGCGTCATCAGGCAGATGAGCATCGACGGCCAGTGGTTCAAGAGGCAAATAGGCGTAATCATCCTGGCCGTAACGGGCATTATCATATACATCACATGCCGATACCAGGCACAGCAGGAGATAATACAGGAAGAGCAACTCCGCAAGGAACTCCAGGACTGGAAGTTCAGGACACTGACCAGAAGCAGCGAACTGACACTGAAAACCAGACAGAGCCAGATAGAAATTGCACTGAAGAACTTCGGAGACAGCACACTGAAAGTGAGCACCGAGGCACCATTCATAACAACAGTCACAAGAGAATAGCCCAATAACACATGAAACCAGACAAGAACAACAGCATCGGCCGATTCCGCATAATCTTCTTCGGTTTGTGCCTATTGGGCATATACATAGTGAGCAGCGCACTCTACACCATGCTCACCAAAAGGCAGTACTGGACAGAAGTAAGCCAGATGTTCATACGCAAGAACATCAACATTCCGGCAACACGAGGCAACATATACGACTGCAAGGGCAGACTGATGGCAGGTTCCGTGCCTGAGTACAGACTGTACATGGACTATGTGGTCATAGACAAGGACAGCGCCGCAAGATGCAAGGCACAGTTCTGGAGAGACTCCGTGTTCAACTCCACCTTAGACACCATAGCCGAAGGGCTGGCACGCATATTCCCGGACAAGAAGCGAAGTTACAACGAGAACATAAAGTGGTTCCGCAACAGACTGCTGGAGGGCAAGAAAAGAAGAAGCCATGCCTGGAGAATATACCCACGCAACGCCACCTACATACAATACAAGGAGTGCAAGGAACTGCCACTATTCAGGGAGACTGCATACAAAGGCGGTTTCTACACCGAAGAGATAATGCAGAGAAAGCACCCCTACGGTTCACTGGCCTCCAGAACCTTAGGCAGTCTGCGCGCCGACTCCAACGCTGCAAAGAACGGGCTGGAACTGAGTTACGACACCATCCTGCGAGGCAAGGACGGAGTAAGTCACAGCGTAAAAATGAGAAACAGGCGCGTGCAGATCATTGACACCGAGGCTGTGGACGGGCATGACCTGGTGAGCACCATAGACGTGGACATACAGGATATGGCAGAAAAGGCTCTGGTTGCCAAACTGAAGGAACCCATGGTGAACGGCATACTGGGCATGGCCATCGTAATGGAAGTGTCCACTGGAGAAGTGAAGGCCATCGTAAACATGCACCGCGGAAAGGACGGCAACTACTATGAGATGAAGAACAGCGCCGTAAGCGACCTCATGGAGCCCGGTTCAACGTTCAAGACAGCAAGCATGATGCTGGCCATGGACGACGGACATGCCACACTGAACACCACAGTGGACTGTTGCGGAGGCATTTATCCCATGCACGGACGCAACATGAAAGACCACAACTGGCATCGTGGCGGATATGGAGTGCTGACCTTCTCACAGATTCTGGAACAGAGCAGCAATATCGGTGTAAGCCGCATAATAGACGAAGCATACAAGGACAATCCCCAGAGATATGTGGACGGTCTGCGCCGACTGGGAATAGGCATCCCCCTGAACCTCCCCTTCGTGGGCAAGGGCGAACCCGTAATACCTCAGCCCAACAGCAAGATACGCTACTGGAGCAAATCCGACCTACCCTGGATGAGCATTGGATATGTAACGCAACAGCCGGTGATAAGCACCCTGACCTTCTACAACGGCATTGCCAACGGCGGCAAGATAGTGAAGCCAAAATTCATAAAGGCCGAAATGAAGGACGGACAGATAATACGCGAATTCCCGACAGAAGTGCTGGTACAACAGATGTGCAAGACCTCAACCCTGAAGGACATACAGTTCTGCCTGAACAATGTGGTAAGCATCGGCCTGGGCAGAAAGGCCGGAAATGGAGGCAAACTGTTCCAGGTGAGCGGAAAGACCGGCACGGCACAGGTGGCAAGCGGTACAAAGGGTTACCACAGCGGCACGACACGATACATGGTCAGTTTCTGCGGATACTTCCCGTCCGAAGCCCCGAAATACAGTTGCATCGTGTGCATAGTCAAGGACGGCCTGCCTGCCTCGGGTGGCGGACAATGCGGACCGGTGTTCAGCCAGATTTCGCAGTTCATCATGGCACAGACACTGGAGCGGGACGCCTCTGAACTGGCCGACAGCCTGTCAGTCTTCACACCGACAAACAAGAATGCACGCTCTGCAGCAGACAACAACCTGACAAAGATTCCCGACGTGAGGGGAATGGGTGCCAAAGATGCCGTCTATGTGCTGAAGAAAAGAGGACTGAAAGTGAACATACAGGGAGTAGGCTCCGTAAAAACCCAAAGCATAGCGCCTGGCGGAGAGGTTACTAAAGGACAATCCATAAAACTGATCCTTGAATAAGGGACCTGCCTACATGACAGAGCAAGTTGTCTAATATATATTATATATAAGGTATATGACATTATACGAACTGACACACCAATACAAACCCCTGGAGGTAGTGGGGAGAACAGACGTTGAAATCAGCGGCATCGAGCTTGACTCAAGAAAATGCAAGCCGGGCACTGCCTTCGTGGCCATACGTGGCACACAGGCCGACGGCCATACATACATAGAAAAAGCCATCAGCCTGGGAGCCGGATGCATAATATGCGAGCACCTGCCGGAAAACCCCAACCCCGATGTCACATATGCCGTGTACGGCAATACTACCGAAATCGTAGGCCCGCTGGCCACGACATTCTACGGCAACCCGACAAAAAGGATGAAACTGGTGGGCATAACCGGAACTAACGGCAAGACAACCATTGCCACCACCCTGTACAACATAATTCGACGGATGGGCATAAAAGCAGGTCTGTGCAGCACTGTGTGCAACTACATCGACGGGGAGGCCTACCCCACCGAATGCACCACCCCGGACCCCATAACACTGAACCGCCTGCTCGGAAAAATGGCCGACCAGGGATGCGAATATGCATTCATGGAGGTGAGCAGTCATGCCGTAGACCAGAAGCGCATAGCCGGACTGACGTTTGCCGGAGGCGTATTCACCAACCTGACACGCGACCATCTGGACTACCACAAGACTTTCGAGAACTACCGCGATGCGAAGAAGGGCTTCTTCGACATGCTGCCCAAGGATGCCTTTGCCATCACCAATGCCGACGACAAGAACGGCCTGGTAATGACACAAAACACGAAGGCAACCGTAAAGACATACTCCATAAGGGGAGGGGCCGACTTCCATGCAAGAATTTTGGAGGAGAGTTTCGAGGGCATGAACCTGGACATGAACGGACTGGAAGTCTTTGTACAGTTCGTGGGACGCTTCAACGTGCAGAACATCCTTGCAATATACGGCAGCCTGTGCATGATAGGAATTGAGCCTCAGGAGGCTCTTATACAACTGAGCGCCATGAAACCTGTCAACGGCAGGTTCGAGACATTCCGCTCACCAGAGGGAGTGACTGCCGTAATCGACTACGCACACACTCCGGATGCACTGAACAACGTGCTGAGCACCATAAACGAAGTACTGGCCGGGAAGGGGCAATGCTGGACCGTGTGCGGCGCAGGAGGCAATCGCGACAAGGGCAAGAGACCACTGATGGCACAGGAGGCCGCCAGACAAAGCGACCGGGTAATCATAACAAGCGACAACCCGCGCGACGAGGACCCTCAGGACATCATCAACGACATGCTGGCCGGACTTACCAAAGAAGAACTGAAGAAGACAATAAGCATTGTAGACAGGAAAGAGGCCATAAGGACTGCGTGCATGATGGCACAGAAAGGCGATGTCATACTGATTGCCGGCAAGGGACATGAGGATTACCAGATAATCAAGGGAGTGAAGCATCACTTTGACGACCACGAGGTGGTGCGAGAAGCCTTTGGCATAGAATAACGACAATACACAAGGACAACAATATATACCGGTAAGACAAGATGCTATACTATTTATTCCGATATCTGGAACAATTTGGGATAAGCGGAGCGGGAATGTGGCAGTACATCTCGTTCCGAGGACTGATGACACTGGTACTGAGCCTACTTATTTCCATGTGGTTCGGCCAGTACTTCATAAAATGGATGAGGAAACGCAATATCAGCGAAGCACAGCGAGACGAGAGCATAGACCCCTATGGAGTGGAGAAAAGGGGCGTGCCTACGATGGGCGGCCTGATAATCATCGTATCCATCGTGGTTCCTTGCCTGCTGCTGGGACGCCTACGCAACATATACATGCTGCTGATGCTTGCCACCACAGTATGGCTGGGCTTCATAGGCTTCATGGATGACTACATCAAACTGAAGATAAACAAGGACGGGCTTCGCCCCATCTACAAACTGGCAAGCCAGGCATTGCTGGGACTGACAGTAGGACTGACACTGTGGCTCAGCCCGGATGCTGTAATACGCGAGAACGTGACCATATCGCGCAATGAGACTACAGAAACCGTCGTGTACAAGAGCGAACCGGTAAAGAGCACCATCACGACCATACCCTTCGTGAAGGACAACAACCTGAGCTACAGCAACCTGTTCTCGTTCCTGGGCAAATACCGTACCGCAGCGGGATGGATATTCTTCGTGTTCATGGTTACATTTGTCGTCATGGCCGTAAGCAACGGTTCCAACCTGAACGACGGCATGGACGGAATGTGTGCCGGAAACTCAGCCATAATGGGCATAGCCCTGGCCATACTTGCATACGTATCCAGCCACATCAACCTGGCAGGCTACCTGAACATCATGTTCATACCAGGCTCGGAGGAACTGGTAATCTTCCTGCTGGCCTTCGTGGGAGCACTGATAGGCTTCCTGTGGTACAACGCATATCCCGCCCAGATATTCATGGGCGACACCGGCAGTCTGGCCATCGGAGGCATCATCGCCGTTACTGCAATCATCATACACAAGGAACTCCTGATTCCGGTAATCTGCTTCGTGTTCCTTATGGAAAGTATCAGCGTGCTTCTGCAGACCAACGTGGCAAAGATGGGCAACAAGCGCGGAAAGAAGTGGAGAGTGTTCAAACGCGCCCCCATACACGACACCTTCCGCATCAAACCCGGACAACTGAGTCCCGACCTGAAGATTCTGCTGAACTGGCCTAACGGATGCTGGCTGGAAAGCAAGATAACGACAAGGTTCTGGATTATTACCATACTGATGGCCTCGCTTGCCATCGTCACACTTAAAATAAGATAACAGGAATGAGCAAGATAGCAATACTTGGTGCCGCCGAAAGCGGTGTTGGAGCAGCCGTCCTGGCCCTGAAGAAGGGCTACGACGTCTTTGTCAGCGACATGGGCTTGATAAAGGAGCACTACAAGGACATACTCAATGCCCACGGCATCGAATGGGAGGAAGGACGCCATACCGCAAGCAGAATTCTCGACGCAGAGGAAATCATAAAAAGTCCCGGCATTCCGGACAACGCTCCCATGGTTGCCGAGGCTATAGCCAAGGGCATACATATCATAAACGAAATAGAATTTGCCGCACGCTACACCAATGCCAAGATGATTTGCATCACAGGCAGCAACGGCAAGACCACTACAACAAGCCTGATATACCACATCCTGAAAAACGCCAACTACAACGTAGGCCTGGCAGGCAACATAGGACGTTCGCTCGCCCTGCAGATTGCAGAAGGATGCACCTACGACTACTATGTGATAGAACTGAGCAGCTTCCAGTTGGACAACATGTACGACTTCCGCGCAAACATTGCCGTGCTGCTGAATATCACTCCGGACCATCTTGACCGATACGACAACGACATGCAGAAGTACACGGACTCCAAGATGAGAATCATCCGCAACCAAGAGGCAGACGACGCCTTCATCTACTGGGCAGACGACCCGATTATCAAGGCGGAACTGGAGAAATATGGTATAAAGGCACAAAAGTGCCCCTTCTCCATCCTGAGCAAGAACGGCATGATAGGCTACATAGACAACGGCACCTACACTCTGGAAACACCTACCCCATTCAATATGGAGCAGGAATCTCTGGCCCTCAACGGGAAACACAACATGTACAATTCCCTGGCTGCAGGTCTGGCCACACGACTGGCCGGTGTAAGCAGCGAGAAACTCAGGGAAAGCCTTGCCGACTTCCAGGGCGTGGAGCACCGTTTGGAGAAGGTTGCCACCGTGGGAGGCGTTCACTACATCAATGACTCCAAGGCAACGAATGTAGACGCCTGCTGGTATGCACTCGAGAGCATGACCACACCAACCATCCTCATCATCGGAGGCAAGGACAAGGGCAATGACTACGAGGCTATCAGGGAACTGGTGAAAAAGAAGTGTGCCGGACTCGTGTTCCTCGGGGCAGACAACAGCAAACTGCACGACTTCTTCGACCCCATGGGCATACCCACATCCGACACCCACAGCATGAAGGAGTGCATAGAGGCATGCAACAAAATGGCGAAACCAGGATACACCGTCCTTCTGAGCCCATGCTGTGCAAGTTTTGACCTGTTCAAGAACATGGAGGACAGAGGCGAGCAGTTCAAGGAACTGGTCCGAAACCTATAGCACGCCGACTTGATATAACACACTACACAAGAACAAAACAACAGACACCCACATGAATAATTGGAGCAAGAAGAACTTTAAGGAGAACGGGCTTATGCAGGGAGATATGGTCCTATGGATGGTATTTCTCTCGCTGTGCTTCATATCCATCATTACCGTATATAGCGCTTCCAGCAACATGACCTACACCTCCGGCAAATATTGGGCTCCCGTCATGCGACACGGCAGCTTCATACTTTTAGGTATAGGCTTCACGTGGGTGATGCACATGCTGCCGTGCAAACTGTACAAGTTGCTCGGACTGTGCATAACGCTATTCTCCTACATCCTGCTCATTTGCGCCTTGTTTGCCGGCAAGGTAAATGGTGCATCGCGATGGGTGGGAATAGGAGAAATAACATTCCAGCCAAGCGAAATAGCCAAGTTGGGACTGGTAATGGCAACCGCCTTCGTACTTAGTGTATTCAGGGACAAGGACGGTGTAAGTTCGTTCGGTTTCAAACTGGCAGCAATAAATATCGGCTGTACACTTCTGCTCATCGTAACGGAAAACCTCAGTACGGCCGCCATCATATTCGTTGTGATGTACCTGATATGCTTCTATGCGCAAGTATCGTCAAAGATACTGTCATGGTTGGGAGGTTCACTTATCGGTCTTGCCCTGGCCGGATACTTTACCGCCGTCAACATCCCTCAAAGCACTTTGGACGAATGGGCCAAAAGCGACGGAATAATGCACCGCGTACCCACCTGGGTGAACAGGCTCAAGAGTAAGAATGAGTTGCCACCCAACCCCAAGGATTACGACATCACGAAGAACGTACAGGTGACACACGCACAGATAGCGATAGCCACATGTGGAATTACAGGTCGCGGACCAGGCAACTCCATTGAACGCGACTTCCTTCCGCAAGCCTTTTCCGACTTCATCTATGCCATCATCATAGAAGAGTTCGGCATATTCGGCGGAGGCTTGGTGATGTTCCTGTACCTACTATTATTATATAGGGCGCTACGCATTGCCCAACGATGCAAGTCGCTGTTTCCTGCCTACCTGATAATGGGACTGGCTCTTATGCTCGTCATGCAGGCGATGGTGAATATGGCTGTTGCCGTAGGCGTGTTTCCCGTCACCGGACAACCGCTTCCCCTCATCAGCCGTGGCGGCACAAGTACTTTCGTAAATTGTGCCTACCTGGGAATAATGCTTAGCGTAAGCCGTTCTGCCCGCAAGTCAGAAGAGAACGAGACACAAGATAACTGCAATAATGAAGCCGAAGTAATACCTGTTGAAGCATGAAGGAGCCAAGAATAATAATAAGCGGAGGCGGCACAGGAGGCCACATCTTCCCTGCTGTCAGCATTGCCAACGCCTTGAAGAAACTATGCCCGAAGACGGAAATCCTGTTCGTTGGAGCCAAGGACCGTATGGAGATGCAACGTGTGCCACAGGCCGGATACAAGATTGTAGGTCTGCCGGTAAAAGGACTCATACGCCCACTGTGGAACCCCAAGAACATAGGCATCCTTATGGACTTTCTCAAGAGCAAATGGCAGGTAATGAAGATAATCAGGGACTTCAAACCCGACGTTGCCGTTGGTGTGGGAGGGTATGCCAGCGCAGCCACCCTTAACGCCGCCCACGACATGGGCATACCATGCCTCATCCAGGAGCAGAACAGTTTTGCCGGCCTGACCAACAAGACCCTGGCAAGGAAAGCAAGCAAAATCTGCGTTGCCTACGAGGGAATGGAACGCTTCTTCCCAGCCGACAGAATCCTGCTTACAGGAAATCCCGTACGTCAGAATCTGGCCGACATATCTCTCAGCAAGGAAGAAGCCATGGCAGAATTCGGATTCACCTCCGGCAATCCTGTCATACTGCTGATTGGAGGCAGCCTGGGAGCAAGGACTATGAATATGAGCGTCCTTAAGTCGCTGGAACTGATACGTAACTCAAACATCCAGTTCATTTGGCAGACTGGCAACTACTATAAGGAGAACATCTCTCAGGAACTGGAAAGATATGGCACGCCAAGAAACCTGTATGTGACAGATTTCATCCGCAATATGGACAAGGCCTATAAGGCAGCCGACCTCGTAATAAGCCGCGCAGGTGCCAGCAGCATCAGCGAACTCTGCCTTCTCGGCAAGGCGAGCATACTGGTGCCAAGTCCTAACGTCGCCGAGGACCACCAGACACACAATGCCATGGCACTCGTCAACAAGAATGCCGCCATGATAGTAAAAGATGCCGAAGCAGAAGAAACACTCATCCCCCTTGCCATAAAAACGGTCAAGGACTCTGCCCTGCTGAGCAGTCTAAGCGAAAATGCATTGTCCATGGCATTCCGCGATGCAGACATCAAGATAGCCGAAGAAATCCTTAAACTCATCAAAAACTGACACACACGTATGCAAGCTGTATATTTCATTGGTATCGGAGGCATTGGCATGAGCGCCATTGCACGCTATTTCCTTAACACAGGAATCTTTGTGGGAGGATACGACAGGACTCCAACGCCGCTTACCGAGGCCTTGGAGCGGGAAGGTGCCGTCATCCACTATGAAGACAACGTAAGCCTCATCCCTGCAGAATGCATGCGGAAGGATGAGTGCCTTGTGATATATACGCCTGCAATACCCTCTACCCACACGGAGTTGAACTACTTCAAGGAAAACGGTTTCGACATGCAGAAGCGTGCACAAGTCCTCGGCACACTCACTCACTCGCTGAAAGGTCTGTGTGCAGCAGGTACACACGGCAAGACAACAACATCAAGTATGGCCGCCCACATCCTGCACCAAAGCCATGTGGACTGTAACGCTTTCCTCGGAGGCATAACCAAAAACTATGGCACCAACTACATACTGTCTGACAAAAGCCAGTACGTTGTCATCGAGGCAGACGAATTTGACCGTTCCTTCCACTGGCTCACACCCTGGGCAACAGTCATAACCTCCACCGACGCCGACCATCTGGACATCTACGGCACAGAGGAGGCCTATCTCGAGTCCTTCTCCAAATACACCAGCCTGATCGTTCCCGGAGGCTACCTCATCATGCATACGGGCATGAAGATGAAAGCAAACTCACAAGAGGGTGTCACCACATATTATTATAGTAGGGAAGAAGGCGATTTCCACGCAGAAAACATAAAGATTGGCAACGGGCGCATTACCTTTGACCTGGTATCTCCCATAGAGAACATCACCGACATAGAACTTGGTGTCCCTGTAGCCATCAATATAGACAACGGTATCGCCGCCATGGCTCTGGCGCAGGTTGCCGGTGTCAGTGCCGACGAAATCCGTGCAGCCATGCTGAGTTTCGGTGGCGTTGACCGCCGCTTTGACTTCCATGTACGAAGGGATGACATGGTATACATATCAGACTATGCCCACCACCCCGAAGAAATCAGGCAGAGTATTCTAAGTATCAGACAACTGTACGAAGGACGCCGCATCAGAGCCATCTTCCAGCCACACCTCTACACAAGGACACGCGACTTCTACAAAGACTTTGCAGATGCTCTCTCCCTACTGGACGATGTGGTAATATGCGACATCTATCCCGCACGCGAAGAACCTATTCCCGGCGTGACATCACAGCTTATCTATGACAACCTCCGTCCGGGAATGCAGAAAAAGATGTGCCGCAAGGAGGACATACTGAAGCATGTCGACAAGAACGAGTTTGACGTACTGGTAACCCTGGGAGCCGGCGACATCGAGAACTATGCTCAGGATATAACAAATATGTTAAGCCTTTAACTGCATGAAAATAGTCATCAAAATAATTCTCCTGACGGGAGTGTTGGCATACATTGTCTTTGCCATCTGCACCCTCTCGCGCGACGAAGAGCAACGGGTGTGCTCAGGTGTGGAAATTCTGTTGCTGGATTCCACCGACAACGACTATGTAAACACACGCTACATCCAGGGCCTGCTTGAGCAGACCAAAATACCGACAGAAGGTGTGGCGCTCAAGGACATTGACATCAAGAACATTGAGAACCACATCAGGAAGAGTCCATACATAGACTCCGTAATATGCTACTACACCCCGGACAACCTGATGTGCATACGCATAAGCACACGAAAGCCCATCATTCATGTCATGCCAGACAATGGCGAAAGTTTCTACATGGACGCTAACGGCAACGTGATACCGACCAATGTCTTCCTCCTGGACGTCTGTCTGGCAACCGGAAACATCAGCAAGCAGTACGCAAAGGAGAAACTGCTGGACATCGCAACATTCATAAACAACAACTCACCGTGGAACAAGGATATCCAGCAGATACACGTAAAGGACGAGAAGCACGTCGAACTGATCCCTTTGTCGGGAGACCATGTCATCATCTTGGGAGAGCCGAAAGACATTGCCGACAAGATGCAACGCCTATCCACTTTCTATAAAGAAGGACTGGACAAGGCCGGATGGAACAAATACAAGAGCATCAACCTGAACTACGCAGACCAGGTGGTTTGTACTAAGAGAAACAAAAAATAAAGACACTATATTATGGCAGCAGAAAAGGACATCATCGTAGCATTGGAACTGGCGACAACCTCCATCCGTGCTATCGCAGGACAGCGCATGCCCGACGGGACAATGCAAGTTCTTGCCTTTGCCGAAGAGAATGCAGCAAACTGTATCCGCAAAGGCATCATCGACAACATTGACAAGACCACACAAGCCATCTCACGCGTACTTGGAACGATAGGCCTGCAACTTGGCCAAACCATTTCGCGTGTATATGTCGGTTTGGGAGGACAATCACTGCATTCGGTACACAACCACATCCAACGCACCTTCACCGAGAAGACACAAATCTCCAACAGTCTGATCGACCAGCTCATGGACACCAATCGCGGTGTGGTCTACACCAACTCCGAAATCCTGGAAGTCATACCTCAGGAGTACAAGGTAGGCAGCAGAGCAGTCCCCGACACAGACATCGTAGGCATGCAGATAGAGCAGATGGAAGCAAACTTCCTGAACATCATCGCACGCAAGTCCCTTGCCGAGAACATCGAGAACTGTGTTAACGGCGCCAAATATGAGGTTGCCGAACTGCTCATCACTCCGCTCACACTTGGCGACTCCATATTAAGCGCCAGCGAAAAGCGTTCTGGCTGTGCGCTGGTTGACATGGGTGCCGACACCACAACAATCAGCATATACTCCAACAACATCCTGCGCAAACTGGTAGTTGTCCCCATAGGTTCCCATAACGCTACCATGGACATAGCATACTGCCTCAAAATAGATGTCGAAGAAGCCGAGAGCCTGAAGGTAAAATACGGACGTGCATGGCTTGAAGATTACGAGGGTGCACAGAGCAAGATCCTGAAGTTGTCCCACGGCAGAGAAACAAACGAAGGACGTCTCTGCGAAATCATTGAAGCGAGATACGAGGAAATCCTCCACAATGTCTGGGCCCAGATCGAAGAGGACAGCGACAAGCTGACCTCTGGAATAATATTCACCGGAGGAGGTGCACAGATCGCTGCCCTGAACGAAGCCTTCAAGCAGGTAAATAAGAGAGACAAGCAGATACGCATCGTAAAAGGCATGCCCGCAGACATCTGCATGACATCCACCACGTATATACCTGACAACGGACGCACCAGCAACATCCTTTCACTGCTGCTCCACGGCGACCAGAACTGTGTCATATACCAGACAGAAGCCGAAAAGGAAGCCAATGTTGTTGACCCGACGGAAGGAGACGAGAAAACTACTCCTGACAACACACAGGACACAGACAAACATGACGATCCTGTCAACAATGTGGAAAAAGAGGACGTTCCGGAAGACGAGAACGAGAACAAGAAGAAAAGGCGTTCATTCTGGCAGATCATCAAGGATGCCGTCACGGACGAAGAATAACAAAACCACATCTAAGCAATCACTATTATGGACTACCAGCAAGATATCAACTTCGACATGGGACTTCCCATCGTGGACCTCCCCAAGACAAACAACTGCATCATCAAGGTCATTGGTGTGGGCGGCGGTGGTGGCAATGCCGTCAATCACATGTACCGCGAGGGCATACACGACGTTTCCTATGTAGTGTGCAATACCGACAAGAAGGCACTTGACGACTCGGCCGTGCCCAACCATCTTCAGTTGGGCAGCGACGGACTGGGAGCCGGCAACCGCCCGGAGAAAGCACGCTGCGCAGCGGAAGAGAGCATCGATGCCATCAGGGAGATGCTCAACGACGGAACCCGCATGGTCTTCATCACTGCAGGTATGGGCGGAGGCACCGGTACCGGCGCCGCACCTATCATCGCACGATGTGCAAAGGAGGCCGGCATACTCACAGTAGGTATCGTGACAATTCCCTTTAAGTTTGAGGGCAAGAAAAAGATAGACCAGGCACTTGACGGCGTGGAGGAAATCTCCAAGCACGTCGACGCCCTCCTTGTCATCAACAATGAGCGCCTGCGCGAAATCTACACTGAACTTACCGTTATCAACGCTTTTGCCAAGGCCGATGACACTCTGACCGTGGCAGCAAAGAGCATAGCGGAAATAATCACCATGCACGGCATCATGAACCTGGACTTCGAGGATGTAACCACAGTACTGAAAGATGGTGGCGTTGCCATAATGAGTACCGGTTACGGCGAAGGCGAAAACCGTGTCACCAAGGCATTGGACGAGGCATTGAAGTCACCGCTGCTTAACCACAACGACATATTCAACTCCAAGAAGGTCCTGCTCAACATCAATTTCTGCGCCGACGACGAGCACAGTTCCCTCATGATGGAAGAGATGAACGAAATCCACGACTTCATGGGCAAGTTCCGTCACGACGTGGAAACAAAATGGGGTCTGGCCACCGACTCCACTCTTGGCAGCAAGGTAAAGATCACCCTGCTTGCCACAGGTTTCGGTCTGCAAAGCATAAATGAAATGAGCGCCCACCAGGAGGCCAAGATAGACAAAATCAGTCAGGAGGACCAGGAGCGCTTAGAGAACAACGAGGAAAGAAGAAACATCTACTATCAGGACGGCAACAAGGTCAACAAGCGCCGTCACCACAATATCTTCATCTACTCGGCAGACAACATGGACAACGACGACATCATCTCACGAGTTGATGCCACTCCCACTTGCCGCCGCAGCAAGGAAGACCTGAACCGACTGAAAAACGACTGCATCGGCTAAAACCGTCAGGAGAACAGTTCACGCAGAACTTCCACACTCTGCAACTCACCGAACGATGGCACATGCAAACGGTAGTACTGCAACAGTACCTCCAACATGTGCCATCGTTCGTTTCTTGTCATCTTCAATCTGTGCATCCTGGAGTAGTCCATCTCCAGCAACAAAGGTATCCACATGGCATCCCTCGGTTCCAAATACTGGCCGTGCACAGGGATGGATGCAGAAAAACATGCATTCTTCATGTCGTAGACCATATTTCGGCCATACCCGGCCATACCCGGCCATATACCCAAGAACCTGGTCATCCTTATCATCAGCAATACATGGAAGTTGGCAACGTTGCCCTCGGCCTCGTCAAGCCAACGGAGAGAATTGTACAGGAAAGAGAACAAAGGACGGTTCTCGCCTTCGCCCCTGAGAGTGCGGAAAAGGAATTCTCCCAAGAACATGGATATGGAGGCCTTAACCGGACTGTACGGCAAATCCATCCAGGGGGTGGAGATGGAAACGTCGGAAATTTTCTGCAATTCACTGGCAGGCCGGTAGTCCACACTCATCTCCACCACATTAAGCATCTGCCACAAGGCACTTCTTCCCCCCGTACGACCGCCACGTGTCAGGCGCACACCGGCAGAGAGCATACCATAATGTTCCGTAAACAGAGATACTATTATACGGCTGTCACTATGGCGTATGACCCTCAACACTATGCCTCTTGTCGTCTGCATGTCCCTTTAAGTATATATTCATGCGAATATACCTAAATTAGCATGAATGTGAGGCAAAAACATAAAAATTACGACATAATCTGCATTTTTCCATGAAAATATTTTGCCAATTCAAAGATTCGGCGTACCTTTGCACCGCAAAATCGGAACAACGCCGTTTGAGCACTGGCATAAAAGCCGAAGGTAAGGTCCCTTCGTCTATCGGTTAGGACGAGAGATTTTCATTCTCTAAAGAGGAGTTCGACTCTCCTAGGGACTACATAAGTAAAAAGAAATAGATTAAGTAAGACATGGCAAACCACAAGTCATCTTTAAAGAGAATCCGTCAGGAGCAGAAGAGAAGACTCCACAACAGATATTACGCCAAGACCATGCGTAATGCTGTACGCAAGTTGCGTGCCACTACAGACAAGGCAGCAGCTATCGAGATGTACCCCAGCGTTCAGAAGGCTCTGGACAAGCTGGCCAAGATTAACATCATCCACAAGAACAAGGCCTCTAACCTGAAGAGCAAGCTGGCTCGTCACATCCAGAAGTTGGCCTAATCAACCAAGATTCTCTTAATAGGACAGAAAAAATACAACGGCTTCCTGCACAGGAGGCCGTTTTCTGTATCCCCAAGCCTGCACGACACCGGCATCCTAT
>X430_Giraffe__coassemble_42_pt1 | contig 25213 bp, 14 predicted proteins | sample X430_Giraffe__metabat2_high_PE_005 | metagenome-assembled genome bin X430_Giraffe | reverse complement strand
TAGACATACCCCATGCCACGGAAGCCATGGTGCCGCGCCTGAGCGGCTCTTCCAATATGTGCATGTCATCCACCTGTGGCAACTGTTCGTACACCAAGGGGAGGTACTGCACATTGGTACTAACATATATTTTGTCGCTGTCTATAAAACGCGACACGCGGTCGTATGTCTGCTGGAGCATAGTGCGCCCTGTCCCGAACAAATCCAAGAACTGCTTGGGTTTGGTACTACGGCTTACCGGCCATAGCCTCTGGCCTATGCCACCGGCCAGAATCAGGCAATAATTCCTGTTGCTCATAATCGTGTCTTTCTTTCCCGACAATCCACCGATGCCTGTCGGTACGACAAATATACGATAAATTATGGTAAAAGCATAGGTTTCATGTGGTCTTTTTGGTTTCCTGCCGAGGTTTTAAGGAAATATAACTCTTGTCAATTTGCCATGGAACCGATTATGCATCCAAGTATAGTACCTGCAACCACACCTGCCGCCACCTCTCCGGCAGAGGCATGGCCAGTATATACCGGATGGGGATGATGCACGTGTACCGGAACCGGCTCGCAGAAAAATTCATAGGGGTTATAATAGCAGTCGTAATATCTCCAGGCACCGTTCACATAGTATCCCCAACGGCCGTCGTGATGATAACGGACACGTCCTTCCCATCCCGGAACATAACATCCGCGGCTGACGCGAGGGGGAGCACATTTCACGAGGCGGCCACCGCGGGGCACAAAGTGGTTGATGTGCCTTTCCTTTGGTTTGGGCGCGTAGGCCACACGATTTGGACGGCGGTCCCTGTCGGAGGGACGACGATAGTCCGCCCTATTGTTTCTGCCACGAACCTCATTACGCTCCACACGCTCGTGATTGCGGCCACGTCCCTGAGCCTGGGCACTGGATTCCAAACTTGGCATAAGCATTGCCATCATCATCGCTGAAACAATCATCATTCTCTTCATAGCAGTATGTTGTTAAAGGTTAGCATTTATGTTTTCTACACCGCAAAGATACGCCATATAGAGGGAGTTCACGACGGAATTCACATAAAGGATAGGGGGATTATCTCTACACATGATGGGGATTTCACCAAATAAATCCACCTACTCTTTGCCGTTACGTCCGGTTTGCGTATCTTTGCAACAATATTTAACGTATCGTCTGCATGACGACATGCACAAAAGCACGGAAACGATGACAACAAAGGACATCTGGTTTACACTGCGCTCGGCATTCATTGCCGGCATCTGCATAGGCATAGCCGGTTTCGGCTATCTGGCAGAGAAGAACATCATAGGAGCAGTACTCTTCTCCTTCGGTCTCTTGGCCGTGGTGGGCTACAGCCTCAAACTCTACACCGGCACGGCAGGCTTCTTCAAGAAAGGAGAATTCTCCCAGGTCATGCTGATTCTCTTCGGCAATCTTATGGGTTGCGCCGCCATGTCCCTAATACTCCGATGCTCGCCCATGCCCTTGCAGGAGACTGCCCAAGGCATTATGGAAGCCCGTCTGGCCTTAGGCCCCGTGAAAGGCGGCATACTGGCAATAGGGTGCGGCTTCATCATGACCACCGTAGTGACCTTTGCTCGCGAGGGCAAGAACCTGCCCATGCTATTCGGCATCCCCGTCTTCATCAACTGTGGCTTCCCTCATTGCGTGGCAGACTCCTTCTTCTATCTGTGCGTTCCCACAGACTTCACCCTTGCCCATCTGCCACAGGTGCTTGCCTTCTGGCTTGCTATCGCATCGGGCAACTTCCTGGGATGCAATGTCTACCGCCTCATAATGCGCAAAACGAAGTAAGGGGACAATACCCCATTTGCAGTCTTCACTTTTCAGTTCCCCGTTCCCAGATATCTGTTCCCCCATGGCCATAATCCTGTCACCCGAAACCTCAAACTGCCGATGCATAGCCCTGGCCGGTGCGGAGGTTGTATTGCGACGCGACGGCAGGCCCTTGGTGTTCGGAGATTTGAAATATCTTCAGGGTTCATCGGACGACAACATGTTTTTCGAGGAGAAACATACAGACATCTGTGTGCTGGGGTTGCCACAAACCGTATCTTTGCCCAAAAGTTTTGAAACGACAACCCTACGAAATTACTTCGCCGAACACGGAGAGGAGGAATCCCTACCCTACTTCCGTGCCAAGGCGCTATACGAGTGGCTCGGCAAGACACGTTACTGCCCAATATGCGGTACAAGGTTGGAACCCGGCACAAGCGAGGAAGAAACTTCGCTCGTGTGCCCCAACTGCCACAACATCATCTTCCCTCGGATAGAGCCATGCATCATAGTACTGGTGAACCGTGGAGACGACATCCTGCTCGCCTTGCACCGCAACCGTATCTCCAAATACTACTCATGTATAGCCGGATTCATGGAGGCTGGAGAGTCGGCAGAACAGGCAGTAAGGCGCGAGATAATGGAAGAGACAGGCATCAGCGTCCGCAATATCCGCTATTTCGGCAGTCAGAGTTGGCCGTTCCCTTCCCAACTGATGCTCGGTTTCACCGCTGAGTACGAAAGCGGAGAAATACATGTACAGGAAAGCGAACTGCAACGTGCAGCCTGGTTCCCACGCAACAACTGTCCTGCCACTCCTCCCAAAGGTTCCATAGCCTACAGGCTTATACATCAGGAATAGACACAATACCAAAGGCATCGATACGTTCTATACATTCCCGTATCGATGCCCAGTCTATATAACCAAAAACAAACTTATTCTACCGAGATTTCCATGGTGGAGGATATGCTGCCAGAGGTGGCCGTCACCCTTATCTTTCCGGGTTGAACCGAAGACTGCACCACCAGTACCAGTTGGCCGTGGAACAACTGCATCTCCGAGCCGAGGAAGGATTCCAGCGAGGTGGGGTCGCCGTTGCACAGGCCACGCAATGTGCCTGCACCGCTGACATTAAAGGAAACCTTGTCCGACGCATCTGGGCACAACGTGCCCTTTGAATCCCGTATGCTTACGGTGATGAAGGCAAGGTCATCCACTCCTGCCTTTATAACACTACGGTCGGCCTCCAGTTTCAATGTCGCCGGGGCACCTGCCGTGTGCATTGTCTTCTCCATGGCCGGACGACCCTCTGCATCGTAGGCCACCACACGCAGTTCGCCAGGTTCATACTTCACGGCATCCCATATCAGACGGTAACGGCGGAGCAGGCCTTTTGTCTCTACAAGTTTTTTTGTCTGCTCGGCAGTGCCAGAGGGGATGGTATAGGGTTGTTTCTTCTGTCGTCCAAGGCTACGGCCGTTCAGGAACAGTTCTGCCTCGGGAAAGTCCGTGTAGACCATCACTGGGACTTCATCGCCTCGCTTCCAGTTCCAGTGAGGAAGGATGTGCAAGGTATGGTCCTTCCGGTTCCACTGCGAGCGGTAGAGATAATACCTGTCCTTGGGCAGACCGGCCAGGTCGCAGATGCCGAAATAACTGCTACGGCTGGGCCAATACTCGTCGTAGGGGGTAGGTTCGCCAAGATAGTCAAAGCCCGTCCACACGAACTGTCCCATGGTCCACGGGCGGTCGTCCATCATTATGAAGTCAGCCTCGGGCAGGTTGCTCCAATAGCAGAAGTCGGTGTCGTAGGAAGAACACTGGCCTTCCAAGGGGAAACCGCCTGATGTCACCGCCTTTGCCTCACGCGGAGAAGAGCAGGATATGTCGTACACTCCACGGGAAGAAACGGTACTGGCACTCTCGCTGCCGAGCAGTACCCTCTGGGGCAATTGGGATATGCTCTGGTCGAACTTATGCACACGATAGTTGAAACCTGCCACGTCCATCACCTGTGCAAAGCCGCTCTTCAATGAAGCCTCGGCCTTGTCCATACCCTGCGTAACCGGTCGTGTGGGGTCCAGACGGTGGCAGATGTCCTGAAGCCAACGGCTCAACTGACGTCCCTGAACGCTCCACTGTTCGGGAATCTCGTTGCCGATGCTCCACATCACTATACTGGGATGGTTGCGGTGGCACAGGAGGAGGTTGGTCATGTCGCGCTCGGCCCAGTCCCCGAAATGCATGGCATAGCCGTTCTTGCACTTGGGATAGAGCCACATGTCGAAACTCTCTGCCATGACCATCATACCCATGGAGTCGCACACCTCCATCTGCATGGTGGAGGGCATGTTGTGCGCCGTGCGGATGGCATCGCATCCCATGTCCTTCAATATGCGTATCTGACGTATGAGTGCCGCACGGTTGACAGCAGCGCCCAAGGGACCCAGGTCGTGATGCAGGCACACGCCCTGGAACTTCCTGAGTTTTCCGTTGAGATGGAAACCCTTGTCATCAACATGGATTGTACGTACACCTACCTTGTTTGTCGTTTCGTCCACCGTCAGGCCGTCCACCGTCAGGCGTGTGCGCAACATATATAGATAAGGTGTCTCCGGGCTCCACAGGCAGGCCTTGGACAATTTCAGTTCCGTGGCACAGTTGCCCAAGGCATCCAAAGCCTCCTCGCTACGGGCCACACAACGTCCCTCGGCATCAAGCAGGGCATACTCCACACGGGCCTGCGAATGACGGTGCTCCAGTCCCTTAATATGGTTGCTTACGGCCAGCACTGCCTTCCTGCCCTCTCCCTTTGCCATTGTGGTGCGGATAAAAGTACCCCAGTCACGGATATGCGCTTCGGAAGAAAGCGTAAGCCACACCGGACGGTAAAGGCCGCCACCCGGATACCAGCGGCTGCTCTCCTCCACGTTGTTCAGAGTCACCTCTATCGTATTGCGCTGACCGGCCTTGAGATATGGCGTGGCATCTATCTGGAAAGCATTATAGCCATACACCCAGCGTCCTGCCTCCTGTCCGTTTATGTAGACAACAGGTTCTGCCATAGCCCCGTCAAAATTGAGCATGGCATGCCCATAACCCTCAGGAACTACAAGTTCGGTACGGTAGAAGCCCTTGCCTATCCATGGCAGACCGCCCGAACGTCCGCTTTTCTCCGTGGCAACCTTCTCGCCGTTCTGCTCTATGGCCACAAACTGCAGGTCCCACTTCCTGTCGAACGGACCTCCTATGGCCCAGTCATGCGGAATACGTACGGAATGCCATGTCTGCCTGTCGCGCGAGAACTGCCAATCGCGGATGTCTAAAACAGTGCGCTGGGCATAAACCTGGGCAAACAGGCAAAGGCATAGCCACATAATCAGAGAACGGAACTTCATCAACATAACGGTTCAGGGTATTGTTACTTTTCTTTACACAGGAACTTCTCATTGCCACGGATATAGACTCCGTGTTCGGGTACGGCATACAGACGCCGCCCACCCATGTCGTAAATCTTATCGGCACTGCATGCACCCGACGGTGTAATGTCCTTCACACCGGTAGTAGGGGCAAAAGCCTTGAAGGCATCAAGGGCTTCACTGGAATTAAGGGCATGGGGACTGTTGCCGTTGGTCCACAGTCCGCGGTTGAGCCAACCGTTCTGCACCACGGCATTCTTGCCGTTGCCGCACTCTTCAGGAAACCAATAGTACAGAGCCTTTACATCAAGGGTATTCAAGGTTTTCACCAGGTCATGCAGGAACATGGCCTGGCCCTCCTTGGTAAACTCCCAGTCCTTACACACGGCATCCGACGGTCCCCACTGGTAATTGTAGGCAGTTTCCACAAGGTGGATGTCCTTTCCAGGCAGGGCTTGTCTCAGTGTCTTTACCGTTGAGGACAAAGTATTGAGGTCGCCGTGCCAGAAGGGATAATAACTCAATCCAATGATGTCGTAATCCGTGAAACCGGCCTTGGCAACCCACTCATAGAAATTCCTTGCCCACTCGGGCTCGCCACTTCGTTCTATATGCAGAATGATGCGTGCTTCCTTGGCATCAGAGGCACGGACACCCTCTGCCGCTGCTCCGAGCAAGGATGCCAGACGGACAATCTGCACCTCCTGCTTCTCGTATGAGAACCATTGCGGATCCAGATAGATTACGTGCCTGCTCTTGTCCTTGGCGGAGAGGTTGTCCCACAACATACCGTAACTGACCTCGTTGCCTATCTGCACATAGTCTGGCGTGGCTCCTGCCGCCACCAGGGCATCTATGCTCTCTGTTGTATAGGCACGCACCTTGTCTGCCAAGGCATTGGTGGCGGTATTCTTGTCCATGTTCCAGGACTGCGGTATCCATTGCTGGGCAGGGTCTGTCCATGTGTCGCTGTAGAATATGTCCAGCAGGAACAGCATTCCGGCCTCCTTTATGCGTCGGCCCAGTTGCTTCACATACTCCAAGTCCTGGCACGTGCCGGGGTCGCTATCCTGTGTCGGGTCAACCATCAGCCTTACACGTGCTGCGGTCCAACCTGCCTCATCGTGCAGGAATGTTATCAGGTCGGGGATGACATTGCCATCGGCATCCAGCCACTGGTCTCCGGCCTGCTCGTATGCAGGTATCAGCGATATGTCGCCACCTACCACACGGTCCTCGGCACTGCAAATGAAAGATATGCAGCACAGTGCCAACAATGCATACAGTCTTCCCGTCTTGGACATAGTCTCAGGTTTTATTCGGTCTTGTACATTATCAGGGCAGATTGCGGAGCAACGGTAACCTTGCCTCCGTGCATCTTGCCCAGGCCGTCGGCACATACCATGCCGTCGTGGCACACCACGGTGTAAAGTCCCTCGGGGACGTTAACCTGCTGGGGAGTCTTGTTACTGTTCATCACGCATACAATCTCTTTCCATGTGTCACCTACGGCGGCACCGTTCAGTGTGAAGGCTATCACACAGGACGGTGCTTCCAGGAAACGGAGGTTCTGGCGTACCAGGCTGGCATCGCCCATACGGAAAGCCTTGTGCTGCTTGCGAATGTCTATCAGCCCACGGTAGTACATGAACAGTTCGGGGTGTTCCATCAGGCGTGACCAGTCTATCTGGTTGATGGAGTCGGGCTGGTTGTAACTGTTGTGCACACCCTTCTTGTCACGGAAAGCCTCCTCGCCTGCCCACAGGAAGGGAACACCCTGCGAGGTCAGCACAAAGGTCTGTGCCAACTGGCTCAGGCGTACCACCTCCTTGTCGGAAATGCCGGGGATGCTGGTACGCAGACGGTCCACCAGACTCATATCGTCGTGACAACTCACATAACTTACGTGCTGTGAGGGCTGTGCTGCCCAGGCTGCCTTGCTGTAGTTCACCTTGGACATATCCACGCCATTGTGGGCAATGCCGCCAACAATGCCGAACTTCACGCTCTCCTCGTGCCCTGCCTTGCCTGCAAGATAGGCAGACTGCGTGTCGTCAGAGAAGGGACCGCGCAGTGCATCGCGCATCTCATCGGCAAACGCACCGATGCCTGGCATGCGGTAGGTGTGCGCCTTCATGGCACACAGGTTATAGTCGATGGCAGGAGAACCGGCGGCCCAACCTTCACCATAGATGGTGATGGAAGGGTCTATCTTGTCCAGTTCCTTGCGTATGAGATTCATGGTCTCTATGTCGTGGATGCCCATCAGGTCGAAGCGGAAACCGTCTATGTGGTACTCCTCCACCCAGTAACGGACACTCTCAAGCATGAAGCGGCGCATCAGCGGACGCTCGCTGGCCGTCTCGTTGCCACAGCCCGAAGCGTTGGCATAGTCTCCGCCCGTAGTGCCTATGTCGCCACTGGCACCCTGTCCGGGAGCAGTCTTGCGATAGTAGTAGTCGGGGTAAGTCAGTTGGAAGTTGCTGCCGTCTATGTTCATGCAATGGTTATACACCACATCCAGGATAACACGGATGCCGGCATCGTGCAATGCCTGCACCATCTGCTTGAATTCGCGTATCCTCACCTCCGGAGTCCTTGCATCGGTACTGTAACTTCCCTCGGGCACATTGTAGTTCAAGGGATCGTAACCCCAGTTGTACTGAGGTTTCTCAGGCTGGGACTCGTCCACGGTAAAGTAGTCGTAACTGGGCAGAATCTGCACGGCATTAACACCCAATGTCTTCAGGTACCATATATTGTGCGGTTCCGTCAGGGCAAGGAACTTGCCGGGATAACGGCTCTTGCTGGAGGGATGTATGCTGAAATCGCGATGGTGCATCTCGTACACAACCATGTCCGAGGCATTCTCCAGACTTGGGCGCACATCCTTGTCCCAACCCTCGGGGTCGGTATCTTCCATCCTGACAATGGCAGCACGTTTTCCGTTCACACCCACTGCCTTGGCAAAGGTACCGGGGCACTCGCCGCGACCTATGTCGAAGGTATAGAAATGCCCTGCCCAATCGCCCTTCAGACTTGCACGCCAACGGTCCAGGCCATTGCGTCTCATCTTCAGCACATGCACGGGTTTCACCGCATCGGCACTCTGGTATATCCTCACCTTCACAGAACGCACGCTGCTGGGGGCGTTCAGGTTGAACACACACTCCTCGCTGCTGTACTGCAACTCGTCAAACTTATCTTGGGCAAACACACTCATGCCTATTATCCAAAGTAGTAATAAAAGAAAATGTCTTTTCATCTGTAAACCTCCTGTATCGTTTTAGAGAGCGGTCACGGATATTACCTGCCGCTCTGGAATATCATGCCGGTTATCTGTGTATTGAACTCGATGGCCTCCATCAGATCCTCTATGTTCAGATGCATGCGGTAGCGCCAGTAGTGACGGGGATTGGCGGGGATGTTGATGCGTTCCGATCCGGCCTCGGGCAGGCGCATACGTTCGTTGCATGCGAGCCAGTCCTGGAGGGTAAGGATGCACAGGGCCGAGGGGCAGTTGAGATGGCGCTGCAACATGTCCTGAGCCAGCCATCCCGGCATGGGATGGGGTGCGGCGCCTTCGTAACCGAGATACTCGTTGTAGAAACTCTGTGTCATGGCATAGTCCTCGTCCCACCACATGCGCATGGTGGCGCTGTCATGACTGGAAATGGAACAAACGCTGCGCCATGGATTGCGGTCCAGTATGCCGAAGCGTACACTGCTGTCCTTGGGCATGGAAATGAGTTCCAGCGACAGTATCTGCAACTGGTCCAGCACCCAAGGCACACAATCGGGCACCATGCCCAGGTCCTCGGCGCAAACCAGCATGTCGGTGGCATCGACAAGCAGAGGCAGTTTCTTCATGGCCTCCTCATACCAGAACTGGTTGTTGCGGCGATAGAAGTAGTCGTTGTACAGACGGTTGAAGTTATCCTTATCATGTTGCCACAGTGTTTCGTATGCAGTATCGTTCTGCACTGCAATACGCGGATGGTATAGGTGTGGGTTCTTGTGGTCGCGTACAAAGAGGACATTGCGTATCAGGGCATACAGGCCGTTTGTCAGTTCTGCATCCAGAGCCATCGCCTCCACCTTGCGTTCCGTGTCGCATTCTGCCTTCAGCGACCAGATGTCGTCGTGCTCATGAACCAGGAAGCGCTGTTTCACCTCGTCCGCACGATTGCCGAATATTCTGTCCAGCACCCAATCGGCAATGAAGGGACGTGTCATGAAGTCCTCGCTGAGGTACAGGCCATAGCCGTTGATTTCCTCCATGCTCATGGCCAGAGAGGGCTGGAACTGCCCCAGGAGACCGCCCACGGCATGCACGGGTATTTCCCAAATGCGGAAGAAGCCCAGCACGTGGTCTATGCGGTAGGCATCGAAGTAGCGTGCCATGTTCTGGAAACGCCGTATCCACCACTGGCAACCGTCCTTTATCATCTCGTCCCAGTTGTAGGTGGGGAAGCCCCAGTTCTGGCCGTCGGCGCTGAAGTTGTCGGGGGGGGCACCTGCCTGTCCGTTCATGTTGAAGTAGCGTGGTTCCATCTCCACATCGCACCCATAGCGGTTCACGCCTATGGGTATGTCGCCCTTCAGCATCACGCCCAGTGTGCGGGCATGCTCGTGGGCAAGGCGCATCTGGGTGTCCAGTACGAACTGCATGTAACGATAGAAATCGGAACTCACCGGAGCCTCATCGGGCCAAAGGCGTGCATCCCTGCGGATGCAGTAGTCGGCATAGCCTGTCAGCCAGAAGTCGGTTTCCTGCAGGAAGGTCTTGTAGGCCTTGGTGCGTTTCACCTTGGCAAACTCCTGCTTGAAGACGAGCAGGAGGTATTCCCTCTTGGCCTTGTTCACAGCCTCGTAGTCTATCTGGGGCAGGGCATTGAGTTCCGCCTGCAAGGCCTGGAAACGTGCCGTTGCTTCGCCGTCCTTCAGTGCAGGAAGTTGGCGCAGGTCGGCATACATGGGGTGAAGGGCATAGATGCTTATGGCGGAATATGGATAGGAGTCTACCCAAGTGCCCGATGATGTTGTATCGTTGATGGGCAGAATCTGCAGAATCTTCTGGCCTGTCTGTGCCACCCATGTAATCATAAGTTTCAGGTCGCCGAAGTCGCCCACTCCGAAACTACCTTTGCTACGGAGCGAGAATACGGGTATGGCACAACCAGCAATTCGTGTGCCCGGTTCGAGGTGTTTCATGGTTTATCTTGTCTTTATTAGTTTAACACTGACGGCGCCCAGCACAAGCAGGATACCTGCCACCACAAGCATCATCACCTGGGTGTCGCCTACAAGTCTGAGGATGAATCCGCCCATTACGGCAGCCACTATCTGCGGTATGCAGATGGTGCAGTTGAAGAGTCCCAGGTATGTTCCCAGACGGGGATGTCCCTGCAGGGCATTGGTAAACAGGGTAAAGGGCAGGGCCAGCATTGCCGCCCATGCCGCACCTACAAGCAGGAAACTGAACAGCACCACATACTCGTTGGTTATCCACAGCATGCTTATGAAGCCCACGGCTCCTATGAGCAGACTGACAACGTATGCTACCTTCAGATTCTTGAACATGGGTATGAAGGGTGCCCATATCATGGAACCTATGGCCTGGACAAAGAAACTTACGCCCACCCAGTTGCCGGCATCCTGATAGCCCATGCTCGTGACATCGGTCGTTCCCCAGCATTGTTCTGCCAAGGAACCGTTGGTATAGGTCCACATGTACATGAAGGCTGCCCAACAGAAGAACTGCACCGTGCCTATGGACAGGAAGAGATAGGGCACGCTCTGTCCCTTGGTTCCATGATGTGCCGCTTCCTGCACCTGCTCTCCAGCCACGTTTCCGGTACATGCTTCCTCCTTCTGTGGGGGATATTCCTTCACCATGGCGGTGGTGTAGAGTACGCACAGTATCAGTATTGCCGCACCGGCATAGAAACTGAATATCACAGAATTGGGGATAACGCCCTTGTCGGCCACATTGCTGACACCCAGGAAGGTGAGTACATAGGGGAAGATGTAGCCCACGCAACTGCCGGCATTGCACAGGAAGGACTGTATGCTATAGGCTGTGGCCTTCTGCTCCTCGTTGACCATATCGCCCACCATCATCTTGAAGGGTTGCATGGCCACGTTGATGCTGGTATCCAGAAGCATCAGGCTCATCAGGCCGAAGAGCATTGTTCCGGTCAGGCCCCACATCACCACCTGTGTGGTCAGGCCCAGACTGCCAGCATTTGGCAGCAGCACCATCACAGCCACAGCCACTATGGCACCTACAAAGAGGTAGGGAATACGGCGGCCGAAGCGGCACCAGGTCTTATCGCTCAGGGCACCGATGATAGGCTGCACTATCATACCCATCAGCGGAGGGAGTATCCAGAAGAAGGACAACTGGTGCGGGTCAGCACCGAGCGTGGCAAAGATGCGCGAGATGTTGGCACTCTGCAGGGCGTATGCTATCTGCACGCCAAAGAATCCAGCAGACAGGTTGAAGAGTTTCCAGAAGGAAAGGTTGGGTAGTGTTTTCATTGCTATGGTTTAAGGTCAGTATATTATATACAATGTGTGTTCTTATTTGCTCCGGCACAGGTAATCAGCGCAGTATCTTCCTGCCGCCCTGGATATAGATGCCCTTTGCCGGCAGAGTGCCGAGGCGTCGGCCTTGCAAGTCGTAGATTTCCGTTTTCAGTCCTCCGTTTTCGGTTTTCACTTCTTCTATGCCGGTTTCGTGCTCGTCGGTAACATTGTTGTAGTCTACACGTCCGTTGGATATTGTGGCGGTAAAGAAACTTGTGGTCTTGATGCCCACGATGTCTGCCGTCTGGGGCTTGCCGCTACCCTGGTTGAAGATGATATTGAACTCGTAGTCCTTGGTGGGGATGGGGAATTCCTCATAGTACCATTCCTCGCCGTCGACCACCTTGGTCTTGCCCTCCATCAACTGGCCCGGCCAGTTGCCCAAGAGTTGGCCCTTGCTGTCCCAGGCATAGAAGTAGACGGGGGTGAAGTCGGCCTTGCAGTACACCGTGGCGGTGTAGGGTACGAAACTTTCCTCCTCCTCGCGTTCTGCCTCTTCCTCGGCCTCGATGGCCTTCAACTGCTCGTTCCACTCCTCCACGAGTTCATTGCTCAGGTAATACTTGTAGTGGTGGCCGGAGAGGATGAGGGTGTGCGTGGAAGTATAGTTCCTGGGGGTATAGCGGCCTACGCTGGTTCCCACGGCAACTATCAGCGAACCCTTCTTTCCCTGCACCACATTGGCAAAGGCGGCAGGGCTGTTCTGAATGTTCTCGTAGGTGCTCTGGCTGTGTATGCCTGCTATGCGGCGTGCGGTAATCTGTCTGCGTATGTCGGCCTTGCAATCCAGCCAGTGCGCCAGAAAGACGCAAGGTGTGCCGGGCATTGCCAGCATGAAGGCATTGGCGGCAACGGTGTCCTTCTTCAGGGGGTCGAGAGGTTCGTTCTCGTTGCGGTACTGGGTGTCGTGGTTCTCCACGAAGGTTACCGCCCACTTACGGTGGCTTTCCTGGTATGCCAGGGGATAGTTGCCGGTATTGGCAGGATCGGCCAGAAGGTTCTTGCAATCGTTGCCATTGAAGGCGTCACGCACGCGGTAGCGGAACTGGAAGTCGAAGGCAGCACTGGTGGGCACACCGTCCGAGGCGGTTCCGTCCACCCACTTCTTTATGTTGTCGCTGCTGTCCCAGTACTCGCCCACGGAGTACTGTGCCTTGCATGCCGTATTGTATTCTGCAATGAAGGAGGGAGAGAATCCCTTTACCATATCGTAGCGGAAGCCCGCATAACCGAGGTCGTTGAGCAGATAGTCCTCGTAGGCCTTGACGATGCGCTGTACGTTGGCCGACTTGTGGTCCATGTCGCGGCATCCGCCCCAGTCCTCGCCGGTGTCGTTGTTCTCCGACAGGCTCACGTCCTCCTTCTTGGCCTGTGTGAGGGTGGCACCGCCATCGTCGTTCTTGCAAATGTCCGTGCTCTGGAACTGGTAAGTCTCGCCCTTATAGGTTTCCTTGGGGAAGGCAAACCAGCCCTCGGTGTTGTGGTGGTTGATGACTACGTCGGCTATCGTGCCTATGCCGTGCTGCTTGAAGGTGGATATCATGCTACGCAACTCGGCCTCGTTGCCGAAGGACGAGTTCTGGTCCCAGAAGTACAGGGGCATGTAACCCATGTTGTTGTGGCCGGCGCAATAGCCCGAGTTGGGTATCCACACCAGGTCGAAGCAGGTGGCAAGTTGCTTGGCCTGTGCCTCCAGTTTGGTCCAACGGGTGTGGGTGTAACTGTCCCAATAGAATCCCTGCAACATCACTCCTTCGTACTCCGAAGGCCAGCCCTGTGCCTGGGCATTAGAAGGTGTGAAAAACAGTGATGAAGCGATGATGGCAAAGGAAAGTAGAAACTTGTTCATGATATTGTCCTTTATGATATTTTTGTTGATTCCTTGTGATGGATATATGCTGATGCCCCGAAGATATGGGGACGGTGTCTCGATGGCGGATTTTTGTTGCACTATCAACAGAGGAGTGTTGACGCATCAACACAGGAGTGTTGTCGTGACAACACTGCCTTGCTCTCGGGACGACAAAAGACTGCCGAAGTTATGATTCGTCTGCCCGAACGGAGTCTGTTCCCGACTATTCCCGTTTCTTTTTTATTAAAGCCACGCTGTGCCCCGGCACAAGGCCGGGAACACAACGTGACATGACAACCTAAGAGTTATTTAGCGATAAACAAGTATTGCTTGGTAATGTCGTTGAAGTAGATGTCGTAAGTACCGCCGGGATTGACAACGATGTTGGCACCGTCCTTTGCACCGGTAGCATAGGGGAACTCCTGGCCGCCCCAGTTGGCACCCCAGTCGTGGTTGGCACGGAACTTAACCTCGCCGTTCTCGGGAATCTCCACACCTGTGGCGTACCATACGTGGGTCTTCCAATTGTCCTTGCCTATTACCTGGGTCATGTCTATGTCGCTGCCCCAATCGGTAATTGAACCTATCAGACCGATAACATCGTAGTCGATGGGGAACTGCTCCTCGCACATTGTCCATGTGTACTCGTTGGTAGAGAAATCTACAGAGAATGTGTAGAAACCTGCCTCGGGAGAAGAGATGGCCTGGGCGTTCTGGCCGATAATCTTGCCGGTGGGGTCGTTGCAACCGTCCACCTCACAACCATAGGCCTTGTCCCAGTTGCCGATATCGCCTACATACCAGAACTTCACATCCCATGCACCCCAGAAGTATGTTGTCAGGCTCTGATGCTTGGCATCTGTGGGGAACAGAGGAGTAACGGCACTGCTTGCCCAGTTGTTGGGATTACCGGTAACGAAGTAGTAATTGGGCATGGGCTGAGGCATAACCTTGATTACCACAGGCTCTGTGGTCTTGAGCAGCACAACCAGGTTCTGGCTCTGCACATCGGTAGTGTCTGTCCAACCCTTGGCAGAGATATTGCCCTCAAGGGTACGCTCTTCCACATCGCGTCCGTAGAGTTCCACCACGGCGCCCTTCAAATTGTCAACCGCAACGGTTCCATCCTCGGCTACGGGAATACCATAACTCCTGTCTCCGGCCTTTACCGTATAGACGGCATCGGTAATCTTCTGCACATTGGCGGTTGTGAAGTCACCTATCTTCACCGTGTTGCCCTCCACCTTGTCCAGGTCTATCAGGTCTGTAACGGCGGTGAACTGCATGGCAACTTCCTTAGCCTCCTGCTGGGTATTCTCCTCGGGCTGAACCCAGTCCGTGTAGTCTCCGTCGCAGGAACTGAGTCCTGCAACGAGAGCCAATGATATAAATATCTTCTTATACATATTATTCATTATTTAACAGAGATTCTAATGTTTATTCCACTGTAGCATAGACAACGCCCTGAGTGGTCTTGGTGTTCTCCAGGTAGAGGCAGATGGTAGAACCGACAACCTCAATATTGGCACCACCACGTGACAGGGCCTTCAGATCACCACCATAGTTGACATCCCAGTTGCCGTTGCTGGTAAACTTCCAACCCTTCTCGGTTACAGGCGCATCGGTCTTCACCAGACAGTGCTTCTCCATGTCGTAGGTCATTATCTGGGTGTCGTCGTCTGGAGCCCAGCCGTTGAAGTCACCTACCAGACGCCATGTTGAGGGCTCTGCCACGATGCTGCCGTTCTTCAGGTCGACAGAAACGACATACATGCCGGGGTCGCCGCTGAAGCCGATGTTGCCAGTACCCTCGTTGATGACGATGTTGGAAGAGCAGAGATCCTGGTTGAAGTGGCTGCAGTTGTACTCGCCGTCACCCCAGTTGTCGGCAACGGTGAACTTGAACTCGCCATCCATGTAGGCATAGCCGCTCAATGCGTTCAGGTCGGCATTGTAGGTGAGGATGGGAGCGAAGTCGTGATTCCAGCCATTGCCGTTACCGGGCATGTAGATAGGCTCTGGAACGCTCTCCTCCTGGGTCTTCTGATAATAGGGCTTAACCTTCAGGCTGATGGTGTTGGACTCGATGGTGAAGAGCAGGTTTTCGCCACCGTCCACAACACGGGAAAGAACCTTAACGGTAATATCCATAGGTTCCAGGTCCATACCATCGGTCCATACCGTCTCTGTGGCGGGGTTATGCTGGTTCCAACGGTTCAGGGCCAGGTTGATGGTCTTGGCCAGAACGTTGGTGGTTGTGGTCTGGTAAACCTCGTCCACAACAACGTAGTCGAAAGCCTCGCCGGTGTATGTGCCGTCCTTCTGCAGAAGGGCATGGTCATAGGCATTGGTAAACTGGCCTGAGGGCGAAATCATCACCTTGTAACTGGTACCGGCACCCGCATTGAAACCGATGGGAGCACCGTTGCTGGTGTAGGTGGGCTGGTTCCATGTCAGCACGATTCCGTAGTCGGGATTGTCCTGATTGTTCAGGTCTACGACAGAACCACTGTATTCAGGCTGGAACAAAACGAATGAACCTGCCTCAGGCTCTATCAGTGTGGGGTTAGACACACGGTCGTCTGTACAGGAAGCCAGACAGGCAACCATGCCCACGCCGAAAGCCATGTATGATAATATCTTATTGAATTTCATGATTATGCTTTTTAAAGGTTGTTGTCTCGTCTGTTAGTATCCGTCGTTCTGCCAAAGGTTGTCGTTGGTCATCAACTCGGAAGTCGGGATAGGATAGATGTTGCGGTATGCCTCGAAAGCAGTGCCGGGAGTGGTGCCGTTCTTGCCGTCCCACACGTATGTGGCCTGGTTACCTCCATACTGTCCGAAGCGGATCAGGTCGGTACGGCGGTAGCCCTCGCAATAGAACTCGCGTGCACGCTCGTCCAGAACATCCTCCAAGGAGTATGTCAGATGTGCTGCGGCATGTGCACGGGCACGTACATCATCCATATAGCCCTTTGCCTTCTCGGAACATGTACCGTTCAGACGGATGTCGGCCTCGGCATAGTTCAGGTAAGCCTCGGCAGCGCGGAGCAGGAAGAAGTCGCCGTCCACCTCGTAGGTGCTGTTGGTGGGCTGGCCGTCGCTTCTGCGGTTGTTCCACTTAACAGTTGCCAGACCCTGCTCGAACATGGTGTTGTCGCCAATGCTTACAGAATGGTCCACACCCCAGAACAGGGCACGGTCGTCACCGGCAACGGCACGGATTTCCTTGGCGGTCTTGCCCTCCCATGCCTCGGGATTGTCGGTGAACTTCTCCACCAACTGACGGCGAACACGCATACCGGTCCAGTCAACGCCGGTGGTACCTGCAGAAAGGTCGCAAACGGTCTTCATGGCAGTGCTCCAGTGAGCGGCGGTGAAGAACAGAGAGCCACCCCAACCGCGTGTAACGGCACCATCCTGCAACAGAGGCAGGATAGCCTCGGCGGCAGCACCACTCTCGCCATTGTCGGCCATGAAGAGCATGTCGTATGCGGTATAGTGGCAATCCACGCCTTCTACGGTTACGTCAGATTCGCCGGTGAAAAGTTCATAGTTGCCTTCGGTGATGATTTTGTCGGACAGCACCTTGACAGAGTCCAGAAGGTTGCCGCCGTTGGCATCGTTGAAGTCACCCTTCCACACCTCGGCATTCAGATACATACGGCTGAGCATGAGCCATGCGGCAGCCTTGTCCAGACGGCCGTAGTTGGGATCAGAAGAACTCTTGGGACGGGCCTCGAGCAGGTTCTCCTCCACAGCACGGAACTCGGACACCAGCCAATGGTACATTTCCTCGCGTGTGGCACGGGGTGCAGCCTCGGAAGAAATCTTGGTCAGGAAAGGCACGTTGCCGAAAGTGTTGGCCAGCACATAGTAGTTGAAAGCACGAATCCAGCGTACCTCGGCAGCCTTGTCCTTGCCCAATGCCAGGCAGGCCTCGGTCTCAAGATAGTGGTTGCAATAAGTGATGTTGGACATGAGGCGGTAGTACATGAAACGCAATACCTGGTCCTCAGCACCACTCTGGTTGTAACTGGCATTCACCAGACCACCGTCGGTCCACCAGCAGATAGCCTCATCGGTGCTCAGACACTCCAGATTGTAGATATTACGCAACAGGGTACTCTTACCTGCGTCGTCGATATCGAAATCGGCACTGCCGTCGTTACCTTCCATGATCAGGGAAGCGTAACACTTCACATACATCTTCTGGGGATCCAGCGGCTTCACATCGGGGTCGATAATCTCACTGTTCAGGTCTCCCATACAAGATGTCATTGCTCCGGCCATGAAGAGTCCGGCTGCAATATATGATAGAAACTTATTTACTTTCATAATGTCTTGGTTCCATTAAAAGTTCAGGTTCAGGTTAACCATATAGGTACGTGGACGGGGATAGAGACTGCTCTCCGCACCGCTGGTCTGCTCGGGGTCCAGACCCTTGTACTTTGTAATATAGAATACGTTGCTCACGCTGAATGCCAAGCGACCGCTGATGCCCTGGTACTTCTGGGTCTTGAACAGATTCTCGAAGTTGTAGCCCAAGGTGATGTTGTCGCACTTGACGAATGATGCGTTCTGCACGAAGTAGTCGGATGCACCGTAAACGTAAGAGGTCCAACCCATCTTCACGAGGTCGGCTGTAGCATTGTTCAGCCAGCCCTCACCCTTCTGAGTGTATGCCTGACCGATGTTTGCCATACCGGACTCCAGTTCGTTGTAGACATAACCGCCGAATGCACCGCGGAAGTTCATGCCCAGATCCCAGTTCTTGTACTGCAGACGTGTGCTCAGACCTGCGGTCCAGGGAGATGTGGTGCTCTTGTAGAAGTAGCGGTCCTGGTCGGTGATGACACCGTCGCCATTGCGGTCCACATAGACACCCATCAGGGGCTGGCCGTTCTCGCCGTAAACCTGCTGGTAAACGTAGAAACTGTTGGCAGGCAGACCTACCTTGTGGTATGTGATTGCCTCGTTGGCATGCCATACGCCGCCTTCAACCATGTCGCGGCCACCATAGAGTTCGTCTATCTCGTTGCTGTTGTAACCGAAGTTACCGCCAATCTCCCAGTACCAGTCCTTGGTAACTATGGGACGTGCCACGAATGAGAACTCGACACCACGGTTGGTGAGAGAGCCTACGTTGGAGTATACCTTGTTGTTGAAGTTTGAACCGGTGGGCACACTGTTCAGGTTGAACAGGTCGGTGGTCTTGCGCAGATAAGCGTCCACGCTTGCGGTGAAGCGCTGGTTCAGGAAGCCCATATCCAGACCGAAGTTGTAGGTAGTAGTGGTCTCCCAACGCAGGTCTGCATTGTAGGCATCAGGCTTTGTCATGCTGCCGTCGGTGCCGCCCAAAGGATAGGTATAGGCATCGGACTTGTTGTCGCTGTAAGCAGGCAGGTAGTAGTGATACATGCCGGGGAAGTCCTGCTGGCCGGTCTTACCCCAACCCAGACGCAACTTCATTTCGCTTACCTCGTCCACGTCCTTCATGAAGCCCTCGTCGTTGATGCGCCATGCAAAAGCGGCACTGGGGAAGAAGCCCCACTGGTTGCCCTTGGCAAAACGGCTGCTACCGTCGGCACGGGCAGTGAAGGTGAAGAGGTAGCGGTCCAGAAGGCTGTAGTTGGCACGGCCGAACCATGAAACCATGTGCAGGCGGTTGCCCCAGGGCTTGCCGTCCTCGGGATAGCCTGTGGGATCGTAGATATTCTGTGCAGGATCGGAGTTGTACTTTCTGTCGCCCTCGGGATAGTAGCCCCAGAACTTCTCACGACCCATATACTGGAACTCGCTCCATTCGTAACCTGCCATTACGTTCAGGCTATGGTTCTTGTTGAATTCCTTGTCGTAGGCAGCGAAAGCGCTCAACTGAAGATTATGCTTCTCCTCGGTGTTCCAGCCATAACTGCCATAGTAGTAACCGGACATAGAGTAGGGTGACTGGTAGGTGTTCTCCTGACCGTTGGTCCACTCGCCTGCCAGATTAACATGCAGCGACAGGTCCTCCAGACCATGAACCTTATAGGCAGCATCCACGTTGCCCATGAACACCCATGCGTCCTTGTCGAAACCATAGTTGTTTACCAACTCAACTGCATTCTTGGGACCCTGCTGATGGGTGTAGCCCCAGTTGGGGTTGCCGTACTCGGCTTCCTGTACCCACTGGAAGTATCCGCCATAGTTCTTGAACTTGGGATTCTCCATGTCCTTGATGGGCTGTGTGGGATCCATACCTACTGCCGCACCGATAGCCTCGCCGTTACCGGGGTTGGTCCAACTCTTCACGAACTTACCGTTCATGTTGAATGTCAGATGGTTGTCCAGGAACGAGGGGCTCAGGTTCACACTGGCTGTCAGGCGCTTGTAGTCGCTGCCCTTCAGCACACCCTGCTGGCCGGTGTAACCTACACTTACACGGTAGGGCATGGCAAAAACTGACTTGTCCTCGGCCTGCACGCCACCCTGCAAAGTGATGTTGTGGTCATGGTTAACGCCTGTACGGTAGATTTCCTTCTGCCAGTCGGTATCGTATGTGCCAAACTCCTTCAAGGGGTTACCGTCTGCATCGCGCTTCTTCCAGCCGAGCAGGTTCCATGCCTTGCTGCCCTCGCCATAGTAATTGGTGATGAAGTCCACATATTCCTGTGCGTTCATCACGTCGAGAGTGTTGAAGTTGGTAGAGAATGATACGGAACCGTTGTAACTTACCTTGACAGGACCGCCTGCCCTACCCTTCTTGGTGGTGATGAGGATAACACCGTTAGAACCGCGGCTACCATAGATGGCTGTGGCACTTGCGTCCTTAAGAATGCTGAAACTCTCAATATCATTGGGGTTAACCAAAGACAGAGGGTTGGACATACCCTTGGTGGCATTGTTGTCCATAGCCATACCATCGATGACAATAAGAGGGTCGTTGCTGGCATTCAGAGAAGAACCGCCACGCACACGGATCATGGCACCTGCACCAGGCTCACCGCTGTGGGTATTAACTACCACACCGGCCACCTTGCCCTGCAGCATCTCCTGAGGACTGGTAATCATACCTTTGTTCTTCTCGTCGGGACGGAAAGCGACAACGCTACCGGTCATGTCGTTCTTCTTTACAGAACCGTAACCGATAACCACGGCCTCGTCCAAAGTCTTGGTATCCTCGGACATGACAACGAGCATGTTGGCCGTTGCCACCACCTCACGTGGGTGGAAACCCATGTAAGTGAATACCAGGGTAGTACCCCTTTCACAATTGATTTGAAACTTACCTTCCAAATCTGTCGTACCGATGGCCTGTCCACCCTTGACGGCAATCTTGACACCTGTCAATGGTTCACCCAAGTCATCCTTCACAAGTCCTTTCACAGTTGTCTGTGCAAAGGCACTGACACAGAATATGAGAGCCATGAGCATGACCCAACATCTCTGCATCGCTGAATTCACTCTTTTCATGCGAATTAGTTTTAGATTGTTTAGGTTAATATAGGTTGTTGTTAAGTTACTTTATCTCCTTGATGGATACTGCAAAACCTCCGCCGGGGGCGCTCTGCAACTTCAGCACCGTCTTGCTGGTCACCTTCTGCTTGCGTATCTCATAGGTGCTGGGATTGTTGTCCCAACTGATTCCCTTGGCATCCTGGTAGATGGTTGCCTCATACTTCTTGCCTGGAGTGAGGAAGTCCAGTTTCAGGACGCTGCGGTGTCCGTTCTCGTCCACACTGCTGCCTATGTACCAGTCGTTGCTGTTCTTGTCCTGGCGCGCAATGGTAACGTAATCGCCGGGCATGGCCTCCAGATAGAGCGACTTCTGCCATTCCACGGGAACATCCTTGATGAACTGGAATGCGTCCATGCGTGGCTTGTAGTTCTCTATAATGTCGGCGGCCATCTGAAGAGGACTGTAAAGAACCACATACAGACCAAGTTGGCGGCACAATGTGCTGCGTACATGACTGGTGTTGGTGGGATTCATCTTGCTGCAGTCCATCTCGAATATGCCGGGGGTGTAGTCCATCGGGCCGCCTATCAGACGGGTAAAGGGCAGAATGGTGGTGTGGTCCACAGGATTGCCTCCGAAACTCTCATATTCGGTGCCTCGTGCACTCTCGTTGGCAATGAGGTTGGGATATGTGCGGCAAATGCCGGTAGGACGCACTGCCTCGTGGGCATTTACGGTAATCTTGTGCTCGGCAGCCTTCTTGATGCAATAAAGGTAGTGATTGTTGATGGGCTGGCTGTAGTGGTGCTCGCCATAGGGGACGATGTCGCCCACGTATCCGCTCTTCACGCTGGTATAGCCCCACTTGTTCATCAGGTCATAGGCCTGCTCCAGATGACGCTCGTAGTTTACCGTGCTGGAACTGGTCTCGTGGTGCATAATCATCTTCACGCCCTTTTCCTTGGCATAGCGGCTGATTTCGGCAATGTCGAAGTCGGGATATGGGGTGACAAAGTCAAAGACATAGTCCTTCTGCTTGCCGAACCAGTCTTCCCAACCTTCGTTCCATCCTTCCACCAGGACGGCATCAAAACCGTGCTCTGCTGCGAAGTCTATGTAGTCCTTCACATGCTTGGTGTTGGCACCATGCTTGCCGTTGGGCTTCAGTTTGCTGTAGTCGGTAACGCCCAACTGCACGCTGTACACGTCGTCGGTATAGGCCCATGAGGAGGCTCCCTGAATCATTTCCCACCATACGCCTATGTACTTTGTGGGCTTGATCCAACTGGTATCCTCTATCTTGCAGGGTTCGTTCAGGTTCAAGGTCATGCGGCTGGCAAGGATATCAGCACCAGTGCGGCCAACGATGACGCTACGCCACGGAGTGCTGCGCGGTGTCTGCATGTGACCCTTGTTGCCCTGGGCATCGGGGGTGAGGTGGCTGACGAACACCATACCTCTGCCCTCGGGCTGTTCCAGTGTCAGGTGCATGGTGGCATAGTCTATGCAGGCTGCCTCGTGCAGGTTGATGAAATAACCGTCCTCGGCCTGCATAAGCAGGGCGGTCTGCACGGTGGTGGGACCTGCAGGGGTCTGGCTGCTGTTGGGGGCAATGGCCTTGTCCATCCTGCCCTCTATCTCGCTGAGCCTTGTGGTCTGCCATTCATACTCCTGAGTGTCGTAGTCGCCAGCTACCCACCATGCCTTGTGGTCTCCGGTCAGGGCAAACTCGGTCTTCTCTTCCTTTATTATAAAATAGGTGAGGTTCTTCTGGCTGGGGAACTCGTATCTGAAGCCAAGACCATCGTTGAAAACACGGAAGCGGACTGCTATCTGGCGGTCGTTCTTCTTCTGGTCCAGAGTTACGAGCATCTCGTTGTAATGATTGCGTATCTCTGTCTCCTCGCCCCAGACGGGAACCCATGTCTCGTCAAAGGCAGAGGTCTCCACCTTGGCAATGCTGAAACCGGTCTGCATGTCGGCACGCCTGGCGATCTCCTGCTTGGCGGCAAACTGGCTGTACTCAAAGTCGGTGGCCTTCTCGGGGTTCTCTTCCTTGAGTTGCAGGCCGAGGTAACTGTCGGCAATGATGGTCTTGCCGTCCATCTTCAGACTGTAGACCGGGCGTCCTTGGGCATCAAGGCGGAAAGCAAGTTCCACCTTGCCGTCGGGGCTGGTCTGCTTCTGTGCATATCCTACCATGGCGGCAAGACAGAAGCATGCAATGGTCAAAAAGAAATGTTTCATGGTTGGCGGATAGGTTATTTGGTGAAATCAAGTATCATTATCTGCTTGGGGGCAAGTTCTATCTCCTCGCCCAACGTAACAGTGTTGCCGCTTATCACATCGTATGCCTGACCTGCTGGCAATACCTCTTTATATATACAGGACTTTGCCTTTGCCGGCTTGCCGGTACCGTTGGCAACGATGGTAACCATCTTGCCGTCCTTCACACGGGCATACACATACACTCCGTCGCGCACGGTGAACTGTACCAGAGAACCGTAGCAAACCGTCTCGTTGCCCTTGCGCCAGTTCAGCAGGCGGCGTGTGTAGTCGTGATACTGTGCCTGCAACTCCGTGCGTCCCTCAGCAGTGAAGGCATTGTTCTTGTCGCCGGGCCATCCGCCAGGGAAGTTCTGGCGCAGGGCGCCGTCGTTCACGCTCTTGTTGGCAAACATGCCTATCTCGTCGCCGTAATACAGTTGGGGTATGCCTCTCAATGTGAGCAACAGGGCCAGAGCCTGCTTGTAGCGTGTAATGTCCTTGGCCTTCTCCTCTGTAGGCTGGAAACGGTTTGTATCGTGGTTAGCAAGGAAGGTGAACACGCTGTTGGGATTGGCATAAACCCTGTCCTGGCCAAGGAGGTCGCACAAGCGGGCAAAGCCGTGGTCCCAGGTGTCAGTTTCCTCGTCCACGCATGAGTTAAGCATATACATCATGGGGAAGTCCATTACGGTCTTCAGTTCACTGTTCTTGGGTGCTGCCAGTGGGCTGTCCTTCTGCCAGTAGGACACCGCCACGGGGTTGTTGATCCATGTCTCGCCCACGATGTTGAAACCGGGATACTCCCTTTCAACGTCCATACACCAGCGACGCATAAAGTCGAAGTCGTTATAGGGATAGGTGTCCTGTCTGATTCCGTCAATGCCAGCATACTCTATCCACCAGATGCTGGTCTGTATCAGATAGTCGGCCACAAGGGGATTTCTGCCGTTGAAATCGGGCATTGCCATGGTGAACCATCCGTCTACGGTAAGGTCGAAGTCCAACTTGGAGGTATTGGGGTCGCCGGGCATGCCGGTCTTGTAGGTGGTGGGGGTATATACACTGTTGTATGTGAACCAGTCATCGGCAGGGCGGTCGCGGAACAGGAAGTTCTCGCTACCACAATGGTTGAACACGATATCCTTGATTACCTTTATGCCGCGCTTGTGACATTCGTCCACCCAGTTGCGATAGTCCTCATTACTGCCTATACGCGGGTCCGTGCGGTAGTAATTGGTAATGGCATAGCCGTGGTAACTCTGCTCGGGCATGTCGTTCTCCAGAGTGGGGGTATGCCAAACGGCCGTCACGCCAAGGTCCTGAAGATAATCCAGGTGCTTAGTCATGCCGGCCAGGTCACCTCCGTGGCGTGCCATGTCGGCACTGCTCCATGTGTCCTGCTTCATGCCCTTGTACATCTGCTTCTTCTGCTCGTCAGTCGTGCCGGTGGCAAAACGGTCGGGCATGAGCAGATACACCACGTCACCAGCATCAAAAGAATTGACGGGACGTGAAGAGCGTTGCTTCAGTTCGTATGGAATCTCCTTGTAGAGTTTCTTGCCCTCATACAGTTTTATGCTGAATTTCTGGGGTTGTGCACCATTGGTGTTCAGGTAAAGAATCAGGTAATTCTGGTTCTTCAGTCTCACGGCATGGTCAATAACCACTCCTTCAGCACCAGAAAGCACTGCCTCGCAATCCTTAACTAAGTCGCTGTAAATCAGCACCTGTAGAGTAGTATTTTTCATACCTGCCCACCAGAAGGCGGGATGAACCTCAGTCTTGCCCACTTTGGCCGGTGCGGCACCACATAATGTTGTTACACAGAGTGTTAGAACAAACAAAAGATAAAAAC
>X430_Giraffe__coassemble_38_pt1 | contig 25695 bp, 18 predicted proteins | sample X430_Giraffe__metabat2_high_PE_005 | metagenome-assembled genome bin X430_Giraffe | reverse complement strand
AATGGTAATCTCACGGTTACCGCGCTTCAGACGACCCATGGTGACAACACCGTCTTTTCCGGCCCCAAGGGAAGGTTTACTTGGGTTACGCGCCTCGAACAACTCGGTTACACGAGGCAGACCACCGGTAATATCACCGCCACCACCTACGACACGAGGTATCTTGACCAGAATCTCACCTACACGGGCATCCGCACCGTCTGTAATGGCAATGTGACCACCGATGGGGAAGTTGTAGGTACGGAGGATGTCTCCGTTCTCGTCCAGAATATGGCAAGCAGGAATCTTGTTGCGGTCCTTGGACTCAATGATGATATACTCGCTCTGCTTTGTTGCCTCGTCGGTCTCCACGCGGTATGTAACGTTCTCGATGACATCCTCGAACTTGACCTTACCGGCACTCTCTGTAACGATAACAGAGTTGAAGGGGTCCCACTGGGCAATGATGTCGCCCTTCTGGACAATGTCGCCCTCATGCTTGAAGAGGGTACTGCCATAGGGGACGTCCTGACTGAGCAGTACGATACCGGTCTTAGGTTCAACGAAGCGAACCTCAGCCAGACGGCTTACAACTACTTTGGATGTGCCGTTGTCGGTCTGTGCATCTACGGTGCGAAGTTCCTCGAATTCCAGGCGTGCCTCGTACTTGGCCTTGATCTGTGCATTGGCAACGGCGTTACCGGCCACACCACCAGCGTGGAAAGTACGCAGGGTCAACTGAGTACCGGGCTCACCGATAGACTGGGCTGCGATTACGCCCACGGCCTCGCCCTTGTGTACCATACGGCTGGAAGCCAGGTTGCGGCCATAACACTTCACACAAACGCCCTTGCGGCTCTCACAGGTCAATACGGAACGTATCTCAACCATTTCGATGGGGCTATCCTCAATCTCCTTGGCCTTGGCCTCGGTAATCTCATCGCCGGCAGCAACAATCATCTTGCCTGTTGTGGGATGGATTACATCGTGTACGCTGACACGACCCAGGATACGGTCGTAGAGAGAACTGATTATCTCGTCACCGTTCTTCAGAGCGGTGCACTCCAGACCACGCAAGGTACCGCAATCTTCCTCGGTGATGATAACATCGTGAGAAACGTCAACAAGACGACGAGTCAGGTAACCGGCGTCGGCCGTCTTCAAAGCGGTATCGGCAAGACCCTTACGGGCACCGTGGGTAGAGATGAAGTACTCCAGCACGCTCATACCTTCCTTAAAGTTAGAAAGGATGGGGTTCTCAATGGTCAGAGGTTCGGCACCGGCCTTCTGGGGCTTGGCCATCAGACCACGCATACCGGACAACTGGCTGATCTGACCGGCGCTACCACGGGCACCGGAGTCGAGCATCATGTATACGGCATTGAAACCTTCTTCGGCCTCGCGCATGGTCTTCAGCAGGATCTTTGACAGGTCGTTGTTAACCTTAGTCCAGGTTTCGATAACCTGGTTGTAACGTTCCTTGTCAGTGATGAAGCCCATACCATAGTCCATGGTGATGCGCTCAATTTCATCGTTACCGCGCTGTACCAGTTCTGCCTTTTCCTCAGGAACGATAATATCACCCAGGTTGAAGGACAGACCACCTTCGTAAGCCATCTTATAACCCAGGTTCTTGATACCGTCAAGGAACTCACAGGCACGTGCCACACCTACACTCTTGATAACCTTGGTAATCAGGCCACGAAGAGTCTTCTTGGCAATAACGTCGTTGAAGTATCCGATTTCGGCAGGGATAATCTCGTTGGCGATGAGTCGGCCCACAGAGGTCTCCACCTGGTGCTTGCAAGCATTGCCTTCCTCGTCAATGTCGTCAACTACAACCTTGATGGGTGCATGGATTTCCACACGCTTCTGGTTGAAGGCGATGATAGCCTCCTCAGGAGCATAGAAACTCATGCCGGCACCCTTTGCTCCGGGACGAAGCTTGGTGATATAGTACAGACCAAGCACCATATCCTGAGAAGGAACGGTGATAGGCTCACCATTGGCGGGGTTCAGAATATTGTGGCTCTGGAGCATCAGCAACTGTGCCTCCAGAATAGCCTCGTTTGACAAGGGCAGATGAACAGCCATCTGGTCACCGTCGAAGTCGGCGTTGAACGCAGTACATGCCAGGGGGTGCAACTGAATGGCCTTACCCTCGATCATCTTGGGCTGGAATGCCTGGATACCCAGACGGTGCAGTGTCGGTGCACGGTTCAAGAGCACAGGATGACCCTTCATGACATTCTCGAGGATATCCCAGATAACGGGATCCTTGCGGTCAACAATCTTCTTGGCGCTCTTAACGGTCTTTACGATACCACGCTCTATCAACTTACGTATGATGAATGGCTTGTACAGCTCGGCTGCCATCAACTTAGGCAGACCGCACTCGCCCATCTTCAACTCGGGACCTACGACGATTACAGAACGCGCACTATAGTCAACGCGCTTACCCAACAGGTTCTGACGGAAACGGCCCTGCTTACCCTTCAGCGAGTCGCTGAGTGACTTGAGGGGACGGTTGCTCTCCGACTTCACTGCACTGGCACGACGGCTGTTGTCGAACAGGCTGTCAACAGCCTCCTGAAGCATACGCTTCTCGTTACGCAGAATAACCTCGGGAGCCTTGATCTCCAACAGACGCTTCAGACGGTTGTTACGGATGATGACACGACGGTAGAGGTCGTTCAGGTCACTAGTAGCAAAACGTCCGCCGTCCAGGGGTACCAAAGGACGCAGTTCGGGTGGGATGACGGGCAATATGCGCAGGATCATCCACTCGGGCTTGTTGATTTCGCGGCTTGCGCGGAAGCTTTCCACAACCTGCAGACGCTTCAAAGCCTCATTCTTGCGCTGCTGGGCACCTTCAGTGTTGGCACTATCGCGCAACTCATAACTGAGCTTGTCCAAGTCAACACGCTGCAAGAGGTCGAGAATAGCCTCTGCACCCATCTTGGCAACGAACTTGTTGGGATCGTTGTCATCAAGGTACTGATTGTCGCGGGGCAGACGGTCGGTCAATGCAATGTATTCCTCCTCGCTAAGCAAATCGCCTTCACGGGCAACACCGTCCTGAATGCCACGCTCGTCCTTGTCATCACGAGGACCGAGGATACCGGGCTGGATGACAACATAGCGTTCATAATAGATAATGCTGTCCAGCTTCTTTGTGGGCATGCCAAGGAGGTAACCTATCTTGTTGGGCAGAGAACGGAAATACCAGATGTGTGCCACGGGAACAACGAGCTGGATATGACCGCTTCTCTCGCGACGAACCTTCTTTTCCGTAACCTCTACGCCACAACGATCACATACAATACCCTTATAACGGATACGCTTGTACTTGCCACAATGACATTCGTAATCCTTGGTGGGACCGAAAATGCGTTCGCAGAACAAGCCGTCACGCTCGGGCTTATAGGTACGATAGTTGATGGTCTCGGGCTTGAGCACCTCGCCATAGGAGTTCTCCAGAATCTCCTCGGGGGATGCGAGTCCGATGGTTATCTTGGTGAAGTTATTCTTCACCTTGGTTTCTTTCTTGAAAGCCATATCTTGTTTCTATCTTTTTTAGTCCAACGTAATTCTCAAGCCCAAACCACGCAACTCGTGCAACAATACGTTCAATGATTCAGGAATTCCGGCTGCGGGCATTGCATCACCCTTAACAATAGCCTCGTAGGCCTTGCTTCTTCCGGTAACGTCATCACTCTTGATGGTCAGGATCTCCTGAAGCACATGGCTTGCGCCGAATGCCTCGATAGCCCAGACTTCCATCTCACCGAAACGCTGGCCACCGAACTGTGCCTTACCACCAAGGGGCTGCTGGGTAATCAGGCTGTAAGGACCAATGCTACGTGCGTGCATCTTGTCCTCAACCATGTGACCGAGTTTCAGCATGTAGGCAACACCTACGGTAGCCAACTGGTCAAACGGTTCGCCTGTAGCACCGTCATACAACTGAGTTGAGCAGTAGCGGGGCAGGCCTGCCTTGTCGGTCCACTCGTTCAAATCCTCGAGGTGGGCACCGTCGAAGATGGGAGTAGCGAACTTGACGCCGAGTTTCTGACCTGCGGCACCCAGTACGGTCTCGAAAATCTGACCGATGTTCATACGGCTGGGCACACCCAGGGGGTTCAGAACGATATCCACGGGAGTACCGTCGGCCAAGAAAGGCATATCCTCCTGACGTACGACCTTGGACACGATACCCTTGTTACCATGACGACCGGCCATCTTGTCACCTACACCAATCTTGCGCTTCTTGGCAATGTATACCTTAGCCATCTGGATGATACCGCTGGGCAGTTCGTCACCGACAGTAATGGCAATCTTGGCACGCTTGATCTCTGCATCCAGAACCTTGTACTTCTTCAGGAAGTTGATGACAAGTTTCTTGATCAGCTCGTTGGTATGCTCGTCATCGGTCCAACCGCTCAGCTGAACGGCAGTATAGTCGAAGGTTTCCAAAACGGGAGCAGTGATTTCTGCACCGGCAGGAATGAGTTCTGCACCCATATAGTCCTTGACACCGGCGCTCAACTTGCCGGCGGTAAGTTCAAGCAACTTGTCAATAAGGATAGCCTTCAAATCAGCAACCTTGCACTCGAACTCCTCGTCGATAGCCGCAATACGCTTCTTGTCCTCTGCCTTGGCAGAACGTGTCTTGATAGCCTTTGAGAACAACTTCTTGTCAATGACAACACCCTTAAGAGAGGGGCTGGCCTTCAAGGAAGCATCCTTTACATCACCGGCCTTGTCACCGAAGATGGCACGGAGCAACTTCTCCTCAGGACTGGGATCGCTCTCACCCTTAGGAGTAATCTTACCTATCATAATATCACCGGGAACCACATTGGCACCGATGCGGATAATACCGTTCTCGTCCAGATCCTTGGTAGCCTCTTCACTAACGTTGGGGATATCGCTTGTAAGTTCCTCCATACCACGCTTTGTTTCGCGTACTTCCAGGCTAAACTCCTCTACGTGAACGCTGGTCAGGACATCCTCACGAACAACACGCTCGTTCAGTACGATAGCATCCTCATAGTTATAACCCTTCCAAGGCATGTATGCAACCAGAAGGTTCTTACCCAAAGCCAACTCACCAGCCTCGGTAGAGTAACCCTCGGTGAGGATGTCACCGGCCTTTACACGCTGGCCCTTCTCGCAAATGGGACGCAGGTCGATGGTCATGTTCTGGTTGGTACGACGGAACTTGGGAATGCGGTATTCCTTCATCGCAGGCTCGAAGCTTACGAAGTCTTCCTCCTCTGTACGGTCGTAAAGGATACGGATAGTTGTTGCATCAACATAGTCAACAACACCGTCGCCCTCGGCAGTTATCATTGTACGGCTGTCCTCGCAAAGCTGCTTCTCAATACCGGTACCTACGATAGGAGCCTCGGTACGAAGCAGGGGAACTGCCTGACGCATCATGTTACTGCCCATCAATGCACGGTGAGCATCATCATGCTCCAGGAAGGGAATCAAGCTGGCAGCGATAGAAGCAATCTGCTGAGGTGCCACGTCCATCAGGTTAACCTGAGTGGGAGGAACAACAGGATAGTCATCATCGCAACGGCACTTAACCACCTTGCGGATAAATGTACCGTCCTCACGCAAGGGGGCGTTACCCTGACCAATAACCAGCTTCTCCTCCTCTTCTGCACTATAATATCTGATGCCTTCGGGAGAAAGGTCCACAACACCGTTCTCTACCTTTCTATAAGGAGTCTCGATGAAACCGAGGTCGTTGATCTTTGCATATACACAAAGGCTGCTGATAAGACCGATGTTGGGTCCTTCAGGAGACTCAATAGGACAGAGACGACCATAGTGTGTAAAGTGTACGTCACGAACCTCGAAACCTGCACGCTCACGAGAAAGACCGCCAGGACCGAGGGCAGAAAGACGGCGCTTGTGTGTTACCTCGGCAAGGGGGTTGGTCTGGTCCATGAACTGACTCAGGGCATTGGTACCGAAGAAAGTGTTGATTACACCGGAGATGGTCTTTGCGTTGATCAGGTCTGTGGGACTGAACACCTCATTATCACGTACGTTCATGCGCTCGCGGATGGTACGGCTCATACGTGCCAGACCAATAGCGAACTGGTTTGCAAGCTGCTCGCCTACAGTACGGACGCGACGGTTGCTCAAGTGGTCAATATCATCGACATTGGCCTTGCTGTTGATCAACTCGATCAAGTACTTGATAATCTCAATAATGTCCTCCTTGGTCAGAACACGGATATCGTTGTCAGTAGACAGGTTCAACTTCTTGTTGATACGATAACGACCAACCTCACCCAAGTCATAACGCTTGTCTGAGAAGAACAGATTGTAGATAACCTCCTTTGCACTTGCGTCATCAACAGGGTCTGCATTACGCAGCTGACGGTAGATATACGTGATAGCCTCCTTCTCACTGTTTGAAGTATCCTTCTGCAGTGTATTGAAGATTATACTGTAGTCGCTGCCCTGATTCTCTGCCTTGTGAAGAAGGATAGTGCTTTCACCGCTGTCAAGAATCTGTGCAATGTTCTCTTCTGTCAATTCGCTTTCACGGTCAAGAAGAACCTCATTACGCTCGATGCTCACTACCTCACCGGTATCCTCGTCCACGAAGTCCTCTACCCAACTCTTCAGCACACGGGCAGCCAACTTCTGGCCAAGATGAGACTTCAGGCTTTCTGCAGAAACCTTTACTTCCTCTGCAAGGTCAAATATTTCCAATATGTCACGGTCATTCTCAAAGCCGATAGCACGCAACAGGGTTGTTACTGGCAACTTCTTCTTACGGTCAATGTAAGCGTACATCACATTCTGGATGTCAGTTGCGAACTCTATCCAACTACCCTTGAAAGGAATAATACGGGCAGAGTACAGCTGAGTACCATTGCTATGGACGCTGCTGCCGAAAAATACACCCGGAGAACGGTGCAACTGGCTAACGACAACACGCTCGGCACCATTGATAATAAAGGTACCGTTGTTTGTCATGTATGGAATGGGACCAAGGAAGACATCCTCAATAACTGTATCGAAATCCTCATGATCGGGATCGGTACAGTAAAGCTTCAACTTTGCCTTCAAGGGGACACTGTAAGTCAGGCCACGCTCAAGGCACTCTTCTATAGAATATCTTGGTGGATCGATATAATAGTCCAGGAACTCAAGAACAAAGTTATTGCGAGTATCCGCTATGGGGAAGTTCTCGCTGAAGACCTTGTACAGACCATCGTTCTTACGGAGTTCCGGTGGAGTATCCAACTGGAGGAAGTCCCTGAAAGACTTCAACTGCACATCAAGGAAATCCGGATAAGCATATGGAGCCTTGACGGTTGCGAAATTTACTCTGTTGTTAATAATGTTAGACATCTATTTGGTCGTTTTTGATGACTTTGGATTGTATAGACACAAAAAGGTAAAGAACCCTCTACCAGAGGATCCTTTACCGTAACTCCTTTTCAGGAAGTCAAGATTACTTCAGCTCGATCTTAGCGCCAGCCTCCTCGAGAGTCTTCTTCAGAGCCTCAGCGTCAGCCTTGGGCATACCTTCCTTCAGAGTGCTGGGAGCACCGTCAACCATCTCCTTAGCCTCCTTCAGACCCAGACCACAAGCCTCCTTAACGGCCTTTACAACCTGGAGCTTAGCAGCACCTGCGTCAACCAGAACTACGTCGAAGTCGGTCTTCTCCTCAGCTGCAGCCTCACCGGCACCAGCAGCAGGAGCAGCAACTGCAACAGCTGCAGCAGCGGGCTCAATACCATACTCATCCTTCAGGATAGTTGCCAACTCATTAACTTCCTTTACTGTCAAGTTTACCAACTCTTCAGCGATAGCTTTCAAATCTGCCATTTTCTTATTCTTTTATTGATTAGTTTGTTACTATTTGTTAATTTTATGCGGCTGTTCCGATAATTATTCGGGACGCTCGCCCAGTGTCTTGAGGACACCGTGGATGGTGTTCTGACCGCTCTGCAGGGCAGAGAGAACATTCTTTGCAGGAGACTGCAACAGAGCAACGATGTCTGCGATAACCTCGTTCTTGCTCTTGATTGAGCACAAAGCATCCAACTGCTCGGCACCAACATAGATACCCTCCTCGGCATAAGCAGCCTTCAGAGCGGGCTTCTCTACCTTCTTGCCCTTGAGCTCCTTCAACATCTTGGCAGGAGCATTGGCAACCTCTGTGAAGAGAACTGCGGTTGTACCAACCAAAACAGGATTCAGTGCTTCGAAATCAATCTCGCTTGCATCAAGAGCCTTCTGGAGCAATGTGTTCTTCACAACAACCATCTTCAGGTTGTTCTTGAAACACATACGACGCAGAGTGCTTGTCTGACCTGCATTCATACCCTCAACGTCAACGATGTAGAAGTGAGGATACTGCTTCAGCATTTCGCCGAGCTGTGCAATAATTAAGCCTTTATCTTCCTTTCTCATGATGAATTACATTTTTTAGATTTCTTCGGTGGTCTTAGGATCAACCTTGATACCACGGCTCATTGTACTTGAAAGATAAATACTCTTTACATATGTTCCCTTTGCGGCAGCGGGCTTCAGCTTGATAATGGTAGCCATGAACTCCTTGGCGTTCTGAGCAATCATCTCGGCAGTAAAGCTTACCTTACCGATTGAAGCGTGAACAATACCGGTCTTGTCGACCTTGAAGTCAATCTTACCCTGCTTAACCTCACGGACAGCCTTGGCAACATCCATGGTAACAGTACCGCTCTTGGGGTTGGGCATCAGGCCACGGGGGCCCAGGATACGACCCAGAGCACCAATCTTACCCATAATGGCAGGCATGGTGATGATAACATCAACATCGGTCCAACCACCCTTAATCTTCTCGATATATTCATCAAGACCTACATAATCAGCACCAGCTTCCTTTGCGGCAGCCTCCTGATCAGCAGTACAGAGACAGAGTACACGAGTTACCTTACCTGTACCATTAGGCAGAGATACTACACCACGTACCATCTGGTTAGCCTTACGGGGGTCTACACCAAGACGTACATCGATATCAACAGAAGCATCAAACTTGGTAGTGGTAATTTCCTTTACCAAGGCAGAAGCCTCCTTCAGTGAATATGCCTTCCCTGCTTCAATCTTCTCTGCTACCAACTTCTGGTTTTTTGTCAGTTTACCCATTGTTAATTGAAGTTTATAAATTATTTACCAGGGAATTCACCCTTCACTGCAATACCCATACTTCTGGCAGTACCAGCTACCAATGTCATTGCAGCCTCAACAGTAAAACAGTTCAGGTCGGGCATCTTGTCTTCAGCGATAGCGCGAACCTGATCCCATGTAATCTCAGCAACCTTCTTACGGTTAGGCTCAGCAGAACCACTCTTTACCTTTGCAACCTCCATGAGCTGAACTGCTACAGGAGGAGTCTTTACGATGAAGTCATAAGACTTGTCGTTGTAATAAGTGATTACTACGGGGAGTACCTTACCGGCCTTGTCTTGAGTGCGGGCATTGAAAGCCTTGCAGAAATCCATGATATTGATACCCTTGGAACCAAGAGCGGGACCTACTGGAGGTGAAGGATTAGCTGCGCCGCCTTTAATCTGCAATTTGATAAATCCAGCAACTTCTTTAGCCATTTTTGTTTTCTCTTTTAATAATTAATGTTGTGAGTCGTCTTCATGCACCGCCCTTTACGTAACTAAAGGACAACCTGCTCATAGGTCTGTGCCTTACAACTTCTCAACTTGCATAAAACCAAGCTCCAACGGAGTTTTACGTCCGAAGATCTTAACCATAACCTTCAGTTTCTTCTTCTCGTTATTGATATCCTCAATAACAGCATCGAATCCACTGAAAGGACCGTCGGTCACCTTTATACTCTCGCCGATTTCGAATGGGATCATGATATCCTCAGGAACATCCTGAATCTCATCCACTGTACCAAGCATGTGATTTACCTCTATCTGAGACATAGGCATGGGCTTGGTATCGTTCTTCGTTGCAGAGAGGAAACCGAGAACGTTAGGAACATTGCGAAGTTGAGATTGGGTCTCACCTATAAGGGCAGCCTCAACAAAGACATAACCGCTGAAACGGTTTTTCTCTTTCACAACTCGCTTGCCATTACGAACTGTCACTATCTTCTCAGTAGGAATAAGTACCTGAGAAACATTAGCAGCGAAATCGCTATGCTGCGAAATCAATGCATCAATGTACTCCTTTACCTTGCCTTCCTTGCCACTGATGGCGCGCATAACGTACCATCTCTTTTCAATTTCAGCCATTCCTAACAGTTTTAAAGATTAGCCCAGAATGTCATAAATGAGCTCCATTCCAGTCTGGAATACAGAGTCCATGGCAAATACAACCAGCGCGATGCAGAGGGAAGCAATTAAAACAACAACAGCGCTACCTGTAAGTTCCTTACGCGAAGGCCAAGTGGTTTTATGCACAAGTTCTTCGTATGAATTCTTGCAATAATTTATTATGCTATGCATTTTCCTATCTTTTATAGCACGGGAAGAGAGGCTCGAACTCCCGACACCTGGTTTTGGAGACCAGTGCTCTACCAACTGAGCTATTCCCGTAGATAGAGTCCCACCATTACTGGCAGGACTCCATTTTTATTCGTCTAACCTGTGATTAGTCGAGGATTTCGGTAATCTGACCAGAACCTACGGTGCGGCCACCCTCACGGATAGCGAAACGCAGACCTACGTTCAGAGCAACAGCGTAAATCAACTCAACGTTGATCTCTACGTTATCACCGGGCATTACCATCTCGATACCCTCGGGCAGGTGGATCTCACCGGTACAGTCCATAGTACGCAGATAGAACTGAGGACGATACTTGTTGCCGAAAGGAGTATGACGGCCACCCTCTTCCTTCTTCAGTACATAGATAGAAGCCTTGAAGCTCTTGTGGGGCTTGATTACACCGGGGTGTGTGATAACCATACCACGCTTGATCTCCTGCTTGTCGATACCACGGAGCAACAGACCTACGTTGTCACCAGCCTCACCCTGATCCAGCAACTTGCGGAACATCTCAACACCAGTGATAACAGACTTCTTGTCCTCACCCAGACCCAGGATCTGAACCTCGTCGCCTACCTTAACGACACCAGTCTCGATACGACCAGTAGCAACGGTACCACGACCAGTAATTGAGAACACGTCCTCAACGGGCATCAAGAAAGGCTTGTCAACAGCACGCTCGGGCTCCTGAATCCAGGTGTCACATGCGTCCATCAGCTCCATTACCTTGTCTTCCCACTGAGCAACACCATTCAGAGCACCCAGAGCAGAACCACGGATAATAGGAGTATCCTCCTCGAACTCATACTGAGCGAGCAGCTCACCCATTTCCATCTCAACAAGCTCCAGCATCTCCTCGTCCTCAACCATGTCACACTTGTTCAGGAACACAACCAGACGGGGAACGTTTACCTGACGAGCCAACAGGATGTGCTCACGAGTCTGAGGCATAGGACCATCAGTAGCAGCACAAACGATGATAGCACCGTCCATCTGAGCAGCACCAGTTACCATGTTCTTTACATAGTCGGCGTGACCAGGGCAGTCAACGTGAGCATAGTGACGCTTAGCGGTCTCGTACTCAACGTGAGAGGTGTTAATAGTAATACCACGCTCCTTCTCCTCGGGAGCATTGTCAATCTGGTCGAAGCTCTTCTTCTCAGAAAGACCTCTGCTAGCCAATACAGTAGTAATAGCGGCAGTCAGAGTAGTCTTACCGTGGTCAACGTGACCGATAGTACCGATGTTTACATGGGGTTTGGTACGTTCAAATTTTTCTTTTGCCATAGCGGTAGTTAGTATTTATTAAATTATTTGATGTCTCACAAAAATTGAGCTGCTTCCGAGAGTTGAACTCGGGACCTCATCCTTACCAAGGATGCGCTCTACCACTGAGCTAAAGCAGCAACATTCCCTCTTTCCTTAGAGCGGAAGACGGGGCTCAAACCCGCGACCCCCAGCTTGGAAGGCTAGTGCTCTATCGACTGAGCTACTTCCGCATACCTTATTATATATACGTCTTTGAAAGAGGTGGGTAGTGATGGATTCGAACCACCGAAGGCGTAAGCCAGCAGATTTACAGTCTGCCCCATTTGGCCACTCTGGTAACTACCCATTGCCTATTTGCGGATGCAAAATTAGGCATATTTTTTGAAACCGCCAAAACTTTTGCAAGTTTTTAGCGCTTAGTCTACTTATTTTTGTGCTTTTCTATCTGGCGCTCCAGTATTTCGCACGTTCTATCTATTGCTTCTTCAAATGTGTCGCATGTTTCGGAAGCGAACAAACTCCTACCCGGAACATCAGCCTTGATATCAACCTGCTTGTTCATCGCAGTCTCAGGCTTAACGACCTTCAATGACACCTCTACCTTTCCTATTTCGCCAGCGAAGCGTCCCAGTTTTCCGACCTTCTTTTCGATGAAGTCATGAAGTCTCTCATTCACGTCAAAGTGAATCGCCTTGATTCTAATGTCCATAATTCCTCCTTTTTCTTTTAGGCTCGGGGGTGAGCCTGGTTATACATTTTCTTCAGCTCTTCGAACGTAGTATGGGTATATATAGCCGTTGTCTTCAGGCTTTCATGCCCAAGCAGTTCTTTCACTGACTGAAGATCTGCAGAATTATTAAGCATCGAGGTTGCGAAACTGTGTCGCAATACATGCGGACTGCGCTTTGACTGTAGGGTGACGTTCGCCAATGTTTCTCGCACAACTGCGCGTAACTTGGGATAGCCTATGCGCCTTCCTGTCCGTGCCTCCACAAATAATGCGGGAGTCTCCGGTTTGTTCTCCAAGACTTGCTCCCTCGCCGGCAGATAGTTCTCTATTTCACTAACCAACTCCGGAAGTAGGGGAATAAGCCGTTGCTTGTTTCGTTTTCCCACAACACTGGCCACGGCATTGTGCAAGTCTACATCTGCCAAGTCCAGGGCAAGCAACTCTGCCGCACGCATGCCTGTCAAGTACAGCATACTGACCATTGCCTTGTCACGCCTCCCTTCAAACGAATCCGGAAATTTCAGATCATCCAAAAGCCGGTTCATATCCGTCTCCCTGACGAAGTACGGCAAGGGCTTGCCCTTCTTTGGTGCACTGACACTATGGGCAGGATCAGTTGTAACCAGACCTCGCTTCAGCAAAAAACGATAAAACGATTTCACTGCGCTCAGTTTAGGGCAGACACCGGACGGGGAAAGTCCGTCATCAAGCAGGCTGACCATCCACGAACGGACCACATCAGATGTGACCGTAGTCCAGGACAGTTCTTCTTCTAAGGATTTGTAGTATAGCTCAAACGCTTTCAAGCTACCGCTATAGGATACTACCGTAAGTTCGCTGTAATTACGTTCGTATCTCAGATAAGCGACAAATTCCTCAAGCCAGGCGTCCATTTGGTTTCCTCTAATGCTTTTCTGAGGATAAAGATAGACATTTTTTCGGCAACTTCAAAAGGGATGCCTCAAAAATTAAACTTCTTTAATACTTTAAATGCGCAGGATTAGTCCTCTACGCGCTGAAGCTGCTGTACATAGATAGCACGCTCCATCTTCAGACGGTTCTTAACAGAGGGCTTGTCAAACTGCTGACGGGCACGAAGCTCCTTAACGACACCAGTCTTTTCAAACTTACGCTTGAACTTCTTCAACGCGCGCTCAATGTTCTCACCTTCTTTTACAGGTACTACAATCATTGTTTTAATTTTATGAATTAGTTAATGTTATGCAAAAGTGCATTTTGCGGCGCAAAGGTACGACCTTTTTATGAAGTGGCAAAGGATTTTAGGGAAAATTTACAAAAAGCCCCGCCGGGACAGAACGATTGTATCATGGGAGAACGATTATAACCTCCCGACGACTCGCATTTGCATTCCCGGATGACTCATCTTTGTCCTCCCGGATGACTCGTCTTTGTCACCCTCGGTGACTCGCCCCTGTCACCCTCGGTGACTCGTCCTTGTCACCCTCGGTGGATCGTCCTTGCTCTCCGGATGACTCATCCTTATCCTCAACAAGGAGCAAAATAAAGGCTGTGCCACAATCATGACACAGCCTCGTTACCATATATATTATATATAAGGTGTATTTTCTCTAATGCGAGATTACAGGTTGGGATTCTCCTTTGTCCAATCCTCAACTGCGGGGATGATGCCCAGAGCGATGATCTCGTCACGCATCTTGCCCAAGTGCTCAACAGAAGACTGCAATGCAGCCATTTCCTCTGCAGTACCCTGGGGTGCAACATAGTGAACACCGTCGGCATCGATAGTGGTGGGCATAGCCATCATCACATTCTTGTAGCCCAGCTCCTCGCTGTTAACATAGCAACCTGCAGGCAGAGTGTAGGGTTCACCACCCATAGCAGCCTCAATCATCTTGATAGCGCAGTAAGAGGGGCTCTGGAATGAGCTACGGCCACGCAACTTGATGATGTTAGAACCACCCTGAACGGTATTGTGCTTGATTTCAGCCCAACGCTCCTCTGAAAGACCCATTTCTGCCAAAGGCTTGCCATCGATCTTAACCTGAGAAGCGAACACAGCCATCTGCTCACCATGACCGCCATAGGTCTTGGCACCGGTAACCTTATCCTGCTGAACACCGAACTCCTTGGCCAAAGCCTGCTGCAGACGTGTAGAGTCGAGAGCAGCCAGAGAAGTCAGCTGGTTGGGCTTCAGACCTGAGTGGATCAGAGCTGTAAGAGCAGTAACGTCGGCAGGGTTGAAGATAACTACCACATGCTTCACATCGGGGCAGTACTTCTTGATGAAATCACCGAACTCAGCGGCAATCTGGCAGTTGCCCTTCAACAGATCCTCACGGGTCATACCCTCCTTACGGGGAGCGCCGCCAGAAGAAACGATATACTTGGCACCGGTGAATGCCTCCTCGGGGTTAGTGGTCCAGGTGATGTTTGCACCGGGGAAACCGCAGTGCGCCATTTCATCGGCCACGCCATGAACACCGGGTTCGAAGATATCATACAAGCAGATGTTGGGAGTCAGGCCCAGCATCAAAGCACTCTGCACCATGTTAGAACCGATCATACCGCCGGCACCAACAATAAGAAGTTTCTCGTCAGTTAAAAAAGCCATAATTTAAAGTATTAAGTGTTTAAGTGATTGTTTACTCCGAACAAAGATAGTATTTTTTACTAAATAAAGCAACAACACCATCAAGTTTTTAGTTCTTCAGCCGGTCTTTTGCCATGCTTGATTGACAAAAGACGTTCATATAGGTGCCGTAGCCTGCTTCAGCCACAACCTTTCAGTCTCGCTTTCAAGCAGCGGGCATAAGGTATCGCGCACCTTTGCATGATAATCGTCTATCCATTTGCGCTCCTCGTCTGTAAGCATCTCCACAGCCACCAATGCCCTATCATACGGACACAGTGTCAAGGGTTCGTACTTAAGGAAAGTGCCGAACTCGCTTTCCCGAGCAGGCACGCTCAACAGACAGTTCTCTATGCGCACTCCGAACTTACCGGGAACATATATTCCGGGCTCGTCCGTTATAACCTGACCTGCAAGGATTGGTAACACAGTATCAACACGACAGTTCTTCCTTATCTGTACCGGGCCTTCGTGCACTCCGAGCACATGACCCACACCATGTCCCGTGCCATGACCGAAATCATATCCTTCGCGCCACATCGGTGCACGGGCCGCCGTATCAAGTTGCAGACCGGTAGTGCCTTCCGGGAAATGCATCGCCTGTAACTGCAGATGTCCTTTCAGAACCAGCGTATAGACACGCTTCTCCTCCTCCGTTGGCTCCCCTATGGCTATTGTACGGGTAATGTCGGTAGTTCCGCAGTCGTAATGTGCACCACTGTCCAACAGGAGCAGGCCGTTTTTAACAATCTCCGCATCGGTTTCCCCCGTAGCCTCGTAATGCACTATAGCGCCATGAGCGGCAAAACCGGCAATAGTCTCGAAACTCAGCGACAGGAATCCTTCCTGTTCAGAACGCAGGGACGTCAGTTCCCTGTCCACCCAAAGTTCCGTCACCTTCTCCCCTGCATCTACTGCCTGCTGCAGTCTTGCGAGGAAGCGCACCATAGCCACACCGTCACGTACATGAGCCTGACGGAAACCGTCCTGCTCAACCATGTTCTTCATGGATTTCCACAACGCTACCGGTGTTTCCGTATTGTGGCGGGCAAGTTCCTCATCGTATGGGGCTATGCGTATTCCCAGTCCGCACAGATATTCCTTGACACCGGAAACCTGCTCCTCATTCACATACATGACATGATTGCCGTCTGCCGACACATACAGGAAGGATATCACAAACGGATTATAGGCAATGTCACCGCCTCGTATGTTCAGCAGCCATGCCACTTCCGCGAGGTCAGACACATAAATACCTGGGGTGTTGTTCTCCACAAGATATGAAACCAACCGTTGCAGTTTCTCCTTGGCCGGCTGGCCTGCCGTCTCGTCATCCATTATCCAGGCCTTTGTGCAGGGTAATGGCGGACGGTCTGTCCACAACCTGTCGAACGGGGCATTATAACTCCAACGCACGTTGGTGCAATGGGAAGAGAGCCAGTCCTGAACATCCACGTCCTGCCCATCCTTCATCAACCGGAACTCCGTTCCTGCCAACTGCTCTTCGGCCTGAAGCCAATAGCGTGAGTCGGTCCACAGCAAAGCCTCATCCATGGTCACCACTGCAGTTCCGGCACTGCCGGTAAAGCCGGTCAGCCACTTTCTGCACTGCCAGTGCTCTGCCAGATATTCAGAGCCGTGCGGATCATCCGTGGGGACAACCAATGCATCCAACCCTTCCTGCACCATCCACTCGCGTACGGCACGGAGTTTATCCTCGGTAGACATATTCGTCGCTCGTTGTTACGTTTTGTGTATTCTCGGGATTGGCATCTGCCTCCCTGTACCAGTCGCTGTATTCTATATAGTGCCGTGCATAGGTCTTGTTCAGGGCCTGTGCCTGCTCGGCATCCACCTTCTTCACGAACTTGGCAGGAACACCTGCCCATAGTTCGCCGTCACCGATAACGGTATTGCTTAGCACCAGAGCGCCTGCGGCAACAATAGCGCCACGGCCCACCACCGCATGGTCCAGCACCGTAGCACCCATTCCCACCAGAGCGCCGTCCTTTATCTCGCATCCGTGCAGGGTGACGGAGTGACCTATGGTAACGTCGTCGCCCAGAATGCATGGTGCCTTGCCGTTCAGCGTGTGCAGGCAAGAATTGTCCTGAATGTTAGTCCGGTTGCCTATCTTTATGAAATGTACATCGCCTCTCACTACGGCATTGAACCACACCGTGCAATCGTCGCCCATCTCCACGTCACCGGCTATCACTGCTCCTTCCGAGAAGTAGCAGTGCTTGCCGAACCTGGGGGCAGGCATACCTTTCAGAGTCTTTATTATAGCCATGACACTCTACTTTTGAGGTCTATCAGTTCAGTGTTTCCACCGCAAACGCCATTCTGCGCAGAGTCTCCTCCTTGCCCAGGAATGCCGCCAGTTCATACATATCGGGGCCCTGTCCCTCGCCGACCAGGCAAACGCGCCATGCGTTCCAGGGCTTCACTCCGCTTTCTTCCACCCATGGGTCGCAGATAGCCTTCATGCCTTCTACCGTCCAGTCGGACACGGTCTCAAGTACAGAGGTAAACTGTTTCATCTCCTCTGCCGTTGTCTCCTTCCAGCTCTTCTTGACGAACTTGTCTTCCCTGTTGAAGTCTGTCGGCGCCACAAAGAAGAACTTGGTCAGCGGCCACAGGTCGGAAACGAAACTGATATTACGTTTCTTCTTGTTGCCCTGTGCGTCCACATACTCGATTACCTTCATCTTCATCATGCGCACCACCTCGGTCATCTGCTCTGCCGTAGCCTCTATGCCTTGTGCAGCCAGAACCTTGCCGAACTCGGGAGCCCATTCGCTGTCCTCGCGGCGTATCATATACTGATGGTTGAACCATGCTGCCTTAACGAAGTCGAACTTGGCTCCGTTCTTGGAGCACTTGCTCAGGTCGAACAGCTTCACCATCTCGTCCAGAGACAGCATCTCTGACCCCTCCTCACCGGGATTCCACCCAAGCAGAGCCAGGAAATTCAGCACCGCCTCGGGCAGATAGCCTTTCTCGCGATAACCGCTGCTCACTTCGCCGCTCTTGGGGTCGTGCCACTCCAAAGGAAAGACGGGGAAACCAAGTTTGTCACCGTCGCGCTTGGACAGTTTGCCGTTGCCTACGGGCTTCAACAGCAGAGACAGGTGTGCAAAACGGGGCATGGTATCCTCCCAACCGAAAGCACGGTACAGCAGAACGTGCAGGGGGGCACTGGGCAACCACTCCTCGCCTCTGATTACGTGTGTCACCTCCATCAGATGGTCGTCCACAATGTTGGCCAGATGATATGTTGGCAGGTCATCAGCGCTCTTGTACAGGACCTTGTCGTCCAGAATGCTTGAGTTTATGACCACATCGCCACGGATAATGTCGTCCACATGCACGTCCTCTCCGGGCTCTATCAGGAAACGCACCACATAGGGATGACCGCTCTCTATCAAGGCGTCCACCTCCTCCTTGGGCATAGTGAGAGAATTGCGCATCATACCACGGGTCTTGGCATCGTACTGGAAATTCTCTATTTCCTGACGCTTCGCATCCAACTCCTCCGGTGTATCGAAGGCTATGTATGCCTTGCCGGCATCCAGAAGCACTTTCACATACTCGCGGTATATGTCCCTGCGCTCGCTCTGGCGGTACGGACCATGGTTGCCTCCGAAACCTACGCCCTCGTCGAACTTAACGCCGAGCCAGTTGAAGGACTCCACAATGTACTCCTCTGCTCCGGGTACGAATCGTCCGGAGTCTGTATCCTCGATACGGAAAATGAAATCGCCGCCATGCTGACGGGCAAACAGGTAATTATATAGTGCCGTGCGCACGCCTCCAATATGCAAAGGGCCGGTCGGGCTGGGGGCAAAGCGCACCCTTACTCTTCTTTCTGCCATTATAGTATGATGTTATTATTATATTATGGTTATTATTGCCACAAAAATACAACATTTTTTTCTATTAGCCGGCATTTTTTTGTAATTTAGCGCTCGAAAGAAACAATTACAAGACATGAGCAGATTCAACCATCGCAACAAGTGGACACAACGCGACTACATCGTGCGCTTCCTGTCCATTGCATTTGTAATAGCAGTATTCGTCACGCTGATGCCGCGTGAAAGCGTGCGTACCTACCATTACCACGAAGGCGGCATATGGGGCTACAGCACACTCATAGCCAAGGACAGCTTCCCCATTCTTAAAAGCAAGGCACAGCTCCAGAGGGAGAGGGACAGCGTTATACAGTTCTACGAGCCTTATTTCCAAGCCATGCCAAGCGTTGCCGACAGCGTCATCAAAATATGGCACGATATTTTCCAGAACGAGCTGAAGAATTCGGTTCCTGCATATTACGAGAGTTATGTCACCTCCAAACTGATGGAGGTCTATGACCACGGCATCATTTCGGGCGAAGAGTACAATATTGTGGAAGACAGGCGCATCAGCACAATACGCGTTATCAGCGGTAATTTTGCATCAAAACGCTCTTCTTCAGAGGTCCTTTCACCCAAGACTGCATACGAAATGCTCATAAACTCTGCAGACAGCACGAAATACAAGAGTTCCGTGCTCATGCAGTGCCAGTTGAACCGTTTCCTTACCGCCAACCTGCGCTATGACGCCCCCAAGAGCAAACAGGCTCTTATGGAGGCAGAAAACAGGATAACGCCATATCAGGGTCAGGTAATCGTCGGCCAGAAGATTGTGGACCGTGGCGAAATCATCAATGCAAAGACGTTCCGCATACTGGAAAGCATGCATGAACACATCGACGGACGGGAAAAATCCAAGACAGAGATCATCCTCAACCTCTCAGGCCAACTGGTGTACACATGCATCATCGTAATACTGTTCTTCCTTTACTTCCAGCAGTTCCGCAACGACTATCTGGGCACACCTCGGGCCATGCTTCTCACATGCTCCCTGTTCCTGTTCTTCCCTCTGCTGACCTATGCCATAGTGGTGCACAGCAACCTCAGTCCCTACATACTGCCATTCTGCATAACACCGGTGTTCATAAGGATTTTCATGGACAGCCGAACTGCATTCATAGCACACCTTATGACCATAATGATGTGCGTGCCTGCCGTTTCCCAACCTGCAGAGTTCGTAACCATACAGGCTCTTGCCGGACTTACAGCGGTCATAAGCCTGCGACAACTAACACAGCGTTCAGAACTTTTCAGGGCCATACTCATCGTACTGGCGGTTTCTGTCCTGACCTATATCAGCATACAGCTCATCAACCGTCGTGTACTGTATATCGAGGATGTAAACTACAGCGACCTCATCAGCATATCCATCAGTTGCCTGTTGCTCATGGTTTCATACCTCCTGCTCATACCCATTGAACGTGTGTTCGGTTTCACCAGCAACGTGACACTCATTGAGTTGTCCAATGCCAACAACCCTCTGCTGCGCCGCATGTCGGAAGAAGCGCCTGGCACCTTCCAGCATAGCATGCAGGTGGCCAATCTGGCCGCCGCCGTGGCAGAGCGTCTGGGTGCAAAGAACCAGCTGGTGCGCACAGGTGCCCTTTACCACGACATAGGCAAGATACGCCATGCCGCATTCTTCACAGAGAACCAGAGGGGGATAAATCCGCACGACCGACTTACTGACGTACAGTCAGCACAAATAATCATCAGCCATGTGCGGGAAGGACTGGCTCTTGCCGAAAAGCACAAGTTGCCTCAGGTAATACGCGATTTCATCGTCACTCACCACGGCAAGAGCCTGACACGCTACTTCTATGTCCAGGCCCAGAACAAGAGCAAAGACATAGAAATAGACCCTGCCAACTTCACCTATCCAGGCCCAGAACCCAGTACCATGGAGCAGGCCATACTGATGATGTGCGATGCCGTGGAGGCAGCAAGCAGGAGCCTGAAGGAGATTACCGAGGAAACCATTTCAGACCTGGTGGACAAGATCGTGGACGGACAACTTGCAGAAGGCCACTTCAAGCAGACACCCATCACATTCCTGGACATCGAGAATGCCAAGGATGTCATGAAGAAAAAGTTGCAGACCATCTACCATACACGCATCCAATACCCGGAACTGAAGAAGTAAACGGAGGAGAGATGGCAGATGACAGAGTACAGAGTACAGATGATAGCTTGTAGGGACACGGCATGCCGTGTCCGCCAATGCAAAAGATGACATCGTGGATGTTTCGGACACGGCATGCCGTGTCCCTACTTAGGGGAGCAAAGCCTGCTGACACCTGACACCTTAAACCTTAAACCTGAAACCTTATACCACAACAAAAACCGCCCTGCCTTTGTGGGGCAGGGCGGTCGTTATAATATAAGGTATAGACCTTATGTGTCAGTAATTACTTCTTTGTAACCTTAACGCCGTTTACGATGTAGATACCTGCGGGCAGGCTGTTTACGGTGTTGATGTTACCCTTACCTACGAGCTGACCGGCAGCGTTGTAGATGTTACCAGACTTGGCAACCTTGTCGAGAACCTCGCTGATACCTGTGTCGATGCTACCCTCGATGTTGATAGTCAGACCAGATATTACGCTCTCGCTATCGGGCTCGAAGTCAAAGGCAATCCATGCGCTGTAACTGCTTACGTTGGCGTCGAGACGAGCATACTTGAAGGTGTTTTCGTTTGCAACGATACCCTTACCGCGCTGAACGGTAATGCCATTCATAGTACCACGCAGGCTCAGCAGCTCGGTAACAACAGTGTCAACCTCCATGCCGTGCTCCATATTAACGATAGCATACTCGTCGTTCAGTTTGGTGTTAGCCTCCTGCTTCTCGTTCAGACCATACTGGCCCTTCTCGGCGAGAACCTCAGCGGCAATTTCCTTCAGGCGGTCGCTGGTGGTCTTGTATTCACCCTCGAGGTTAGCAATCAGGATGAAGGGAGTACCTGCGCTGATAGTCTCAGCCTCGATAGCCTTCAGAACGATAGCGGTATCCTCCTCGGCGATAACCAACTCAGCACCGTAAGCGGTAGCACCATCGGTAACAGTTACGTCAACGGGCATTGTGTAGGTGTAAACCTTACCGGGCCACAACTTGGCAGCGTACTCGGTAGTGGGAGCCTCGGTAACAGCCTCAACCTCCTCGATGAAGATCATAGAGTTAGAACCGATAGTGCTGGCATTCCACTTGGTCAGGTAGTTGGTAGAACGCTCACCGTGCAGGTAAATGTGCTGGCCGTCGGTCTTACCCAGAACGTCGGTGTAAGCAATCAGGTTTGCACCTGCACCGATAGCCTTGTTGGCGCTGAAGTAGCTGGGAACGGCACTCAGAGTTACGGGGTGACCGGCACGTACGAACAGGCCGGTAGCCTTGTTCTGGATTATGTAAGAAGAATCGGTAGCCTGGATGAACTGGAACAGATCCTCGCCCTCGCTGAAGTCAGCATCCTCGAAGAAGCAGAGGTTGTCGCCCTCGTACCATTCATCGGTAGCTTCGATAGAACGTACGGTAGCAGTATCAACACGTGCTGCCTCGGCGTTATCGTAGGTCTCGTATGTAACCAGACTCTTACCAACTGCAATGGTCTTGCCGAACAGTGCGGGAGATGTTACGATGTCGGCAGCGTTCACAGAAGCCTTAGAACCGGTCTTGTCCCAACCGTAGTTGTCGTACATTTCCTCAGTAGCGAAGCTGAAGCGGTACCACTTGCCGGTCTCAATCTTGTTGGCAGAAGCGAATACACCGTCGATAGCGCCCTGAAGAGCGTTAACCTTAGCTTCAGATTCTGCGGGAGTGTAAGCACCGGCAGCGTTGTAGGCATTAGCCTCTGCCAATACTGCGAGGTACTCTTCGGGAGTGTTGCTTGCAGAACGTGTCTCGGGCCACTGGCCGGGGTTCTTACCATATACGAACAGGTTCTTGGCAGGAGCTGCAGAGAGTTCGTCGCGGAGTGCTGTGGGATTAACGAATACCTTACCCCATGCATCGGCAGCAGCTACGAGTGCTTCGTAAGCGGCAGTGAAGGTGGGATCCTCGAGCAGTGCGAGAGAGTCGGCAGCAAATTCCTTCTCGTTCCAAACGGCAACGGCAGCAGCCAGAGCCTCGGCCTCGGTCTTGCGGGCATCGTACTGAGTGGTCTCGTAGCGCTTGGTAATCTTGGCGGGATAGAGAGCGAACTCGCCCATGTGGAAGTAACCGCGGTTGTTTGTGGTACCTGTAGCCACGAACTTGTAGTACTGGTACTGACCTTCAAACTCGATGGCATTAGAAGCGATGAACTCACTGCCTGTTCCGTAAGGAGTATTCAGGACACCAAGTTCGGTCCATGTGTAAAGGGCTTCGCCACCTGCCTTGATGTTGGCCAGGTCGTCATCGTGGCTGTAAGCGTCGTTGGTACCGTAAACGGTAAGCTGAGTCAGGTGGTCGTTAGCCACGGGACGGCGTGCAACCATAACGGCCAGACCGCCATTGATTGCTTTGTCAACGTCTTCTACCACGAAGTAGTTTGTGCCGTTGGTAGTGCTGTAGGCATAGGCATTGCCGTTCTGCCAGTTAGAATGCCAGAAATTTCCGGTGTTGTTGTAGGTGCCGTCAAAGAGCTGCTCCATGTTACCTTCTGCGGGACAGTGGTAGGGGCTGCTGAATGTTTCGATATTGGCAACATTGACGGTTGTGTCCAGATTAGCGACCAGATCCTTGGCAACCTCCAGCTGAGCGGGGAATGCCTCAGCAATGCTGTCGCCCTTCTCTATCATTTTGCGGAGCTGAGCCTCGGGACCATTGATCCACTCCTCTGCTGTAGCCTCGTCCACGGGAACCATGTACCAACGTGTGGCACCGCCGTCAGACCAACCTACAATCCAGGAACCTGTGCCGGCACCACTGCTGTGGTTGCCGCAGTGCAGATAGTTGTAACCGTTTTCAGCCTGGCTTGAACTGCGGATGTTGAATGAAACAACGGTGTCGTTCACCTCGTTTCCCTCGGCATCGGCATACTTGACAGCTTCGGCATCGCTTCTCCAGTCGAAGCATACGGTAGCAGTGTCGTTAAGTGCCAGTTTAGAGTTTCCGCTTTGACCAATGCTGATGTGTGTCTTGCCGTTTGCCACGTTGGTCATGCGGTACTCATAGGGCTTGCCCTCTACGGTCTCAATCTTCCACAGGAACTCGGCTTTGGGCTGCTGGGTACCCCATGCCATCCAATCAGCCATCGCGCCATCGTTGCCCTGGGCGCTGGCGGAGTACAGAGACTTGATGGGGGCAGGAATCTGAGAAGAGTTGACTTCCTTGACGTCACCTGCATTGATCCAACCCTCGTCGCCCTCTACCACGCCGCTTTCTGTATTGATAGAATCAGCCTCTACCTGAGTGTAGCGAACGGTATCTTTCTTGGTGGTGTACCAGAACAAACAGTTGTTGAAGGTGTAGTAACCGGGCTGGATGCCGCTTATTGCCAGAGGAACAGTGTTCTGCACCATGGTGTTGTAGGCGTTCACGTAGTCCTCGTTCAACTTTTCAATGTCGGCAACGGTGGGATACTGAGCCTGGATGGCCTCTATGCCCTCCATTTCCATCTGGTACATCAGGTTGTCGATATTATCGTGGATGGTCAGGAATGCCTCCACGTTCTCAGGAAGGTAGTTGCCATGCTTTGTGCCAACATTCTTGCCTTCTCTCAACTCGTCGATGAAAGCACCTTCCGAGTAGGATGTAATTGTGTTGTAGTCCTCGATAAGGGCGTCAAATGCCATCTGATAGGGGTCGAACTGGCTCATGTCCACTGCATAGATGTTGTAGTGGTTGCCGGCATCTTCCTGGGCAGCCTGATTTGCACCCCAGGTGTTTATCACGATACCGGCGTCTGTCTGACCGGCACCCTGAGAGTTCAGGAAATTGTTTCCCAGACCAAGGAACCAGGGGTATTCCTCGCTCAGGGAGGTCATAATCTTGAATTCTGTCACAGGACTCTCGCCATAGGCGCCACCATCGTTGACATACATCTTTGCACCAAGGCTGTAGAGGTAGTACTTGCCTTCAATAGTATAGATTTTGAACTGCTGGTTGGCATCGAAGGGATTCCAACTTACATTACCAACAACTTTACCGTTACCGGATGCAATCTGGTTGGGCACGGCTGTGCTGTAAAACAGGAAGGTTCTTTCACTGTGGATGGTGTAAACTGCATCGTCACTCAGTTGCTCGAGATCAGTAACTGGAGTTAACACTTCGTCGAATTGGGCGAAGGCGCTGACACAGCATAACACCATCATTACAAGAAAAGATGTAATCTTTTTCATAAGTGTTTTGTTGTTTTGGTTAATAATTGGTTATGGTTAGGTATTCTCTGTTGGGCGCAGTGCGCGTGTAATTCGCGTACTACGCATGGTAAAGATAAGAAAAAAGGATGAATACTACAGCATTCCTCTTGTGATATGATGTTTTACAACATGCATATGAAACGCTAAAGATGAAGGAGATAGAGTACAGATGGCAGAGTACAGATAACAGATAACAGATAACAGAGGAGGTGGGGCAGATTTAGTGTTTCAGGTGTCAAGTTTCACGTTTCAAGTGTCCGCGGACCTTATTCCTCCAAGTAGGGACACGGCATGCCGTGTCCGCCCCACCCCCCATGGTATCATCC
>X430_Giraffe__coassemble_37_pt1 | contig 25736 bp, 17 predicted proteins | sample X430_Giraffe__metabat2_high_PE_005 | metagenome-assembled genome bin X430_Giraffe | reverse complement strand
GTGTTTACCGACAATTCTCTGTTGAACGACACGCAGGACGAGATGTTGAGGATGCTGAAACGCATGGCCATCAACCTGTCCATAGACCATCTGCGGCAACGCAAGGTGATATGGGAGGAATGGGACGACAGACTGATGGACCAGTCGCAGGAGAGCATAGAGCAGGTAATCATCCGTCAGGAGGATGTAGAACAACTGCACACCGCCATTGCCATGATGTCCGAGAAGGACAGAAGCATCCTGTTGCTCTCCATAGCAGAAGAACTCACCACAGAGGAAATTTCACAAATCCTTGGCATACGCCCGTCCAGCGTCCGTTCGCAACTGTCCAGAGCCAGGCAGAGACTGATAAAACTATACAGATATGAATAACAACGACAATACAGTACTGAAGCAAATGATGGAGCAGGCATGGCCCATACCGCCACAGCCTGCCGGAAGCAGGGAACGGTTTGCGCAGAGGTTGGCGCAAACATAGCACGCCAAGCGCAAGCACAGGTTCTTTGCATGGGCTTCTGCTATCGGCATAGCGGCATCGCTTGTAATGGCTTTGCTGATAATACGTCCCCAAAGCGGTGCAGAGACCAAGGAAAACGTTATCTCGCAGAACATAAGTGCGAGTATCGCAGAACTAAAGGGTTACTACAAGGCCCAGATGTGGAGCGAGACGGAATACATCCTGGAACTCTCCAAGGACATGAAGCCGGAGATGCAGGCCAAACTCATGGCCGAGGTGACGCAACTGACGGAGAATCCCGATTCCGTGGCACTTACCATCTTGAGCGATGACATTGATGATGACAGAAAGATATACTACATCACCTCGGTGTACATGGCACACCTGCGCAGCCTCCAGTACATACATCAGATGCTTGCCGAGAACAGGATGGCATCGGACAAACAGTGAATGCTAAAGACAACGGTTATCAGATGAACAACAATATAACACCTACTGCTATGAGAACCAAAATCAGATACATCCTCCTTGCAATGTTCCTTGCACTTGTGCCCACTATGCTGATGGCAGGCAGGGAAGTGCAAAAAGCAAATAGGTCGGGTGAAATGCGCATAGACAGCGTGTCTACCGAGAAAGAACTTCGTATTGAATATTCTAACGGTGATGTGGAATTGCTCTTCTGGAACAAAGACTATATCCTGCTCAAATACAATGAAACGGCAGCCGCTTCTACCAGGAAACAGGCCGAGGATTTTTTGAACCAGAGGAATCTGGAGCAAAGTGCCAATGCTGAGGCGCATACCCTGAAGATACGACAAACGAGTCTGACATACAGACACAACGTCCTACAGGAAAGCAAGTGGACACTTTATGTTCCAGTCAAGCAGAAGTCTGTGTATGTGAAGAATTCCTTCGGCAATGTCAGTGTCGGCACGGGATATGACAAGCAGATAAGGATAAATGTGAAACATGGCGATGTCAGTGTTCCCCAAACCAAGGCTATGTGCATGGTAATAGTGAACTATGGCAATTTCTCCATAGGTAATGTCGGCTATCTGAACTTGAACACCAAGTATGCCAATGGGACAATAGGGTATGCCAACGTGCTGAACCTGAGTTGCGACCATGCATTAGCGATAATGATAGATGAGGTCCAGGACCTGAATGTCAATAACAGTCAGCATTCCAAGATGCGGATAGGAAGGTTGAATAATGCAAATGTCTCTGTGTCGTATTGTGACATATTTGCAATAGACGTACTTGGGACTGCTGTTGTGAATGAGGTCAGATATTCGGGAATCTCCATGACGAACCTTCGCGGACGGTGTGATTTTTCTGATATTTCATACGCCAAAATCAACGTCACGGTCGGTAAGTCCAACCGTGAACCCAGGGTCTTGGTCTCCGATGCCCGCTTCAGCGACGTCACCGTGTCCATCCCCAAGACGTTGCAGGTCAGTTGCCTGCTACGGAACAACTACGGGAAAATAGAATTTGACGTCCCTGCCTCTGTGAAGCGACATGTGGTAGAGAACAAGAAAGACTATTCCCAAACCACTATGCACACACTGCTCAACACCACCTCTTTTGCACCGTCATCGGTGATAGATATCCAGAATTCCAACGGTAATATAACGATCAAGGGCTACTAAGCCTCGCGTCGGCATGCCAGTACCGCCGTGTCGGTATTGGAGTACTCTCGTGGGAGGACTGCAGTCCTTCCATAGGAGGACTACGCCCTTGCCGTAGGGGGGGGGTGAAAACATACCGAAATTAGTTTATGAACACATAAAGAAAGATCGTGAGTATGCGTCAAATCCTAACAACAATCTTGTTGCTCGCCTGCTGCTCTATTGGTATGCAAGCCCAGGTCTTAGGGCCGGAAACTCGTATTCAGAAAGTCAAGGTGATAGATGAAGTCCGCTATCTACTTCTGAGAAATGCAGAATTTAATGTCTATGATAGTAAAGGGAAACCAATAGTCTTCGAGTCTTATGAGAATACAGGTACTGCGAATGGTAAAGAAGTGTTTGGAGGACATCAACTTAATATCAGTGGATTTGTAGACTCCTTGACCATAGAAGCCAAGGTAGAAGGATATACTCTTATCGACACGACTTTGGTCCTGTCTAAAGAGAAATTCAAAAGATACGGAGATCTTTATGTTTGGGATGAAGAAATCCTACTCAAGACCACCCTTGAACCTTATAAAGAGCTTGAAGAGGTAGCCGTTAATGCCACACGTATCCTGATGGTTCAAAAGGGGGATACCATAGTATATAATGCCGCAGCCCTGCAATTGTCCGCTGGCTCCATGCTCAACGACCTTGTGCGTGCCCTGCCGGGAGCACAGCTTGACAAAGGAGGTAAAATCACAATCAATGGCGAGCGGGTGACCAGTCTTTTGGTCAATGGCAAGGACTTCTTCAAGGGCGACCCTATGGTGGCATTGACCAACCTGCCTTATTATACCGTTGACAAGATTAAGGTTTATCACAAAGGCCCAGAACTGAAGAATGCGACACAGTCGGATTCACTTCGTGCAGAGGCAGCGGAAAAGCCACTTGTCATGGATGTACGTCTGAAGAAGGAATACGGTCAGGGCTGGCTTGCCAATGCCGAGGCTGGTGCTGGTGTACGTACCTTGGGGAAATTCAGTCCTATCTATAGGGGACGTGCTTTTGCCCTGCGTTTTACCGACCACTCCAGATTGGGCATATATGGCACGGCAAACAATGTTGGCGACAATTACAAGCCTACGCATAATGGACAGTGGAGAGAAATGAAAGCCGAGTCTGCCGGTGAACCAGTTATTCAACGAGGAGGTATAGACTTCAGTATTGAGAACAAGCCTGGAACTATGAAACTGGCCACAACACTTGAGGCACAACATTCCACCAACGATGTGGAAAGCATAACTTCTGCCCAGGATTTCTTCAATACCGGAGATATCTTCCGTCGTAGCCGTAGTTATAACCACTCCAATTCAACTTCACTTTCTTGGAATGCCACACTCTCTCGTGACATTGACAGGAAGTACTCCATTTCCCTTTCTCCACGTTTTCGTTTCAATGCAGGCAACGGTAATTTCAACTCACAGAATGCTACTTTCGATAGCGACCCACAGGATCTTGGATTGGGTTCTTCGTTGGACAGCATATTTGCTGAACCATATAGCCAAAACTTGTATCGGAAGGTCATAACATCACAGCAGAGGCTTGGAGCAGAGCAATCTTGGGGAGTAAGCACAGGTCTGTCTGCCAATGGAAGCATAAGATTGCCTTTTACAGGGGAAAATCTTAGCGTCAGTGCTTATGTAAACTACCATGAACGCAACAACACAAGCATATCTTTCTCGCAGATAGCAGGACGAAACGTGAGTACGTATAATGATGATACACAAAGAACATCACCCAGCAGCTCATTGTCATATTTTGCTGGCATAAGACATAAATTATTTGATGTCAATAGTCAGTCGGCAGGATTTTTTTACTCCAGTCTTGCTTATTCATATAGTCATAATTCCAGTGATGATGATTATAAACTGCGTAGGAGCAACGAACGTTTGCCGGAATATATTACAGCTATGGAAACTGGTCAGCAATGGCCAATAGATGGAGCCAATAGTTATTGGAAGGACGAATCATCCGACAAGCACTCTATAAACTTGGAATTCAACTATAACACTCCACGAAATAAGCGTGGCAAATCTTACTATCTACGTTTCAGTATGCCAGTTGACTACCAGAGACGTGAACTTAATGACATCAGAGACTTAGGGAACCAGCACCTTTTGGATAAGGATTGGACATTTAATCCCAGCGTGAATATTTCCGATGGAGGTTTCTTCAACCTTTCATACAACATGCGCACCAATCTTCCAATGCTGGAGGATATGCTTGATATTACGGACAATAGCTATCCGCTTTTTGTGAGCAAGGGTAACCCTGACTTACATACAGGTTATACCCATTCATTAAATTTCAGCATTACAACAAAGCGCCCTAAGATCAGTCAGTGGCTGAACTACAATCTTGCGGCAGAGATATTGAAGGACGAGATAAAGTACTCCACCACGTACGACCGCACAACGGGCATCTACACCTGGCAACCGCGTAATATTGACGGCAACTGGTGGACAATGGCCCACATAAGCTTTGGCCGAGCCCTTGACAAGGACAAGCGCTGGAACCTGTCCCTTGACTCGAAATATGTCTTTGCACACAGCACCGATTTCAATTCCGATGCAATGGAGCTGGAGCCTCAGACATCGCTTGTGCTGAACCATCGCATAAACCAGAACTTCAAGGTCAGCTACGGAAAGAAGGACTTCCGTGTGGAACTGAACGGATGGGTCGGATGGAGCTATGCCACTTCGGACAGGAAAAACTTCCAGCGACTGAACTATATTGACCAATCCTATGGATTCACGCTCATGACACCACTCATCTGGGGCATAGACCTGGATACGGACCTCTTGCTGTATCTGCGAAGGGGATATCAGGATGCATCCATGAACACCACGGAATTGCAATGGAATGCTGCCCTGTCCACACGCTTCGGCAAGAAAAAGCTATGGACGGCACGCCTCGTGGGCTTCGACCTATTGCACCAACTCTCCAACATTACCCGCACACTCAACTCGCAAGGCCGAGTGGAAACATGGCACAATACAGTCAGAAGCTACGTGAACCTGAACCTTACCTACCACTTTGAGATGAAACCAAAGAAGGGAATAAGCAAAGCAGAATAACCAGATAAAATTGTCACGCTATTGTCACGCTTTTGTCACGCCATGTTGTGCCGATGGACGAGGCATTATCCTTACCTTTGCACCACGGAAAGGCCCTATTACTACGAATAAACGTTAAAATGTTCATTATAAAAAAAATACGTCTATTGGAGCATTGCATCAACGGTAAGGATTGCATATCTTTGCATGGACGGTTGCCGTTGGAAAAGAGACGGGAAACCTGTTGCCTATACTAAACATCAAAACGAATCTAATACCCATGAATTGTAGAAGACTTGTCTTGCTCTTGTTGCTGATATGCAGTATCAGTGCCTGGGCGCAGACGTATCAGGTGAGCGGACGGATTACGGAGAGTGACACCAAGGAACCCCTGCCACAGGTGAGCGTGCAACTGCTTGGCACCGACTCTGTGCGTGTGGCCATTGCCGCCACGGACGAGAACGGAAACTTCACGCTCAAGGCCAAAGGGGCAGGGCAGTATATCGTGATGGCCAGGATGATAGGCTTCGCACCCTTCGTGCGCAATGTGAACCTGACGGCAGAGCGCCCGTCGGCAACAATGAACATTGGCATGAAACCATCCGCCAAGGAACTGGACGAACTGAGCGTAACGGCTCTCTCGCGCATGATGACCATGAAGAAGGATACGCTGATTTTCAGCAGTGCCGCCCTGCGCCTGCCACCTAACGCTTCGTTGGCGGCACTGATGAACCAGTTGCCGGGCATAGGTATAGACAAGGACGGCAACATGACCTATCAGGGCAAGGTGGTGAACCAGATACTGGTGGACGGCAAACCTTTCTTCGGCGACGTGAACACGGCTCTGGCCAATATGCCCACGGATGCCGTGCAGAACGTGAAGATATACGAGAAGACGGACGAGGAAAAGGAATTCCGCAAGGAATTGGACACGGACAAGGCCACGGTGGTGGACCTGACGATAAAGAAGGAGTACAAGTCGAAGTGGATGGCAAACGTGGACCTGGGCGGTGGCACGGACAAGCGCTATGTGGGCAAGATATTCGCCACGAACTTCACCGACCGCCGCCGTACCGCCGTGTATGCACAGATGAACAACATCTGCCAGAACCAGCAGGTGGATGCCAACGGCAACTGGTCTTATTGGAGCGATGGCAGATTTGGCTTGTTCGACTATCGCAAGGCTGGCATGATAATGCAATGGGACAATGGCAAGGCCAACAAGGAGGCTGGCAACCTGAGGGGCAATGCCAACATAGACGTGTATCACAACAACATGTACTACAACACGCTAAACAATAGAGAAAACTTCCTGGGCGGTGGCAATACGCAGTACACCTATGCCAAGAGCATTAGCGACAACCGTGATGCTGGTGTGAATGCCAAGGCAAACATTACATATAATATAGACAGCATCAACCGCCTCTCCTTCAAAGCCAGATATGGTTATCAGAACAGCAGGAGCGACAGGGAAGGCACTTCATCCACCTTCCACACCAAGCCCGAGGAACTGGAGGACATGGCCGGGAGTCTTGTGGGCGATAACGTGTCGGATGCTCTAATGAGGCAGGGCGTGAATTCGCTGGAAGCCAACGGCAATTCCAAGAGCAACACGCACAATGCCAACTTTTCTGCCAATTACACCCACCTGTTCAAAAAGGAGGGCAGAACGCTTAACGTGGACGTCAGCGGAAACATTACCGACCTTCACGGCAAGGGCAACGCAAGGCAGTTCTACCGCTATTTCTCGCCCAATGCCCCGGTTCCCAATCTTGATAAGCGCCAGGCTAATGAGAAAAGCACGACGAACTATAGTCTCAATGCCGGCATGGCGTATGCCGAACCAATCAACAAGTATCTTCGCTTCAATGCCAGTTATATGTTCTCACATAGTAAGGCCAACGAGGACCATGGGCTTTACGATGTCTACACCGTCCCCGAGGACCTGCGCCCAACTCCCGGCGACTCGCTCCAGTATGTAAGCGACTTGCAGAATTCATATTACTCGGACAGTTACACCAACCAGCATCGCTTGATTACACGCCTTCAGGGCACTTGGGACAAGGTGGAGAGTGAAGTATCTCCCTCGCTCAACCTCTTTACGGATTACCTCCGCTATGACCGCAATGGTGAGCACTACAATCCATCGCGCACTCACTTTGGCTTGGGCATGTTTGCCTTCGTGAAATATAAATTCACCCAGCAGAACTATATTTATCTATACTATAACGGCAGCAGTGCTCGTCCGTCGCTCATGGAACTTCTGCCCATCAGGGATACAAGCGACCCCATGGCGGAAACGGTGAACAATCCTGACTTGAAGGCGGGGTGGAGCAACCTCTTAACCTCATACACCAGGTTATTCAAGCGCAAGCGAGGTGACAGTTATACCGTGAATGCAGGGTTCAATAATCGAACCAACTTGGTAGTGACGACCCAGGAGACAGACCCCGTAACAGGATACACCCGATATGGCAAGACCAACGTGAACGGTAACTACAACCTGTGGCTTTCCGCCTATACCGACCAGCCTCTGGACACCGCACGCCACTGGAACCTGAACGCAAGAGTGTATGCTAACTACTCTCACAAAATAGGCTACGTGGGTGCCATGGGCAATAGCCTGGGGCTATCTTCTGTTGACTCGTACGGAGCCAGTGCCAATATAAGATTGAGATACAGAAAGGACATCTGGAGCGTATCGCTCAGTGCCATGTATCAGGGTGACTTCACCCGTTATGGCGAGACTCCGCAATACAACCAGAACGGACACACCTATGAGGTGAACCTCTCGCCACAGGTGGACCTGCCTTTCGGCATGAAGATAAACACGCAATTCATCTATTATGCCCGAAGCGGATATGCCGACCCTCTGATGAACCATCCGCAATGGATATTGAACGCCTCCATCTCGCAATCCTTCCTCAAGAGCAAGGCACTGACCATCCAACTGGAAGGCACAGACCTCTTAAAGTCACGCACGGCAGAAATAAGCGTCCTGTCACCCACATTACGCACCTTCAGCCGCACGGACACCTTCCTCAGTTACGTGATGCTCCACGCAATATATAGGTTCAGTTTATAATGAAAAGTCCTCCTGCAACGTTCTCATACGACAAAGCATGAAGTAATCTTTTTCTGGTTGCATAGGGGGCACGGGTATTGGCATTGGTACTCCCGATGCTGATACCCTCTTTTTATGTAAATGGGTAACTTGAAGGTAGACAGTACAAATAACAATACCGTCTATAGAATGCCACAAGAACATTGGTACCTTTGGGCGATAATCTCACAAAAACATTGGTACCATTGGGCGGCAATCTCACAATAATATTGGTACCATTGGGCGTCAATCGCATAATAACATTGGTACCTTTGGCCGTCAATCGCATAATAACATTGGTACCTTTGGCCGATAATCTCACAAAAACATTGGTACCATTGGCCGTCAATCGCATAATAACATTGGTACCATTGGCCGTCAATCTCAAAAGAACATTGGTACCTTTGGCCGTCAATCGCATAATAACATCGGTACCATTGGCTGACAATCTCACAATAACATTGGTACCTTTGGGCGTCAATCTCACAATAACATTGGTACCATTGGCCGTCAATCTCACAATAACATTGGTACCTTTGGCCGGTAATCTCACAATAACATTGGTACCTTTGGCCGTCAATCGCATAATAACATCGGTACCATTGGCTGACAATCTCACAATAACATTGGTACCTTTGGGCGAAAATCTCACATGAACATTGGTACCATTGGCCGACAATCGCATAATAACATTGGTACCTTTGGCCGATAATCTCACAAAAACATTGGTACCTTTGGCCGTCAATCGCATAATAACATTGGTACCATTGGCTGACAATCTCACAATAACATTGGTACCTTTGGGCGAAAATCTCGCAATAACATTGGTACCTTTGGGCGTCAATCTCATAAAAACATTGGTACCATTGGGCATCAATCTCACAATAACATTGGTACCATTGGCCGTCAATCGCACAATAACATTGGTACCTTTGGGCGTCAATCGCACAATAACATTGGTACCATTGGCCGGTAATCTCACAAAAACATTGGTACCTTTGGGCGTCAATCTCACAATAACATTGGTACTATTGGCAAAGAAATCCCCCTCAAAGGTCTGGGACCGATGAGGGGGATTGTGGTGTTTTTTGTTGGTAGAACAAACATGCCTTATTTGGCAATCAGCGCTTTGCCATTGCTTATGTATATGCCTTCATGTATGGGTTTGCTTACTTTTGTTCCGTCTATTCTATATATAGGCGCATCTTGGACAGGAGTGCCATTTATGCTCTCTACGGGTGTCTCTTCGGTAGTGAACCACACATAGTTTCCTAATTGTGTGTAGTTAGCATCCTGGTGATTTACATAGTATCCGATGAGTATAGCGCACTGGCTATAGCTGTCTGCACCGTGGAACTGGAACTTGAATGTCTTGGTTGAGCCTGAGGCGATGTCGCCGGGTAGAGTCAATAACTCTGTACCGTATAATTTGTCGTCATTGTAAAGGTTCTCGAAGAGGATGGCAACTATCTCTCTGTAGTATCCCTCGGTGCTGTTGTTCTTGATCCTGACGGTAGCGCTTACTTCCGTAGTGTTGGGAACACAACTGAGCATGGTAAGGTTGGCAGGCTCGGTGGGGGCAGGGATGATGTTTACCTGTTTGGTGGTTAGGACGTTTTTGCCTTCGCCATCCGTGCTCAGCCACAGATTGTATTGGCCATAGGTTTCTGGCGTGAATGCCATGAACAGGTCTGTGGTTTCATTTTTCTTGAGAAGTATGGTGGCACGGCTTTGGGCTTCGCCTTTTGAAGTAGTGGGACTGGCGAAGAGATAAGCGGCGGCATTGGTTTCTTCATTGCCATTTATCAGGCTGGCTGTTACATTTTGCTTTACACCAGCAACTAAGTTGCCTGTGCATTTCAAGTCAGTAACCTCAAAGTCGTTCTTGGGATACAGCTGTATGTCAGTCACTTGATTGTTTGCTCCCTTGGTGACCAAGAAGAATCTTTGTTTGTTGCCAACACGTGTCCATCTGACAGAACCTTTCAGACGGCATACGGTACCTATGCGGTAAGTGCCTTCTGTTAGGGTTGTCGTTTCTGTATCCAGGTCGAGTGCGATATATTTATATTCTGACATGCCGCCTTTCAATGTCATCAGGCCTGCATCCTTCAAGACCCTGATTATATTGTTGTCCTCATCAATGAGTGCGAAGCCGACATTTGCCTGCTGCGAATTGACATTGGGATTAAGGAAGTAACTATAGAGAGTGTGGTTGATGAACTGCTCTGAATTTGGCAAGAAGGGCTTGGTCTTGGCTTTCTCCCCAGTAGGAGGTTGGATGCCTATGATTATCTGCTGTCCGTAGCTATAGCCATCGGAAGAACCGCTACCTATGCCGCCAGTTCCAGGATTCATGAGGCTTAGTTTATAGTAACCGTCGTGCGAGCCACCCCATCCCCAATTGAAATGGAACATGCCGTTGCCATCATAACCGTCGCATACAAAAGCATGGCCACCTCCAAGGGAATAGCCGGAGTGGAAAACTGGTCTGCCGGCCTTTATCTCATCGTATATGATGTTTTCCCATTCGCTGATGTCATGGTATTCCAGATACTTTAATTCCAGATTTTTGTCATAATCAAAGTACTTCGTTAGGGCAATGGCAACGTCAGTGGTATATGCACCTGTTGACAGTTTGGTATAGTCGCTTAGTATGGACTGCCCGCAGTAGCGCATCAATTCAGCCACAGCATCACCATTGTCCTCTTGTTCGTAAGTGTTTTGCATCTCATTCCAACGGAATGTGGTGGCGTTCAGTTCTGGAACGGTGAACTCAAATGTGGTAGTCTGATATGCCGGTATGACTGGAGTAGGGGCCTCGGGCCATTCGTGGTATTTCATCACCTGTGCCATGGCTGTTGCCGTACATCCGGTTACACTTCTCTCTCCATCTTGAATAGGGCACTGATTGTTGTAGGGTGCGCTTTGGTTCCACTTTGTCTTTGTCAGCGGAGCAATGGCGGTCCATTCAGTATTGTACTGGACAACGTTTTGTGGTTGGGGTACATATGTTTCCAGCATGGCTATCTGCTCTGCATAGCCCTGTAGCCATGCCTTGACATTCTCCGGCATGTTGTCTATGTCAAACGAGCCTTGTGTTGCATAACCAAGGATTTCGTCTGTCCTATCGTCGCCGGACACGATTACATAACCGTTGTCCGCTTCGGTATTGAATACATAGTAGGCAGGAGACTTTACATCGGTGGGGATTCCTTTAATTGAACGGGCCGGTGCATATTCGGGTGTCTCCGATAAAGTGACAGTTCCGCCGTTTTGTCCTTTCATGAATTTCGCGGCCTTGGCTCTTGCCTGTTCAAGGCCGACAGGACCGGCATAGACAATGGCACATGAAAGCACCATTAGCAAAAATGAGGTAAATCTCTGTTTCATATTAGTTTGGTTTTTCGTTATGACTATGGTTGGATGATGTGTTTTCGGTTCGCAAATATACGCTATTTTTATGTATGATGCAAATGTTGGGAAGGTTAATGCCAATAAGTCATCAAGAATAGGTAAAACGTTGTTAAAACTATGGTTATACACTTGTCCTGTGGGTAGTCGGGGGGTGCCAAGGGGTGTTATGACCGGCTTTGTCCGCATATAAAATGCTGGCATATTCTTGCATGGTACGAGATATTTCATTATATTTGTTGGCAGAAGAGTGAATTCACGTGATGGAAATTAGCCTAATCACACCTTATTTAATAATATAATTAATATACTAATTATGGCTTACAAAGTAGTAGAAATCGAGGGCGTAGGTGAAGTGTACGCTGAGAAACTGGTGGCAGCAGGAATCAATTCTGTGGATGACTTGCTTGCAAAGTGTGCTGCACCTGCAGGTCGCAAGGCTTTGGCAGAAGAGACAGGTATCTCTGGCAAGTTGATACTTAAGTGGGCAAACCATGCCGACTTGATCCGTATTCATGGTGTAGGTCCTCAGTTTGCCGAGTTGTTGGAGGCTGCCGGTGTTGATACCGTTAAGGAGTTGCGTCACCGCAAGGCCGAGAACCTGGTGGCTAAGCTTGAGGAGGTCAATGCCGAGAAGAACCTGGTGAATCGTGTTCCCTCCTTGGCAGAGGTGACCAAGATGATTGCGGAGGCAGGCGAACTCGAAGTGGTAATGACCTATTGATTATAGTACATCCACAATAATACCAAGCGGGGCTGTGATTGAATTCACAGCCCCGCTTGGTATTATTGTGCGGACTAAGGTATCCGCTATTTTGGTTTAATAGAACAGGTAACGCTTGTCTTCTACGTTAGCCTTCTTGTACAGATCGTTCTGGAATGCGCTGATAGAACGGAGAGCAGCCTGTGTGAGTGTGCCCTGTTCCTGCTTCTGGTCGTAAGTAGCCTCCTGCTTGTCGGTTGCAAGAACCTGATAGGCATAAACGGCACCATTGCCACGAACAGCATTCTTGAATGCATCTTTGGCGGCATTGCTTGAACTACCGCTAATGGCGGGCTCGATATTGCCGGTCTTGCTTACAAAGACTGACTGTGCGAATGTTACTCGGCGAAGAGTGTCTGTAACAATGCCGGGAAGTTTGGCTGCTTCTGCCATGCTGTTGATGCCAGCAAGCTTCTCTTCCAGAAGTGCGGCCTTCTTGTCCTTGATGACTTCAGTTTCCAGGAATCTCTTTACGTCTTCCTGCTCCCAAGAAAGATAGCCCTTGGGGGTGATGTCTGTGAGAACGATGCACATAAGGTGGTCGTTGTTGCCACACTCATAGAGGGGACTGACATCACCAACCTTGGTGTTCTCGTCGAAAATCCAACGGAGAGCATCGCGTGTACCGCTTACTCCGCCTACGTTGTGTTCCGCACTGGAGAGGTTGTCGCGCTGGAGGATTCTGTAACCGGCCTTTTCTGCCAGGGTGTCAATTTCTTCTGCACCCTTGCCAGCCAGGAATGAAGAGAAGTTGGAGAATGCCTTGTCATAGGTCTGCTTAGAGAACTCTACAGCACTCTTTACAACTGCAACATCGTACTTCTCGATGGGGTTGCGGGTCTCCAGTACATTTATTACCAGTACGCTCTGGCCGTCAAGAACCAACTTCTTGAGGCTGCCGACAGAGGCAGAAGTGATGGCCTCGATGATTTTCTTGTTGGTGTCATCAATGTTCATACCCTCGTACTGGGCAGATGCCATCCACAGTTTCTCGCCGCTCTGATTGTACTTCTTTGCGATAGTGTCAAAAGGTGCACCTGCATTGATGGCATTCATGATGCTGTCAGCAGACTGCTCGGCCAAAGCCATGTCCATGCCGGGTATGCCGATGATGCGGTACTGGATGCTGTCGGGTACGGTCTGTGTGGAGATAAGACGAACAATGTTCATGGTGTTGTCCATGTTGTTGTAGTAGGGACCAACCTGCTGACCTGCGCTCATGCTGTCCAACTGGTTTGCAATGTCTGTGGGCAGAGCGTTCTTGCTGATGGGCAGGGGAGAGTAGTCTACGAGAGAACGGGCCTCGCGGATGATCTTTGCAGGAGCAACGCCCTCGTTCAGCTGCTTGGCATATTCGTTCATCTGAGCATTCAGTTCAGCCTCGTCTTCCTTGCTGGCCTTAACGGCTATGTCAATGTACTTGATGCTGCGTGTCTCAGCGGGAGTCTCGAACAGATCCTTCAATTCTTCGTACTTGGCCTTCAGTTCCTTGTCCTCTACGGTTATTTCGCTATCCATGATGCTGCTGTAGGGGAGGGCAGCCATGAGGAGGGTTCTCTCGTTGGTGCGTGCGTCGAAGTTCTGCTGTGCCTCTACGGGATTGCTGAGTATGCTTGCTGCGAGCAGGGTCTGGTATTTCTGGGCCAGAATGGTGTTGCGCAGATTTTCCTCGATGAACTTCCACCACTGTGTCAGGCTGCGTGCTTCCTCTACCATATCGGCAGAAGCGTCGGCAGTAGTGAGTATCTCGTTACACTGATCCAAGGTCTGCTTGAGCAGAGTGTAGTCGAACTTGCCCTGCTGGTTGCGGAAAGGAGTCTGCTGGAGCATGGGGTGCTCGCCCTTGAGAAGGATCTGCAACAGCTCGTTGTCTGTTACGGTCAGACCAAGCTCATCTGTCTCGCTGGCGATAAGCTCGGTCTCAACGAGGTTCTGCCAAACCTGGTCACGAATGCTCTGCATCTGTTCGTCGCTAAGGTTTGTTAATCCGTTGGAGGTCTTGATTACGTTAGTGTACTCGTCGACCTTGTTGTTGAAATCCTGAAGATCAATGTCCTTGCCGTTGATGCTACCTACGGTGTTATGGCTGGACAGGTAGAAGATCTCCACAACTTTTGCCCAGTCTGTGGCGATAAAGCCTATCAGACCGAGGAAGAGGGCGCCAACCACCAGGGGGCCGGCGTTTCTTACTTTTTGTAAAGCTGCCATTTTGTTTTGATGTTTATATTTTGTTATTATTTATTCGGTTTGCGTGTGTTTTCGCGCGCATTTAGGGCACAAAGTTAGTGAATTTTCTTGGATATACCTTATAAGTATAGGTATTTATTTGTCGGAAATACCCAAAATCTTAGGCAAAGTCATGGCCGGATGCGCGTCAGGTAGTTTTGAATCGTGGGCATAGTTCCTGTGTGTGCCCGTTTTCTTATTTGTGCGACAAAAGTATCTCTTCTATTTTATTGGCGGTTTTCTTTGTCACTTTGACGTTCCAGTTACCGCACTGTATCACCTCGTTGAGTTTCGGGAAGCTCTGGTATTCGTTCAATATCCATCCGCCTACGGTCAGGTAGTCGTCGCTCTCGGGCAGGTCTATGTCCAGAAGGTCATTTGCCTTCTCTATCTCCATGCGTGCCGAGATGTGGTATTCTCCTGTGGGCAGTTGCTTGGCAATGTAGTTGTTGTTGTCGTGCTCGTCTTCTATGTCGCCGAAGATTTCTTCTACGAGGTCCTCTACGGTGACAATGCCTGATGTCCCGCCAAACTCGTCCACTACGACGGCAATGGATTTCTTTTGGCTCATGAGCGTGGAAAGCAGTTTCTGTGCCGACATAGTTTCCGGCACAATGGGAGTTTCTCGTATGCTACGTGTCCAATCGTCGTTTGGTGCCAGATGGAACATTTCGCTGGAATGCAGGAAGCCTACGATGTCATCCAAGTCCTCCTTGTAGATGATAAGTTTTGACATCCCGCTGTCCGTGAACTGGCTGCGTATTTCTGCCAGTGTGGCGTCCATGCCCACGGCAACTATTTCGGTGCGTGGCACGATGCAGTCACGCACTTTTACATTGCGGAAATCCAAGGCGTTCTGGAAAATCTTCACTTCGTCTTCCAGCATGTCTTCGTTGTCGATATTGTCGATGTTGCTCTGTATCAAATGGTCAAGGTCGGCTTTACGGAAGCCTTCGTTCTCTTTTTCTTTTGGCACTCGCATGCCAAGCAGGAACAGCAGCATGTGGGACAATCCGCTGGTGAATTTGCTTATCGGCCAAAGCAGGATATAGAAGAGCATTGCGGGGAAAGCGCATACGCGAAGCATTCTGTTGGGGTTGATGCGGAAGAGCATCTTCGGAAGGAACTCGCCAGTAAACAGTACTATCAGGGTGCTGACGATGGTCTGCAGTATCAGTCCTTCTATCAGTTTTGCCATTAAGATACCATATATTACCAGCGCGATATTGTTGCCCACCAGTATGGTTGAGATGAAATTGCTGGGGTGCTTGTAGAATATGTCTATGATACGTGACGTTATTCCGCCGTCTTCCCGTTCCATTTCAAAGCGCATCTTGTTGCTGGACACAAAGGCGATCTCTGTGCCGGAAAAGAAGGCGGAGAACATCAGTACTATAAATATCTCTATGAAGAGCGTGTTATATGTATCAGGCATGTCTATTTTTCTTTCTTGAAGTCAAATTTAGTCGGTGCAGGTGCCAGCACCTTTACTGGCGATGCATTGGGATTGCGTGGCTTTAGCGGCGTGTTTGCCGGTGTGTTTGCCGGTGGAACCGAGTGTGCGTTGGCACTTATGACTGATGTATCCGCATTTGTTGTCGAATCGGCAGGCGTCCCTGTTCCTCCATCCGCGTCCGACATGGGGAAGTCTCCCTTGGAGTTGGCTACAGAGTAGCGTGTCATCTGTTCGTTGCTGCGGAACTCCGTGCCTTCCAGGGTGCGTTCCGGGGTGATAATGGTCATGTAGGCATGGTTCCACATCTCGTGTTTGTTCAAGTCCCAAAAGAGTTCTTCTGTGTTGAACTTGGTTCCCTGCACATTGCGTATGCGTACTCTGCCACGCAGTTCCCATGTCCGTTGTTGGTGAAGGTAGGCCGTGTCCGCTTGGACGTAAAGGTCAACGTTCAGTTCCTCGTCCAGTCGCAGCATCAGAAGTCCCTTGACGAATTTCCATGTCGCTGCCTGGTCTGCTGGAGTGTATATGTCCCACTCTTCTGCCACCAGATGGTAACGGATTATTCCAGAGTCGGATATGAGTGTGCTGACCCCTACACTGTGCATGAACGGCAAGGAGTCTGAGGCCTTGACTTTTTGGGTGGGCTTGGCCTCTTCCGAGGAGCATGCGAGGAAGCATGGCAGTAAGAAGAAGCATCCCAGCCACCGGAGTGGCGAGATGCGCAAGATGTTCGTATGACGTTGGGTACTGTCTGTGTCCATGTGGGATTATTGAATCTTGAACTTCATGAACCAACGCTCGTTGAATGTGACGCCGAGATTCAGGACAAAATAGTTTTCGGTCACCAGGTTCTGTGCACTGGGTGAACGACGTAACCACTGCACACCGACGTTTACTATGGACTTTATACCCATGCGGCTGTTAATGTAATTGTTGAGAGGCAACCCTACGCCCAAGTTCACGCTAAATTCGCTCGGACCTTCGTGCATCGTCGCCAGTTTTCCTTCCCCCTGTGGGATATTCATGTACGGGCTGCTGTATGAGAATCCCATACGATACTTTATCTTCTTGTAATAGCCTTTGGGGGCCAACGGATTGGGAGTATATTCCACACCTGCCTTCAGCATATAGTGGTTTTTGTACATCTTGTCCGTACTGGGGTAGGTGACGTTGTTGCCTGTCACTACCATGGCGGGGATACGGCAATCACCCCAGGTTTGATAGTGGTAGTCGGCAGAAACGATGAGGTTGTTTTTGTGCTGCCATGCTATGCCTCCGGCATAACTCATGGGTATGTCAAAGCCGTCCTTCTCTCCCTCAACGCGCAGAGTGTCGCCGCTTGTCATGAATCTGTACAGGAAGGCATCACCGTCAAACTTGTGTCCCAATCCCACGGTGGCGCCTAAAGTCAGCCAGTCTTGTGGGCTTACGCGGAAGGCATACTGTGCACCGAAGTCCAGTTTGTAGGTTATCACATCAGAATGCTGGATGAAGTTGAATCCGTCAAAGTTGTTGCTTGCAGAGTTGTCTACGGTGAACTGCTGCATCATGACGTGGTCGTATCCGCCCCACAGGATGCTGACATTTGTGCCGATGGAGAAGTTAGAGAACGGCTTCCATCCAAGGCCGACGAAGACCTGGTTCAAGCCACCCTTGCCCTGGTAGTTGGTCGTGTTGCGTATCAGTTCTCCTGTTGTCTGGTCGCGGTAGGCTTCTTCGTTTGTGTTGGTGTAATTGTATCCGATGGTGCTGTAGGGCTTGAAACCGAATGACAGGCCCAGGTTCTTGCGCAGTCTCAGGCCTGCGGCAATGTAGTCGAAACTGGCGTTGTTCACGTTCACACCGCTTCCGGACATGCTCATGCGTCCGAAATGTCCAGACATGCCGAGGTCCAGGATGAAACTTAGGGAGTCGATGTGCGCGTATGAAGCCGGGTTCATCGTGTTGAGCTTGCTGCCGGACGGCAGTGCCACGCCCACACCTCCCATGGCTTTGTTCCAACCTTGCGACTGGTCGTTGAGCAGTCCCAGGCCAAAGCGTGAATAGGAGGAGTTGCTGCCACCGTTTTGTGAATGTACATGTACGCAGCACAAGGTTGCTGCAATTGCTATGATGAAGCGGGCGGTTCGGATTATTCTAATGTTGTTCAAGGGTGTGTAGTTTTTGTGCGTGTGCAAAGGTAAGATAAAACTTTTAAACGACCAAAGACGCCTGTCCTTATTTGGTGACGTTACACCTAATTTAATATATATTTACTGGGACAGGGGTCAAATACAGTTTATTTTTGCTATCTTTGCGCCCGAATGAAACGTATACTGCTCACCATAGCATTAGTCTTTGGCCTTCTGCCTCTGTATGCTGCGGACAATTCCGGAGACATCAGGGTCAGTGTGCTTACGTGCTCTCCCGGTCAGGAGGTCTATTCCCTTTATGGGCATACGGCCATTCGTGTTCAGGATATGGGCCGGGGGACCGACCACGTGTTCAACTATGGAGTCTTTGACTTCAATACCGAGCATTTCGTATGGAAGTTCGTGCTTGGCGAAACGGACTATATCTGCATGGCTGTACCTTGGGAATTCTTTGTCCGTGAATACGAGGCACGGGGCAGCAGTGTGGTTGCCCAGGTACTGAACCTTACCGACTCCGAGGCCACTCGCGTGAGGGATTATCTCTACAGGAATATCCAGAAGGAGAACTGCGTCTACAGATACAACTTCCTTACGAACAACTGCACGACCCGTGTGATGGATTGTGTGGACTCTTGTGTCGAGGGCAATATCGTGTACTCGTGGAATGAGGAGCCTCGTACCTATCGCCAGATACTACACGAGTATACCACAGACTTTCCGTGGACTCAGGAGGGCAACGACCTTCTGCTTGGTGCCGATGTGGATACCGTGTTGTCATACCGTGCCAAATGCTTTATCCCGGAATATTACATGGAGGCATTGGATGGCGCTGTGGTGCGCAACGAGTTTCAGGACACACGCAACCTTGTCTTGGAGACACAAACCGTAGTTCCCCTTAACCGGACAAAAGCCGGCGGGCAGTCACATTTCCCCCTGTCTCCTGCAGAGTTCGGGTGGCTTGCTCTTGCCATAGGTCTCATCGTAATGGCCCTGGAGTTCATGACGCGCAGGATGTTCTGGCTTTTGGATATGCTCTTGATGCTGGCACACGGTTTGGCCGGATGCGTCATCCTGTTCGTGTTCCTGTTTTCCTCGCATCCGACCCTGGACAGCAACTGGCTCGTGGGAATCCTTAACCCCTTGCCTTTGGTTGCCTTGCCCTTTGTGGTTAGGGCCGCATGGCGCGATTCCCGCACCCTGTGGCACCATTTTATGGCCGCATGGCTTGCCTTGTTCCTGTTGTTTATGCCATGGATGCCGCAACAGATGTGTGTGCTTGCCGTGCCGGTACTGGCCACTTTGCTGAGCAGACAGATTTCCTATATATTGCACTACGGCCGCCCTCGTGCGACAAAGTCTTCCAAGGGCCGCTCCCGTAGATACACGTCAAGAAGAAAGAGATGAAACCGTTTTCTACATATAACAGGCTGTTCACCACTTTGGCTGTGCTCTTCTCCATTTACGGAGCAGAGGCACAGACGGCACCGGCCTTGCCCCGTCTGGTCGTCAATGTCATGATAGACCAGTTGCGTTCGGACTATATGGAGGCATTCTTCCCGCTTTATGGCGATCGTGGCTTCCGTCGTCTTATGCAGGAGGGATGCATGTACACCAATGCCGAGTACCCCTTTGCACGCCCCGACCGTGCCAGTGCAACCGCCTGCCTGCATAGCGGCACCACTCCTTACGACAATGGCATTCCTGCCGAGCGCTGGCTCGACCGCCAGAGTCTGCGTCCCATATATTGCGTGGACGACAAGAACTATCAGGGACATCTTACTGCCGAGAACTCCTCTCCCTTGTATCTGGGCGTTTCCACAATCGGTGATGAACTGAAGGTTGCCACAGAGGGCAAGGGCATAGTGCTGAGTATCTCCCCTTTCCGCGACGCGGCAATACTCTCTGCCGGCCATGCCGCCGATGCATGTTTCTGGATTAACGACCTGACCGGCCAATGGTGCTCCACTTCATACTACGGCGAGTTCCCCTCATGGGCACTGACCTATAGCAGATACAATTCCCTGCAGAGCCGTATAGGAGACATCACGTGGACTCCGTCCAACGAAGTGGTAGGCAATTTCAGTTACTTTGTGTCCGGAGGCATGAAGAGCCCGTTCTCCCACAAATTCAAGGGACAGCGTGCCTATCGCGAGTTCAAGGCCAGTGGTATGGTCAACGAGGAGGTAAACCGCTTCGCCTCTCACTGCATCACATCCTCGGGCATGGGACTGGATGCTGTTACCGACATGCTTTCGGTTACCTATTATGCAGGTACCTATGACCACCGCTCGGTTACGGAGTGTCCTATGGAACTGCAGGATACCTACGTGCGTCTTGACCGCGCTCTTGGCCAACTTTTCGACGACGTGGAGAAGCGAGTGGGCAAGGGTAGGGCGCTTTTCGTTGTAACCGGTAGCGGTTATTGCGAGGAACCCGTTTCCGACAACCTGTCAAAATACCGTATCCCCTCCGGCACCTTCGACATGCATCGTGTAGAGATGCTGCTGAACATGTACCTCATTGCCGTGTACGGCCAGGGACAATGGGTGGAAAGCAGCCTCGGCAACGAAATATATCTCAACCGCAAACTCATTGAGCAGCGCAACGTGAACATGACGGAACTGCTGGACATGAGTTCTGCCTTCATTATCCAACTGGCCGGTGTCAAGGACGTGTACACCAGCCAGCGCCTTTCACTCGGAGCGTGGACACCGGGCATTTCCAAACTGCGCAATGCCTATAATCCGCACCGCTCAGGCGACATCATGATACAGATTGCTCCGGGATGGTCCGTTGCTGGTGTAAACAGTACTCCGGGAGCCGTCAAGGAGAACGTTTCCAGGGAGAGTTATGTTGCCTTCCCCCTCTTCTTCATGGGCACAGGCTTTGAAGCATGCAGGGTGGAGACACCTGTCACCGTAGACCACGTGGCACCTACCGTAGCTAAGGTGTTGCGCATACGCTCGCCCAACGGATGCGGCCAGCCGCCTCTGACCAAGGTGACTCCATAGGCCCGACAACCGTCATCCGGACATACTGCTCATCCGGGAACACATCATATAACCCAACACAGAAATAAAACATAACACAAATGAATATAACAAATTTCTTAGTTAAACTTTTTGGCGACAAGAAGTCGCGCGACCTGAAGGCCTACCGTCCTCTGGTCCAGGCCGTATTGGACATATATCCAGAAATACAGGCTCTCAGCAACGATGACCTGCGTGCCCGTGTGCAGGAGATACGCCGTCAGATTGCAGAGAAGGCCGCTCCCCTGCGTCAGCAGATAGAAGAAATCAAGGGCCGTATCCCACAGACAGAGATTCAGGACCGTGCCCCTCTCTTCCAGCAGATAGACAAGTTGGAGAAGGATGTTCTGGAAGTCCTGGAGAAGGCTCTGGACGAGGTGCGTGCAGAGGTCTTTGCCATCGTAAAGAGCACTGCCTACCGCTTTACCAACAATACCGACATCAAGGTGAAGGCAACCGACTTTGACCGCGAACTGGCCACCAAGCACGACTTTGTGGACATAGAGGGCGACACCGCCGTCTACCACAACCATTGGATTGCCGGAGGCAACGACATGCAGTGGGCCATGGTGCACTTTGACGTGCAGTTGTTCGGCGGTACCGTCCTGCACCAGGGCAAGATTGCCGAGATGTTCACCGGTGAGGGTAAGACCCTTACCGCCACCCTGCCCGTCTTCCTCAATGCCCTCACTGGAAACGGCGTGCATGTGGTTACCGTGAACGACTATCTGGCAAAGCGCGACTCCGAGTGGATGGGCCCCATCTACATGTTCCACGGACTGAGCGTGGATTGCATCGACAAGCACCAGCCCAACAGCGAGAGCCGCCGCCAGGCATATCTGGCCGACATTACCTTCGGTACCAACAACGAGTTCGGCTTCGACTACCTGCGCGACAACATGGCCCAGGATCCTGCCGACCTGGTTCAGCGCAAGCACAACTTCGCCATCGTGGACGAGGTGGACTCCGTGCTTATCGACGATGCCCGTACACCTCTTATCATCTCTGGTCCCGTGCCCAAGGGCGACGACCAGATGTACGAGCAGTACCAGCCTCTGGTGGAGCGCCTCGTTGGCGTCCAGCGCACACTGGCCACCCAGTATCTGGCTGAGGCAAAGAAACTCATTGCCGAGGGTACCGAAACCAAGGACAAGCAGAAGACTGCCGACGGTTTCCTGTCACTCTTCCGCAGTTACAAGGCCCTGCCCAAGAACAAGGCGCTTATCAAGTTCCTTTCCGAACCCGGCATAAAGGCAGGCATGCTCTCCACCGAAGAGATTTACATGGAGAACAACAACCGTCGCATGCCCGAGGCGGTAGAGCCTCTTTTCTTCGTCGTGGAGGAAAAGCAGAACAGCGTGGACCTTACCGACAAGGGTAACGAATGGCTTGCTTCTCAGGTCAACGACCCTGCACTCTTCGTACTGCCCGACATAGCCGGCATGATGTCGCAGATAGAGGCAGACACAACACTGGACGATGAGGCACGCATACAGAAGAAGGACGAGGTGTATGGCGACTATGCCATCAAGAGCGAGCGTGTGCACACCCTCCAGCAGTTGCTGAAGGCCTACACCATGTTCAACCTCAACGACGAGTATGTAATCCAGGACGGCGAAATCAAGATTGTGGACGAGCAGACCGGCCGTATCATGGAGGGACGCCGTTGGAGCGACGGTCTCCATCAGGCCGTGGAGGCCAAGGAGCACGTAAAGGTGCAGGCCGCCACACAGACCTATGCCACCATCACCCTGCAGAACTATTTCCGCATGTACCACAAGTTGTCCGGTATGACAGGTACTGCCGTCACCGAGGCCGGCGAGTTCTGGGACATCTACAAACTGGATGTTGTGGAAGTTCCCACCAACCGCCCCGTGGTGCGCACCGACGGCAATGACCGTATCTACAAGACCCAGCGCGAGAAGTACAAGGCTGTCATCGAAGAGATAGAGGCCATGCGCAATATAGGCCGTCCGGTTCTGGTGGGTACTACCAGTGTGGAAATCAGTGAGATGCTTTCCAAGATGCTCTCCATGCGCAAGATTCCCCACCAGGTGCTCAATGCCAAGTTGCACCAGAAGGAGGCCGACATCGTGGCACAGGCAGGCCGCAGCACTGACGGACTGGGTACGGTGACCATTGCCACCAACATGGCAGGTCGTGGTACCGACATCAAACTGACTCCCGAGGTTAAGGCTGCCGGAGGTCTGGCCATCATCGGCACAGAGCGCCACGAGAGCCGCCGTGTGGACCGTCAGTTGCGCGGACGTTCAGGACGTCAGGGCGACCCCGGCAGTTCCGTGTTCTACGTTTCCCTGGAGGACAAACTCATGCGTCTGTTCGCTTCCGAACGCATTGCCCGTGTGATGGACCGTCTTGGCTTCCAGGATGGCGAGATGATTGAGCACTCCATGATCACACGTTCCATCGAGAACGCACAGAAGAAGGTGGAGGAGAACAACTTTGGCGTGCGCAAGCGCCTGCTGGAGTATGACGACGTGATGAACAAGCAGCGTACCGTCATCTACGAGAAGCGCCGCCATGCTCTCATGGGTGAGCGCCTTGGCATGGACATTGCCGACATGATTTGGGACCGCGTGTGCCACATAATGGAAAGCCGTGACTACCAGAACTGCCGCGAGCAGTTCCTCGAGATACTCGCCATGGAATTCCCCCTGCCTCAGGACCGTTACGAAGGCGGCAATATGGACGAACTGGCCGAGGAGGTTTACCAGAAGGCCATGGACCGTTTCAAGCAGAAGTGCCACATCATCTCCACCAACGCCCACAAGGCTGTGAGCATGATTGTGGAGAACCCCGACCAGATGCCACGCTACGAGAACATCATGGTGCCCGTGGTGGACGGACGCCGAGTATATCAGGTAAGTTGCAATATCCAGGAGGCTTACGAAAGCCAGTCCCAGGCCGTTGTTACAGCCTTCCACAAGAGCCTCATTCTGCATGCCATAGACGATGGCTGGAAGGAAAACCTGCGTCTGCTGGATGAACTGAAGCACTCCGTGCACAATGCCTCCTATGAGCAGAAGGATCCCTTGCTCATCTACAAGTTGGAGTCTGTGAAGTACTTCGACCAGATGATAAATAAGATAAATGACCGCATCGTGAGCGTACTGATGCGCGCCCAGGTGCCCGAACTACAGATACGCCAGGCCGAGGCCCCGCAGCCTCCCCGTCCCCAGCAGCGTCTCCAGGAAAGCCATGGCGATGTAGACGAGGGCATGCGTCAGGCAGCCGGTCGCGATACCCGTGAGCGTCAGCCCGTACAGCCCATCCGTCGCGAGAACCTGCCCGGACGCAACGAGCCATGCCCCTGCGGCTCCGGCAAGAAGTTCAAGCATTGCCACGGACGCAACCTTTAAGTAAAGTGAAAACGGAAAACGGAAATCGGAAAACTAATCCGCTCACCTTTAACCCGCTCACCCGTTCAACTCAGTTTTCCGTTTTCCGTTTTGACTTCTTCGAATCTGCTATCGCTCGGCAATTCAAACGAGTTTGATTGCTCTCGCTTACTCGCAGATTTCACATTTCCGTTTAACCAAAACCACACATAACCATGATTACACCCGAAAAGCAAATCCAGCGTGCTCTGCGTCATGTGGCAGAACGCTTTCCGCAAGGCAGTGAGCCTGTACTGACGGACATCATTGTGCGTGTTTTCCCCCATAGCGGTGAGGTGAAGTTCTATGACGATGAGGAAAGGGAACTCATGCGCATCGTCATACCGGAGTGGATACACGGTTCACGCGATGCAGACTTCTACCAGAAGGTGATTCCTGTACTGAGCCAGGCCATCAGCGAGGTGCGGACAGAGGTGGTGGACAGTATGTCGCTACTCCGTCCCTACACCTTTGTCATGCAGGACGAAGACGGTGAAACCCTGACCGACCTATATATTGTGGACGACCAGGAAACGGTGATTATCTCCGGAAACCTGCTTGAGGGCGTGGACGAGGATTTGGACACCTTCTTCAAGCAGTTGATGGAGGAATAGCCTTTTGCCTTATTCCTGTTGACACTTAAATCCATAGGTCAGGAAAAATATTGATATGCTCCTTGGGTCGCATGCACGCACAGGATGTGGCGGGGGAAATGTACCCGGATATTCTGTGGTAATGGCTAAGGTGCTGAATATGAAGGGCGTGGGTTTCCTGTGGGGCGTGTCTTTGTTTCTCATTGATGCCCCTTGCTTGTCCTCATTGAGAACAGACGCGTGTTCTCAATGGTGACAGGCTCGTGTTCTCGTGAGGACGCGTGCGTGTCGTCGGGGAGAACGGAACGCGGCATCGGCAGGGCTGGTGTTTCATTGCCGGTAAGGATGGAAAAATGCCGACATGAGAATCTATATTCATGTCCCTATACACAAAGGGCATCCGCTCATGTTGCGGATGCCCTTTGTGTATAGG